>Ga0302283_1000894_pt1 | contig 24960 bp, 22 predicted proteins | sample III_Fen_E1_4_FD_198770 | JGI IMG/M metagenome (GOLD analysis project Ga0302283, IMG submission 198770) | Peat permafrost microbial communities from Stordalen Mire near Abisko, Sweden - III_Fen_E1_4 | ecosystem: Environmental > Terrestrial > Soil > Wetlands > Permafrost | place: Sweden: Abisko... | reverse complement strand
GTCGCCTTCCAGCGTCCGGCATGGGCCTTCCAGCGTCCGGCAGTCGCCTTCCAGCGTCCGGCATGGGCCTTCCAGCGTCCGGCATGGGCCTTCCAGCGTCCGGCATGGGCCTTCCAGCGTCCGGCAGTCGCCTTCCAGCGTCCGGCTGGCACCTTCCAGCGTCTAGCTACACGCGAGCGTGCTTCGCCCCCGCGACGTGCGCGGGCACCGGAGCCGGGTGGTAGACGACCGGCGCGGGCGCGACGTGCGCCGGGGCCACCCCCCGAGCGGGAGCCGCCGGGGGGTTCACCGCCGGCGGGCGCGGACGAGCCGGCACCTCGACGTGGCGAGGTCCAGGGGCGGGCCGCTCGTGCGCGGGGGGCACCGCGGGCCGCTCGTGCGCCGGCACCGCCGGCGGGGCCGCCGGGCGCGGCCTGGCGGCGGCATGGACGCTCGCCGCGGCGAAGGCGCGGACCAGCTCGTGGCGCTCCGGCATCGGGGCGACGCGGCCTGCGGTGGCCGGGTGCACCCGGTGGTCGTGCTCGCGGCGGCCCCACTCGGCGTGCTCGATCTGCGCGAACCCGGTCCGGTGCTCGCGCTCCCAGCCGGCGCGGTCCTGGGACGACCAGCCGCGGCGCGACCAGTCGAAGCGGGACCACGCCCAGCCGGCCGTGCGGCGCTCCCAGCCCCAGCCATGGCACTCCCAGCGGCCGCCGTAGCTCACCCAGTAAGGCCGCACCCAGCCCCAGCCCTCCATCCGCGGGGCCCAGTAGCCCGGCGCCCAGGTGTACTCCACGCCGGTCCAGCGCCAGGAGCCCGGCGCCCAGAAGTACTCGCCCGCCGGAGCGTAGCGGTACTCGACCACCTCCTCGCGGAGCGGAGGGGGCGCGACGGGGGCGACGATGGTGCGGTCCTGCCAGTAGCCCGGCTCCCACAGGTAGACGGTCTGCACGTGGTCGTAGTGCCAGTAGCCCGGCGACCAGACGTGGTGCTCGGTCGGCGCGGGGCCGCGCGTCTCGTCCTTGAGAGCGGGGGGCGCGGGGACCTCCACCGTCGCGTCCACGGCGAGGTTGGCGTCGTCCGTGGTCACGGCCGGCGAGGCCTGGTCCACGGCCGCCGCCTGATCAGCGTCTGCGGTCGTCGCGTCGTGCTTGCAGCCGACCGCGCCGAGGGACCCGAGCGCCATCACCGCAACCAGCATCGTTCGATTGAGCTTCATGATCCGCTTCCTTGCCGGCACCTGACCGTCCTCGGTCGGTGGAGTTGTCGGGGCGTATCGCAAGCGTCGGGCCAGCCCGAGGGAGGCGGGGAGCACGGCGAATCGTCGAGAAAACGAGGGGGCAGGGGGCCGTAACACCCCCGCCGAGCGCAACACGTCGAGGGGCGTGACGCCGTGTGTGCTCCGCCCGCGGCGTTGCCGACGATTCCAGGGGCTCGTCGCTCAACCTGGAGGACCCGTCGCGGTGCGTGGACGAGCCGTTGCCGTACGTGAACGAGCTGTTGTCCTGCGTGGACGACCAGCCGCGGTACGTGGACGGGCCGTCGCCCTGCGTGGACGACGAGCCGCGGTACGTGGACGGGCCGTTGCCCTGCGTGGACGACCAGCCGCGGTACGTGGACGGGCCGTCGCCCTACGTGGACGACCAGCCGTGGTACGTGGACGGGCCGTCGCCTTACGTCGACGACCAGCCGGGGGAGGTGGACGAGCTGTCGCCCCACGTGGATGAGCAGCCGGGGTCCGTGGACGAGCCGGCGCCTTACGTGGATGAGCAGCCGGGGTCCGTGGATCACCAGCCGGGGTACGTAGACGAGCTGTCGCCCTACGCGGATGAGCAGCCGCGGTAGGTGGACGAGCCGTCGCTCTACGTGGACGACCAGCCGCGGTAGGTGGACGAGCCGTCGCTCTACGTGGATGAGCAGCCGCGGTAGGTGGACGAGCCGTCGCCCTACGTGGATGAGCAGCCGCGGTACGTGGACGAGCCGTCGCCCTAATTCTCGAGCGGCGCGCTCCCGGCACCCTCGGGGCCGCCGCCAGGCCGCCGTCCGCGGGAGATCCGCTTCGCCCCGAGGGGACGTCGCCGCAGCTTGCGGGCTCTCCCCCTCACGCCCACCCCGCCCGCTGAGCCTCCTTCTCCGGATTCCGCCGCCGTCCGCGCTGGCACGCGCCGTGTACAGGCGCTCGCCCGTCGCTCGACCTCACGGAGGAAACTCTCATGCCCCTTTCCAAGCGCGCAGCAGCGGAGTTCTTTGGCACGTTCTGGCTGGTGTTCGGCGGCTGCGGGAGCGCGGTCCTCGCGGCGGGGTTTCCCAAGGTGGGAATCGGCCTGCTCGGGGTCGCCTTCGCGTTCGGCCTCACCGTGCTGACGATGGCCTACGCCATCGGGCACATCTCCGGCTGCCACCTCAACCCAGCCGTGTCGGTGGGGCTGGTGGTGGCGGGGCGGTTCCCGGCGCGGGATCTGGTGACGTACATCGGCGCGCAGGTGGCGGGGGGCATCGCGGGGGCGGGGGTGCTCTACGTGATCGCGAGCGGGCAGGCGGGCTTCGACACCGCGGGTGGGTTTGCGGCGAACGGGTTCGCGGAGCACTCGCCGGGGGGGTACTCGATGGTGTCGGCGCTGGTCGCGGAGGTGGTGCTCACCTTCGTCTTCCTGATGATCATCCTCGGCGCGACCGACAAGCGTGCTCCGGTCGGCTTCGCGCCGATCCCGATCGGGCTCGGGCTGACGCTCATCCACCTCATCGGGATCCCGGTGACCAACCTCTCGGTCAACCCGGCTCGGTCCACCGGCCCGGCGATCTTCGTCGGCGGCTGGGCGATCGCGCAGCTCTGGCTCTTCTGGCTCGCGCCCCTCGCCGGCGCCATCCTCGCGGGGATGGTGTACCCGGCGCTCGCGTCCGGCGAGGAGGCGAAGGCGCCCGCGGAGGAGGAGCGCCTGGCGAAGAAGACGAAGATGGCGACGTAGTCACCGGCACCGCGCGCGAGGCGCCCGTTCACGCCTTCGGCGGCTTGCGTGACGGGCGCGCGGGGCTCGGGGGAGTGGTCCCCAGCGGAGCTGCCGGCGCCTCGTCCTCCTCTCCGCGAGGGAGCGGCGGAGGGATGACCTTGCGGGCCCTCGCCGCGGTGGCCGGCGGCGGGGGGAGCGTCGGGGGCTCCCACGGCTGCCTGGGCCGCTTGCTCGTGGAAGGGCCGGCGAAGGGGAAGGGGGGCGGGGTCGCCGGGAGCTTGATCTTGGGCAAGCTGGCCCGCGAGAGCCGCGGTGTGCCGGTCAGGCTCGGGCGGCGAGGCCCCTGGCCGACGGGATCGACCTCCAGCCAGTCGGCCTGGACCTCCATCGTCTCGCGGCGGGGAGGGCCGGAGGGCCGGGCGGGCGCCGGAGGGGGCGGGTCGCTCTCGGCGGGATCGAGCCACGAGGTGTCCACCTCCATCGTCTCGTGGCGGGGCATCGGGGGAGGAGCAGCAGGGGGCTTCTTCGCGGCCACGGGGGGAGAGTACCGGTTCTCGGCTCGGGCCGCACGGTCGCGCTGTCCGGGCCGCGCGGCGCTACACTCCGGCCGCCATGGCGAACGATCCCAAGAAGCACGTACTGCCCGACGGCGATCTCGCCGTCGTCACCCGCCCCAAGCTGGAGCGCGTCCGGCGCTATCAGGTCGTCTTCTACAACGACGACTACACGACCAAGTGGTTCGTCGTCGACGTGCTCGAGCGCTTCTTCCACATGACCGAGGCCAACGCGACCGCCTTCATGCGCACGGTGCACGAGACCGGGCGCGGGGTGGCCGGGATCTATTCGCGGGACGTCGCCGAGACCAAGGTGGCCGAGGTGCAGGAGTACGCCCGGGAGTACGAGATGCCGCTCCGGCTCGACGTCGAGCCTCAGGACGACTGACGCGCTCGATAGCTCCACTCCCAGTGGTAGCCGCTGTAGGCGAGCAGGATCAGGGCCGGTGAGTAGAAGAGGCCGACCATGTTGGTGAGCACCGCTCCCGCCGGGCGGCCGTCGAGCGCGGCGGCGATGCCCACGGCGACGTCGCAGCAGAAGAAGCAGGTCATCCCGATCGCGATGTACACGGCGTTGCCGCGGGCATAGGCCCCGCGGAAGAGGGTGCCCCAGCCCATCCACATCGAGGTGGCGACGACGCACAGGTAGCCCGCGTCGAGCGCGAACATGTGCACGCGGTCCAGGATCGGCGCCACGGCGGCGATGATCGCCGCGGCGCCGCCGTAGGCGCCCAGCGCGGTGAGGGCCAGCAGGCGGAGGGTGCGCGCGCGCGCCGGCGGACGGAGCGAAGCGGCGAAGCCGCGCGCGTGGCGGGCGATGAGCAGGCCGTGGACGACGACGAAGAGCAGCGTGCCCGGGATCATCCAGTCGTGGAGGATGAGGCAGTAGTCGGCGACCAGCGTGACCGCGAAGGCTCCGCCGAGGAGGCCGAGGTCCCGATCGTCGAGGCGGGCGGGGCCGATCATCGCCACCAGCACCGCGCAGAGGACGGTGCGGGCGTAGCCGGCCCACGCCGGATAGGGGCTCTGGAAGTGGTGGAAGTAAGCCGCCCAGTCGACGCCGACGTAGGAGCCGGTGACGAACATGATGAGCCCCATGAGGAGGCGCACCAGGCGTGCCTGAAGCGGGCGGATGTGGGTGACGGCCGACGACGCGGCGGAGCCCTCAGCCCGGGGGTCGAGGGCGACGGATATCTCGAGGGGCATTCCTCAGGATACGCCGGCGCCGAGGGCGCGGCGCAACGAGGCGACCTCGTCGCGGGCCGCGGCGAGCGCTTGCTCCAGCTCGAGCTGCACGGGCGTGGGCAGGGACCCCTGGTCGTGGGCGCGGTGGGCCTGGTCCAGCTCACGCTCCAGCTGGGCGATGCGCCAGGTGGCGGCCTGGAGATCGGCCTCGCTGCGGGCGGCGCCGGCCGCGAGGGCGTCGAGGCGACCGCGGAGCTCGTCGCTCGCCGGCGGGCGGGCGCCCTCGCCGTTGCCGTTGCCGTTGCCGCCCCACACGCGGTGGGCCTCGAGCTCGCCGATCAGCTCCTTGCCGACGCGCTCGCTCTCGCGGAGATCGCGGGTGAGCGCGGTGATGACGTGCCCGCGCTCGCGCAGGGCGTCCTCGAGCGAGGCGATCTCGGTGGCCACCGCCTCGGCGACGGCGGCGTCCTCCCGCGCACCGGCGGCGGCGCGCTGGGCGCCGAGCGCGGCCAGGGCGGCCTGGAGGGTGGCGACCTGCGCCGCTTGCTCGGCGAGGCGCGCCTCGCGCTCGGCGACGAGCTGCCCGGCGTCGGCGCCACGGCGCTCGGCCTGGGCGAGGCGCACGCTCAGCGCGTCGGTGCGGCGGGCGGCCTCGGCGCTCTGGCGCTCGGCCTCGAGGAAGCGGCGCGACGCCTCGGCCGCACGCTTCTCGGCGGTGCCGGCGCGGCTCTCGAGGTCGGCCCGGTCGCGCTTCTCGGCGGCGAGCTGCGCCTCGAGGGCGGCGACGCGGGCGAGCTCCGCGTGGGCCTCCCGGACCCGGGCCTGGGCGGCGTCGCGCGCGGCGGCGGCCGCGGCGGCGTCGTGGAGGGCGGCGTTGACGGCCTGCTCCAGCTCGTTGAGCCGGTGGATCAGCTTGGCGTCGGGCGGCAGGGGCGCCGGGGGAAGGGTGAGGCGGCGGCGGGTCTCGGTGAGGTCGAGCTCGAGCTCGGCGACGCGGGTGCGCGCCACGTCGAGATCCGCGGAGAGGGCGTCGATGCGATCCCGGGCGCCGGCGATCTCCGGCTTGCCGCGTACCATGCCCAGCTCCAGCTCGGCCTTGGTGCGCGCCCTCTTCTCGTCGTCGAGGAGCTTGGAGAGCTTGGTGCCCCGGTCGCGCTGACGGCGCAGCTCCTCGTCGAGATCGCGGAGCTGGTTGGTGAGCCGTTCGGCGCGGACGTGGTTGTCGCCGGCCCGGCCCTCGAGGTCCTTGAGCCGCGTCTCGCGCCCCTGGACCTCGCCCTCCAGCTCGGCCACCCGCGCGGCGAGCGCGGCGGCCCCACGGGCGAGCTCGCCGTCGCGGCGCGCCTCGCCGACCCGGAGCTGCTCGAGCTCGGCGCCGAGGTGGGTCGCCCGGGCCTCCGAGGTGGTGAGCGCGGCGGTGAGCGCCCGGGTCTCGGCGGTGGGGCCGGCGGGGACGACGGCCGAGGCCACGTCGCGCCAGGGCAGCTCGATGACGGAGTAGGCGTCGAGGAGCACCGGGCGATCGCTGCCGATGGCGAGGAAGTGCTCGGGCTCCTCGGACGAGGCGAGGAGCGAGGTGTCCACGCTGACCTCCGGCTCTCCGGCGGGCGCGAACTCGGCCACGGTGTAGCCGACGAAGGGCGCCTGCCCGATCATGCGCACCTTGGCGAACTGGAGCGAGACCAGATCGAAGAGCTCGTAGTAGCCGAGCGCGGCCCCGCTCGGAGCGGGGCTCGGACGGGGGGGCGCCTCGACCGGCGCGGGCTCGGCGTGGCCGCGCGTGCCGGGGAGGAGCCGGCGCGCCGCGCCGCCGGCGTTGGGCGCCACGAAGACGGCGACGCCGCTCGGCGGCACCAGGCGGCGGGCGCGGCGCATGGCGTCCGCAGGATCGTCGAACAGCGACAGATCGGGGACGATCACCACGTCGAAGGCGCCGTCGCGGACCCCGAGGTCCCCCGCGAGCACGGCGTAGGCGATCTGGTGCTGCCGCCCCGGAGCCGAGCGCGCCAGCGCCTCGGCGACGCGGGCCGCGTCCGGGTCGTAGACGTGGAGGAGGCGCGCGCCACGCCCGCTCAGCTCCTCCGCCAGGCCGATGGTCGCGTCCCCGAGGATCGCCACCCGGCGGCTCTTGACCAGCGGCTCGAGGTACGCCGAGAGCACGATCGAGGGGTGGAGCGCCGGGGATCTGGGGTTCATGCCAGGCTCGTATTACGGCGCGGGCGGGGTGATGTCCATACGCGGCCGGGGTGAGGAGGGCGGCCTGTCAGGCCGTGGGCGGCTTCTCCAGCCAGAACGAGCCGATCCCCAGCGCATCCATGCGCGTCCGGGAAAAGCAGTCGATGGCCTGACCGGGGGTGTGGACGATGGGCTCGTTCTCGTTGAACGAGGTGTTGAGGAGGACGGGGATGCCCGTCCGCTTCTCGAACTCGCCGATGAGGTCGTAGTAGATGGCGTTGTCCTCGCGGCGCACCGTCTGCACGCGGCCGGTGCCGTCCTCGTGAGCGACCGCTGCGAGGCGCTCCTTCCACTCCGGGCGCACCTTGTAGACGATGATCATGAACGGCACCTCGTGCGTGCCGTGGAAGCAGGTGGAGAGCTTCTCGGCGCGGATGGCCGGCGCGAAGGGCCGGAAGGGCTCGCGGTTCTTGATGCGGGCGTTGAGCGTCGCCTTCATCCCGGGCCAGCCGGGGTGGCAGAGGATGCTGCGGTTGCCGAGCGCCCGCGGGCCCCACTCCTCGCGGCCCTGGAACCAGCCCACGATCGAGCCTCGCGCGAGCGCGTCGGCGGTCTGCGCGAGGAGCGGGTCGCGGCCGAGCTTGCGGTAGGGCAGCCCCGAGGCGACGAGCGCCTCCTCGATCTGGGCGTCGGTCCACCCGGTGCCCAGGTAGGCGTGCCGCAGCGGCGCGGTGCGCGGGCCGCCGTGGACGCCGTGGTAGACGTGCAGCGCGGCCCCCGCGGCGGTGCCGTCGTCCGAGGCGGCGGGGTGGAAGTAGGCGCGATCGACGACGCGCTCGGTGATCATCCGGCCGTTGCCCACCGAGTTGAGCACCGAGCCGCCCGCCATGACGATGTCGCGGCTGCCCACCTCCCGCACGGCGCGCTCGATCAGGGCGAGGTACACCTCCTCGAAGCGGATCTGCGCGGAGGCGGCGATGTCGCGGTCGCGATCGGTGAGCGGCTCGCCCGGGCGGCGCGGGGGGCCGAAGAGGGTGATCATCGGATCGGCCCAGAGCGCGGGGACGTGCACCTCGCCGCCGTCGAGCTCGGTCATGCCCTCGGCGATGCGGTGGTGCCGGAAGTACTGGAGGTCGAGGGAGAGGCCGCGGCCGTGGGGGCTCGGATCGACCCGCACCAGCTCGCGCATCTCCGGGGCGAAGCTGTTGACCCCGTACGCCGAGAGGCCCATCACCTTGTACTCCTCGCCGAAGCGGGCGAACCCGATGAACTGGCAGACGGCGGTGTAAAAGACGCCGATGGAGTGGGGCCAGAGCACCCGCGCGCGCACGTCGATGCGGGTCCCGGCACACGCCGCCGTCATGCTGCTGGCAAAGTCGCCGGCGCCGTCCGCGGAGAACCCGGTCGCCCGCTCGAAGGGCGAGGTGTAGAAGGAGCTGGCGATGTGTGCGAGGTGGTGCTCGACCTGATGAAAGCGCGCCGTCAGCCGGGCCCCGCGGAGGCCGGTGGCCTCGGCGACGAGCTCACTGGAGGAGGCCACGTCGCGGTGCACCCGAAGGCGACGCCACGCGCGCGGGGCGTTGACCGCGGGGTGGCGCGCCAGGTGGGCGAGCTTGGCCGCGAGGTTGGCGCGCGGGTCCCGGGCGACGGCGATGTCGGTGAGATCGCTCGCGGTGGCGCCAGCGAGGCGGAGCACCTCCTGCACGGCGAGGCGCGGGAAGCCGCCGCAGTGCTTGCGGCGGTTGATCCGCTCCTCGGCGATGGCGGCCACCAGGCCGCGCTCGTCGACGAGCGCCGCCGAGGCGTCACCGTGCGCCGAGTTGATCCCCAGTACGAGTCTCGACATTCGCTTCTCCATGGCCTCCCGCGGGGCGCGAGGCTAGCACGCGGGGCGCCGGCGCGGCCATCGCGGAACCCCGTGAAACCACGCGCCATTCAGGGTGAATGCGCCCGGGCCCCGCGGCAACGAAGCAGGGCAAGGCGGCCCTGCCCTCGAGCGCGTGTCTCGCCCGGGAGGCCACCCGCGATGCTGGAGCAGACTCCGTGAAGAGCGCCTTCGAAGCCCTGATCGTCGCCCTGCTGGTGGTGACTGCGCTCACCCCGCCGGTGCGCTTGCTGGCGTTCCGGGTGGGAGCGGTGGCGCACCCCGGCGGCCGTCACGTCCACCAGAAGTCGATCGCGCGCCTGGGCGGTCTCGCCATCTGCATCGGGTTCTTCGTGGCCCTGGGGGCGGTGCTCCGCGTCGACAGCGTCGCGGCGGCCGCCTTCGGCGAGGCGAGGGTGCGGGTCATCGGGCTCTGCGTCGGCGGCGCGGCGATGTGCGCGGTCGGCGTGGTAGACGACGCCCGCGGCATCCGCGCCCTGTACAAGCTCTTCGCCCAGGTCGCCGTCGCGGTCTTCTCCTACGGGTGCGGCCTGCGGATCATGGTGGTGCACGTGCCCCTGCTCACCGACATCGACACGGGCCCGATGGGGCTGCCGATCACGGTGCTCTGGATCGTCGGCATCATCAACGCCATCAACCTCATCGACGGCCTCGACGGGCTGGCGGCGGGCGTCGTCTTCTTCGCCGCGACCACCAACCTGGTCGTCAGCTGCGTCAACGGCGTGACGATGGTGTCGGTGCTCTCGGGCGCGGTGGCCGGGACCATGCTGGGGTTCCTCCTCTACAACTTCAACCCCGCCCGCATCTTCATGGGCGACTCGGGGAGCTACTTCCTCGGGTACGTGCTCGCCGCCACCGCGCTCCTCGGCGCGCAGAAGGCCCCCACGGCGGTCTCCCTGGCGGTCCCGGTGATGGCGCTGGGCGTGCCGATCTTCGACACCCTGTTCGCCATGGTGCGGCGGCTCCTCGAGCAGCGCAGCGTGTTCTCGCCGGATCGCGGGCACATCCACCACCGGCTCCTCGACATGGGGCTCACTCACCGCCGGGCGGTGATCATCATCTACGCGGTCTGCGGGGTCTTCACCGCGGCGGCGATCTGCGTCGCGCTCGAGCACGCGTGGCAGGTGGGCGCGGCGCTCCTCGGCGCCGCCGCGGTGATGATCGGCCTGGTGCGCTTCGTCGGCTACTTCGACTACCTGCACCTGCAAGTCCGGCAGAAGGCGCGGCTCCGGTCCCGAGACGTCGAGTTGTTCCGCTACGCCGTGCCCGAGCTGCCGCGGCGCTTCGGCAACGCCGGCACCGAGGCCGAGCTGCTGCGGGAGCTGTGGCGCTTCGCCGGCGCGGCGGGCCTCGGCTACCTCGAGCTGCTCGACAGCGGGGCGGGGGGCGAGCGCTGCGTGGAGCGCTGGCCCCCGGGCTTCGACCCCGACGGCGCCAGCACCCGCGACATGCTCACGGTGAGCTTTCCCATCGGCGAGGGCGCAACCCGGGCGACGCTCCGCTTCGGCTGGCACAGCGACTTCGGCGACGTGACGCCGCAATCCGAGATCCTGCTCCAGGTGGCGACCGACGTGCTCGCGGAGAACCTGGCCCGGGTCGGCAGCTCGCTCGCGCCCCTGAGCTCGCCCGAGCTCGTGCAGGCCCCGGAACCGCGTCGCGCCTAGTCACCGGGCGTTCCGCAGGATGGTCAAGGAGCCGGCTCGGGCGGGGGCGCTTCGGGCGCGGGAGCGGCCGTCGCCTCCGGGGCCGGGGCGGGGGGCGGGGCGAGCACCGGGACTGCGGGCACGCGCAGGGCGGGCTCCGCAGGTGCCGGAGGAACGCGGGGGGCATCGCGGCGCGGCTCGGCGGCGACGGGCGCGTCGTCCTTCGTGGGCGGGGTGCCGAGGAGAGGCCGCTTGGGGCCGGACAGGATCGGGCTGTCAGCTCCGGGCTTCGAGAACGGACGCCGGGGGGCGGGGGCCGTGGTGCTCGGCACGGCCGCTGCGCCGCCGCTGAAATCGGCCGTCGAGGGGTCGAACTTGAGGCGCCGCAGCGGGCCCCAGATGTGCCACCCGTAGAAGCCGTCGGGGCGCTTGGCCCGCTTCATCTTCGTCGCTGGCATCTCCTCGATCAGCCCCCCCTTGGTCGACCCGGGCTCTCCGAGGAGCGACTTGGTGGTCCCGTTCTTACCCCGGTAAGCGTCGGTGAACTTGAAGCGCAGGACGAGATCGGCGATCGCGTCGCCCCAGGGCTCACGCAGGGAGATCTTGCCGTCGCCGAGGATCTCCAGGTCGGTCCCGGTGGCCGCGAGCTTGGTGACCTTGAGGGCGCCGTCCTTGGCCTCGGCGGCGATGACCAGATCGCCGAGCTTGGCCGGCGGCAGCTCGATGAGGCCCTGGATCTTGGTCTTGCCGTCGCTGACGGTGACGTCGGCGAGCGTGAGATCGAGGCTGCCATTGGCCTTGCTGAACTTGCCGTCGGGGGCCTCGAGGACGAGCTTGCCGGTGGCCGTGCCCCGGAGCGGGACGCCGATCGCGTGCCCGATGGGCTCGATCCGCGCGACGTCGACGTGATCGACCTCCACGTCGACCTCGCCCTTGGCCGAGCCGACCGGGGCCGAGCCCTTGATCTCTCCGCCGAAGGCGCTCATCCAGAAGTCGAGGCGGACGCGCCCGAGGAGCAGCGGCAAGAGGCGCACCCGCGCGTGCGCCTCGTCGATGACGATCACCGACTCCCTGGCGGGAGCGGCGGGCGCGCTGAACTCGGAGCCGGGGAAGCCGGCCGGCGGGGGCTCGTCGGCGGGGAGGTGGAGCTTGACCCCGCTGAGCTCGACGCCGCTGAGCCAGTAGGAGCCGAGCTTGCCGATCTCGAGGCGCTGGCCCGGCTTGCCGCGCTTCTCGACCTCGGCGATCACCCGATCCTTGAGGCGTCCATAGGGGAACGTGAGGTACCCGAAGAGAACCAGGCAGAAGAGGTAGAACGCGGGGTAGGCCAGCAGCTTGACGACGCGGAGGAGGCGCGCGCTCACAGGTTGTCCTTGTCGGGCGATCCCGAGGCTGCGGGGGCGGCGCTGCCGCTGGAGGCGGGCGCGGCGGCGGGCGCGTCGGCCTTGCGATCGTAGGCCGAGACCACGAGCTCGACCTCGTACGAGTCGGGGTCCCCGAGCCGCGGCTTGATGTTGAGGCGCGTCACGGCCACCGGATAGCCGGACTGCTCGATCTTCTCCAGGGTCTTGGCGAGCGCGAGCATGCCGATCTTGTGGATCCTCACCTTGGTGGAGCGCTCGCTGTAGCGCTTGCCGTGCGGGATCTCGGGGAGATCCTGGGACTCGGCGGTGGTGGGGACGCCGTTCTCCTTGGCGGTCTCGTCGATGAAGCCGGCGAGCGCGGGGGCCGGCTTGGCGTACCGCGCCAGGAGCGCGTCGCGCCTGGCCTTGCGCTCGCTGATCTGCCCGCGGGCCTCGTAGATCGAGTCGATGAGGTCACGCACCTCCTGGTTCTCGTTGCGCTTGCCGCCGACGTAGCTCCAGATGCCGAAGGGGCCGAGGAGGAGGAGGAAGACGCCGAAGATCCCCATGAGGATGGTGAGGAGCCGGCGCTCGCGGGGATCGAGCTTGTCGAGGCGTTCGCGGAAGGTCACTTGCCCTCCGTCTTGTCAGGCTTCGCCGAAGAGGCGGGCTTCGCCGAAGAGGCAGGCTGCGCCGAGCTGTCGGGCTCCGCCGAGCTGTCGGGCTCCGCCGAGGATCCCTTGGCCCGCCTCCGCTCCTCGCACTTGAGCTCGAGCTCGAGCTGGTACTTGTGCCCCTGGGTGACCGTGCGCGTGTTGACCACCTTGACGTCCTTGAAGCAGCGGTTGTCCTTCATGTTCTTGGCGATGACGTCGGCGTCCGCGACCGCCGGCACGATGCCCTGGAGGACGACCTTGCTGCGCTGGACGTCGAAGGACTCGACGTCGTGCACGATCTCCTTGGGCACCGCCTTGGAGAGCTGGACCATCACGTCGAAGGCGTCGACGCGGGGCAGCGGATCCTCGTCGGCCTTGCCGGGGCCGCTCTTGAGCAGCTCCTTGGCCTTCTCCGGGTCGGAGATCTCCTCGCCGAGCACCTCGTGGGAGGCGGCCGCGAGGCGCGCCCCAAGCATCTCGCGCTCGGCGTCGAGGGCGCGCACCTCGGCGATGGTGGAGAAGCCGAAGCTGACCGCGATCACCGCCGCGAGCCCGGAGAGCATGGGGATCTTCTCGCGCAGGTAGGGGTAGCTGCGCTCGGCCTCGAGGGCGCCTCGGCGGAGGTTGTGCCCGCGGGCGCGGCCGGCGAGCCCCAGCGCCAGGCCGAGCGCCTTGGCGAAGCGGGGCATCTGCTCGGCCTGCTCCGCGGTCAGGCCCTCGAGGCGGGGGCGAGGCAGGGGGAGGATGGTCACCCCGAGCTCGGTGGCGAGGAAGAAGTCGGCCCCCTGCGCGCTCGCGCCGCTGCCCACCAGGTAGACGGAGCCGAGCGGAGCGCCGCCCTGGCTGCGCCACGACGCCAGCGTCTGCCGCAGCTCCCGCGCCAGGTTGTGGGCGCTCTGGGGCAGGCCCGCCGTCCCGCGGGAGACGGTCCGCGCGAACACCGCCTCGCCGCCGAGGAGGACCACCAGCTCGGAGGTGCTGTCACCCACGTCGAGGATCGCCACCGGCGCGAGGGGCTCGCGACCGGACACCGCCGGCACGCCCGGCGTGACCGCGGTGACCGGCTTCTCCAGCTCGGGCATCACGGTCATCAGGTTGGCGAGCGGCAAGGGGCCGCTGCCGACGCGCTCGGGCTCGATGCCGAGCGCCTCGCGGACCGTGCTGATGCGCGCGCGCACGTCCTCGGTGCGGGCGAGCACCGCGAAGATCGGGACCACCGTGGGGTCGGTGCCACGGAGCGTGCGGTAGTCGAAGACGGCCTCGTCCATCTCGAAGGGGACGGTCGACTCGAGCTCGAAGGCGAGGACGTTCTCCAGCTCCTTCTGGGCGGCGGCGGGCAGCTCGAGCCGGCGATAGAACGACCGCTCGCCGGGGAGCGCCACCGCGCACGCGTCGGGCCGGAGGCCGCCCACGGCGCTGCGGATCGCCTCCACCTCGGAGCCGGCCCAGGCGATGTCCGCCTCGCCCAGCGCCTCCAGCGTCACGCGCCGGTACGCGGTGCGCACGATCGCCGCGCGCACCGTCGTCTTGGTCGCATCGATCCCGAGGAGCCTTGCCATGCCGCCGTGTCTCCTTGTGCCTGCTCGTCGGGAAGCGCGCTCCGGGCGCTTCCCAGAATCTCACTCGACCCGCCAGTAAATGACCGTGCCTGCGGGGTTGGAATACGTCTGCTGGAGCGCCTGCGTGACCGGGTCGGCGCTGGTGCTGCCGCTCGACGACGTGCTCGAGCTCGCCGTCGCGGAGCTCGAGCCGGCGGTGCCCGTGGTGGGCTGCGGGCTCGCGGCGGCGGCCATGGCGTTCGCGGCGGCCTGGCCACCCCAGATCTGGGTCGCGCCCCCGGGGCCGAGGGCGCCGGCGGAGCGGAAGTCGAGGACGGCGTGGATGCGCACCTTGGTGGTGCGCTTGTAGCCCGGGACGATGCCGTCGGCGTAGACGCTGAAGCGGTGGCTCTTGAGGGCGATCGACGTCTTGACCTGCTTGACGTTCTTGAACGTCACCGGCTTGACGTTGAGGCCGGCGAGGATGGTGCCGAGCGGCCCCTTGCCCGCCATCATGTCGATGAACATCTGCGGCGTCCCGAAGAGGGGAAGGCCGAAGGTCATGCTCTTGCCGAGGGTGACGCCCATGACGAAGGTCGCCATCTGCTGCGGGTCGAAGTTGGTGCTCTGCGGGCACATCTCCGGCTCGGTGGTGAACTGCTGGCCGCAGACCAGCGCCAGCAGCGTCTGCGCGTTGGCGGCGTTGACGTTGACCGCGCCCTGCCCCCACACCGTCATCACCCGCTTCTTGGGGTTCTCGGGCTCCGGGTCGATGAAGGTGGCCCAGAAGTCGTCGCCCACGCCGCGCACCAGGCGCGCCTCGTCGAGCGAGTCGAAAGCGGCGTTCTTGCGGCGGTAGGGGAGCCCGATGGTCTGGTAGAAATTGTCCTCCGGCCCGCTGGCGGAGGCGTTCTGCGCGTGCGGATCGCAGTTGTACTGGGTCTCGTTGCCGGCGGAGTCCGAGTCGGCCCAGTCGATGAGCGCGCCACAGATGGTCTGTCGATCGCTGAACTGGCCGTCGGCGTCGCGCCCCTCGAAGAGCACGTTGTTCTCCGGCGAGATCATCAGCCCGAGGATCTGCTCGGCCAGCCGATCGCGCGCGGCGAAGTCGTTGAGGGCCGCGAGGTTGAGATTGATCTTGGCGTCCTCGTCGACGATGCTCACCTCGAAGCGACCGCCGCCGGTGATGCCGATGTTCTTGGCCGACGTCGCGTCGCCGCCGATGGTCGAGAGGAACGACTGCGCCCCCACCGCGTCGTTGAACGGGCCGAGCACCAGATCGGTGAACTCCCAGACCGGGATCTGCGGCGGCGCCCCCTTGGGGTTGAGCAGCAGCATGATCGGCGCGATCGATTTGCTGACCTCGGGCTCGCTGGCGATGAGCAGGCGCGAGAGGTTGACCGCGCTGCGCGCGAAGTACTCGGCCTTGAGCGCGTCGCGCTCGGCCAGCGCGGACGCCAGCTCGCTCGACGTCTCCTCCTGGAGCTGGGTGAGGAAGACGGTGAGCACGGTGATGGCGCCCAGCACCAGAACCAGGGCCACGCCCCGCTCGTCGACGCGGCGCTTCTTGCGGATGCGCTTCATTGCCGGGTCCCCGCCAGCGCCGCCTGCTGGATCGCGTTGGTCGGGATGGCGAACGCCAGCGCCGCCTGCGTCCCGATGGACACCTTGGTCATCAGCTTGATGGGCCGGTCCCCCTCCCCGCCCCGGAGCACGAGGCGGATGCGCACCTGGAACGGGAGGCGATTGAACTGGGCCTGGGTGGTCACCTGCGACGAGTCCCAGGAGTCGAGCCAGGTGTCGGTGGTCGGGTCGAGGTACTGCAGGTCGAAGACCGAGACGTCCTCGCAGAGGACGCTGACCACGCCGCCCTTGGTAGGGTCGAGATCGATCTCCCGCTGCTCGCGGCGGAGCAGATCGTACTTGTCGCTGTGGTCCGGATCGCGCCCCAGGAAGTAGCTGAGCTCGTTCTGATCGGACTCGTGGACGTTGCGCAGCAGCCGCTGGTGCGAGAACGAGGTGAAGTCGACGCGATCGCTCGACCCGCCGTCGGTCCCCAGGAAGAGCGTGGTGCGCACCGCGTTGGCGTAGACCTGCGGCTGGTGGAGCGAGAGGAACGCCGCCTGGAGCTCGCGGCTCATCCGCACCAGCGCCTGGCGCCCCTGGTGGAAGCGCTCGTCGATGCGCGCGATCCCCGTGCGCGAGCGCTGCATGCCGTCGAAGGCGCCGTAGATGAGGGTCGACACCAGCGCCAGGATCCCCACGGCGACGAGGACCTCGAGCAGGGTGAGCCCGCGCTCGGCGGCCCGGCGGTTGAGGGGTGAGCGCCTCATTTCGACCCCGTGGTCGTCTTGCCCGTGGTCGGGGTCCCCGCCGCGGGGGCCGAGTCGGTGACGGCATCGCTGGTGGGGGTGAGGTTGAGCTGGGGGACGGAGAACCACTCCACCACGTCGATCGAGTAGTCCTTCTTGCCCTCGCGGAAGGTGACCGTCGCGGTGATGCGCCGGGTGCTCGCCTCGAAGAGCAGCTTGAGGTTGGGGTAGACGAAGCTCATCGCCATGCTCGCGAGGCCGCCCATGCCGCCGCCGTCACCGGCCGCGGGATCCGTCGGGGCTCCGGGTTGCCCGGAGGCGGCCGGCGCTGGCGTGGCGCCGGACGAGAGCGCGGAGGCGTTGGCGTCTGCCAGCGTCTTGGCGATGTCGCTCATGCTGCTGGAGGTGCCGAGGGGAGACGGGCCACCCGCTGCGCCGGCGAGCATGCCGAGCGCGCCGAGCGGGTTGCCGCTGCCGCCGCCCGCGGGAGCGCCGGCTCCGGCGAGATCGAGGCCGGATCCGAGGTTGAGATCGCCGAACTTGGCCTCGGGGAAGGTGGGGCGATCGGCGCGCCAGACGCAGCGCATGTTGGGGGTGTCGTCGCCCTCGCAGCAGGGACCGGCCCCGGTCTCGTCGGTGTCCTGGAAGCCCTCCTTGAAGAGGTGCTCCTCGACCTCGTTCATCTTGCAGCGGAGGAGGCCGGTGGCGAGGCTGATGTCCCGCGCGTGCGCGGCGCTGGCGAACGCCCCGGCCTGCGCCGAGAGGATGGCGGTGAGGCCGAGCCCGAGGATGGCCACGGCGACCAGCACCTCGAGCAGCGTGAACCCTCGGCGCGCGCGGCGCGGGCTCGGGGCCGCGCCCCTCCTCGTCAGGTGGCTCCAGTGCCTCATGTCAAAACCCCGTGTCCCGGCGATCCGACGCTTCGATGTCGTCGCGCGGGCGCGGCATGCTGGCCCTGCCCTTGCGAATGTCCGCCTTGCCCGTCAGGGGCGAGATGAGGATGGTGACCACGTCCGCGTCCAGCGTCGATCCGCCCACGCTGAGCTGGATGCTGGCCCGCTCGGTCTGCCCACCCGGCCAGAAGTAGAGGTACGCCTGATCGGCCTTGACGACCTCGTCCTGGTGGCCGGTCTCGATCTGGAGGAAGCGGATGTTGCGCTCGAGCGGCTTGCCCGTCTGCCCCTTGTCGACCGAGAACCCGAAGGCCGAGACCGGACGGAACGAGGGGCGGGGCGCGCGCGGGCCCTTGGTGACCGCCTCGGCCTCGGCCATGGCGATGCGCTCCGCCTGGGTGGCCGCCTGGGCGCCCCCGGTGCGCTCGTTCTGGGCCAGCCAGAGCTGGCTGGACGACTCCTCGATGCCCACGGTGCGCTGGTCGAAGTTGAAGACCAGCCGCACCACCTTGGACGTGGCGTTGGCGTGGCCGTAGGCGACGCGGACGGCGCTGGCGATCAGCACCGAGGAGCGGCGGAGGCGAGCGCTGTCCGCGACGCCGGAGCCGAGCATGGTGAGGCCCATCGTCACGCTGACGACAGCGAGGACGATCAGCACCTCCACGAGGGTCACGCCCCTCTCTCGCCCTCTCCGATGCACCATGAGGCTCCTCGCACACACCGCGCCCAGCCCGGCGCGCCCGTTCCGCTGCCTGCTTGCTAGAGGTTCTTCACGCGGGTGATGTCCGCGGGCTTGAAGTTGTCCTTGAGGTCGTCCGGGGTGGCCGGCCTGCGGTCGTTCCCGTTCGACCAGACGTGGATCTCGCCCTCGGAGCAGTCGATCCGGAAGGGCATGCCCCAGGGATCCTCGGCGTGCTGGCCGTCGAGCTTCTTCGACGTCACCAGATCCTGGATGGTCGGGCAGGCGTCGCCGGTGGCGTCCAGGTTCTGGTAGAGCTCGGCGGCCTGCTTCACCGTCTGGCAGCCCTGGACGCCGATCTTGATCCGCGACTCCCGGTAAAGCGGGAACGCGACCAGCGTCACGCCGCCGGAGATGACGGCCATGATCGCCACGACGATCAAGACCTCGACCAGGGTCACGCCCCGCGCGCCTACCCTCGCCAGCCGGCGCGCCAGCCGCAGCCGGGAAACCCGATTGTCCTCGTTCATCACGGTCGTCTCCATCGCTCTCACTCACTCCACCCGGTCCAATCCGCCCATCTCGCCGTCGGGACCGTCGCTCATCAGATCGTAACCATCAGGGTCTTTTCTGCCCGGACACGTCAGTCGTAGCGGCCGCCCCCAGGCGTCGCTGGCGTCGGCCGCCAGGTACCCCTCCGTCCTCAGCACCGGGAGCGACGGCGGGCACCGGCGCTCGTGGTCGGCGCGGTAGGCGTCGACGGCCGAGTGCACCACGGAGAGCGTCGCGCGCGTCGCTCGTATTCCCGTGCGCCGACGCTCGCGGGCGCCGAGCAGGAGGACGAACAGCGCCATGCCGAGCGCGACCGCGAAGGGGCGCGCCCGCGAGAGGCCGGTGCGGCGCAAGAGGCCGCCGCCGCGCTCCCACGGGAACCAGATGGTTTGCTCTCGCTGCCTCCGTCGCGCCATCCGCTCACCCTGCGAAGCTCGACATCTGGATGAGCGGCATCAGGATCGACACCGCGATGAAGCCGACGACGCTGCCCATCGCCACGATGATCAGCGGCTCCATCAGGCTGGTGAGGATCTGCACCCGGTTCTCCACCTCGATGTCGTAGGCGTTGGCCACGCTCTCCAGCATGCCCTCCAGCTGCCCGCTCTTCTCGCCGATGGTGATCATGTGGGTGACGATGGGGGGGAACTTGCCGCTCCGCTTGAGGGGCTCGGCGATGCTCTGGCCCTCCCGGATCGAGCTGATGGCCTCCATGATCACCTTCTCGAGCGCGGCGTTGCCGAGGACGTTGGAGACGATGTCCATCGCGGTGAGGAGCGCGACGCCCGAGGAGAGCAGCGTCGCCAGCGTCCGGGCGAAGCGGGCGATGGAGAGCATCAGCACCACCTTGCCGAAGACGGGGATCTTCAGCACGATGTTGTCCCAGCGCATCCTCCCCGCGGGCGTCCGCACCCAGCGGCGGAACAGGTAGATGCTCAGCCCGAGCAGGGCCAGGAGCGCCCACCAGTAGTTCGCCATGAAGTCGGAGGTGGTGATGAGCAGCGCGGTGTACCAGGGCAGCGCCTGATCCATCGAGGCGAAGATGGTGGTCACGTTGGGCACGACCGCGACCATCAGGATGGAGACCAGGGTGGTGCCGATGATCGCCATCAGGATGGGGTACGCCAGCGCCGAGGTGACCTTGCCCTTGAGCTTGGCCTGCGACTCCATGAACTGGGTGAGCCGCTCCAGCACCTGGGTGAGCGTGCCCGAGGCCTCGCCGGCGCGGACCATGTTGACGTAGAGCGGCGGGAACGCGGTGGGGTGCGCCTCGAGCGCCTTGGCGAAGCTGATGCCCTCGCGCACCTGCTCGCGCACCTGGGTGAGCGCGCGCTTGAGCTGCTCGTTCTCGATCTGCTCGATGAGCGCGTTGAGCGACTCGAAGAGGGGGATGCCGGCGCCGATCAGCGTCGCCAGCTGGCGCGTCAGCACGGCGACGTCGGACGTGGAGGGGCGCCCGAGGAACTCGAAGAGCTTGATGTTGCGCTTGGCCTTGGCCTCGGCGGCCTTGCCCTCGGTGGCGACCGTGAGGAGGACGCCGTCCTTGCGCAGCGCGGAGCGGAGCACCTTGGCGCTCTCGGCGTCGCGCACGCCCTTCACCGGCTTGCCGGTGCCGACGAGGATCCCTCGGTACTCGAAGACGGCCACGATAACCTCCGGTCAGCTGTCGACGATGACGTCTTCTTGAGTCGCGGCGAGGACCTCCTCCACCGTGGTCAGCCCCCGCAGCACCTTGCGCGCGCCGTCGTCGCGCATGGTGTCCATGCCCTGGGAGATGGCCGCGCGCTTGATGGTCATCGCGTCCGCGCTCTGCAGGATGAGGGGGCCGACGGCGTCGTCGATGACCAGCAGCTCGTAGATGCCGCGCCGGCCGACGAAGCCCTTGTTCATGCACTGATCGCAGCCGCCGGTCTTGTAGAAGACGGGGTCCTTCATGGTCTCGCCCACGTACTCGTAGGCGAGGCCGTGCACCGTGTACTTGGGGGAGATGAGGCGGCGCGTCTTCCAGGCGAGGCGCTCGGCGTCGAGGCCGAGCTGCCGGAGCTCGTAGTCGGTGGGCCGGTAGGGCACCTTGCAGTGCTGGCAGAGCATGCGCACCAGGCGCTGGGCGAGGATGCCGATGACGCTCGAGCGCACCAGGAAGGGCTCGATCTCCATCTCGACGAGGCGGGTGACCGCGCCGGCCGAGTCGTTGGTGTGGATGGTCGAGAGCACCAAGTGGCCCGTCAGAGAGGCGTGGATGGCGATCTCGGCCGTCTCCTTGTCGCGGATCTCGCCGACCATGATCACGTCCGGGTCCTGCCGGAGGAAGGCGCGCAGGGCGCTGGCGAAGGTGAGGCCGATGCCCGCTTGCACGTGGACCTGGTGGATGCCGCCGATCTCGTACTCGACCGGATCCTCGGCGGTGAGGATGTTGCGGCTGGGGTCGTTGATGCGGTTCAGGCAGGCGTAGAGGGTGGTGGTCTTGCCGGAGCCGGTGGGGCCGGTGACCAGGATGATCCCGTCCGGGCGCTGGATGAGCTGATCCATGATCCCGTAGTCGCGCTGGGAGAACCCCAGGTCGGCGAGATCGAGCAGGACGCTCGTCTTGTGGAGGATACGCATCACGATGCGCTCGTAGGCGCGGCTCGTCGGGACCGTGGAGACGCGGATGTCCACGCTCTTGCCGGCGATCTTGAGGGTGATGCGGCCGTCCTGGGGGAGGCGCTTCTCGGCGATGTTGAGCGACGCCATGATCTTCACGCGGGCGATGATCGGCGCCATGAACTGCTTGGGCGCGCGCTTGGCCACGTAGAGCTCGCCGTCGATGCGGTAGCGCACCACCACGTCGCGCTCCTCGGGCTCGATGTGGATGTCGCTGGCCCTCTCCTTCACCGCCTGGGCGAAGAGGCTGTTGACCCAGGCGATGATCGGCGCGTCGTCGTCGGAGTCGATGATGTCGACGAGGTTGTCCTCCTCGTTCGCCTGATCGCCCTCCAGCTTGGTCCCGGCGTGCTCCTTCTTCTCCCAGACGCGGTTGATGGCGTTGAGCACCGACTCGCTGCTGGCCACGGCGAAGTCGACCGGCTTGCCGAAGATGCCGCGGACGTCGTCGAGCGCCTCGGTGTCGAAGGGATCGGCGATCGCGACGTAGATCGTGTCCTCATCCTCGGCGATGGGGAGGATCTTGTGGAGCTTGGCGTAGGTGATGGGGAGCCGGCTCACCAGCGCGAGGGGGACCGAGTCGGGGTCGACCTTGGGCATGTACGAGACGCCGCACTCGTCGGCGAGCGCCTGGGCGATGTGAGCCTCGTCGGTGATGTTGGCCGCCACCAGCAGGTCGGTGAGGGCCTGGCCGCGCTCCCTCACGGTGTCGTAGAGCGGCGGGAGGCGGTCCGCCGGGACGATGCCGCGCCGGACCAGGACCTCGCCGAGATATTCGTGCGCTTCGGCCATGATGGTCACTCCCGACGATCGACGGGGCGAGGGGTGGCGGGGCCACCGGTCGCCTTGGGCCTGCGCGTGGCCGGAGCCACCGGGGCGGCGCCCGCCGCCGGCGGCGCGGCCTCCTCGCCGAAGGAGGCGTGTCCGCCGACCTGCGGCAGCGCGATGGGGATGCCGGGCACATGCACCTTGGGCTTCGGCTTCACGGCGTCGGCCTCCATGCGGATCTTCTCCTCCTGGGCCATCATCGACTGGCGGATGTCCTCGACGAGGCCGTTGGCGCGCCGGTAGTCCTTGGGGGGGCTCCAGCTCGCGCCCTCGTTGAAGACGAAGTACCGATCGATGAACTCTTGCCGCTCCTGCATCTTCCGCTCGAAGATGGCGCGCAGATCCTCGGGGCTGCGGATCACGTAGGGCGTGAGCACGAGCAGGAGGTTCGACTTGGTCTTGGTCTTCTGCGTCTGCTTGAAGAGGAAGCCGAGCACCGGGATGTCGCCGAGGATGGGGATCTTGGTCTCGCCGTTCTGGATGGCGTCGCGCATCAGGCCGCCGATGACCACGGTCTGCTGATCCCGCACCACGAGCTGCGTCTCGGCCGTGCGCTTGTTGATGGGGATGGCGCCGAGCGCGCCGGTGGGAGCGCCGGCGTCGGAGATCTCCTCGGAAAGCTCGAGCCGGATCTGGTCCGAGTCGTTGACGTGGGGCTTGACCTTGATCTTGGTGCCGACGTCCTGGCGCGGGGCGGAGAAGCCGCCGCCGCCGGCGAGGAGGCCGAGGCCTCCGCCCAGCGCCCCGCCCGCCGCGCCGGCGAGCGCGCCGAGGCCGCCGCCGACGTTCTGCTGGAGGGGGATGTTCTGGCCGATGGAGATGGTCGCGTCCTGGTTGTCGAGCGCGAGGATGTGGGGGGTGGCGAGCACGTTGTTGTCGCCGTCCTGCGCGAGCGCGTGGAGGACCACGCCGAGGGCCGGGATGGAGAGGCCGGTGCCGAAGAGGTTCGACGAGTTGGGGATGGCCGGGCCCTGCAGGCCGACCGCGAGCGCCGACAGGTTGTTGGGATCGGAGAGCAGGCCGGCCGGGCTGATCGAGTTGACGATGTTGTTGCCGCCGTACGCGAGCCCCTCGCCCGCGGAGCCGAAGGAGACCGGCGCGCCGCCGTGGTACGAGATGCCGTAGTTGCCGACGCGCTGGATGCTCACATCCATGATCACCGCCTCGATGAACACCTGGCGGCGGGGACGATCGAGCTTCTGCATCACCGCGTAGAGCTGCGCGTAGTCGCGCTTCGACGAGGTCGTGACGATGGAGTTGGTCGCCTCGTCGCAGGTGACGCGAGGGCGCCCCTCGAAGACCTCGTCGATGCCCGATCCCGCGGCGCCACGCACGCCACCTGCGCCGGCGGCGCCCGCGGTGGGGGTCGCGCCCGGCCGCGCGCCCGCGCCGCCGAAGGCGCCCGCTCCGGTGCCGAGGATCTGGGTCAACGTCGTCGCCAGCTCCTTGCAGCCCGCGTGCTGGAGCGCCATCACGTGGATCTCGCCATCGCCGGAGGGCTTGACGTCGAGGCGCTTGATGAGCTCGAGCAGGCGCAGGTAGTCGGGCTCGGTAGCGGTGATGATCAGCGCGTTGCCCCGATCGTCGGCGACGACGCGCGGCCCCGAGGATCCGACGCTCCCGGGCGCGCCCTTGGCGCCGGCCGCCGCTCCGCCGGCGCTCCCGCTCTTCTTGAGGTCGAGGATGTCGGAGAGCTTGGTGGCAAGCTCGGTGGCGCTGGTGTAGTTGATGTTCTCCACCCAGAGCTGCTCGCCGGAGCCGCCGACGTCGATCTCCTCGAGGATCCGCATCATGCGGTCGATGTTGGCGCCCGTCTCGGTGATGATGAGCAGGTTGCCCGGGGGATAGACGGTGATGTCGCCGTCCTTGGTCTTGAACTTGGTGAGGACCGTCGACGCCTCGGTGGGATCGATGTGCGCCACGTGGTAGAGGCGCGTGACGTAGCGATCCTCGTTGGGCACCGGGGACGCCGTGCCGAAGATCTGCGTGGTCTCGGCCGCGACGCCCGGCGTCTCCACGATCTTGAGGAAGCGGCCGTGCGGGATCACCGTCATCCCGTTGAGCGCGAGGATGGAGAGGAAGGCGCCGTAGGCGTCGTTGGCCGTGACCTTCTCCGGCGTGACGACGGTCGCCTTGATCTGCCGGAGCTTGCTCCCGTAGATGAAGCGCTTGCCGGTGATGCTGCTGATGGCCTTGACGAGCTCGGGCAGGTCGGCGTCGTCGAGCTGGAAGCTCACCAGCGTGTTGCCGGGGAGGGGCCTGAAGTCGATCTCCTTGGGGGCGAGCTTGACCCCCGCGGCGGCCATCGGATCGGCGGCGCCGGCCGCGCCCGCGGCGCCGGCCGCAGGAGTGCCACCGGCGGCAGCGCCCGCGCCCGTCGCCGGGGCGGCGCCCGGGGCGGCGGAGGCGCTTCCGGACGGCTTGGCCGCCCCGGTCTGCGCCGCGGCGTCCGGGCTGCGCGGAGGCGTCCGCAGCGTGGGCGCGCCGCGGGTGGAGGGCTGGGCGTACGCGGGCTCCGCGGCGGCGGCGATCAGCGCCGCGGCGACGGGGACGAACATCATGCGGCGGAGCCGCGATCGCTCGGGGTGGTCGATGGTCATGGTCATGCGCTCTTCGAGATGCCGGAGGAGGCGTTCTAATCGTCTTTGGAGGGCGCCGTCGCAGGGACGGTCACCCCGCGCCTCGGAGCGCCTCGGGCCATGCCCGGCTTGACGAACGGGGCCGCGACCGTCTTGGCGCCCCCGGACGCGACCGCGCCTGCGCCCGCCGACGAAGACGAGACCTCCTCGTCGGCGACGGCGTGCGGGGACAGGAGGCCCTTGGCCGCCGACACCAGCATGAAGCTCACCAGGCTGATGAATGCCACCGAGCCGAGGACGAACGTCCCCACGTGCAGGAGGGTCCTCCTCAGCAAGCTGCCTTCGTTGAACCTGATCCTGGGAAGCGCCACCGGCCTACCTCTCTCTCGTGCCTCGGGCTCGCTGGACGAGCCCTTTCACGATGGGGCCGTCAATCACGACCGGCGCCCCGAACCCCGGGCTCCTGCGGAGCCCTGTCACGCGGGCTCCCGGTCGAGTCGCGGAGCGCTCTCGGGCGTTCCGCGCGCTGACCAGGGGCCCTTCCTCGATCACTTGATGTTGAAGTCGA
>Ga0302283_1000870_pt1 | contig 25188 bp, 18 predicted proteins | sample III_Fen_E1_4_FD_198770 | JGI IMG/M metagenome (GOLD analysis project Ga0302283, IMG submission 198770) | Peat permafrost microbial communities from Stordalen Mire near Abisko, Sweden - III_Fen_E1_4 | ecosystem: Environmental > Terrestrial > Soil > Wetlands > Permafrost | place: Sweden: Abisko... | reverse complement strand
CGCCGTGAACGCGAGCGTGACCCAGTGGTCGCTCCCCGGCGCCGATCGCACCTGAGCGGCCGAGGAGGCCTCGTCGATCATCGCCGCCAGCCACGCGCGTCCCGCGGCGGAGTCCTGGAAGCTCAGGAGCTCGTACCGGCCGGCCAGCGCAGGGGGCCGCTCCAGCAGGAAGTGCTGGATGTCGTCGAGCTCCAGCATGGCGCTACTGCATCTGGTCGAGCATCGTGGAGAAGGCGCTCTTCACCTCGAGCGCCTTCTTGATCTCGGCCGCGGTGACGTAGGGATACTCGCCGTATTCGAGGAAGCTCGGGTGCTGGTGCGCGCGGAGGAAGGCGATGAACGCCGGCGTGTTCGTCTTCCAGTCGGCGGGGAAGCCCTCGAGCTTCTCGAAGATGGTGTTGATGCCGGTCCTGGCGAAGAGGGCGACGGCATCTTCGGTGTACTTGTCGAAGTCGGTGTCGAAGATGCCCTGGTACATGAAATACGTGTCGCCCCCGATGGGGAAGAGCACCCACCGGAGGTAGTGGAGCTGGAGCGGCGCGAGCACGTGCGGATCGTCCTCGACGGCCTTCTCGAGCCGCTTGCCGTACGCGCGGATCTCGTCCTCGGCGCCGGGGAGCGTCCTGGCGATGATGGTGAATCCGTGGCCGGCCGGCGTCCGCGGGAAGAGCGGACCATACCGGCCTTCCTCGAGCTTGAAATAACCCTCCTTCGGGAGGGCCTCTGCGCGCGGGAGCCTCCATTCCTCGTTGTCCATGTCGACATGGCTCCTTTGCGTGCCAGGGGTCGCCTTCGCAATCGTCAGCATGGTGCCGGCGCCGCGCCGGGGGGAGCCCCCCTCGTCGGCTTTGGGCAGGGCCGAACCGCACGACGAGCCCTTCGGACCCCCGCTGCGCGGCGGCCGACTTCACCGTCGGCTCAGCCGGGCGCCAGGGTCACGGAGCGCTGTAGGAGATCGTCAGATTGCCCGTGCGTGGTCAGCCGTACGGCGCCCCCGGATCTCCGCCCCCTCCCGCAAAAAACGCGCACAGCTCCTCGTGCCGCGCTCTGGCGTCCGCGCGCCCCAGCTCGATGAGCTGGCGGGCGAAGCCGCCGTCGAAGAGCATGTAAGAGAGGAGGTCCGCCTCGTTGCGCGACTCCGGCTCCACCAGGCGCCGCATCAGCTTGCCCGCCATCCCGCCGACGCGGTTGAAGGCGGGGGAGCGCACGTAGTCGGCCGCCATCGCGCCGATGTCCTGCGAGGCGCGCACCAGCAGCGCCCCCATCGGGCGCAGGCCCTGGCCCTCCTCGTAGCCCATCTCGCGGTTGAGGCCGTCGGCGAAGCCCGGGCCGCTGAGGCGGGTGCCGGCGGCGAGGATGCGGTTGATGGTCTGGAGGCGGGCGAGATCGGTGTCGATGCGGTCGAGGAGGAGGGCGTTGAGGGTCTTGCCGAGGAGGAAGAGCGGGCCGGGGAAGAGGTCCTCGGCGCCGCGATCGTCGAGGGGAGCGGTGGAGATGAAGCGGGGGTTGACCACCAGCACCCGGGTGGCGCCGAGGCGGCGGGCCGGCGAGAGCGGCACGTTCTGTCGGAGGCCGCCGTCGCAGTGGTAGTCGCCGTCGAGGGCGACGGCGCGGAAGAGGATGGGGATCGCCGCGGAGGCCAGCGCGTGCCGGGCGGTGATCTGGGCCTCGCGGGCGATGGTGGTGGGATCGTGGCTCCACTGCGGCAGCCCGCCGTCGCGGCGCTGCACGTAGACGACGGTGCGCCCGCTGGAGACGTGGGTGGTGGAGACGGTGAGCGCGTCGAGGTGGCCGGCGCGGAGGTTCGCCTCGATGCGCTGGAAGGGGATGGCGTGGCCGACGAGGCGCTCCAGGCCCTCGGGCGCGAGCAGGCCGCCCTCGCGCACGGGGACGCCGCTGGGCAGCGCGGGGGAGCTGCGGCCGAGGAGGCGGGCGCCCATGGCCATCACGCCCTTGACGTCGGGGCGGACCAGGTCGCCGACCTCCAGCCGGGTCCACACGTCGATGACGCGGGCCACCCGGGCGCGCGGGGCGAGATCGGCGAAGGCGGCGAGGCCGCACGCGTTGAGCGCGCCCACGGACGTGCCGGAGAGCACGTCGAGCGCGACCGCGTGGCCGAGGTCGCGCGCGACGTCCTCGAGCACGTGCTGCACCACCCCGACCTCGTAGGCGCCGCGGGCCGCGCCTCCTGCCAGCACCAGCGCGGTGCGCTCGGATCGGGGAGCCCTGGGCGTCGTCATCGGCGCAATCTACTCCGGGGGGCGCGAGGACTTCCAGCGGGGCGCCGCGGTTGCCCAGGCGACGCTGTGCCCCGCTTTCTCCGCGCGGGGCGACCGGGACGCCGCGGGTCGATGGTGATCCACTGCGCCGAGCCCCGGCTTCCCGGGCATCTGTTCACCCCATGCCGGTTGCCAGTGCCCGTGGGTCTGACTAGGCTCCGCCCGCCATGCCCCCGGCCCGCCTGCTTCTTCGCTTCCCGTCGCTCCTCGCCGGGCCGGCCCTCGCCGCCACCGTGGGAGGCGTCGCCTTCGGCGCCGCGAGCGGTTGTTACTACAACGACGCCGGCACCGCGCCCCCCGGCGAAGGCTTCTACTACCCCACCGGCCTCGTCGTCTCGCCCGGGCGCAACGCGCTCTACGTCGCCAACTCCGACTTCGACCTCAACTACAACGGCGGCACCGTCGACGTCGTCGACCTCACCGACGCGACCGGCCTGCGCGGGACGCTCGGCCCGATGCTGGCCGGCATCCGCTGCAGCGGCGGCGCGCTCGACGCGTGCGGGGGACCCGGGGCGCCTCCGGGGGTCTTGCTGGAGGGCTTCTGCAACACCATCCCCACCAGCACGGGCCCGGGCGCGTCGGGCAACGGCACCACCGGCGGCTCGGGGTGCCAGGTCGCCGGGGACTGCGTGAGCGGCTACTGCGCGATCGGCTCCAACGGGATCGACGGCAACTGCCAGCCCTGCGGCCTCAACCCCGACGGGAGCACCAACGTCTACGAGTGCTCCGGCGCCTGCATCAAGGGCATGTGCATGCTCGGCACGGCGACCAACCAGATCCTCTCGCCCGCGGCGTGTACGCCGGTCCAGCCTCCGTTCCGCTGGGCGGCCACCATCGGCGCCTTCGCCTCCGGGGCCGTGCTGGCGCTCAACCCCGACACCTCCGTGGGCGGGGCCCGCCTCTTCGTGCCGGTGCGCGGCGACCCGTCGATCACCTGGTTCGACGTCCCCGACGACCGGCCCGGCAGCCCGGCGGTCACGCAGCCGTGGCGGCTCGACTGCGGCCAGGGGATCAACGGGGCCCGCTGCGCCGATTCCCACCGCATGGGCGTCGATCCCTACGAGAACTTCCGCGACCTGACCATCCCGGTCGAGCCGGTCGGGCTCGACATCTCCAGCGACGGCGTGGACATCGTCACCGCGCACCAGATCGCGACCACGCCCGCCATCGGCCTGAGCATCAATCAATGGCCGGCCGCCTGCCCCGCCGGCAGCCCGACCTCCTGCGTGCCCTTCTTCGAGAGCTACCCGAGCTTCGAGTACTACCTGACCGGCAGCGTCGCCGGCGGCCCGACCGAGGTGGCCCACCTCAAGCCGCCCGGCATCGTCGCGGCCTCGATCGTCGTCTCCCAGGGCGACCCGACCAAGCAGGTCGCCTACCTGCCGGGCTTCGCGGTCACCTACAACCAGACGCCCGAGATCGACATCTTCCGCGTCAACGCCGACGCCCAGTCGAGCCCGCGGCGGCCGTACCTGCTGCGCTCGTCGACGGCCAGCGTCACCGTCAACGCCACCGGCACGGACTCGCGCGGGATCGCCATCGACACCAGCGAGCGCGACGCGTGCGAGGCGGCGTGCTCCCCCACCGACCTCGCGTGCCTGGGCGGCGTGCCGGGCGTGCCCTACGTGCCCGGCTGCATCGACGTGCCGATGCCGGTCTACATCGCCAACCGCTCGCCGGCGTCGCTGCTGATCGGGCAGGTGGTGAGCACGCTCGACCCGGCCGATGCCGCCACCGGCACCGGCAGCGGCGTCTCCGAGGTGATCGACATCTACAACACCGTGCCCCTCACCACGGGCCCCTCCAAGGTGGTCCTGGGCACCGCCATCGGCCCGGATGGCAACGCCAAGACGCTGGTGTTCGCGGTCGCGTTCGACACGCTCTTCGTCCACGTCTACGACCCGGTCGCGCAGACGGTCATCGCCCACATCCGCACCGGGCTCAATCCGCAGGCCATCACCTTCGACACCTGCCTCGCCAACGCCCAGAGCTCAGCGCTCCGCTGCGCTCCTGGGGAGGCGCCGCACGCCTACCTCTACGTCGGACACTTCACGGACTCGTATCTCGGCGTCGTCGACCTCGACATGCGCCACGGCGGGGACACCTTCGGGACCATGTTCGCATCCATCGGATCGCCTCAGCCTGCCCTGGAGCAGGTGCAGCAATGAAGCCGGCCACCGCCCGCGCGCTCACCCTCCTCGTGATGGCCGCCGGCTGCGGCGGCGCGCTGGCGCAGCTCGGCGGGGGCTGCGCGCAGACGCCCACCCTGGTGCCGGTGCGCTCGCTCGCGTCCTCGGGCAAGGCGTCGTTCGTCTGCCTGGCGGCCCCGGGCTCGGTGCCGCTCGAGCTCCCCCTGGGCAACTGCACCTCGCAGCAGTTCGGCAGCCAGTGCGAGTACTACTACGAGGACGACGCCGGCGATCTCGACGCGGGCTCCGGCCTCCTGCCCCACCTCTACGGGCTGGTCACCCAGACCCTCACCGGCGAGGTGGCCGTGGTCGACACCAGCGCCGTCAGCGGCCCGGTGCTCGACGAGAACCCGAGCGAGCCCGGCGCCAACTTCCTCCACGTCGGCGCCCAGCCCACCGGCATCGTCTCCACGCCGGCGGGCGTGGCCACGTTCGTCGGCTCCGCCGACATCAACCACGCCGGCATCTACGCCATCCCCTCGGCGCTGATCCGGCCCTCGTCCGCGTCGGGCGTGCCCGACACCTGCATCCCCGGCTCCGGCGACGGCGGCAGCGTGGAGGCGCCGGCCCTCACCTCCTGGCCCGCCTGCAGGCTCCCCGCGGCGCCCGGCGACATCCTCCTCATCAACGATCCCGCCCTCCTCGACGGCACCGAGCGCGAGACCTGCGACAGCTCCACCTACGCGCTGCCGGACCCCATCAAGGATCCCATCAGCTACCGCGAGGACAAGCAGCTCACCCAGCGCGGTCGCCCCAAGCTGGTCGTCTCCATCCCCAGCGCGGGCGGCATCGCCGTCTTCGACGCGCAGGACATCTTCAACCGCAACGCCGGCTCGTTCGCGGACTGCACCATCGAGCGCTGGGTCCCGCTCGAGGTGGAGGACTCCGATCTCCAGGCCATCGCCGCCCAGCCGGCGCCGTACACCGGGCTGGCCTGCACCAACGGGCCCCCGGGGCAGCCGCCGCTCAAGAGCTCGTACAAGTCGCAGCCGGGCGGGATGTCGTGGGCCAACGGCACGCTCTACGTGGCCGACCTCGGCGCGCCGGTGATCCATGTCCTCGACATGGCGACGCCCTGCAACCCGGTGGAGCGGGCCGCCCTGCTCCCCACCTCCGCGGAGGATCCGTCGCGCGTCGTGTTCGCCAGCAAGGTCAGCGCCTCGCTGCTCAACACGCCCGGCTTCAAGCAGTACCTGTACGCGACCGACGTCGTGGATGGGAGCGCGATGGTCTTCGACGTCAGCGTGGGCTCGACCACGCGGCGCCCGCTGGTGCGCCAGCACCCCGAGTGGAACCCCTTCGAGCCGCGCGACCGCGTCAAGTTCGGGGCCCCGCCCGCCGACATCATCCTGGTGCAGCGCGACGTGCCCGTCCCCGATCCGGTGACCGGCGTGGCGCAGAGCGGCGTGCTCTGCGACCCCAACCCCAACGCGCTCACCTGCATCAGCACCAGCACCCAGTGCGACGTGGGCACCAGCTACCGCACCAGCTCCGACTACACCACCGGCGCCGGGCCGGAGAAGCTCCGCGGCGAGTTCGCGTTCGCGGCCCTCACCAGCGGCAAGGTCGCGGTGATCGACGTCACCGACTTCGACGCCCCGTGCCGCACCCCGTACACCGGCTCGAGCCTGGCGGGCTGCGGGAGCGCCGCCGCCGGCCCGTTCATCGCCTCCGACGAGCTCTCGTGCAACATCGTCGCGCCCAACGAGGCGCGCGCCGAGTACTACGACGTGGTCGGCCCCTACGCGGGCGACCACGTCCCCGGGATCCAGAGCTACCCGCTGCTCTACGGCAGCGACGGCTCGGCGGTGGGCCCGACCAGCACGGCCACCCCCCCGCGGATGGTGGCGACCCTCCCCGCGACCCTCCCGGCGGCGTGCACCCAGACCTGCGACCCCAACCAGTGCGGGACCACCTGCGACACGCTCCCGGGCTGCCCGCTCGAGCTCTTCGTCGGAGGCATCCTCACGCCGCTCGACGTCGAGTCCGGCGTGTGCGGCACCGCCTGCGCGGCCAACGGCAACACCTGCACCCGCGACGCGGACTGCTGCGGCGACTCCCTCGAGGCCGCCGACTACGGCGTGTGCAACGCGGGCGTCTGCCAGTCCCAGCTCTGCGCCGCCGACGGGGCGGCCTGCGATCCCAGCCAGCCTCCTCTCTGCTGCAGCGGGAGCTGCGAGAAGGGCGTCTGCACCAAGAGCGCGCCCGGCAAGGCGTTCGCGCCCGGTGGCATCGGCACCAACAACGCGCTGGCCGTCAACCTCGAGGACCCCCGGGCGCAGATCGTCAACCAGAACTGGACCGTCACCTTCGAGGGGTCGATCCCCGGCTTCCAGGAGCGGCTCATCCCCCTCTTCCAGCCCACCAGCCCGACGGCGTACACCCTGGCCGATCCCATCAGCCAGTTCTGCGCCTCGGGCGTGCTCAGCGAAGCCGCGTTCTCGGAGATGCTGGCGGCGCAGCCCAAGGGCGTCGGGCTCACGGCCGCCGACCTCGCCGACTACGTGCAGATCACCAGCGACCTCCCCAACGTCCTCGACCCCTACTGGAACGACGGCCCCCGCACCCTCGACGCCGGCGTCGCGCCGCCCAACTGCAGCTACACCAGCTGCCTGAACCTCTTCGGCACCATCGACCAGCCCGAGCTCGACCCTCGCCGCGACCTGCGCATCCTCGAGGCCTACAACGACCGGGTCACGCTCCAGGTCCGCGAGACCCAGAGCGAGCCCTGCATCCCCGACAACCAGCCCTGCTCCACGGCGCAGACCGCCTGCTGCAGCGGCAAGGACCAGTGCACGAGCAGCGGCGTGTGCGGGCAGACCATCACCTTCGACGCCATCGCCTGCTGCTTCCCCTCGGACGTGCAGTACACGGTGCGCGTCGGCAGCCAGTGGAACGTGGTCGGCGATCAGAGCGGATTTCTCCACCACGTCGTCGCCGACGCCACCACGGGCGTCTGCCGCGACGCCTGCGACCCGGTGCTCTCCCGCAAGAACGGCCGCGTCGTGGAGTCGCTGGCCGCGTCCGGCGCCAACCCGGTCGCCATCCCGGACCGGGGCGCGGGGGACATCGACCCCAGCCCCTCGTTCCTCAACCCCATGTTCCGCTTCGGGATCGCCGCCGGTACGGCGACGTGCGCGACCGACACGGACTGCAACCCCGGCTTCGGTTGCAACAGCGGCGCCTGCAACGCCAAGGTCTACCAGCTCGATGCCAAGCACCTCGGCATCAAGTGCACGGCCAAGAACCTGACCGCGTGCAGCGGGGCCGCTCCGCTCTGTGACCTGGCCGGGGGGACCGTGTCGGTCGGCACCTGCTTCACCTACGGGGCCACCCCGGTGCCGCAACTGGTGAGCCAGCGCGACTACGTGTTCCGGTTCGCCACCAGCGGCTCGTTCACGCCGCTGCTGGTCAGCCTGTCCTCGGATCCGAGCGCGCTGGTCTTGCCGCAGTCCATCTCGTACCTCGTGCCCACCTCCGAGCTGGCGATCACGGATGGTTCGTTCAACGGGCTGATCTTCGTGAACCTCGCCTCCCCGGGCGTGTCTCGATCCTACTTCTAGAGCCAGCGTCGCTCGCGGCGGCGACCGGTCATCCGAACGCCCGAGAGCGTTCCGGGACGGGCACTCCGCCGCGTGAGCGGGGGTGCCGGCCTCCACGCGCTCGCTACCGCTCGTCCGGTCGCTACCGCTTCCGGCTCGGTAGCGGGTGCTAGAGGGGCGAAAGGGTACGCGATCGCTCACCGCGAGCCGTTGGCATCCGTCTGGGCCGAAGGCGGTCTGCTTTTCGCATCCATCAGGCTTGCCCTGACGGCAGCTACCGCGAGACACTCCGTCAGGAATTTCCTGGTGGGTGTCCCCGTGACGACCGAGGCCAACACTTCAACGTGCGTGAATTGCTCGCAGCGGGCCGACCCGCTGGTGGGAGCGATGGTCGTCGTCCGCACGCCGGGCGGGGGCACGCTCCCGGTGCGCCTCGGCCGCATCCTCGCCGAGGGGGGGATCGGCGTCGTTCATGCCGCCGAGACGTGCGACCGGGGCCGCCCGCTGGCGATCAAGGTGCTCCAGGAGCGCCACGCCGGCGACGCGGGGCTCACCCGGCGCTTCGAGCGCGAGGTCGAGCACGCGCTGCGGCTCGATCACCCCAACGTGGTCTCGGCGCTCGGTGCCGGGCGGCTCGCCGACGGGAGGCCCTTCTTCGCGATGGAGCTGCTCCGGGGCGCCACTCTGGGCGCGCTGGTCCGCAGCTACGGGCCGCTGCCCATCGGCGCCGGCCTCCGCCTCGCGGAGCAGATCCTCGCCGGCCTCGGGGCCCTCCACGATGCTCGGCTGGTCCACCGCGACCTCTCGCCCGACAACATCTTCGTGGTCCCCGAGGACGACGGCGAGCGGGCGGTGATCCTGGATCTCGGCTTCGCTCAGGAGCCCGGGGTCGACCTCGGCGACGGCCTCACGCCGGATAGCCCGGGCTCGCTGGTGGGCACCCTGACCTTCATGGCGCCCGAGCAGGCCACCCGTGGTCGCGCCATCACGGAGCGCAGCGACCTGTTCGCCGTCGCGCTGCTCCTCTACTACGCGTTCTCGGGCAAGCTCCCCTTTCGCGGCCAGAGCGATCTCGACGTCCTCGTGTCGGTGGTCCGCGCCGCCCCCGTGCCCCTCCGCCGCGAGCGCCGCGCCGCGCCTCCCGAGCTCGAAGAGATCCTCGGCCGCGCGCTCGCCAAGCACCCGGACGCGCGCTTCTCCAGCGCCCACGAGATGCGCGCCGCCATCGGGCGCCTCCTTGCTCCCCACCGCGACCCGCCCCGTCCGCGCCTCGATACCAGCGTCCCAGGCGAAGGATTCGCACGCCCGGCCTGATCCTTGCCGTCACCGTCCCTGCTTGCCTTCGAGCGTGCAGGGGCTGCTCAACCGAGCCGACCCCGTGCCGCCGGGACAGGGGAGGGGACCGATGGATGCACTCGATCTGTTGGAGCAGCAGCACCGGGATCTGGCAGAGCTCTTCGCGGGCGTGATGTCCGCGGAGCGCGCGGGTCGACGCACTGCGGCAGTGGCGCAGCTCGTCCGCGCCGTCGAGGCGCACTCGCGCGTCGAGGAGACCGTCTTCTACGCCGCCTTCGCCGAGCGCGTGGGCAGCGTCGACAGCTGTCTCTACGAGGCCTACGAGGACCACGCGCTGCTGCGCTTCGCTGCTGTGAACCTCCTGCGCACCCGCGCCACCGACGTCCGCTTCGCCGCGAGGCTGAAGCTGCTCCACGCGCTCTTCCAGCGCCACGCGGTGATCGAGGAGGACTGGATGTTCCCCAAGGCCAAGCGCGCGCTCCACGACGAGGCGCTCGACCGCATCGGAGGCGAGATCGCGCGCGCCCACGCCTCGCGGATCTCGGTCGGCCCCGCGATGCTCGAGCGCCCGCGCGCGCGACGGCGCTCCGAGCGTTCGCTGCCCCTGGAGCGCCGCGCGCTCCTCTGAGCGCTACACGGCCACCGGTCCGCCGAACGCGCCACAGAACCGGGCGACCCAGACGGCCACCAGCAACCCCCACAGCACCAGCCCCACCGCCATGAGCCGGCGCGCCGCCGCCCCGTGGAGCACGCGCACGCGCCCCGAGCGCACGTAGGCGAGCGCCTCGTACCCGAGGAACCCGATGACCAGCGGGCACACCAGCGGGGCCAGCGGCTGGAACCCCATGGCCTCCGCCACGCGCCCACGGACGAGCGCGAGGGTGGCGCGCGTCAGCCCACAGCCGGGACACGGCTGGTGCGCCACGGCGGCCACCGGGCAGAGAGGGATGTCGAGGAGCGCGAACGAGAGAACGGCCGCGCCCATCGCCGTGAGGCGGAGGACGCGGCCGAGCATAGTGGAGGCGGGGGTAATCAGTCTCGAACCGGCGTTCGGCAGGATGGGGGGAGCCCCCATCGCGACCTCACTGCGCGGGGCCGGGGGGCGCCAGATCGTTGAGGTCGAGCGCGAGGGCGTAGGGGAAGAGGAACAGATAGAAGACGATGCCGCGGGTGGGCTTCTGCTGGATCATCCCGGCCTGGGTCTTGGCCTGGGTGATGAGCTCCGGGATCTTGAGGACGTCGAAGTAGATGTTCAGCAGCGGGATGAGCTGGAACCACCACTTGAAGTCCTGGTTGCCCGAGGCCGTCTGCGTCTCCAGGAGCATCGGCTTCACCATGAAGCCGTAGAGGATGAAGGCGGCGAGCGAGAGCAGGTTCGCCAGCACCGGCACGCCGGTGATGCCGGCGAGCACGCCGCCCACGATGGCGATGACCCAGTAGACGCCGTACGCAATCGCGATGGTCTTCACCGCGTTACGCTGCGAGGGCCGGGCGCCGGGCTGCGCATTGAGCGCGCCCATCATGGCGGCGTTGACCTGACCGCCGACCTGGGCGAGCTCCTGCCCGGGCTGGGGAGGGGCGCCGTAGGGCTGCTGGGGAGGAGCGCCGTAGGGCTGCTGCCCCGGAGGCGCGCCGTAGCCGCCCGACTGCTGCGGCGGGGGCGCGCCGTACGGCTGCTGCCCGTAGCCCTGGTCGGGCGGGGGGGCGCCGTACTGCTGCTGCTGCCCGTAGCCCTGGTCGGGCGGGGGGGCGCCGTACTGCTGTTGCTGGGGAGGCTGCCCGTAGCCCTGGTCGGCCGCCGGAGCGCCGAAGCCGCCCCCCGGAGGACCGCCCTGGGGCGGGGGGAAGGCACCGGGCGCCTGCGGAGGCGGCGCACCGTAGCCGCCAGCCTGCTGCTGCGGAGGCGCGCCGTACTGCTGCTGGGGAGGCGCGCCGTAGCCGCCGGGCTGCTGCGCGAAGTTGGGCATCTGGTCGATGGCCATCGTGCCGCCGAGCGGATTGACGCCGCCCTGCCCTTGCCCCGGAGGCGCGAACCCGCCCTGCTGCGGGGGCGGTGCGCCGTACTGCTGCTGCGGGGGCGGGGCACCGTACTGCTGCTGCGGGGGCGGTGCGCCGTACTGCTGCTGCGGGGGCGGGGCACCGTACTGCTGCTGCGGAGGCGGGGCGCCGTACTGCTGCTGCTGGGGAGGCGCGCCGTAGCCGCCGGGAGCGGGCGGTCCAGGCGGTGAGGCCGCCGAGGGGGCCATGCCCAGACCCGCCGGGGGCACTCCGACGACGGTGCCGGCCAGGCCGGGGTTCATCGGTTGAGGCGTCGGCATCGGCATCGGCCGGGGAGCCCCAGGGGGCGCACCGGGCGCAGGGGCGGCGCTGGGCGACTGGTTCATGAGCATGGTGCCCTTGAACTTGGGCGCGGCGGCACCTTTCAGGTTGAAACCGCACTTCGTGCAGGTCGACGCCGTCTCCGAGTTTTGGGTCCCACAGTTCGGACAAAACACGCAGCACCTCCGTCAGCGATACGCTGGCAATTGGCCTCGCAAACGCGGATTTCCGCCTGTACGAAGTGCGCGAGAGGGTACTGGAAGGTCGGTGGATTTCACAAGTGATAAGTCCGGGTCGAGAAGACCTCACCCCTGCGGTACCCCTGCGGTGCCGGCAGACCCCGTCCGGCGTCGCCCGGGAGATGGGGGAGGGGAGGGAGAAAAGCCAGGGAACCCTCCCGAGGCCCACGGCGGGAGCGCCTTGACACCGCCCCCGTCCGATCACTAGCGTCCGCGCGCGTTCAGGCCGTAGCCCCGGTCACGCGCCCCGCCCAGCGACCCGCCCATCGAGGCAGCTCGCTGGCCGGCAAGCAGATCGATGCGGCGGAGCAGCAACACGCCGCGCTCGGCTACGCGTCTTCCGACCCGCCATCCAGCCCGCGCGACAGATTGGCCACCCCCCCATGACGCCCTTCGCTCTGACCCCCGAGCGCCAGAAGAAGCTCGAGGAGATCCTCGCCCGGTACCCCAACACCATGGCGGCCACGATCCCCGTCCTTCACCTCTGCCAGGAGCAGAACGGCTGGGTCTCCGAGGAAATCATGGAGTGGGTCGCGGTCCGCCTCGACGTCCCCCCCGCCCACGTGAAGGGCGTCGCCACTTTCTACACCCTGTTCAACAAGCAGCCGGTCGGCCGCCACCAGGTCTGGGTCTGCCGCACGCTGAGCTGCGCGCTCAACGGCGCCGACGGCCTCCTCCACCACTGCGAGAAACGCCTCGGCGTCCACGCCGGGGAGACCACCGCCGACGGCAAGGTGACGCTGCGCACCGCCGAGTGCCTCGCGGCGTGCGGCAACGCGCCGATGATGCAGGTGGACCGCGACTACCACGAGCGCCTGACCCTGCCGGAGGTCGACACCATCCTCGACCGCATCCTCCGGGACTAGCCGAGCCCGTCCACCGGTCATCCTGGGGAACGGTCTCGGCCGTTCCCCGACGGTTCACCCTGGGGAACCCGCGTTCCCCGACGATTCACCCCGCCGCACCCCGCGAAGACCTCCCATGCTGCGTCTGACCAACTACCTCACCAAGCGCTACGACGAGCCCCAGGGCTGGACGCTCGCTCCTTACGAGCGCGACGGCGGCTACGTCCAGGCCAAGCGCGCGCTGTCGATGGACCGCAGCGCCCTCATCGACGAGATGAAGGCCGCCAACATCCGCGGCCGCGGCGGCGCCGGCTTCCCGATGGGCGTGAAGTGGAGCTTCATGCCCTGGCCCCCCAAGCCCGAGAAGCCCCACTACCTGGTCATCAACGCCGACGAGGGCGAGCCGGGCACGTTCAAGGACCGCACCCTCATGGAGCGGAACCCCCACGCCATCGTCGAGGGCTGCATCATCGGCTGCTTCGGCATCGGCGCCCACACCGCGTACATCTACGTGCGCGACGAGCTCCACCTCTCCAAGGACCGGCTCTGGGCCGCCATCGACGAGGCCAAGGCCAAGGGGTACCTCGGGGCGAAGCCCTTCGGCATCGACTACCCGGTCGAGGTGGTCGTCCACACCGGGGCGGGCGCCTACATCTGCGGCGAGGAGACGGCCCTCCTCAACTCCCTGGAGGGCAAGCGCGGCGAGCCCCGGCTCAAGCCGCCCTTCCCGGCGCAGGCCGGCGCCTTCGGGATGCCCAGCACCGTCAACAACCTGGAGACCATCGCGGTGGTCCCGACGGTGATGGCGGTCGGCGGCGACGCCTTCTCCAAGCTCAGCGATCTCCACCACCTCAAGGACGGCGGCACCCGGCTCTTCGGCGTCAGCGGCCACGTCAAGCGCCCCGGCATCTTCGAGGCCTGCGTCGGCGTCACCCTCCGCGACATCATCTACGAGTACGGCGGCGGCGTCGCCGGGGGCGAGCTGCTCGCGGTGATCCCGGGCGGCTCCTCGTGCCCGATCCTCCGCGCCGACGAGCTGGTCAACGCGCCCAGCGACAAGAGCCCGCTCTTCCCCTGGCACGGCAAGAGCGTGCTCGACGTGCCGCTCGGGGTGGACACCTTCCGGGCCCTCGGGACCATGCTCGGCACCTGCTGCGCCATCGTCCTCTCGGACAAGGCCGACCCGGTCCTCGCCTTCCACAACCTGATGCGCTTCTACCGCCACGAGTCGTGCGGCCAGTGCACCCCCTGCCGCGAGGGCGGCGCCTGGCTGCTCCGCATCCTCGACCGCATCGTCAAGGGCGAGGCCACGGTCGACGACCTCGACCGCCTCAGCGACATCGCCGACAACATCATGGGCAACACCATCTGCGCCTTCGGCGAGGGCACGGCCATGCCGGCGCTCGGCTTCCTGCTCAAGTTCCGCAAGGAGCTGGAGCAGCACATCAAGACCCGCGGCAAGTCGGCGACCGGCAAGCTCGCGCTGGGCGCCTTCGGTCCCGCAGGCAGCGTCGGGGGGCTGGCATGAACGAGATCGGCTACGTCAACTTCGCCTTCTTCGGCCTCTGCACCCTGCTGATGCTGGTGGGCGGCGTCATCACGGTCGCCGCCAAGAACCCCATCCGCGGCGCGATGGGGCTCATGGCCACCATCGTCGGCGTCGCGGGCATGTACCTGCTGCTCTCGGCCGAGTTCCTCGCGGCCGTGCAGATCATCGTGTACGCGGGCGCGGTCGTCGTCCTCTTCCTCTTCGTCATCATGCTGCTCGGGCCCTCGGCCACCTCGGCCAAGGACACCCGGGACTGGAGCGCCCGCTACCTCGCCGCGGGCGTCTTCCTCGCCACCAGCGTCGGCGGGATGGTCCTCCTCTTCCAGTCGCGCCTCGCCGGCAGCGCCGTCACCGAGCTCGGGGCCGCGCCGCGGGGGCTGGGCACCATCGAGGGCGTCGGCCACGAGCTCTTCACCACCGCCCTGGTGCCGTTCGAGCTATCGAGCGCGCTGCTGCTGGTCGCGGTGGTCGGCGCCGTCGCCGTCGCCCGCGGCAAGCAGCCGGACCCGACCATGCTTCCGCAGGCCTCTCACGATGGGGTCTCCCCGACGGAGAAGAAGACCGCCGCCAAGGAGGGCGTCTCTTGAACACCATCCCCCTCGAGTACTACCTCGTCGTCGGCGCCGTCCTCTTCACCACCGGCGCGGTCGGCTTCCTCCTCCGGAGGAACCTCCTGGTGTTGCTCATGAGCATCGAGCTCATGCTCAACGGGGTCAACCTGACCCTCGTCGCCTACAACCGCCACTACCCGGTCAACCACGGCGGTCAGGTCTTCGCCTTCTTCGTCATCGCCGTGGCCGCGGCAGAGGCAGCGGTGGGGCTCGCCATCGTTCTCTCGTTCTTCCGGCTGCGCAAGACCGTGCGCTCCGACGAGGCCGATCTGTTGAGGAACTAGCGTGGAAGCGTTCAAATCACAGTTCCCCGCGTCGAACTTCACCCTCCTGGCGGTCGTGCTGGCGCTCCCCGCGCTCGGCGCCTTCGTCAACGGCGTCTTCGGCAAGCGGCTAGGCAAGCAGGGCGTGCGCTTCATGGCGCTCGCCGCGATCGGTGGCTCGTTCCTGGCGAGCCTCGCCACCTTCGTCGCCCTGGTCTCCCGCACCGGAGCTCACGGCGAAGGTCACGAGGAGGCCAAGCAGGCCGTGCGCCTGACCTGGAGCGCGTGGCACTGGTTCTCGCTCACCGGCTCCGCCGGCCAGTCGATCCCCATCGACGTGGCCTTCGGCGTCGACGCCATGAGCGCGATCATGATGCTGGTCATCACCGGCATCGGCTTCCTCATCCACCTGTACTCGTCCGAGTACATGAAGGAGGACGAGGGCTTCCACCGCTACTTCGCCTACCTGAACCTGTTCTGCTTCGCCATGCTCACCCTGGTGATGGGGGACAACATGGTCGTCCTCTTCGTCGGGTGGGAGGGCGTGGGCCTCTGCAGCTACCTCCTCATCGGCTTCTGGTTCCTCGACGAGAAGAACGCGGCGGCCGGCAAGAAGGCCTTCCTCGTCAACCGCATCGGCGACTTCGGGCTCATCCTCGCCATGGCGATGATCGCCTACTACTGCGGCTCGCTGCAGTGGACGGGCATCGAGGCCAACGTCACCCGCCTGCTCGACCCGGTGAAGGTGTGGCCCATCGGCAACCTCTCGCACGAGACGCTCCCGGGCTTCCTCGCCAACCTGATCCTGCCCAAGGCGCCGATCCAGGTCTACGCCGCCACCCTGGTGGGGCTCGCCATCTTCCTCGGCTGCGCCGGCAAGAGCGCGCAGATGCCGCTCTACATCTGGCTGCCCGACGCCATGGCCGGCCCGACCCCGGTCTCCGCGCTCATCCACGCCGCCACCATGGTGACCGCCGGCGTGTACCTGGTCGCGCGCACCTCGTTCATCTTCGTCCTCTCGCCGGCGGCCATGGCCACCGTCGCGGTGACCGGCGCGTTCACCGCCCTCTTCGCGGCCTCCATCGGCCTCTTCCAGACCGACCTGAAGAAGGTGCTCGCCTACTCCACGGTGAGCCAGCTCGGCTTCATGTTCATCGGCGTCGGCGTGGGCGCCTTCTCGGCGGGCTTCTTCCACGTCTTCACCCACGCCTTCTTCAAGGCCTGCCTCTTCCTCGGCGCCGGCTCCGTCATCCACTCGATGCACGGCCGCATCCACGACACCAACCGCTCGCAGGACATGCGCAACATGGGCGGGCTGGCGGACTACCTGCCCATCACCCGCTGGACCTTCCTGATCTCCTGCCTCGCCATCGCCGGCGTCCCTCCGCTCGCCGGCTTCTGGTCGAAGGACGAGATCCTCTGGAAGGCGTTCGCCGACCACGTCACCACCGACAAGAGCACCGCGCGCCTCACCATGTGGACCTGGCCGACCTGGCTCGGCCCGGCCATCTACTGGGTGGGCATCGCCGCGGCGACGCTGACCGCGTTCTACATGTTCCGCGCCTACTTCATGACCTTCCACGGCCAGTTCCGCGGCTGGAAGGTGGTCAAGGGCTGGAAGGACCACGGCCACGGGCACGGTCATGACGACCACCACGAGGACGAGGGCCCGCTCGAGGGACCCGCGCCCCGCGAATCCCCCCCCGCGATGACCATCCCCCTCATCGTGCTGGCCGCCTTCGCAGTGTTCGCCGGCTTCCTCAACGCCGCCGCCCTGCACCTGCCCGCCCTCGAGCCCATCGGCGAGCTGCTCGCCCCCATCTTCGCCAAGGCCTCCCTGGCGATCGGCGGGAGGCCCGACGGCGAGAAGCTCGAGCACCTGATGATGGCCCCCGGCCTCCTCGCCTTCGCCGTCGGCGGTGGCGCGGCCTACGTCATCTACGCCCAGCGCAACGGCGCCCCCGAGCGGGCCTTCGCCGAGGCGTTCCCCCGGCTCTACCGGCTCGTCTACGACAAGTGGCGCATCGACGAGCTCTACGACGCCACCGTCGTGGGCATGGTCGACGCCCTCGCCGACATCTTCACCATGGCCGACAAGTGGATCATCGACGGCGTCATCGCCCGCGTGTCCGCCGCCCTCGTCGGCTTCCTCGGCACCGTGCTGCGCGCCTTCCAGACCGGGCGCGTCCAGGCCTACTCGGCCTCGATGGTCATCGGCCTCGCCGGCCTCGGCTGGTTCCTGGTGCGACCGCACGCCGCCTACTCGATCGACGACAAGGCCTTCAAGGCGAGCGGCCAGCTCACGCTCTCGGCCGCGCCGGGCCTCGGCTACCACTACCGCTGGACGGTGGGCGACAGCCCCCCGTCCGACGGCCGCGACGTCACCGTGACGCTCAACCCCGGAGAATCGAAGGAAGTCGTGCTCGAGGTGACGAACGCGTTCAAGAGCGTCGCGCAGGAGCGGATCCCGCTGAGTCGGTCCCAGAAGCCCACCGTCATCCAGGTGGGGGGACCCGGCTCCGACAAGGCCCCCGCCCAAGGAGGCTCGCGATGAGCGCGCTCGACGTGATCCTCCACTACTGGCCCGCCCTCGCGGTCTTCGTGGTCGCCGCGGCCATCCCCCGCGGCGAGGACAAGACCACCGAGCGCCTCGGCCTCGGCGTCGTCGCCGCGGCGGTGGCCCTCGCGGTGCAGGGGCTCTGGCCCGCCGGCGCGCAGGACGCGCAGGTCGCGGGCGCCGCCCCGGCCGAGTGGCCGCACCTGCTCAACGTCCTCATCTTCCTCCCCATCGTCGCGGCCGTGGCGGTGCTCTTCATCCCCCGCCAGCTGCTCGGGCTGCTCCGCGGCTTCACCCTGGCGGTGATGGGCGTGAGCTTCGTCGCCTCGCTGTGGCTCCTCGCGGTGCCGATGACCCAGGGCTGGCACTTCCAGTTCATCCGGGAGTGGATCCCCTCGATCGGCGTCCGCTACCACGTGGCGCTCGACGGGATCAGCCTCTGGCTGGTCCTGCTCACCACCTTCATCTCGCCCATCGCCGCCTTCGCCGCGTTCGGGACGCTCCGGACGCGCATCAAGGAGCTGTGCTTCTCGCTGCTGCTCCTCCAGGGCGCGATGGTCGGCGTCTTCGTCTCGCTCGACCTCTTCCTCTTCTACACGTTCTGGGAGGTCGTCCTCGTCCCCATGTACGTGATGATCGGCGTCTGGGGCGGCGTCGACCGCATCCGCGCCGCGCTCAAGTTCTTCCTCTACACGATGACCGGCTCGATGCTGATGCTCGCGGCCATGGTGTACCTGGTGTGGGCCAACCAGAAGCTCACCGGCCAGTGGTCGTGGGACTACCTGGCGCTCAGCCGGGTGGTGCTCGGCAAGAACGCGCAGCTCTACTGCTTCTGGGCCTTCTCGATCGCCTTCTTCATCAAGGTGCCGATGTGGCCGGTGCACACCTGGCTGCCGGACGCCCACGTCCAGGCCCCCACCGCCGGCTCGGTGCTCCTGGCCGCCGTGATGCTCAAGATGGGCACCTACGCCTACCTGCGCTTCTCCATGGGGCTCTTCCCCGGGATGGCGTCGCGCTTCACCGGCAACCTCGCCGGCGTCGCCATCCTCGGCGGCATCATCTACGGCGCGCTGGTGGCGTGGAAGCAGACGGACGTGAAGCGGCTGGTGGCGTACTCGTCCGTGGCCCACCTCGGCTACGTGATGCTCGGCCTCTTCACCGTCACCCCCTCCGGCATGCAGGGCGCGCTGCTCCAGATGGTCAACCACGGCATCTCCACCGGCGCCCTCTTCCTCCTCGTCGGCGTCATCTACGACCGCCGCCACACCCGCATGGTCGACGAGTTCGGCGGCCTCGCCAAGGTGATGCCCCTCTACGCGGCGCTCTTCGTCATCGTCACCCTGGCCTCGGTCGGGGTGCCCGGGACCAACGGCTTCGTCGGCGAGTTCCTGGTGATCACGGGGACCTTCGTCTCCGAGCGGCTCGGCGTCTTCAGCGGCATCCAGACCGTGGGCGCGGCCGCCGGCGTGATCCTCGCCGCCGTGTACATGCTGGGGGTCGTCCAGAAGATGTTCTTCGGCCCCCTCACCAACCCCAAGAACAAGGGCCTGAACGATCTCAACCGGCGCGAGATCCTGGTCCTCGCCCCGCTGATCGCGCTGATCTTCGGCATCGGCCTCTTCCCCAACGTGATCCTCGACCGGACCAAGGACGCGGTCGAGCTCGTCTACGGCCAGTTCAAGGTGGTCTCCGAGCAGTCCATCCTCTACGCCGACGAGCACGCCGCCAAGCTGCTCCCCACCGACGTCTTCTCCGCCGCGTTCCTCAAGGGCGCGCCCCAGGCGAAGCCGGCGGACGGAGAGCCGCCAAAGAGGGCCGATGGCGGAGCCAACGGGCTCGCCGGAGGGCACGCCGTCGCCGTTCTGAACAAGGGAGCGGCGCGATGAAGCTCGATCTCTACCTCGGGCTCTCGCCGCTGCTCCTCGTGGTGCTCGGCGGCTCCCTCCTGATGGTCACGGAGGCCTTCTCGCACCGCCGCGAGGAGAGCGACGTCCGCCACGCCGGGCCGTCGTCGGACCTGGCCATCGGCACGGCGATCACCCTCTTCGCCGGGGCGCTGGCCGCGCTGGGCGTGTGGTTCGTCGGGCCCGAGAAGCTCGCCGGCCTCAAGGACCTGGCGCCCTACCTGCTCGTCGACCGCTTCTCGCTCTTCTTCACCTTCGTGCTCTGCCTGGGCGGCGGCCTCGCCGCGCTCCTCGCCGGCGGCTACCTCCCCGAGCACAAGATCGATCGCGGCGAGTTCTACCCGCTGCTCACCTTCTCCACCGTGGGCGCGATCACCCTGGCCTCGTCGGGCGATCTGCTCTCGCTCTTCCTCGGCCTCGAGACGATGTCGCTCGGGGTCTACTCGCTCACCGGCTTCCGCCGCGGGTCGCCCCGCAGCAGCGAGGCGGCGGTGAAGTACTTCCTCCTCGGCTCCTTCGCGGCGGCGCTCCTCCTCTACGGCGGCGCGCTCCTCTACGGGGCCACCGGTCACACCGACCTCGCCGGCATCCACGACGTGATCCTCGCGGGCAGCGTCGCCGGCGCCAAGGTCAACAACGCCCTCGTGCTCATCGCCGCGGCGCTGGTCATCACCGGCCTGCTCTTCAAGGTGAGCGCCGTGCCGTTCCACATGTGGGTGCCCGACGTCTACGAGGGCGCGCCCACGCCCGCCACCGGGTACATGGCCGTCGTCGTCAAGAGCGCCGCCTTCGCCGTGCTCCTCCGGGTCCTGCTGGTCACCTTCGGGCAGCCGGAGATCGCCTCCTGGGGCGCGGGCTGGCCGCCGATCGTCGCCCTCGTCGCGGTCCTCACCATGACGGTGGCCAACCTCATCGCCGGCCGGCAGGAGTCGGTCAAGCGCATGCTCGCCTACTCCAGCATCGCCCACGCCGGCTACATCCTGGTCGGCGTGGTGGCGACCATCCGCCCCCAGGCGGACGGCGTCAACGACGCGCAGGCCAGCGTGATGTTCTACCTGCTGGCCTACACCGCCTCGACCATCGGCGCCTTCGGCGCGCTCATCCTCTGCGGCAGCCGCGGCGCCGAGGCGGTCACCTACGAGGACCTCGCCGGCATCGGCAAGCGCCACCCCATGGCCGCGCTGGCGTTCTCGCTGTTCCTGCTCTCGCTCGCCGGCATCCCGCCCACCGCGGGCTTCTTCGGCAAGCTCTACATCGTCCGCGCCGCGATGGGGGCCAACCTCTACGTGGTGGCGGTCCTCATGCTGCTCAACAGCGCGCTCGGGGCCTACTACTACCTGCGCGTCCTGGTCTTCATGTACATGCGCGAGCCCGCGCCCGGCGCCGCCGTCGCCCGCCCCATGCGGTCCGGCTACGTGGCGACGGCGCTGGTGGTGGCGGCGGTGCTGGTGGTGGCCCTGGGGCTCTGGCCGACCACCTCCCTTCACATGGCGGTCGAGGCTACGCTGGCGGCGCGCTAGGCTTCGCCTCCGATGAGAACTCTTTCCCCAGCCCCGGCTCCTCTCTTCCTCGTTGCCGCGCTCCTCGCCGGGTGCGGCAAGAGCTCCCCCGGGGCTGCCCCGGCGGGCTCTGCTTCTGCCTCGCCCGGCGACAGCGGAGCGGCCGCCGCCTCGGACAGCGCGGCACCCGCCAACTCCTACGGCGCGCCGATCGGCGTCCCGTTCCCCACCGAGCAGATCGTCGCGGTCATCAACCCCAAGCACGAGGCGCCCTACGCCGGCCCCAAGGGCACGCTCCGGGGCGTCATCCGCATCGACGGCGACCCGTCGCCGGACACCGGGCTCAAGTTCCAGCCGCGCTGCGCGGACTCGGCGGCGACGTACGGCAAGCTGTTCCGCGTCGGCCTCGGCAAGGCTCTCGCGGACACCATGGTGGCGGTGACCGGCTACGGCGATCGCGGCTTCGTCCCCGCTCGTGACGAGGCGGTCAAGATCCCCTTCCACCGCTGCGTACCGCCCAAGCGGACCTACGCCGTCACCACCGGCCAGCGCATCGAGGTGTCCAACCTCGACCGCGGCACCGGAGACTCGTACCTCCCCTACCTCGACGGCTCACCCAACCGCGGCGTGATGGTCGCCATCCCTCAGGGAGCGCCCATCAAGCTCTACCCCGGCGTCGGCCCGGCGCGCTACATGCTGCGCGACCAGCTCCCCAGCGGGCTCGTCGCCGACGTCTTCGTGGTCAACTACGCCACCCACGACGTGACCGGCCTCGACGGTCAGTACGAGATCAAGGACATCCCGGTCGGCCACGTCCGCGTCAACGTCCTGCTCCCGGTGATCGACAAGACCGAGGCCCGGGACCTGGAGATCAAGGAGGGCGACAACACCCTCGACGTGACCCTCCACTTCGACGCCAGCAAGGACATGCCCACGGCCCGCCCGGCGGGCTCCGGAGCGGCCGCCGCAGGCGCACCGTCAGCGGTGAAGCCGGCGATCAAGAAGCTGCCGTAGCCACCACCTCGGGTCGGCCCCGCAGAGCCTCCATGATCGCGCGCAGGCCCTCGACCAGCGCGGGCGTCGCCTCTCCGGCGTCCACCCGGTAGCCGCCGGTCGCGCGACCGTTTGCCTCCATCAGCCAGACGGTCGCCCGCTCGCCGGCCGGGCCCTCGAAGGTCGCCTCGGCGCGCCGGCCCTCCTCCAAGACCCGCACGTCGCGCCACACCAGCGCGGGGAACGGCGCCCGCTCCCGCAGCCGCGCCAGCCGCGCCCCCACCGAGCGCGCCACGCCGATGGCCGCGTCATCGCCGAGCGGGTGCAACACCTGGTGTCCCTGGCGGGCGAGCTCGGCCCACAACGCGCGCAGCCCCTCGCGTGCGACCGCGCGATCCGCGGGCAGCTCGAGCACGTGGACGCTGAAGTGATCGAAGCTCCCCGCGCCACCGCGCGGCGGCCGCAGCGCGACCGTCAAGCGGGGACCCGCGTCCGGCGCGGCGCCGGGGGTTTGGGGGCAGAGCTCGGCGCTGCGCCGAGCGGAGCCCCCATCGAGACCCGTGATCGCCAGCGTCACCTCGGCGTCGCCCGTCTCCGTCGCCGTCACGTGGGCGAAGGGCGCCGGTGGCTGCCAGCGCGCCAGGGCGCCCAGCAGCGGGCGCAGGTGGAGCGCCAGAAAGCGTCGCTCCGGATCGATCGCGCGGAGTCGCTCGAGGCTCACCGGGACCAGCTCGTCCGTGCCGTGAAAATGGCGATAGGCCTCGAACACGCCGCTGCACCGGCTCTCGAAGACGCAGGTCCGGCAGCTCGCGGGCTTGGACTTGTCGCGCCGCTTCACCAGGTACTTGTCCCAGGGGCGGCTCAGCTCGCCGGCGCCGTCCATCGCGATGGTGACGGTGTGCTCGCCGTCGTGGTGGATGACGCGGGCGAGGTGCGGCGCGATGCAGTAGGGGAGGTTGCCGACGTTGACGTCGAAGCCCTCCGGGAAGCCGCCCACCATCTCGGTGAGGGCGGGGACCATGTCCGAGTAGCGGGGGATCATCGCCCGCAGCTCGTCCTCGGTGCGCTGGCCGGCGTCGAGGGGGCGGACCATGTCGAGGTGGAGCTGGCTCACCCCGAACCGCGCCAGGAGCGCCGGGAACGCGGCCACCGACGCGTAGTTGGACTGCACCACGCACATGTTGACGGTGAGGCGCTCGCCCTTGCGCGCCAGCGCCTCCATGGTGCGGACGATGCGGGAGAACGAGCCGTCCTTGAGGGTGGTGCGCTCGTGCGCCTCCTCCGTCGCGCCCTGGATGGAGATGCGCCAGGTGAAGTTGCCGCCGGTGGCGAGGATCTCGTCGAGGAAGGCCTCGCGCGCCGTCTTCGCGCCGTTGGTGAAGACGACGATCTCCTCGAAGCCGAGGCCGACCGCGTGGCGCACCACCTCGAGGAACCCGGGCTGGAGCGTGGGCTCTCCGCCCAGCAGCGTGAGCTTGCGGTGCCCCTCCCGGTACGCCGTGGTGATGGCGGCGATCATCGGGGCGACGTCGAGCGGTCCAGCGTTGCCGCGCGCCGTCTCCTGCCCGGAGACGCAGAACACGCAGCGGTTGTTGCACATGTGGCCGAGCTGGATCTCGATCTGCTTCTTCGGCTCCACCGGCCCATGATACTGCGCTACGATCGCAGAGGTGAAGGAGTATGCCCGAACCTCGGCGGGTGAAGCCGGGTGGCAACCCGGCAGGCCGCGAGCGAACTCGTACAACTTCGTCCCTGTGCGCGACGTGATGCGGGCCCCGGCGGCGCCGTGCCCGCTGGACACCGACCGGCGCAGCACCGCCGTGCTCATGGAGCGAGGCCGCAGCCTCCTCGTCCGGCTCAAGGATCGGATGCGCCTCGTGCGCACCAGCACGGAGGACTTCTCGGACGAGGAGCTCGCCGTCACCAAGGAGCAGCTCGGCCAGATCTACGTCGACGTCTCCAGCAAGCTCGCCCCCGACGACTTCGCGCGCGATCTGCGCAAGCTCCGGCCGAGCGCGGAGTGCGCCGCCTGCTCGCGCCGCGCCGCCTGCCCGGGGTGCTGGGAGGGGGTGCCCGTCGACGTCTTCGGCCGCGACGACGGCCGCGTGCGGGAGATCCTGGCGAGCCTGACGGGCCGCGTGCTCGACGTCGGCGGCGGCGAGGCGAGCTACCTCGCGTCGCTCGACCCGGGCGTGGAGTACGTCTGCGTCGACCCGGACGAGGTGCGGCTGGCCGTCCTCGCCTCGCGCGGCCGGCCGGGCGCGCGCTTCGTCGTGGGCCGCGCGGAGGCCCTCCCGGAGGGGCTCGGCACCTTCGACCACGTGCTCTTCCTGCGCAGCTACAACCACCTCGTCGAGCCGGCGCGCGCCCTCGCCGGGGCGCTCGCGCTGCTCCGGCCGGGGGGCAGCCTCCTGCTCGTCGACAACGTGGCCTTCGGCCTGGTGCGGGCCGCCCCACACGCGGCCCGCGCCGAGGCGGCGCCGGAGAATCAGCTCGAGCACTACCGCAACGACGGCGCCGCCGAGGCGGATGCGGCAGTACACGCGGCGTCGCGCTCGCTGCGCCTCGTCGAGCGGCGCGACGTGGGTCACCCGACCTCCAACCAGTGGCTCCTCCGGTACCAATGACGACCAACTCGACCGAGCTCCCCGAGAGCAACTTCGCCGACTTCCAGAACGAGGCGCTCCTCGGTGGCGGCGACGCAGGCGGCGCCGGCAAGACCCAGGCGCACGAGGACGCCGCGCACGAGAAGCGCAACTGGGTGCGTCTGTCCTACGACTGCAACAACCACTGCACCTTCTGCCTCGACTCCAACGCGCACGACGGCACGATGCGCAACAACCTGGACATCAAGGTCCAGATCATCGAGGGCCGGAAGAAGGGGGCCGCGCGGCTCATCCTCTCGGGCGGCGAGCCCACGATGCACCCCAACTTCCTCGACTTCGTCCGGCTGGGCAAGCGCGCCGGCTACCCCAAGGTGCAGACGGTCACCAACGGGCGCATGTTCAAGTACCCCGCCTTCCTCGACACGGCGGCGGACAACGGCCTCGACGAGATCACGTTCTCGCTCCACGGGCACAACGCCAAGCTCCACGACGCGCTG
>Ga0302283_1000869_pt1 | contig 25191 bp, 19 predicted proteins | sample III_Fen_E1_4_FD_198770 | JGI IMG/M metagenome (GOLD analysis project Ga0302283, IMG submission 198770) | Peat permafrost microbial communities from Stordalen Mire near Abisko, Sweden - III_Fen_E1_4 | ecosystem: Environmental > Terrestrial > Soil > Wetlands > Permafrost | place: Sweden: Abisko... | reverse complement strand
GGCGATCATCGACAAGCGCCGCGAACGCGCCGGGCATTCCGAGGTGATGAACGTCATCGGCGACGTCGAAGGCCGCGACTGCATCGTTGTGGACGACATCGTCGATTCCGGCGGCACGTTGTGCAATGCGGCGGAAGCCCTGATCAAGGAGGGTGCGCGCTCGGCCAGCGTCTACGTCACCCACGGCGTCCTGTCCGGCGGCGCGGTGGCCCGCATCGCGTCCTCGCCGATCGAGATGATGACGATCACCGATTCGATCCTCGCCACCGAGGCCGTGCAGCGCGCGCATAACATCCGTCACGTCACCATCGCGCCGCTGCTGGCCGAGGCGATGCGGCGCATCTCCGACGAAAGCTCCGTGAGTTCGTTGTTCGACTGATGCGGCTGGCCCGAGTCGCACACGGGCTCGGCTGAGCCGATGGGTGCCGCGCGCGTTGCCTCCGGCCTTGCGCCGATCCCGTTCTGGTATCTCCGTCACGGCGAGACCGATTGGAACGCGCGCGGACTGGCTCAGGGCAGCATCGATATTCCGCTGAACGAGACCGGAATCGCGCAGGCTCGTTCGGCGGCCAACCTGCTGCGCAACCGTGGCATCGCCACGATCGTCGCCTCGTCGCTGTCGCGTGCGCGGGTGACGGCGGAGATTATCGGCGCGGAACTCGGCCTTCCGGTGGCGCTCGACGACGGGTTGCGCGAGGTCCGCTTCGGGGTCGAGGAAGGCCGGCCGCAGAGCGATTGGTTCAAGGCTTGGCTGGCCGGCGGTTTTGCCCCGGAAGGCGCGGAAAGCTTCGCCGAGCTGACCGCACGCGCGACGGCAGCGGTGAACCGCGCGACCGTTCGGCCGCCGCTGGTGTTGGTGGTGGCGCACGGCGCGCTGTTCCGGGCGCTGCGCGCGGCCATGAGCCTGCCGTTCGATGTGCCCACGCGCAACGCCGTACCGATGCTCTGCACCCCGCCGGAACCTGGCCACGCCGGCTGGACGCTGGACATGGCGGTCTAGGCTCGCAGCCATCCCGCCGCCCGATGGGACCATGCTCCCATGACGCATTGGTGACGGACGGAAACCTTTTTGTCCCGGCTTTTTCGCTTTCTTCGTTAGTTGGTTGCCGGCATGCTTGCGTCGTCTCGCGACCTGGCGCGGGAGAGTGCGGAGGACATGCTCCGCCGCCGAAGGCGCAACCGGCCCCCGGAAACGCTCAGGCAAAAAGGACCGCGCCGGGGTAAGGGATCTCTGGAAAGTTGGCCCGGCTCCGTGCCTGGCCGCACCGACGGAGAAAGGGGCCCGGCGCCCCGAATCTCTCAGGTTCCGCGACAGAGGGGGGTCTCGTGCGTTGGCATCGCCATGCCGATGACGCGACCCTGTACAGGAGCGGACCCTTGATCGATAATACACTGGCCGATGATCCGACCCCCGAGCCGCTGAAGACCACGCCGCTCGATGCGTGGCACCGCGCGCTCGGTGCCCGCATGGTGCCGTTCGCCGGCTACGAGATGCCGGTGCAGTACGACCTGACCGGCGAGCTTGCCGCACGCTGCCGCGGCGGCGTGCTCGCCGAGCACCTGCACTGCCGGGAAAAAGCGTCGCTGTTCGACGTGTCGCACATGGGCCAGGTGATCCTGACCGGCGCCTCCGCCGCCGCGGCACTGGAGACCCTGGTGCCCGGCGACATCCTGGGCCTGAAGCCTGGGCGGCAGCGCTACACGCTGTTCACCAACGAGGCCGGCGGCATCCTGGACGACCTGATGGTCGCCAATCTGGGCGGGGACCGGCTGTTCCTGGTGATGAACGCAAGCAGGAAGGACGACGATCTCACCCATCTGAGGGTCCACCTGCCCGAATCGGTACCGATCTCCGCACAGGAGGACCGCGCGCTGCTGGCGCTGCAAGGCCCCCTGGCCGCAGCAGCGCTGGCGCGACTCGCGCCGGAGGGGGCTAAGCTCGGGTTCATGGGCGTCGCCGAAACGCCGGTCGCCGGCATCCCCTGCATCGTCTCCCGCTCCGGCTACACCGGCGAGGACGGGTTCGAGATTTCGGTCCCGGCCGACCGCGCCGGGGCGCTCGCCGACGCGCTGATAGCGCAGCCGGAGGTGGCGCCCGCCGGGCTCGGGGCACGCGATTCGCTGCGGCTGGAGGCAGGACTCTGCCTGTACGGCAGCGACATCGACGAGCTGACGACGCCGGTCGAGGCCGATCTGATGTGGACGATCGGCAAGCGCCGGCGCACGGCCTGGGATTTCCCGGGGGCCGTCGCCATTCGCGACCAGTTGGAAAACGGCTTCCCGCGCCTGCGCGTCGGTCTTCGGCCCGACAGCCGCGCCCCGGCGCGCGGCCAAACCGACATCGTCGCCGATGACGGCACCGCGGCGGGAAGCATCACCTCCGGCGGCTTCGCGCCTTCGCTGAATGCGCCGGTCGCGATGGGCTATGTGCGCCGCGACCTTGCAGCCGGCGGTACCCGCCTTCACCTGATTGTGCGCGGCAAGCCCCTGCCCGCCGCAGTCGTTCCGCTGCCCTTCATCCCCCACCGCTATGCCCGCTCATGAGGAATCCCATGGCCAAGTCCGACACGCGCTACACCAAGGAGCATGAATGGGTGCGCCTCGATGGCGAGATCGCGACGATCGGCGTCACCGACCACGCGCAGGAAGCACTGGGCGACATTGTCTTCGTCGAGCTGCCGGAGCTGAACCGCCAGGTGACGGCAGGCGAAGCCTGCGCGGTGATCGAGAGCGTGAAAGCCGCGTCCGACGTGTATTCGCCGCTTGCCGGCAAGGTGGTGGAGACCAACCAGACGGTGGTGGAGGAGCCGGCGATCATCAACAGCGACGCCGAGGGCGAGGGTTGGATGTTCCGCCTGGAGGTCGATAGCGCGGATGCATTCGACGACCTGCTCGACGAGGATGCCTACACCGAGTACCTGGAGACGCTCTGAGCCATGGACGCGCTCGCCGAACTGGCCGCGCTCGAGGCGGCGGACGGTTTCATCGCCCGTCATATCGGACCGTCGGAGACCGACATCGCCGCCATGCTGCGCGTGGTCGGGGCTGCGACGCTGGAAGACCTCGCGGCGCGCACGGTGCCCACGTCGATCCGCAGCAACCGCGCGATGATACTTCCCCCGCCGGTGGACGAGGCAGCCGCGCTGGCTGAGCTGCGGGCGCTCGCCGCACGCAACGTGGTCAACAAGTCGCTGATCGGCATGGGCTACCACGGCACGCACACGCCGCCGGTTATCCTGCGCAACGTGCTGGAGGACCCGGGCTGGTATACCGCCTACACGCCCTATCAGCCGGAAATCGCCCAGGGGCGGCTGGAGGCGCTGCTCACCTTCCAGACCATGATCTGCGCCTTGACGGGCATGGAGATCGCCAACGCCTCCCTGCTCGACGAGGCGACGGCAGCGGCCGAGGCGGTGACGATGGCGCGTGCCGTCAGCAAAGCGAAGTCGTCCGTGCTGGCAGTCGCGACAGACTTGCATCCGCAGACCCGCGCGGTGCTGGCGACGCGGGCAAAGCCGCTTGGCCTCCGGCTGCTCGATGTGGCGCCGGGCGACCTCGCCGCGATCGGTGATGCGCGGCCGTTCGCCCTTTTGCTGCAATACCCGGGCACGACCGGCGCCGTGCGCCCGCTCGGCCCCGAGATCGACGCCGCGCACCAGGCCGGCGCGCTGGCGATCGTCGCCGCGGACCTGCTCGCGCTGACGCTGCTTGCCGCGCCCGGCGAAATGGGCGCCGACGTGGTCGTCGGTTCGGCTCAGCGCTTCGGCGTGCCGATGGGGTTCGGCGGCCCGCATGCCGGGTTCTTTGCGACTCGCGACGCATTCAAGCGGCACATGCCGGGACGTCTGGTCGGCGTGTCCGTGGACGCCGCCGGCTCACCCGCGATGCGGTTGGCGCTGCAGACGCGGGAGCAGCACATACGGCGCGAGAAGGCGACCTCCAACATCTGCACCGCCCAGGTGCTTCTGGCGGTGATCGCCGCGTTCTACGCCGTCTGGCACGGGCCGGAGGGCCTGAAGCGCATCGCTCGGCGCGTGAACCTGCAGGCGCGATTGCTGGCAGACGCCGCGAGACGCGGCGGCCATCGGGTGCGGCATGGCGCGTTCTTCGACACGATCGTGGTGGAAACAGCGCATGCCGACACGCTGATGCAGGCGGCGCTGGACCAGGGGTTCAACCTGCGCCGGATCGGCGCGACGGACGTGGGCATCGCGCTCGACGAGACGGTGACGCATGCGGAGCTGGAGCGGCTTGCCGCGATTCTCGGTGCCCCGCTTGCGGGGGCCGAACCAAGCATTCCGGCGGACCTCGCCCGCACCAGCGGCTTCCTCGGCGAGGCCGTGTTCAGTCTGTATCACGCCGAGCACGAGATGCTGCGCTACCTGAAGCGGCTGGCCGACAAGGACGTCGCGCTGAACCGCAGCATGATCCCGCTCGGCTCCTGTACCATGAAGCTGAACGCGACCGCGGAGATGATCCCGGTCACCCTGCCGGGTTTTGCCGAGATCCATCCGTTCGCGCCGGCCGACCAGACGCTGGGGTTCCTGACGCTGATCCGCCGGCTGGAGGACTGGCTGAAGGAGGCGACCGGCTTCGCGGCGGTGTCGCTGCAGCCGAACGCCGGCTCGCAAGGCGAGTATGCCGGCCTGCTGGCGATCCGTGCTTACCATGAGGCGCGCGGCGAAGCGCACCGCGATGTCTGCCTGATCCCGGCCAGCGCGCACGGGACGAACCCCGCCAGCGCAACCATGGCCGGGTTGCACGTGGTGGTCGTGGGCTGCGACCGCGACGGCAATGTCGATCTCGCAGACCTGCGCGCCAAGGCGGAGTCGCACCGCGACCGGCTGGCGGCGCTGATGGTCACCTACCCCAGCACGCATGGGGTGTTCGAGACGGCGATCCGCGACATCTGCGCGGCGGTGCATGAGTACGGCGGCCAAGTCTACATGGACGGCGCCAACATGAACGCGCAGGTCGGGCTGACCAGCCCGGCCACGATCGGCGCCGATGTGTGCCACCTCAACCTGCACAAGACCTTCTGCATCCCGCATGGCGGCGGCGGCCCCGGCGTGGGGCCGATCGGCGTTGCGGCGCACCTGGCGCCCCATCTGCCGAACCATCCGCTGCGCGCGGATGCCGGCCCGGCAGGCGGTGTCGGCCCGGTGGCCGCGGCGCCGTTCGGCAGCGCGCTGATCCTGCCGATCTCCTACGCGTATATTCGCATGATGGGGGCGGCCGGGCTGCAGCGGGCCACCGAGGTCGCGATCCTGAACGCCAACTATGTCGCCCGGAGGCTGTCGGGGCACTTTCCGGTGCTCTACACCGGGGCAGAGGGAATGGTTGCGCACGAATGCATCGTCGATTGCCGCGGCTTCCAGGCCGAGGCGGGCGTGATGGTCGAGGATATCGCCAAGCGGCTGCAGGATTTCGGCTACCACGCGCCGACCATGTCCTGGCCGGTGGCGGGCACCCTGATGATCGAACCCACCGAAAGCGAGTCGAAGGCGGAGCTGGACCGGTTCTGCGACGCGATGATCGCGATCCGGCAGGAAATCGGGGCGATCGCGCTGGGCCGGATGGACCGGGCGGACAACCCGCTCAAGCATGCGCCACATACGGCGCGCGAGCTGACAGCGGATGTCTGGCCACACCCCTACTCGCGAGTCCAGGCGGCGTTTCCGCTGCCCTGGGTGGCCACGGCGAAATACTGGCCGCCGGTGAAGCGGGTGGACAACGTCCATGGCGACCGGAATTTGCTATGCACCTGTCCGCCGCTCGAGAGCTACGCCCAGGCGGCTGACTGATCCGCCGGTCGGCCACAGATCAAGCTCCTGGCGATGGCGGTCCATGCGCCAACGCTATCAGGGCAGTGTGCGCCCCTATGACGTTGTCGCTTGGCAAAGTCGCGCCGACGCCACCGTCCTGGCCATATCCCTCAAGCGCCGCCCCGCACAGGGACCGGCGCGCGGCATCGGATCGCGGGACGCCGCATACCGTACGTTGACTTACGTCAACATAGTGGATACTCATTCACATCGACGACGTGATCCGTCGTTCCTACTAGCTAGGAGTCTCCCAATGAACGTCCGCGCACTTGTTTTCGGCTTCGCGTTTGCGGTGGCTGTCACAGGCGGTGCCTACGCGGCCCCGCCGCCGCAGCAGCAGCCTTATCAGCCGCAGCGAACGACGCCGTCTCTGTCCCTGTATGGAAGGAATCCTATTCCGCTCCGATCGATTCCAGAGATGCAAACGTCTGGGAAGCACCCAACGCTTGGAGATGCTACGCCGCAGGCAGGGCTTCGTCACAAATGAAGCGATAACCTCCGCTTAGCCTGATGATCGTTTTAGCCTGATGATCGTTACTGGATCAACCGACTACTCGACATGTCGCCACTACGTTATCGAGCCGCCACACCGGCGGACGGCTTGCGGTTGGCGACATCGCAAGGGTGCCGGCGCCGGTTGGGGTGTAGGTCCGCGATCTGGCGCCCCAACCGGTCCCATGGCCGATTTCGACGCGAGGGGCGCGGCAAGCGTCGGGAAACGGCGACGACCGGCGATGCAACCGCTTCTGGCTCTGCTTGGCCGCCGTTTATCCGATAGAGCCTGCCACTTTGTGCGACACGTCCGCCGGCAGTCTTATTCCGCCGCCGCTGCCAAGGGCGTCTGCCGCAGCCGTCCCAACATGGCCTGCCGCCGCGCCATCGCTTTTACCCGGTTGGCTTCCTTGACCGGCCCGAAGCCACGGATCGTCTCCGGCAGTTCGGCGAGCATGACCGCAACCTCGAATGTCTCCGGCGACAGCGTGGCCGTCAGCGCGTCCAGGTCCGCGACGTACGAGTCGATCAGCGCGCGCTCCGAGCGCCGTTCGGCTTGCAACGCGAACGGATCGAACCGCGTGCCGCGGAGCCGTTTCGCGCTCCGCAACAGGCGAAAGATCGGCCGCGCGGCCCAGCCCGGCACCGCGATCTTGCCCCGCCGTCCGGTTGCCGGATCGACGCGCCAAAGCAGCGGCGGCGACAGGTGGAACACGGCACCCTTGCCGTACGACGCCGCCAAATGCAGGCGCGCGACCTCGTACTCGTCCTTGTACGCCATCACCCGGTACAGGCCCTCGGCGACCGCCCGCGACACGCGCCCGGACTGGCCGAAAACCGCCTCCTCACGCGCCGCGACCGCGTTCACCAGTGACCGGTACCGCTCGGCATAGGCGGGTGACTGATAAGCAACCAGGGCGGTTGCGCGCGCCTCGATCAACGCATCCAGGCGCTCCGGCGGACCATCTCCGGCATCCGCCAGAATATCGTCGATCAGAGCCGGCGTCGCCGCCAGGATGCGCCCCCACAGGAAGCCCCGCCGGTTCACTGCGACCGAAGCCCCGTTCAGGTCGATCGCGCCCAGGATCGCTGCCTGGCCGGCTGGCACCAGCCCCTTCTGCCACGCCAGCCCCAGCAGCAGCATGTTCATTGCTTGCGCGTTGCCGAACAGCCGCTCGGCCAGCCGCGCGGCGGGCAGATAGGATGACGCCCCAGCATCGGTGAACCGTTCGATCGTGCGCCGGTGTAGCGCCGCATCGATCGGAAGATTTGCGTCGTGCCTGAACGCCGCGGTCGCCGCCAGATCGAGGTTGCCGATCACCGCGGCGCTGTTCGCATTCCGCTCCAGCACCCCTGCCCCGGCCGCCACCGCCAGATCCGCCGCCACCATCAGATCCGCGGTCCCGAGCGGTATGCGCACCACATCCAAATCGGCCGCGTGGTCGGCGATCTGCACATGCGCCACCACCGCGCCGTTCTTCTGCGCCAGCCCGGTGAAATCCAGCGTGCGCACATGGCGGCCCTCGATATGGGCCGCCATCGCCAGGATCGCGCCCGAGGTCACGGTGCCACCGCCACCGATGCCGGCGAACAGCGCGCGCCAGGGACGGTCCAGCGTGTCGGGCAAGGTCGGGGCCGGCAGCGCGGCGGCCAAGTCCGCCTCACGCGCCTGCCACCGCGGATCGGCGGCCGGCGCGACCGGCGGCCCGTCCACTGTCACGAAGCTCGGGCAGAATCCCTTCAGGCAGGACAGATCGACGTTGCAGCTTGTCGGATTGATCCGCCGCTTGCGGCCCAATGGTGTTTCCACAGGCTCTATGGCGATGCAACCAGATTGCTCCGAACAATCGCCGCAATTCTCGCACACATCCGCGTTGATCACCGGCGAGCGCTCCGGTTGCGCCATCACGCCCCGCTTGCGCCGGCGGCGCTTCTCGGTGGCGCACACCTGGTCGTAGATCAACACGGAGACGCCGTCGTGCTCGCGCAACGCGCGCTGCACGGCGTCGAGCTCGCTGCGCACGTGGCGCGTCACGCCGGGCGGCAGCGCGTCGGCGCGGGGCAGACGCTCCGCCGCCTCCGCCACCACGGCGATGCGAGCCACGCCTTCCGCCGCCATCTGCGCGGCGATCATCGGCACCGTCAGATGCCCCTCGGCCGGCTGCCCGCCGGTCATCGCAACCGCGTCGTTGAACAGGATCTTGTAGGTGATGCGCGCCTTCGCGGCGACCGCCTGGCGCACCGCCAGACTGCCGGAATGCGCGTAGGTGCCGTCGCCGAGATTGGCGAACGCGTGCTGCGCCCCGATGAACGGCGCCATGCCGATGAACGGCGCGCCCTCGGCGCCCATGTGGCTGAAGGTGCGGGTCTGGTCACCCTCGGCCAGCGCCATGAAGTGGCAGCCGATGCCCGCGGTGGCGAAGCTGCCCTCCGGCACGCGGGTTGACGTGCCATGGGGGCAGCCGGCGCAAAACGCCGGGCTTCGGTTCAGCAGGCCGGTCGGACGCTGCGGCAGCTTGGGTGCAGGCGGCTCCGCAACGTCGAGTCCCGCGGCGATCAAGAAACGAGCCAGCCCGCCGGCGATGATCTCCGGCGACAGTTCCATCAGTTGGGAGATCAGCGGCGCACCGGCGGCGTCGGTCTTGCCGGCGACCTCCGGCCGGGCGCCGGCGGGAAGGTGGTACAGCGCGTCCCGGATCTGCTGCTCGACGAAGCCGCGCTTCTCCTCGATCACCAGCAGCGCCCGCTTGCCGCGCGCGAAGTCGCGGAGACCCTCGGTCTCCAGCGGCCACGTCATCGCAACCTTATAGACCGCGATCTGCGGACAGCGATCGAGGCCCAGCGTGCGCAGCGCGTGCAGCGTGTCCTCGTGCGCCTTGCCGACGGTGACCAGCCCGACCGAGGCGTCCGCTTCGCCGCGCACCAGCCGGTCCAGCCGGTTCGCGCGTGCCCAGGCAAGCGCGGCCGGCAGCCGCTCCTCCGCCACGCGGCGCTCCAGATCGGCACGGTCGGCGGGAAAGCGCATATGCGGATCGTAGTTGAAGCCGTATGGCGGCCGGACGATCGCCGGTGTGGAGAAGCTGCGGTTGGAGGGAACCGTGATGGTGGCCGCCTGCTCCACCGTCTCCGCCGTCGTCTTCAGCGCGACCCACAACCCGGAGTAACGAGACAACGCGATCCCGGCCAGGCCGAAATCGATCAGCTCCTGGGTCGAGGCCGGGTTCAGCACCGGCATAAAGCAGCTTTGGAAGACGTATTCGCTCTGATGCGGATAGGTGGAGGAGTGCGCGCCATGGTCGTCGCCCGCCACCGCCAGCAGACCGCCGCGCGACGCGGTGCCGAGCATGTTACCGCAATGGAATGCATCGCCGGTGCGATCGACGCCGGGACCCTTGCCGTACCAAACGCCGAAGACGCCATCGACCGTCTTGCCCGGGAAGGCGTCAAGCTGCTGCGAGCCGTACAGGATCGTCGCCGCGAGGTCCTCGTTCAGCCCCGGCTGGAAGCGGACGTCGTGGGCTTCCAGCAGCTTCTGCCGCCGCCACAATTCCAGGTCCAATCCGCCGAGCGGCGAGCCGCGATAGCCCGAGACCAGCCCGGCCGTGGCCAGCCCCGCGGCCCGGTCCAGCCGCGCCTGCTCCAGCACCAGCCGGACCAGCGCCTGGATGCCGGTCAGCAGCACCGGAGTGTCGAGATCGACGAAACGGGACTCCAAACTCACGGCCGAGCGGCCGAGACCGATGTCCATCTGCCAGACCCCTCATTGCGGCGAGCGGCGTTGCGCCCATCGTTCATCACCGCCAAGTTTAGATAAGATGGCCTGGAAGGTGCTCCTATAGTTGCCCTGGCAGCGCCCCCCAATTTGGTTGATTCTGCCAAATCGTTGCGGCGCACCACACGGAGGCGGCATGGAGCTCGACCGGATCGACTTCGCGATACTGGATCACCTGCAAGCGGACGGACGCGCCACCGCCGCCGAAGTGGCCGACGCCGTCGGGCTGTCCGCTTCGCCGACGCACCGGCGGCAGCGGTTGCTGGAAGAAGCCGGGATCATTCAGCGCTATGTCGCGTTGCTGGATCAGGACAAGGTCGGCGTGCCGATCAACGTGTTCGTGACGGTGAAGCTCGCGACGCACAACGCGGAGGCGCTGGCCGCGTTCGAGAACGCCATCGCCGCTTGTCCCGAGGTGATGGAGGTCTACGAGATGACCGGCAGCCGCGACTATCTGATGCGTGTCGTGGTTCCCGATATCGCGGCGTACGAGGCATTCCTGCGCGGCAAGCTAACACGCATCGAGGGGCTTCAATCGGTGGAATCGGCGATGGCTTTAAAGCGGATCGTGTATCGCACGAACCTGCCTTTGAAACGGCCTTCGCGATGAGAAGGCCTGCATCCTTCGCGGAAGGCCAACGCCGCGGCGATGCTGCACGGGCAACAGGGACGGTCGCTCCGCACCAAGGTCGCAGCTTGTCGCCAGGTTGGCACTGGTCTGCCCGGAGTCAGACCGGCGCGTCGTCCCGCATCGCCTGCTCGAACGTCCACGGGCACTCGGCCGGGAATGTGGACTCGGGCAAGCCGGTCTCGCGCTCCGCGATCAGCGCCGCGTCGCCATAGGCATCGGCGAGGATGGCATCGAGGCTGCCACGGAGGCTTGGGTTCTGTGCCAGCACACGGGCCGCCTGGCGGCGTTGCTCGCGGATGGTCAGCCGCCAACTGTTGCCGCGCAGCCCTGGTTGGAACTGCCACTTCAGCAGGTGCGCCAGCAGCACGGCGAGCCGGTTCGTCAGTTGATTCCGCTCGCTGCGGCCCATGCTCTCGATTTCCTCGGCGATGTGCCCGACGTCGGCGCCCGACAGCTTGCCTTCGCGCAGCAAGGCCGCCTGCTCGTTCGCCCAGGCGTAGAAGTCGCGGTCGTACAGGTCGTTATCGCTCATGGCGCGGCATCCCGGCGGTTGCTTTGTTCAGCCAGACTGGTGCTCTTAAGGCCACCGAGCGTGGATCATCCCCCTTGCGGCGCTCCGGCTTTCTCGCGATCCAGGCCGGGCTGATTGGGCACCCGCTGGGCGACCGTCTTGCCATGTCGCGTGATCATGGCCTCCTCGCCTTGCTCGAACCAATCAAGCAGTGTTCCCAGTCCTTTTTTCGCCCGAAGGCACCGATTTCCTTCGTGGTGGCCATGGACAAGCTGGCTGCAATCCAGCCTATTGCCCGGCTGGGCCTGCGTCCAGGTTCTTGCTGTTCGCTTGAAACAGCCTGGACCACGCATCCGCCGGCATCAGATGTCCCGCCCAAGCTCGGTCAGGCTCTGGTGCGCCTCCGCGGCCGTTTCGTAGATATGTGGCGCCAACGCCCGTGCCCCGAACGCGGCGCCGAGCTTCACGCGCAGGAAGCCGCTGGTGGTGTAGCGGGTCACGCCGGAATAGAAGCGCTCGACCACATCCTTCACCATGGAAGCGTAGTCATCGAGCACCTCGGGCGCGACCGTAAACCTGTCGTAGTTGACCACGGCCCAGACCTTGTGCCCCAGCGGCGCCAGCCGCTCGGTGACCAGTTCGCGCATGCGTTCGATCTCGGCGACATTGCGCACCGACAGCCCCTCGAAATTGACGAAGAACAGCTTCTGCCTGGTGTCGAAGGTGAATCGCTCCTCCAGCGGGATTTCCAGCAGGTCCTCACGCAGCCCCATCGGCTCGTGCCGGAAGATCCGCGCATCCATCAGGCGGGGCGGCCCGCGCATGACCGGCAGGAACGCCATATGCGTCAGAATGTCTTTCTCAAGGTCCACGCCGGGTGCAATCTCGATCAGTTCCAGTCCCTCGGGCACCAGCCGGAACACGCAGCGCTCGGTGATGTACGTGACCGGCTGGCCGCGCTCGGCGGCATAGCGGCCGCTGAAGGTGCGGTGCTCGACCTCCTGGACGAACTTTTGGGTCCGGCCGTGCTCAAGGATGCGCAGGGCTCCGTCCTGTATGGCGACCTTCAGCCCGCCCGCGTCGAACGTGCCGACAAAGACCACCTTCTTGGCGTTCTGGCTGATGTTGATGAAGCCGCCGGCGCCGGCGAGCCTGGTGCCGAACTTGCTGACGTTCAGGTTGCCCTGCGCATCCGCCTGCGCCAGACCGAGAAACGCGACGTCCAGCCCGCCACCGTCATAGAAGTCGAACTGGTAGGGCTGGTCGAGCACCGCCTGGGTGTTCGTCGCGGCGCCGAAATTCAGCCCGCCAGCCGGCAGACCGCCGATCACGCCGGGCTCGGCGGTCAGCGTAATCAGGTCGAGGATGTGTTCCTCGTGCGCCACCGGGGCGACGCCCTCGGGCATGCCGATGCCCAGATTGACCACGCTGTTGGGCAGCAGCTCCAGCGCGGCGCGGCGGGCGATGATCTTGCGCTCGCTCATGTGCATCGGCTGGATCGTACCCATCGGCGTCCGCAGCTCGCCGGAGAAGCTGGCGTTGTACGGCGTGGCGAAGGTCTGCCAGTGGTACTCGGGCCGCTCCGCCACCACGACGCAGTCAACCATCAGACCTGGCACCTTCACGTCGCGCGGCTTGAGGCTGCCGGCTTCGGCGACACGCTCGACCTGCGCGATCACGATACCGCCCGAGTTGCGCACCGCCATGGCGATCGCCAGCACCTCCAGGGTCAGCGCCTCGCGCTCCATGGTGATGTTGCCGAGCGTGTCGGCGGTGGTGCCGCGGATGATCCCGACCGTGATCGGGAAGGCTTTGTACAGAAGCGCGTCCTCGCCCCCGACCGAGACGAGTTCCACGATGTCCTCGGTGGTGCGGGGGTTGATCTTGCCGCCGCCGTTGCGTGGATCGACGAAGGTGCCGAGGCCGACCCTGGTCAGGTGGCCGGGGCGATGCGCGGCGATGTCGCGGAACAGATGGGTGATGACGCCTTGCGGCAGGTTGTAGGCCTCGATCTTGTTGTCGATGGCGAGCTTCTGCAGCCGGGGCACGAGCCCCCAATGGCCGCCGATGACGCGCTTCACCAACCCTTCGTGACCGAAATGGTTGAGGCCGCGGGTCTGCCCGTCGCCCTGGCCGGCGGCATAAACCAGGGTCAGATCGCGCGGCGTACCGCTGGACTTGAAGTGCTGCGAGGACTTGGCGAGAAACAACTCCTCCAGCGCCACCGCGATCCCCTCGGCGAAGCCGATGCCGACGAATCCGCCGGTCGCCACCGTGTCTCCGTCGCGAATCAGCCGAACGGCGTCGGTGGCCGAGACGATCTTGCCGCTGTTCGCTGCTCTCAGCGATTCGAGGAGCGGATGGATGTCACGGTGGGCCATCGTCGGCGCTTCCTCATACAATTCCTGTTGCGTAGTAAACGGCGATCACCACGAACACCGCTACGGTCTTGATGCACGTGATCGCGAAAATATCCTTGTAGGATTGCCGGTGCGTCAGCCCGGTCACGGCGAGCAGCGTTATCACCGCGCCGTTGTGCGGCAGGGTGTCCATGCCGCCCGAAGCCATCGCGGCGACCCGGTGCAGCACCGCCAGCGGAATATGCGCCGCGTTTGCCGCCGCGATAAACTGCTCGGACATTGCGGCCAGCGCGATCGACAGCCCGCCGGAGGCCGAGCCGGTGATGCCGGCCAGCACGGTGACGCTGATCGCCTCGTTGACCAGCGGGTTGGGGATTGCCTGCAAGGCGTCGCGGATCGCGATGAACCCCGGCAGCGCCGCGATCACCGCACCGAAGCCGTATTCCGAGGCGGTGTTCAGCGAGGCGAGCAGCGCGCCCCCGACGGCGAGCTTGCTGCCTTCGGCGAAGCGCCGTTTGACCGGGCGGAAGGCGAAGATGAAGACGGTCAGGATGCCGCAGAGCAGGGCAAGCTGCACGGCCCAGATCGCAACGACGGGCGCGATCGGCGTTACCAGCGGCTTGGTCAAGCCGGCCAGCGTCGCGGTGTGGCTGTCGCCGTAGACCAGCGGGATTGTCAGCGTGAACACCAGGTTCATCACCCCGACGACGACCAGCGGCAGCAGGGCGATCCCCGGGTGCGGCAGCTCCTCGTCGGGGATCGGCTCGGGCTCCAACATGTGGCCCGTGCCGTAGCCCTCGCCGGCCCTGGCGGCCTGCCGGATGCGCCAGGTCAGATAGGTGAGCCCGCAGATCGCGATGAAGGTGGCGCCGATCAGGCCGAGCCAGGGCGCCGCCCAGGTCGTGGTCTTGAAGAACGAAGTCGGGATGATGTTCTGGATCTGCGGCGTGCCGGGCAGGCTGTCCATGGTGAAGGTGAAGGCGCCCAGCGCGATCGTGCCGGGGATCAGCCGCTTGGGTATCGCGCCAAGGCGGAACGCCTCCGCAGCGAACGGGTAGACGGCAAACACCACCACGAACAGCGACACGCCGCCGTAGGTCAGGAGCGCACAGACGATCACGATTGCCAGCACCGCCCGCTCTCGTCCCACCAGGCGCATGGTCCAGGCGACGATCGACTTGGAGAAGCCCGACAGCTCGATGACCTTGCCGAATACGGCGCCGAGCAGGAACACCGGGAAGTACAGCTTCACGAACACGACCATCTTGTCCATGAACAGGCCGCTGTAGACCGGCAGCACGGCGGACGGATCGGTCACCAGCACGGCGCCGAGGGCCGCGACTGGCGCAAACAGGATGACGCTGAAGCCCCGATAGGCGACCAGCATCAGGAAACAAAGCGCACCGAGCACGACGAGAAAGCTCATTCGTCCCCACCCTTTAACGTTGTTGCAACTTGTTCAGATCGGACTTTGGCGCGTCCGTCAGCCAACGCGGACCGTTGGCCGATGTCAACGAGGCAGGCACAAGCCGGGCGTTCCTGACCTTCAAGACCGCGCCAGCGCGTGGCCCGGTTGGACAGCAGCCCCCCAGCCGCGCTACGTACTGGCAATCGCTAAAGCCCCGTATCAGGACCAAGCCGCACGCATGGCCAGCAGCAACGACATCCGCGCCACCTTCCTCGACTACTTTGCCCGCAACGGGCACCAGGTGGTGGAGAGTTCGCCGCTCGTGCCGCGCAACGACCCCACGCTGCTGTTCACCAACAGCGGCATGGTGCAGTTCAAGAACGTGTTCACCGGCCAGGAGAAGCGTCCCTACGTGCGGGCCACGACCGCGCAAAAGTGCGTCCGCGCCGGCGGCAAGCACAACGACCTGGACAACGTCGGCTACACTGCGCGGCATCACACGTTCTTCGAGATGCTGGGCAATTTCAGCTTCGGCGACTACTTCAAGGAACTGGCGATCCCCTTCGCCTGGGAGCTGGTGACCAAGGAATTCGGCCTGCCGAAAGACCGCCTGACGATCACCGTCTTCTCGGAAGACGAGGAGGCAGCCGCCCTCTGGCGCAAGGTCACCGGGTTCCCCGACCAGCAGATCATCCGCATCCCCACCGCGGACAATTTCTGGCGCATGGGCGACACCGGTCCGTGCGGCCCGTGCTCGGAGATCTTCTACGACCACGGCCCAGGCATCCCCGGCGGCCCGCCGGGCAGCCCGGATGCCGACGGCGACCGGTTCATCGAGATCTGGAACCTGGTGTTCATGCAATATGAGGAGGGACCGCCCGGCACGCGCGCGCCGCTGCCCCGTCCCTCGATCGACACCGGCCTCGGGCTGGAGCGGTTCGCCGCCATCCTGCAGGGCAAGCACGACAATTACGACACGGACACGTTCCGCGCGCTGATCCTGGCCTCCGCCGAGGCGACTGGGACCGATCCGGACGGCCCGTGGCGCGTCAGCCACCGCGTGGTCGCCGACCACCTGCGCAGCACCGCCTTCCTGATCGCCGACGGCGTGCTGCCCTCGAACGAAGGCCGCGGCTACGTGCTGCGCCGGATCATGCGCCGCGCCATGCGACACGCGCACATGATGGGCGCGCGCGAGCCGCTGATGTATCGCCTGGTGCCGGCGCTGATCCGCCAGATGGGCACCGCCTACACGGAGTTGCAGCGCGCCGAAAAGCTTATCGTCGAGACGCTGCTACTGGAGGAGACCCGGTTCAAGCAGATGCTGGAGCGCGGCCTGGGTCTGCTGGCGGAGGAGACGGCCCGACTCGGCAGCAGCCAGCCACTGCCCGGGGCGGTGGCCTTCCGCTTGTACGACACGTTCGGCTTCCCGCTCGACCTGACGCAGGACGCGCTGCGCGAGGAAGGCCGCGGGGTCGATCTGGCGGGCTTCGAGGCGGCCATGGCCGAGCAGCGCACCCGCGCCCGCGCCGCCTGGGCCGGCTCCGGCGAGGCCGCCACCGAGCGGGTGTGGTTCGAACTGGAGGAGCAGATCGGCGCCACCGAGTTTCTCGGTTACTCGACGGAGAGCGCCGAAGCCGAGATCCGCGCTTTGGTGGTGAACGGCACGCCCGTGCAGACGGCGCCGGCCGGCAGCGACGTCGCCGTGGTGCTGAACCAGACGCCGTTCTACGGCGAAAGCGGCGGGCAGGTCGGCGATACCGGTGTGATCACCGGCCCCGACGGGCTGCTGATCCGCATCACCGACTCGCAACGCAAGCTGGGCGATTTGTTCGTCCATCTCGGGCGCGTCGAGACCGGCGCGGCGGAGGTCGGGACAGCGGTGGTGGCCGAAGTGGACCACGTGCGGCGCACCGCGATCCGCGCGCACCACTCGGCGACGCACCTTCTGCACGAGGCGCTGCGCCGCAAGCTCGGCACCCACGTCACGCAGAAGGGGAGCCTCAACGCGCCCGACCGGCTGCGCTTCGACATCAGCCAGCCGCGCCCGATCACCGGGGACGAACTGGCCTGGGTGGAATCCGAGGTCAACGCCCGGGTCCGCGAGAACACCGAGGTCGTCACCCGGCTGATGACCCCCGAGGCCGCCGTCGAGCTGGGCGCGATGGCGCTGTTCGGCGAAAAATACGGCGACGAGGTGCGTGTCGTCGCCATGGGGAGCCCTGAAGGCAACAAGGGGGCGTGGTCGATAGAGCTGTGCGGTGGCACCCATGTCCGGCGCACGGGCGACATCGGCTATTTCAAGATCGTCTCGGAGGGCGCGGTCGCCGCCGGGGTGCGACGCATCGAGGCGGTCACCGGCGCGGCGGCCGAGGCGGTGCTGGCGGAGACCCAGCACCGGCTGAACGAGGCCGCGCAGGCGCTGCGCACCGCCCCCGCCGAGGTGCCTGACCGCATCGCCGCGCTGCTGGAAGACCGCCGCAAGCTGGAGCGCCAGATCACCGAGCTGCAGAAGAAACTCGCCACCGGCGGCGGCAGCGAGGCGGTCGAGGAGGTCAACGGCGTGAAGCTCGCCGCGCGCAACATGGGCGAGGTGCCGGCGCGCGACCTGAAGGGCCTGGCGGACGCGATCGGCAAGCAGCTCGGCAGCGGCGTGGTGGCGCTTGTCTCTACCGCGGAGGGCAAGGCAAGCATCGTGGTCGGCGTCTCGCCCGACCTCGCTGGCAAGGTGTCGGCGGTGGACCTGGTGCGGGCGGCGGCGGCGGCGGTGGGCGGCAAGGGCGGCGGCGGGCGGCCCGACCTAGCGCAAGCCGGCGGCCCCGACGGCTCAAAGGCCGACGAAGCGCTGGCAGCAATCAGGACCGTTCTGGCGGCTTAAGCCCGCGACCGATTCTTGCGTCTCCGATGGGCACCGTAGGGTGGGTAGGGTGGACAAGCTCTTGCGCCGTCCACCTCTTTTTCGTGGGTCCCCGTTCCGTCCGCCCAACGCCTCGCTCCCTCACGGGTGGACCGGAGCGGTCAGCCGCAGGGGGTAACCGGCGAGCGGCGGAGTCCCAAGAGGCGGATGGCGCTCCGCTTATCCGCCCTACGCCTTGCCTCGATGCGACATTGCGGGGGCTGCCTATTGCTCCGGCAGCGCACGGAGATACGTCGGAACGATACTGATGCTGTTGTACGGCGAGCCGTTGATCAGCTTCATGCTCACGACGGTGTAGACCAGGACAGCCTTCTCGGCGTCGATCGCCCGATGGATCTGGAACGTCTTGAAGAACAGCGAAGCGGAGGAAAAAGCGATAACCTCCGCCTTCGGCAAATCGGGAGGTATCGTGACCGGACCTACCGCCCGGCAGGCGATCGAGAAGCGACTGGGATCTTCGGCCAGGCCCAGGCCGCCCTTGACCCCGCCCGTTTCCGCCCGGGACAGATAGCAGGACACATTCTTGACCTTGGGATCGTCGTAGCGGTCCACGACGACCTTGTCGTCCGGTCCCAGCCACCGAAAATTCGTGTTGATGGAATCGATCCGGGTCTGCGCCACGGCGCTCCCCGCCATGCTTCCCAACGCCAGAGCCGCGGCAACAACCAGAATTCGCATGCACCCTCCAGAAGCGCCCAGCGACACCGCCTGAACCCCCGGCCGGCGATAAGGTTTCGGGAGCGGCGGGATCACGACATCGCTGGCGCCTTCATCGTGACTCAGCCCGCTCCCATTGCCAAGCCGTGCCGGATCGGCCGCCCGACACAAGCCTGCTAACAACGGCTGCGCCGCGTCCGGTCAGAACAGGTGCCTGAAAACGAAATAGAGTGTCCCGGCCAGCAGGATGGCCGCCGGCAGCGTCAGGACCCAGGCGAGCAACAGGTTGCGCACCGTGCTCCACTGCAGCCCCGACCCGTTGGCGGCCATGGTTCCGGCCACGCCGCTCGACAGCACATGCGTCGTGGACACCGGCAGTCCGAACATATCGGCAGCGGCGATGGTGCTGGCGGCGACCATCTCGGCCGAGGCACCCTGCGCATACGTCATGTGCGTCTTGCCGATCTTCTCGCCGACCGTGACGACGATGCGTTTCCAACCAACCATGGTGCCAAGGCCGAGCGCCACCGCCACCGACACCTTCACCCAGGTCGGAATGAACTTCGTGGCGTTGTCGAGCGAGCTGCGATAGGCGGTCAGCGCGGCCTTCTCGCTGGGCGACAATCCGCCCTCCTTCAGAGCGAACCGGATGCCTTCACTGACAAGGTACATCTCGTTGCGCACGTTCTCGACCGCGGCGGCAGGGATCGCGTTCATGGTGCCATGATCGCGCACCTGCTGGGCGATCGAGCCCACCAGCTCGCCGAATGCGGCAAAGGTGTCCGGCTGCTGAAGCGAACGACTGCGCACCGCCGCCGTGACCTCGGCCATTGCCTGATCGTGTGACACCACGACTCCACCGGAGCGTGCATCGAACGCCGCCTGGGCGTCCTGGCTCGCCTGGAAAAAGGCGGGCGTCGCGCTGTCCGGCAGCGCGTGGTTCAAGGCGAAGGCGGTCGGCACGGCACCGATCAGGATCAGCATGATCAGTCCCATGCCTTTCTGGCCGTCGTTCGAGCCGTGGGCGAACGACACGCCGGTGCACGTAAAGATCAGCCAGATGCGTATCCACAGCGGCGGCGGCTTGTCGGACGCCGGCGCCTGATACAGCGCCTTGTTGCGAATCAGCGCCTTCATTGCCAGCAGCAGCAGCGCAGAGAACACAAACCCCACCACCGGACTGAATAGCAGGGCGCGAAACACGGCCATCGCCTGGCCCCAATCGACGCCCGATGTCACGGAATCGGCCGGCGCCATAAGCTGGTTGGCGATGCCGACGCCGATGATCGAGCCGATCAGCGTGTGCGAGGAACTGGCCGGCAGGCCCAGATACCAGGTGCCGATGTTCCAGACGATGGCGGCAAACAACAGCGCGAAGATCATGTCGTAGCCGGCGCTGTTCCCCACCTGCAGGATCAGTTCGACCGGCAGCAGGCTCACCACGGCGAACGCCACTGCACCGGAGGACGCCAGCACCCCGAGGAAATTGAACCCACCGGACCACACGACCGCAAAATTCGGCGGCAGGCTGTGGGTGTAGATCACGGTGGCCACCGCATTGGCAGTGTCATGGAAACCGTTCACAAACTCGAAGCCAAGCGCTATCAGCAACGCCAGACCGAGCAAGACGAAGGCGCCGATCGCCAAAGGCGGGCCGCCAGCGGCGCTGATGTCGCCGAGCAGCCCCCATAGCAGATAGCCTAAACCCCCAATCAGCAGGCCGCCAAAGACCAAGCCGGTTGCCACGTGCGGCCTGCGGTTGAGATCGGGACGGATCGGTAAAGCGGCAGTCTCGGACATGCGTATGGGGACCCCTGTTGCCTGCTACCGAGGCAAATCTTCGGTCGAATTTTAAACGGCGCCGTTGACTTTATTATAACAGTTTTATGACAAGACTAGGGGGACGCTGTCCCCCTAGGACCCCCAGCCAAGGGCCGACGGCCCTTGGAACCCCCGACTTTCGTTAGACTCTTGCAGCCTTCAGGGCGGCGAGCCGGTCGGCCAGACTCTGCGGCGCCGGCCCCTTGCCGGCCGCGGCATCCATCGCGCGGGCGATGTTGGGATCGTCCTGCTCCGGCGCCGTCGGCCGCAGCAGCTTGGCTTTCGCAAGGGCGACGTCGGCATTCGCCAGGTCCTTGGCCGCCGAGTCCTGCATCGCCTTCAGCGCCACGCTCAGGCTGCTGGCCGCCGAGGACAGGCCAGCCGCGCGACGCGCCGCTTCGGCCTGCTGCTCGGCCGTCTGCCGCTGCTGCTCGGCCCGCGTCATGTCGCGACGGGCACGCTCCAACTGAGCACGCCCGTCCTTCAGCTTGCCGCCGGCCTCGGCGTAGGTCTGCTCCAGCATCTCCAGGAATTCCTTGGCGTCCGCAGCCTCGGCCTTCTCGCGGTTGACCTCCGGCGACATCTGCTCCAGCAGCGTCACCAGCGTGTTCAGGCTCTTCTCAAGGTCGGCCTTGCGCACCGGATCGGTTTCCGTATCGATCTGCCGCTGCAGCAGGTCCGCCGCCGCGAAGCGCTGGCTCGACAGAAGCTGGATCGCGTCGGCCTCGCGCTTCTCCTTGTCGTAGGCCTGTCGCGCCGCGGCGACCTGATGGCCCAGGTCATCCAAATGCTGCTCCATCGAGCGCAGTTCGGCCTCGCTGGCGGTCTGCGGGTCCCACCGCACCAGCGCTTCGATGCCGGACTGCACGGTTTTGTTGGCCTTCACGCTGATCATGTTGCCCATGAAGCGTAGCATCGCACTCCTCCTTCTTCTTGTTGCGAATTCAGGCTGGAACCATCGCGGCCGCGTTGAGCAGGCCGACCGCCAGTTGCGCCGCGAACACGGGGATGGCCGCAGCGACGTTCCCCGCCTCGATCATCGCCCGCGCCCCACGCGGCAGTACGCTGGTAGCAACGCCGAACGTGGCAAGCTGCAGGACAAGGGCAACAACCCCCCAGACCAGGATGTCGAGCACCCGGCCGGATGTCGCGAGCAGTGCGGCAAGCGGCACGGCAAGCCCGAGCACCGCGCCGCCCAGCACGATGGCAGCAGCGACGTTCCCGTTGCGCAACAGCTCACGCTCCCGAAACGGCGTCACCGCCATATAGATAAGTATGCCGGCGCCAAGCAGCGCCAGCGTCACCGCGAACTGCAGCAGCAGGTTCGGCAGCCCCCGGCCGAGCGAGTCCAGGACGGTGGAGAACGATGTGGTCAGGTCCGGGTTCATGCGGCGCTCCGCTGGTCAGGTGAGGGGAACGGCGGCCAGGTTCAGCGCGGCCGGATTGACGTCGATGCCGGCATGGATGCCGACCGAGGCGCCGCTCGGCTCCTCGACGGCGTCCACCAGCACGTATTCCGACTGCGGCCCCGGAGGGGCGGCGCCGGTGCGGGCACCGTAGAGCATGGCCTGATGGCTGCGGCGGGCGGCGCCGGTCGTACTCTCTATCGTCTCGTCGAACGCAATCGGCGCAACGGGAACGGTGCCGGCGTTCCAGATCCGGTCGTAGCTCTTGCCGTCCTTGGTCTGGAAGACCGGCCAGCCGATCGTCCCGCCAGCGGGGTCGAGCCAGAATCGCCACTCGTCGGCGGTCTCGGGTACGACCTCATCGATCTGGCTGAAATACCGGCACTCGTCCGGCGCACCGTCGGCCCCGAGATGGAGTTGGAAGAACCCACCGCCGGCCAGATACAGCCGTTGCAGGAAGACGGGTCCGCCCCGCAGCGTGCCGACCGCCTCGACATTGAACATGCTGCCGCCTTCGGGCGCATGGACTTTGGTGGTGCCGGCGGCGAGCAGGAACGGCGTCGGGTCGGCCGGGATCACCATGCCGACCCGGAACCGGCCTGCGGCGGCACCCGGCGGGGCAGCTTCGGCGCGCTCGGACCGTCGGCGCATCAGCCAGAGCCCGACCAGCAGCGCTCCGCCGGCAAGCACGACCACCCAGACCAGTCCCGAGCCATCGTGCGACACAGGTGGCTGCGGCCTGGCAAGCTGCGCGTCGAGATTCTGCAGGTTGGCGGCGACGGTCGGATCGCGCTGGGCGGCGCGCTCGGCTTCCTGCCGCCATTGCTGGTAGCCGGGGTCGTTGCGATGGTCCTGGAAGTAGCCGGTGCGGTTGGGAGCGGTGAGTGCGTTGAGCAACGCCCAGGCGGCGGCCGCGTCCCAGACGCTCATCCCGGACCGGGACGGACCGGACGGCCAGCCATAACCGGACGGCCGGCGGGTCTCGAGCGGCGGGGCATAGCCGCTGTCGGGAGCGCCCCACGGCGATGGACGGCGCACCGCGGGCGCCTCGGAGGCGCGCTGCTGCGCCCGGTAGTTGGAGAGCGCGTCCGACGAACTGCGGCGCGACAAAGCGCGGTCGCCGGCGGAACTGCTGCTGAAACCGCCGCCGCCGAACGAGGGACGCGCATACCCCCCGCTCCCGCCTAACGAAACCGGCGGACGGCGCACCTCCGCGCCCAGCGATGGCCGCGAGTAGCCGCCGCTCGACGCCTGCGCCCATGCCTCCGCCGTGACGCCGCTGAATACGGCGAGCGCGAGAGCAAAACACAGAAGCGGGTTGCGCCAACGCGCGGCCATCGGCTTTAGCCCGGCGCCTTCAGGCAGGCGCTCATGTAGTTACGTCGGGTATCGCCGGTTATTTTGTCCTGGCTCGCCTGGGCGTTGCAGGCTTTCATCATCAGGTTGGGGTCGGTTTTACCCGCCAGACAGCTACTCATGAAGGTTTGACGGGCGTCACCCTTCAGCGAGCGCGTGGAGGCGGCGCCGTTGCACGAGCGCATGCGGTTCTGCTGCGCCTGCTGAGCGGCCGATGGCTGGGCGGCCGATGGTTGGGCGCCCGATGGTTGGGCGCCCGATGGCTGGGTGGCCGATGGCTGGGTGGCCGATGGCTGGGTGGCCGATGGCTGGGCGGTTTGGGCAGCGGCGATCATTGGGAGCTGCGCGGCAAACAGCGCAGCGCCGCACAGCATGGCGGCCAATGGACGGATCATCGGGACGGCTCCTTTCGCGGTCCTGGAGGCTCTGCGTAATCGGGCCAGCCTTGCGGCCGAAGTTGGAACCCCGGCTCGGAGCCCGTTCACGGGGTCGCCGGGGACGCCGATCGGGCGCCCCCGGCGCTCCGTCAGCGCGGCTCGCGCGCTTCCCGCGGCGCCAGCGGTTCGCCTTTCTCAAGGGCAGCCAGGCGAACGGCTTCGGCACGGTCGATCGCGCTGTCGTCGGCACCCAGCCAGAGATGCAGCAGGCCAGCGACAGTCGCACCGACGATCGGCACCACCCAGAACAGCCAGAGCTGCTCCAGCGCCCAGCCGCCGACGAACAACGCGGGGCCGGTGCTGCGCGCCGGGTTCACGCTGGTGTTGGTGACGGGGATACTGATCAGGTGGATCAGCGTCAGGCTCAGCCCAATCGCGAGCGCCGCGAAGCCCTTCGATGCGCGTGCCGATGTCGTGCCGAGGATGACGGTCAGGAAGAAGAAGGTCATCGCAAACTCGATGACTATGGCGGCGCCGAGCGAGTAGTGGCCGGGCGAATGGTCGCCGTAGCCGTTGGACGCGAAACCGCCGTCCAGCGAGAACCCGGCCGCGCCGGAGGCGACCACATACAGGATGGCCGCGCCGGCAATCGCGCCGAGCACCTGCGCAATGACGTACAGCGGAACCTCGACGAACCGGATGCGGCGGGCCGCGGCGAGGCCGATCGTGACAGCCGGGTTGAAGTGGCCACCCGAGATATGGCCGAACGTATAGGCTCCGGTCAGGACCGTGAGGCCGAACGCAAAGGCCACGCCGAGCAGGCCGATGCCAACTTCGGGAAACTTGGCGGCGAGTACGGCAGCGCCGCATCCGCCCAGGACGAGCCATAGGGTGCCGAGGAACTCGGCGAAGAACTTGCGAGACACGGGTAAGGCCTCCAAAGGTGGTTCGAGTCGTTGTCCGCGGCGGCCAAGCAGCGCGAGCGCCGTTCGGATCAGCCGCTCAGCCTCCGCCGCGTCAGCCTGGCGGACGGCCGCATCCAGACGGCGCGCAGCCTCCGTGCGCTTTTCCACCCCGGGGTCGGGCACGGCACTCGGTTTCCTGCTTGGTCGCGGGGGCGGATAACTCCGTCGCCCGGTTTAGGCGGACCGGGCGACCGCTGCTTGGACATCCTTGCGAAGGCTTGGCGAAGTTTTGCGGTCAGGCGAGCAAGGCGCGGAACCGTGCGGGCGTGGTGCCCGTTTCCCGCCGGAAGATTGCGGTGAAGTGGCTCTGGTCGGAGAACCCCACGGCAGCCGCGATTGCGGCAATCGGCTGATCGCCACGGCGCATCATCCCCTTCGCCCGCTCGATGCGGCGCTGCTGGGTGTAGCGCTGTGGTCCCATGCCGACCGCCAGCTTGAAGCAGCGGCTGAAATGATAGGGGCTGAGGCAGGCGACCTCCGCCAGAGCGGCAAGCGCCAGGTCTTCGTTGAGGTTCGATTCGATGAAGTCGAGCACGCGGCTCAGGCGCTCGCGTGACAGGCCGCGCGCCGAGGACGCCGGCGGGGACCAGCGCATGAAGCGGCGAGCGATCTGAACGGCGAGCGCCGAACCCAGGCTGTCAACCAGCAACCGGTCGGCCAGGCCGCTGCCGGTTTCCTGCGCCAAGGTTTGAG
>Ga0302283_1000864_pt1 | contig 25265 bp, 24 predicted proteins | sample III_Fen_E1_4_FD_198770 | JGI IMG/M metagenome (GOLD analysis project Ga0302283, IMG submission 198770) | Peat permafrost microbial communities from Stordalen Mire near Abisko, Sweden - III_Fen_E1_4 | ecosystem: Environmental > Terrestrial > Soil > Wetlands > Permafrost | place: Sweden: Abisko... | reverse complement strand
CCATGCAGCGCACCACGTTCTTCGGCGGGCTCTATCAGAAGCTGGTATTCACCCGCTGAAACGGATGGGTTCCAAGGGCCGTCGGCCCTTGGCAGGGGGTCCAGGGGGACAGCGTCCCCTTGGCGCTTTCTTGCTATAACGGTTGGCATGCCCGCCCCAGAGCCCCGCGCCAACCCGATTCTGCTCGGCCATTTGGCGGCTGAGTTGACGCTTCTTGAAGCGTTGCGAGCCGGGCGGATGCACCATGCCTGGCTGATCACCGGCCCGGACGGCGTTGGAAAGGCGACGCTAGCCTACCGCTTCGCGCGCCGCCTGCTGGCCGGGGTGCCAGCGACCGATGATTTGTCGCTGGACCCATCGCATCCAGTGTTCCGCCGCGTCGCCGCCGGCTCGCACGCGGACCTGCTGACCGTGGAACGCGGCTACGACGAGAAGCGCAAGCGCATGCGCACCCAGATTGCGGTGGAGGACGTGCGCCGCGTCACCAGCTTCATGGGCCTGACCCCGGCGGAGGGCGGCTGGCGCGTCGTGGTGGTGGACGGCGCCGAGGAACTCAACCAGGCCTCCGCCAACGCGCTGCTGAAAGTCCTGGAGGAACCCCCGCCGCGCGCGGTGCTTCTGCTGGCCTGTGCCGCGCCCGGCCGGTTGCTGCCCACGATCCGGAGCCGCTGCCGGCGCCTGCGGCTGTCGCCGCTGCCGGATGCGGCCATGGGCGAACTGCTGACGGCGTTTTTGCCGGAGCTGGATGCGGATTCGCGCGGGCGGCTGACCACACTCGCCGAGGGCTCGCCCGGCCGCGCGCTGCTGCTGGCGGAGGAGCAGGGGCTGGCGATCGCCGCGATGGTTGACCAGGTGCTGGCTGCGCTGCCGGATCTGTCACCGTCCCGCGGGTACGAGGTAGCGGACGCGCTGGGGCGGAACGACACCGGGTTTTCGACGTTCATGGACCTGCTGCGTGCCGGGCTGGCCGCTGCGGTGCGGGACTCGGTGCGCAGCCAGGCGGACCCGGAGCAGTCGCGGCTCGTTGCGCTGCGTCCTCTTGATGCGTGGGGCGACGTGTGGCACGCGCTGACCCGCCTGCAGGACGAGACCGAGCGTTTCGCGCTGGACAAGCGACAGGCGATCGTGGCCGGCCTCGGGATGCTCAGCGGACAAATCTCATGACCAAGCGGTACTACATCACCACGCCGATCTATTACGTGAACGGTGCGCCGCATATCGGGCACGCCTACACCTCCATCGCGGCCGACGTGCTGGCACGGTTCAAGCGGCTGGACGGCTACGACGTGCTGTTCGTGACCGGCACGGACGAGCACGGGCAGAAGGTGGAGAAGGCGGCGGCGGCGGCCGGCCTGGAGCCGCAGGCGTTCACCGATCAGGTCTCGGCCGATTTCCGCGACATGGCCGCGAAAATGGGCATCAGCTACGACGATTTCATTCGCACCACGGAGGAGCGGCACAAGCGCTCGACCGCCGAGCTGTGGCGGCGGCTGGATGCGGCCGGGGCGATCTATCTCGGCCATTACGAAGGCTGGTACGCGGTGCGCGACGAGGCGTTCTACGACGAGGACGAACTCACGACGCGGCCGGATGGCAGCAAGGTGGCGCCGTCGGGTGCGCCGGTGGAGTGGGTGCGCGAGCCGTCGTATTTTTTCCGGCTGTCGGCCTGGCAGCACAAGCTGCTGGATCTGTACGAAGAAAACCCGGAGTTCATTGCGCCATCATCGCGGCGAAATGAGGTGATCAGCTTCGTGCGCGGCGGGCTGCGCGACCTGTCGATCAGCCGCACCAGCTTCCGCTGGGGCATCCCGGTGCCGGGCGCGCCCGACCACGTGATGTATGTGTGGCTGGATGCGCTGAACAACTACGTCACCGCCTGCGGCTTCCCGGACGAGTCGGCACCGCGCTGGCCGTTCTGGCCGGCGGATGTGCACCTGGTCGGCAAGGACATCATCCGGTTTCACACGGTCTACTGGCCGGCCTTCCTGATGGCGGCCGGGCTGCCGGTGCCGAAGCGCGTCTCGTCCAACGGCTGGTGGGTCGTCGAAGGCGAGAAGATGAGCAAGTCGCTCGGCAACGTGATCGAGCCTCGGCAGCTTGTAGCGACCTTTGGCCTGGACCAGATCCGCTACTTCCTGTTGCGCGAGAAGGCGTTTGGCGCCGATGGCAGCCTGAGCCACCAGGCGATCATATCGCGGATCAACGTCGAGCTGGCCAACGACCTCGGCAATCTTGCGCAGCGGTCGCTGTCGATGGTGGCGCGCAACTGCGACGGCAAACTGCCGGGCAGGGGACCCGCGACCGGCGAGGACACCGAGCTGCTGAGCGCCGCCGCCGCGCTGCCCGATCTGGTTCGCGAGAAGTTGGACCGGCAGGCGTTCCACGACGCGCTCGAAGATGTCTGGAAGGTGGTCCGCGCCGGCAATGGCTACATCGATCGGCAGGCACCCTGGGCGTTGCGGAAGACCGACCTGGAGCGGATGGGGACCGTGCTGAGGGTGTTGGCGGACACGGTGCGGGCGGTCGCGACGGTGCTGCAACCGTTCATGCCAGGGAGCATGACGCGGATGCTCGACCAACTCGGCGTGCCGCCGGACGCGCGCAGCCTGGCGGCGCTTGCCGTGCCGCTGGCCGACGGAACCGTGCTGCCGCCGCCCGAGGGGGTGTTCCCGCGTTACGTTGAACCGGCATCTTAGAGGATTGATGCTAATCGATTCTCACTGCCATTTGGACTACTACACCCCAGCCGAACTGCCGGGCGTGCTGCAGCGCGCGGCAGAGGCGGGGGTGGGTGAGCTGGTGACCATCGGCACCACCTTGGCGCAGTCCGCCACGCTGCGGGCGATCGCCGAGGCGGCGCCGAATGTCTGGTACACGGTCGGCACCCATCCACATCATGCTGCCGAAGCGCCGGTGCCGGCGCCCGAGGAAATCGTCGCGCTGGCCGACCATCCCAAGGTGATTGGCATCGGCGAGGCAGGGCTGGACTACTTCTACGACCGCTCCCCGCGCGACGTGCAACAGCAGGTGTTTCGCGCCCATATCCGGGCCGCCCGGCTGGCCGGCCTGCCGCTGGCGATCCATGCCCGCGACGCGGACGATGATATCGCTTCGATCCTGCGCGAGGAACGTGATGCTGGCGGGGCGTTCGACTTCCTGCTGCACTGCTTCAGCTCGTCCCGCCGGCTGGCGGAAGCGGGCGTGGCGCTGGGCGGGTTCCTCAGTTTTTCGGGCATCCTGACCTTCCCGAAATCGAGCGAACTCCGGGAGATCGCGCGCGATGTTCCCGCCGACCGGCTGCTGGTGGAGACCGACTCACCGTATCTCGCGCCAGTGCCGTTCCGTGGGAAGCGCAACGAGCCCGCCCATGTCGTGCACACAGCGAAGGTGCTGGCCGAGCTTCGGGACATGCCACCAGCGGCGCTGGCCGAGCTGACCACAGCGAATTTCCGGCGCCTGTTCCGTAAGTCGCAACCGGATGCCGCCGGCGGCCCAGCCCAATGACCGCTTTCGACGGGAGTCACTGTAGGGTGGACAAGCGAAGCGCCGTCCACCAATGCCGCTCGCCGCACGCGACGGCGGATGACGCTGCGCTTATCCGCCCTACCTTCCGGCACCGCTCCGCCGGCGCGGCCTGACCACCGATGCGCGTCATCCTGCTCGGAACCGGCGGGTCGGCCGGCGTGCCCATGATCGGCGGTGCGGATGGCAGCGGCGACTGGGGCGTGTGCGATCCGGCCGAGCCGCGCAACCGCCGCAGCCGCGCGAGCATCCTGATCGAAAGCGAGGCAGGGCAGCGGCTTCTGGTCGATACCTCGCCCGATATGCGAAACCAGCTTCTGGCAAATCGCGTGCCGGCATTTGACGCGATCCTGTACACGCATTCGCATGCCGACCACATCACCGGGCTGGATGACGTACGCAGCGTGAACCGCGTCGCCGGGCGGCCGCTGCCGGCATTTGCCACGCCCGAAACCCTGCACGACCTGATCCACCGCTTCAGCTACGCGTTCAAACCTTGGGACCCGCCGGGATTTTATCGGCCGGTGATGGTGCCCCAGCCAGTGTCGCCCCGCGACACGTTCGAGTCCGCCGGCCTGACGTTGCGCGTTTTCCGTCAGGACCATGGGTACTCGGAAACCCTGGGGGTGCGGGCAGGGGGCTTCGCCTACTCGACCGACGCGGTTGCCCTGAATGACGAGGCGTTCGCCGTGCTTGAGGGCGTGGACACCTGGGTCGTCGGCTGCTTCCTCCGCCGTGGCCCGCACAAGACGCATGCGCATCTCGGGCTGGTGCTGGAATGGGCCGAGCGGGTGCGTGCCCGCCGCGTGGTTCTGACGCATATGGGCACGGATATGGACTGGGCCTGGCTGCGCGCGCACCTGCCGCCGGGCGTCGAGCCTGGTTACGACGGGATGGTGCTGGACGTCGCAGGCGGCTGAACGGCCGGGGCCTCTATAGCCGGAACAACAGGCCGAGCCGCGGCGCGATCACGTAATTAAGCTGCACCAGCATGATGAACGTGATGCTCCAATAGGTGTTGACCGCGCATAGCAGCGCACCGAACGCGTAGAGCGCTTGCGCGATCACGATGCGACGCTCCACGCCTGCACCGATATCGGGCGGCGCATCGGGGTCTAGCAGGGCCGCGCGGGTCGCATAGCGCCAACTGGCGAACAGGAGGACCCCGAGCAGCAGGATGTTGGCCCAATACACCAGCAGCGCGACGCGGTAGGCGATGAACTCGGCCATCAGCGCGGTGGAGAACGGCATCAGGGACACGGCGAACAGAAACGCGAGATGAATCCAGGCGAGGCTCCGGTCCGCACGAACGAAATGGTTGAGCTGCGTCTGCTGGCCGACCCAGAAGATGCCGAGCGTCAGGAAGCTCATCAGATAGATCAGCAGCCGCGGCGCGAGCGCCACCAGCGCACGCCATAGATCAAGCTCGCTGTGCACCGTTTCCGCGGCGGGTGCATGCAGATCGAGCACCAGCAGAGTCATCGCCACCGCGAACAGCCCGTCGCTCAGCGCCGCGAGACGTTCGATGCTGCCGCCGGCGATGCGGTTGTAGAGCGTGGGCATGGCGAGCGCTCGTGAGTGTTGCTTCGGCGTGAGTGTGCCAATCAACAGGCGATGCTGGCTAGCCTGGTCCGGCGCCCCACGGACATTGTGGGAACGGCGCTGACCGGGGGCATTCTCGGCTGGTGCTTGCGGGATACTGGACGGTCACGCAACGACATATCCGCGCCGGTTTGCGCCCAAGATAAATTGAACGGAGAACGAGTCGCCTCCCGGGGTCCGCATACTAGCATCGGTTCCACAAGCCGCCGCTTCACCCGTTTCGTAAAGGAGCCTCTCCATGACAGGCATTCTCGAAAAGCTGTACGCGTCGCTGACGCTTAGCGCTGTGCTCGTGCTGGCAGCGATCTTTTGGTATCATGGTTATCGTACGCCGCACGCCGATCAATGGCTGCCGTTCTTTGTCTGGTTTCACGTGCTTTCGGGCATCACCTGGATTGGATTGCTATATTATTTCAACCTGGTGCAGACGCCAGTGTTGCCGACCATACCGGCCGATCTGAAGCCGGGCGTCAGCAAATACATCGCACCCGAGGCGCTGTTCTGGTTCCGCTGGTCGGCGCTTGCGACTGTGGCCGCCGGCCTGATCGTCGCATGGCTGAACGGCTATTTGCATAATGCGCTGATGCTGACCGAGCCGGTCCGCTCGATCGGCTCCGGGATTTGGCTTGGCCTGATCATGGCGTTCAACGTGTGGTTCATCATCTGGCCGAACCAAAAGAAGGTGCTTGGCATCGTCAAGGTCGATGACGCTGCCAAGGCGGCAGCCGGGCGTGTTGCGATGCTAACCTCGCGCGTCAATTTCGTCCTGTCGCTGCCGATGCTTTACTTCATGGTTGCTTTCAGGTTCCTGGGGTAGCATCGGGGCTGCCGCAGGTAGCCGCCAGGGCGCCGCCCTCCGGCTACCTGCGGACGGCGGTTCCGCCGGAAAGCGCTACCGCCGCCGCACTGCCGTCACGTCCCGCACAGCGCCGCGCGCCGCGCTGGTGGTCATTGCCGCGTAGGCCTGCAGCGCCGCGGACACGTGGCGCGTGCGCGGCGCCGGTTGCCAGGCGGCGTCGCCGCGCGCCTCGATCGCCGCGCGCCGCCGCGCCAGCTCCGCGTCGGGAACGTCGATGCGGATCGAGCGCTCGGGGATGTCGATCGCGATCCGGTCGCCGTCCTCGATCAGCGCGATCGCGCCGCCCTCGGCCGCTTCCGGCGACACGTGGCCGATGCACAGGCCGGAGGACCCGCCGGAGAACCGTCCGTCGGTCACCAGGGCGCAGACTTTCCCCAGACCTTTCGACTTCAGGTAGCTGGTCGGGTACAGCATCTCCTGCATGCCCGGCCCGCCGCGCGGCCCTTCGTAGCGCACGATCACCACGTCGCCGGGCACCACCGTGCCGCCGAGGATGCCGCTGACCGCCGCGTCCTGGCTTTCGAACACGCGGGCCGAGCCGGTGAAGCGCAGGTTCGAGGCGTCCACCCCGGCGGTCTTCACGATGCAGCCGTCCTCGGCGAGGTTGCCGTACAGCACCGCCAGCCCGCCATCCTGAGAGAACGGGTGCGCGGCATCGCGGATCGCCCCGCCGCTGCGATCGACGTCGAGCGTCTTCCAGCGGCTGGACTGGCTGAAGGCCTCGGTGGTCGGCACGCCGCCGGGAGCCGCACGGTAGAATGTGTGCACCGCTTCGTCGGCCGTGCGCTTCACGTCCCATTGTGCCAGCGCTTCGCCCATCGTGTCCGCGTGGACTGTCGGCACCGAGGCGTCGATCAGGCCGGCGCGCTCCAACTCACCCAGGATGGCCATGATGCCGCCGGCATGGTGCACGTCCTCCACATGCACGTCCGCCACCGAGGGCGCGACCTTGCACAGCACCGGAACGCGGCGGGACAGCCGGTCGATATCGCGCATGGTGAAGTTCACGCCGCCTTCATGCGCCGTCGCCAAAAGGTGCAGCACGGTGTTGGTGGAGCCGCCCATGGCGATATCCAGCGTCATGGCGTTCTCGAACGCCGCGAAGGTCGCGACGCTGCGAGGCAGGACGGAGGTGTCGTCGGTTTCGTAGTAGCGCCGGGTGATCTCGACGATCCGCTGGCCGGCTTCCAGGAACAGCCGCTTGCGGTCGGCATGGGTGGCGACGACGGTGCCGTTGCCGGGCAGCGCGAGGCCCAGCGCCTCGGCCAGGCAGTTCATCGAGTTGGCGGTGAACATGCCGGAACAGGAGCCGCAGGTCGGACAGGCGGAGCGCTCGATCGCCGCCACGTCCGCGTCGGTCACGTTGGAATTGGCGGCCGCGATCATCGCGTCGATCAGGTCCACAGCGCGGGTCTCGCCGTCGCCGAGCTTGACCTTGCCGGCCTCCATCGGGCCGCCGGACACGAAGATCGCCGGGATGTTGAGCCGCATTGCCGCCATCAGCATGCCAGGCGTGATCTTGTCGCAGTTGGAGATGCAGACCATGGCGTCGGCGCAGTGCGCGTTGACCATGTATTCCACGCTGTCGGCGATCAACTCCCGCGACGGCAGGCTGTAGAGCATGCCGTCATGGCCCATGGCGATGCCGTCGTCGATCGCTATGGTGTTGAATTCCTTGGCCACACCGCCGGCGGCCTCGATCTCGCGCGCCACGAGCTGGCCCAGGTCCTTCAGGTGCACGTGGCCCGGGACGAACTGGGTAAAGCTGTTGACGACGGCGATGATCGGCTTGCCGAAGTCGCCGTCCTTCATGCCGGTGGCACGCCAGAGGCCACGCGCGCCGGCCATGTTGCGGCCGTGGGTGGTGGTGCGGGAGCGGTAAACGGGCATGGGGCGGTGCTCCTTGTGGCGTGGCAAGCCGGTGGCGGCCGGGGCCGAAGCCGAGGCGTGCCATACAGTCGGGCGCGCGGCAACGGCGGCTGGTTGGTTCTTGGCTCAGACGGCTCAGACCTGGCGCCTTGTATCTCCCGACCCAGGCGCCTAGCTTTGGTGGTTTGGAGCCGAGGAGGAATTTGGGCGGTGGAAACCGGTGAAACGGGTCTCCTGAGCCGCTATCCCTGGGTTGCCCGGCGTCCGCTAACCGTCGCCGAATATCATCGCATGGGTGAGGTTGGCATCCTTGCGGAGCGCGACCGGGTCGAGCTCATTGAAGGAGAGCTCGTCGCCATGTCGCCCATCGGGAGCCGGCATGCCGGCACTGTGAACGCGCTTACCCGTCTGATCGTAACGGCCGTGGGTGCGCGGGCTGTCGTGTCGGTGCAAAATCCCATTCGGCTTGATGACCGCACCGAGCCTGAGCCCGATATTGCGGTGCTCAAGCCGAGATCCGATGACTATCGGCAGGCAACGCCGTGTCCGGAAGACGTGCTGCTCGTGGTCGAGGTTGCCGATAACAGTCTGGATTACGACCGTTCGGTCAAGCTACCGCTCTTTGCGCGCCACGGCATTCCCGAATTGTGGATCGTGAACATCGTGGCTGCCGAAGTGGAAGTCTGCCGAACGCCAGTTGGCGATCGCTACACGTCGGTATCTCGCCTCGGACGTGAAGGCGTCCTGACGCTGGAGAGCCTGCCGGGCGCGGCTATCCCGGTTGCTGCGGTGCTCGGTTAGCCAGGTCGCCCTCTCGGAAGGGTCGTGGCACGATCTGGGCATCCACCGGCGAAAGAGAAGAAAAGCGCCACCAGACGCGCTGTGACGTGAAGTGCGGAGGCATGAAATGAAGGCAGTCGTCGTCCACAAGTATGGCGGTCCTGAGGTTCTGAAGTTCGAGGACTATCCGGATCCGGTGCCGGGTGCGGGCGAGGTGCTCGTGCGGGTCGCCGCCGCGAGCGTGAACCCGCTCGACTACAAGCGGCGTGCCGGGTTAACGGACGATTATTATCCGATCCATTTCCCCGGTCTCATAGGGGTCGATATGGCGGGAACCGTCGTGAAGATCGGGCCCGAGGTGGAAGGGTTTTCCGTCGGCGATCAGGTCTTCTCTATGGCAGACAATACTTACGCTGAACTTTGTGTCGTCAGTGCGGCGATCCTGGTGAAGGTCCCCAAGGGGCTCGATTTGATCCAAGCGGCGGCGCTGCCGCTGGTGACGATAACGGGCAACCAGCTCCTTTCGGCTACGGGAATCAAGGCGGGCCAGACGGTTTTAGTCGCAGGCGCTGTGGGAAATGTCGGGCGTTCGGCGGTATTCACCGCCAAGGAACGCGGGGCGACTGTGGTAGCGGGGGTCTTGAAGAGGCAGGTGGATGAGGCGAGGACTGCTGGCGCGGACCAAGCGGTCGCAACTGACGACGACAGAGCTATTGCGAATCTTCCGCCGCTCGACGCGGTGGCGGATACGGTCGACGGAAGAACTGCTGAGAAACTGATCGCCAAGGTCAAGCCCGGAGGAGTGTTTGCCACGGTTCTCAGGGCGCCGCAGAACGCCGCGAAGTGCCCAGATGTGAAGGTGGCACCGGTATTCTCGAAATTCGACAGGAAAACGCTCGAGTTTATGGCCGAAGCCGTGCGAGATGGCAAGCTGGTGATCCCGATTATCGAGACCCTGCCACTCAGGCAAGCGGCCGAGGCTCAAGCAGCGGCAGAAAAAGGTGTCGCCGGGAAGATCGTGCTGGTCGCTTGACATTACTTTGCAAAACGAGGACACGAAAAGGAAATCGGAAATGGGCAAAGAATCGCAGTCATCAACGAGCAGCGTACAAATCGAACAGAAGAGCTATGAGATGCCCCCGCGAGAGGGGATTAGCATAGCACATTTTCTCACCGTCGCCGACATCGAGCGATCGGCTCGCTACTACGAACAAGTCTTCGGTGCTCGCATCCTGAGCCTGGGGGATGGCAACGCGCCTGCGTACCTTCAGCTTGCGAATATCTGGATGATTCTGAACGTTGGAGGCGGCCCGACCGCGGATAAGCCGACCGTAACGCTGAGCGTCCCCGACCCGAAGCACATCAACAGCTTTATGAATTTCCGCGTTGCGGATATTCAAGCGTGCTATGAATTATGGTCAAGTCGCGGAGCGGAGTTCATCACAGAGCCGATACCCAAGTACGGCGAGATCCGCTGCTACATCCGCGATCCCGACGGTTACATTATCGAGGTGGGACAGAGCACCGACCTGAAATACGGTTAACGCTTGGCCCCGGCCCCGCCAGGAGTTCGAGCGCGGACTGTGACGGCATGTGGCCTCGCCATCGCGGCCGTGGCGATCGTCGTGGCCGCTCAAGTTAGGGCCGCGACGCTCCCGAGCCACGCGTTTTTCGCCGTCGTTTACGTCGATGACATAGGTACGCCGCCTAAAGGAATTTACATAATATTCGTTATGCGGCCTGCCGCTCGGCGGACAGGTCGCGGACCCCGGCTGTCGCCGGTCAGCCGCTTCGCCAGGGTCGGAACTATTCTGGGTGGATGATCTCGACCGCGCCTGGCATCGCGATGACGCCCCGGTCGAATGTGACCAAACAAGCACAGCGGGCGCGACCTGCTTCGGCCAGGATCACCCCGTCAGCAAAATCTCCGCCCGCCACCAGCATGGCCAGTCCTGCCTCGGCGACGGGCCGGTCCACCTCCACGGTGCGGCTCTCGATCAGCTTTCGCAGCACCTTCGCGACGTCCTCAGCGCCATAGCGGTACGCACGCCGGAGCACCCAGACCACCTCGCACAGCACAACCGTGGAGAGCACCACGGCTTCGGCCGCCTCGATCGCGCGGGCGGCCGCCTCGGCCTGGGCCTGGTCGTCCCAAACCAGGTAACGGACGATGACGTTGGTGTCGGCGGCGATCCTCACGCCCGCGCTGGCGCCGAGTGGCCGTGCTCTATGGCTTCCTGCATGTCCTGCAGCGTCACCACGCGTTGACCTGGCCGCTGCAGGACGCCGCGCAGATCGGTGATCGCTGACAGATCCTCAACCGGGCGCAACTCCACGCGCCCGCCGGGAAGCAGCGCGACACCGAGCTTCTGGCCCGGCCCGACGCCGAGATGCTCAAGTACGCTCTGTCGTAGGGTCACCTGACCTTTGGCGGTGACGGTCAGTTCGATTGCCATGGCAACCTCGCTTTGGACAACGAGGTATAAAGTAAGGCAATAACATCCTTACTTCAAGGTGCTTGCGGTGCCGAGGTGGCCGGAGAGTCACATCTGTAATTTGCGCGCCGGGTGACTTTTCTGCCTTGCGCCGAAGCCGGCCAAGCGTCCCCCTTAGTGGGTGTCGATGGGCTTCGGGACATCCCGGTTGACGCCCCTGCCCTGGCCAACGGCTGGTGGACCGCGGAGCACGCACCAGGTACGCTGTGGCGCTGGACCGATGGCGAGGCGCGCATTTCCCTGCCAGGTGACGCAACACTGCTGGAAGTGGACCTGCACGGCGCGCATCGTTACCCGGTGGCGACCGCCATCCAGCGTCAGGCGGCCTGAACGGACGCCGGGTCGGCGCCTCCCCGGCACCGGCCCGTCACGCCGGCCCGGGGCAGATGACTTCGGTCCCCGATACGGCGGTTTCAGGTTATCCCGCCACGCTGCCATCCTCCGGGCTGCGTGGGTCATGAGCGACATTCGCCTGCTTCTGGCTTGCGTATCCAGGCATCTTCAAACGGATTGAAGATGCCCGTCAGCGGGAAACTGTCGTTGATGTTCTCGAAATGGTCATGGTTGCCGGTCGCTACGACAGCACCCTCGGTGATCGCAATGGCAGCGATCGCCAGGTCCGCGGCCGTCCTGGGCCTTTTTTGTTTGACATCGGGCACGACGAAATCCCGCAGCGCGGGGGTCTCATGCATCCTGGCAAGCAGCAACGCGGCCTTAATGTCCAACGGATGTATTTGGGGTCCACCAACATCCAGCAGTTGATCGAGCCAATGCTGGGTCGCGCGAGCATACTCGGGGTCGGACGGCTTCTGGCGTTCAATGCCGCACTGGATCTCCGCGACCGTGACAACGGTGGTGCTGATATCTTGCCACCCAGTCCGTTCGATCCAACCCCGCACAAGCGGATGCTTTTTGGTCTTTCGAAGATTGCTCAGGACGTCGGTGTCCAGAATGAACAAGGCGTCAATCCTTCGGGTCGGATCGGCCCTCCGGGTCGGATCGGCGCAGGGCAAACATGTTCGCTGTGCTCGCCCGGACGTCGCGCATAGCCGAATCGAACGCGTCCTCGCCCGGTCCCGAGTAACCGGCATTGAGCAGGAACGACTTCAGGTTCGCCTTGGTCTTCTCATAATAGTCGCGTGAGACCACCACCACCTCCTTGCCGTCCCGCCGCTGGATAAACTGTGGCCGCCCCGCAACTGCCTCATCGACGATTTCAGAGAAGCGCAACCGAGCGCTCGATGCCTGCCAGGCGCCCATGTTCATGTCCCTCGGGTTTCCGTGGTCTCTCCATAGCAAAGCCAATCGGGTTGTGCGACTGAATTGCACAGCTAAATTGTTCAATTCTGAGCTTTGTCGGCCCGCGAAAATTGCCGTTTGGGTTTCCGCCGGCCGGACCAAGCCGAAGGGTACGAACGGGATGCCGGCTCCCGCTGTCCGGAATCCGACCGGAGATGTCCATCAACGAACGATCCTATGTCGTTCGACGTCCGGCCAGCCCACCGCCTGTGTCGATTTGCGGACATTCCCAACTTGGCCCGCCCCTTGCTTTACCCCCTCCAACGACCACCGCGAGGCGGCGCTCATGCGCGCTGCCCCGTGGCCGGACGAGAGACCTCGCGGCACGGAGCAGCCCCCGCCGGCGGCCCGGGACGACGACGCACGCGGCTAACCCAGGCGCAACGACAGGAGCACGCTTAGTGACCAATGTGACATTTTCTTCCCCCGTGATGGCGCGGGACGTGACGGTCTACGCCGTCGCCGGCGACCGCGGGACCATTCTGGCGGTGGCCAAGGAGCACAAGATTCCCATCCCGTTCGACTGCCAGGACGGCGAGTGCGGCTCGTGCCTCGTCGAGGTCAAGCACCTGTCGCCGAGCCAGAAATGCGGCATCGCGTTGACGGAGAAGGAGAAGGAAGTCCTCCGCCAGCTCGGCAAGATCACCCGTCAGGAGATCGAGGACGCCGAAGTCAACGACATGCCGCCGCGCTACCGGCTGGCGTGCCAGTGTTTCATTCGAAACGAGGACATTCTCGTCTCTTTCGAAGGCGACCAGACGCTGCCGGCCCAGCCGCCGCATTTGTCGAACGCCGCCAAAATCTTCAAGGGCGGCATCGAGATCCCCTCGGTAGAAGGCTTCTTCGGCTTTGCGGTGAAGGTCGAGGAGGATGCGGCGATCCACTTCGACGAACTGGCCACGGCGATGGAGCAAGTCGGCAACCAGGAGGTGGCGAAGCTGTTCGCACAGCTCGCCGGCTTCTCACGCCTCCATCTCGCCGAAGCCCGCAGGCGGGCCGGCTCGATTGATGTATCGAAGCATGTCCCGCCCGACTATATCTGGCCCGACCATGTGACGCCCGAGCGGACAGCGCTGTGGGCCGGCGATCCGTCGCTCTCGCGTCTGGACGCTTTGCGCGCCGCCCTGCAAGGCGAGAAGCGGGGCTACGAGTTCTACTACGCCGTCGCCGGCACCTCGACCAATCCCGACATCGCCGCGGCGGCCAAGGAATTCGTCCACGAGGAAGCCGAACACGTGAAGGTCCTGGAGGCCTGGATCACGCGGGAGGAATGGCAACTGAAGACGCACCCGCGGTGACGTCGGGCGGACAGCCGCAAGGCGCCCCGTCCCGCAACGTCTGATTGAGCGGCCATGCTACCCCGGGTCGATCTGACAGTGTTTTGATCGGCCCGGGAAAGGGTGAAAGAGGCGGTCTTATGCATCGGTGGCCGGTTGCCGCGATGTCATGGAAGCGTGTATTCGTTCGACACGCATGATCAGCCCGCCCGTCGGAGGATGAGTTCGATGCCAAACAGTGTCGGAACAAGCCAAAGCCGCGGTCGAGGGACCAAAGTCCTGGCGACCGAGGCTTTGACCAAGCTTGGAAAGTTCAGCGTCGGTCTGGTCGGCTTTGCCGTCTGCGCCTATGTACTGGCAAACCCTGATTATATTGGATCGCTTCGTTATCTTGTTGTCGCTATCGCACTCGCCTGGGGGGGAGCCTGGTTTTACATGGCGCTGCCGCGCGCCCCTCAGATCCCGGTGCCGCCACGAGACCGCGCCGAGGCGCCGAAGCCGGTGCCGGTTGCCCCCGCTGTAACCGCCCACCCCAGTCAGCCTGCGCCCCCGGCTGAAACACTGGCTGTTGTAGCGCCGGCCGCACCGCCGCAGGTCTGACCGAACTCACGCGGATGGACGCTCGGGCATCGGCACGGATGCCCGAGCAAAGTGCACCTGCCCCGGCCGTTTGACACGCTGTTTGTCCCCCCCCTGGGTCATCCCCCCTGGGTCATCCCCCCTGGGTCATCCCCCCTGGGTCATCCCCCCTGGGTCATCCCCCCTGGTCATCATCGTCCGCTTGCTGGACCAACGGCTTGCGAATCGAACCCCAGCCGTTGGTCGTTTGCCTGCCGATCCGCCCATCTTCCCACGCTGCGCCGCCCTTGCGGAACCCGCCTTCGCCGGCCTATGCGCGCAGGATGGACACGCAACCAGACACGGCCCGCAGCGCTGAAGCCGAACTCCGTCGCCTGCTCGACATCATGGCCGCGCTGCGCGATCCCGACCGCGGCTGTCCCTGGGACAAGCGGCAGAGCTTCGCCACCATCGCGCCGTACACGATCGAGGAAGCCTACGAGGTGGCGGACGCGATCGCCCAGCGCGACTTCGCCCACCTGCCGGATGAACTCGGCGACCTGCTGTTCCAGGTCGTCTACCACGCGCGCATGGCGGAGGAGGACGGGCGGTTCGCCTTCGCCGACGTCGCCCGCGTCATCGCCGACAAGATGGTCCGTCGCCACCCCCACGTGTTCGCCGATGCCGCCGCGCGGGACGCCGGCGCCCAGTCCGCCGCCTGGGAGACCCAGAAAACCGCCGAACGTGCGGCCCGTGCCGAAACCGGCGCGCTCGCCGGCGTGCCATCCGCCCTGCCCGCGCTGTCCCGCGCCGCCAAGCTGACCGCTCGCGCCAGCCGCGTCGGCTTCGACTGGCCAGACGCCGAAGCGGTGCTGGCAAAACTCGACGAGGAGGTGGGCGAGCTACGCGCGGAACTGACGCAAGCCGACCCGGTGCGGCTCGCCGACGAGGTCGGGGACCTGCTGTTCGTGCTCGCCAATCTTGCCCGCAAGCTGCACCTCGACCCCGAGGCGTGTCTGCGAGGCGCCAACCAGAAGTTCATGCGACGCTTCAATGAAATGGAACACTTGATTGAACTTGAAGGAAAGACGTTAGCTGAGACGTCGCTTGAAGAGATGGAGGCTGCATGGCAGATTATAAAGCAAAAAGAGCGATCCAGCGCATAGCCCGATCCGCGGGGCGCGACACATACGATGCCGGCTTCGGCCGGTCTGCAATCGACCGTTGCCTTTATCTCTCGTTCAATCATTGCCCATAGGGTGGTCGTCTCCGAATGGAGCCGCCCCATGCAGGACGCCATCCCGATCATCGACCCCAATCTGACGCCTCCGCCGATCAAGGGGGTGGCGGCCCTGGCGCATCGTGTCTTCACGGGACAGGGGCTGGACGATCTGCTGCAGGTTGTCAGCCGTCCGGTCACGAGCGAGCCGGTCATGGCCGCGCTGGCGCTCGATTACGCCTTCGCCCACATGCTGACCTTCCACCCGCAACCGGCGAGCGCCATGCAATCGCTGGCGCTGGACCGGGCGTCCCTGTTCCGTGTGACCGAGAGCTTCGCCTCGCGCGGCGCGCGGCCGCTGCGGGTGCTGGCGCTGATGGCGCCGGGCGACCTGATGATGAACACGCCGCTGGACTTCATCACCACGCATCTGGATGTGCAGCTCGACCTGATGTTCGTGCAGCCGGGCCGCCCGTTGCCGGAACGGATGCCCGAGCATGATGTGGCGTTCTTCGCGGTCAGCGAGTCCGACACGGCGGCGTTGCGGCGGCTGGCACCCTTGTTCCCGCTATGGCCCCGCCCGGCGATGAATGACCCGGCGCGGGTTGCGCGCCTGACGCGCGATGGGGTGGCGGCGGCGCTGGGCCGCGCCCCGGGCGTTGCCACGCCGTGCATCGTTGCCATTTCGCGAGATGATCTGATCGCATATCTGGCCGGCGACACGCCGATCGGGCACCTGCTGCCCGGCTGCGACTATCCGGTTTTGCTGCGTCCGGCCGGAACGCATGCCGGGATCGGGCTGGCCAGGCTGGACGGCCCCGAAGCGCTTGCCGCCCATCTGGCCGAGCACCCGACCGAGCGGTTCTTTCTCGCCAACTTTATCGACTATCGCGGACCGGATGGACTGTTCCGAAAATATCGCGTTGCGTTCATCGGCGGCACGCCCTTCGTCTGTCACATGGCGGCCTCCGAGAATTGGATGGTGCATTATCTCAATGCCGGAATGGTCGAAAGCGGGGCCAAGCGGGCGATGGAGGCGGAGGCCTTCGCCGACTTCGACACCGGATTCGCCTGGCGCCACCGCGCGGCGCTCGCCGCGATCGATGGCTGGATCGGGCTCGACTACCACCAGATCGACTGCGCCGAAACGCCGGACGGACGGCTTCTGCTGTTCGAAGCGGACACCGCGGCGATCGTCCACATGATGGACCCGCCCGACATGTTTCCCTACAAGGCGCCGCAGATGCGCCGGGTGGTGGAGGCGTTCGGCGCGATGCTGGGCCACCAGGCCGCCGGAGCGCTGGCGGCGGCCTGAGACAGCGATCGCCGCGTCAAGTCACTCTGCAGCCTCGGGAACACTTAGCGGTATCGTGCATAAGGCGACCTGTCAGGGCCTCTGGGGCAATCTTCCCGCGCAGTCAAGGCGGGCCGGCGCCAACCAGGGCGTTGCAGCGGCTCGGGCTCGCTGGTAAACCCCGTCCCTCGGTCGGAGCGTAGCGCAGTCTGGTAGCGCATCAGTCTGGGGGACTGGGGGTCGTGGGTTCGAATCCCGCCGCTCCGACCAAATTCGGTCGCCGCTTTACCTTGATGACCGGCCCGGCGATGACCGGCTCGGCGATGACCGGCTCGACTTCGACACCGGCGAGATCGCGGAACAGCGCGGCATAGCGCCCCGCCGACCGCTCCCATCCCACCTCGGTCGCCATCGCGTTCGCCTGCAGCGTCCGCCATGTCGCCTGCTGACGCCACAGCCGTGCCGTGCGCTTGATCGCCGCCTCCAGCGCCTCCAGCGTCACCGGCGCGAACATCACCCCGGTTGCCACGCCGGCCGCGACCGCGACTTCGCTTGCGTCGATGACGGTGTCCGTCAGCCCGCCCACCCGTGATACCAGCGGCAACGCGCCATAGCGCAGCGCACAAAGCTGGGTCAGGCCGCAGGGCTCGAAGCGGGACGGCACCGCCGCCACGTCCGCCCCCGCCTGGATCAGGTGCGCCAGCGCCTCGTCGTACCCGACTTGCACCCCGATGCGCCCGGGATGCGCCGCTGCCGCCGCGACGAACCCCTGCTGCAGGCCGGCATCACCGGACCCGAGCAGCGCCAGTTGCGCGCCCTGCCCCAGCAGCGACGGCAACGCCGCCAGCAGGAGGTCCATGCCCTTCTGCCATGTCAGCCGGCTGACCACGCCGATCAACATCGCCCCCGGATCGGCCGCCAGGCCCAGCCGCGCCTGCAGCGCTGCTTTGCTGGCCGCTCGTCCCGCCAGCTTGCCGCGCTCGAAGGGAGCCGGCAGCAGAGGGTCGGCGGCCGGGTTCCACACCGCCGTGTCGATGCCGTTCAGAATCCCCGACAGCACCGCGCTGCGCTGGCGGAGCAGACCGTCCATGCCCATGCCGCCGGCCGCACTCTGGATCTCCTCCGCGTAGCTCGGCGACACGGTGGTGATCCGGTCCGCGAGCTGCACACCGGCTTTCAGGTAGCCGATGCCGCCGTAATACTCGACGCCGCCGATCGACCAGGCAGCGGCTGGCAGGCCGAGCCGGCCGAGCAGCCAGGGCGGGTATTGCCCCTGGAACGCCAGGTTGTGGATCGTCAGCACGGAGCCCACCGGCCGCCCTGGCGTGTAGTGCAGGTAGGCCGGCGCCAGCCCCGCCTGCCAGTCATGCGCGTGCACCACATCCGGCAGGTAGCCAGGAACGATACCCCGCGCGATCCGCTCGGCGACGCGGCTCAGGGCGGCGAAGCGCGACCAGTTGTCCGGCCAGTCCGCCCCGTCCGGTCCGCGATACGGATCGCCCGGCCGGGCAAACAAATGCGGCGCGTCGATCACGAACAGATCGAGCCCCGCCGCGCGCCCGGCCATCACCCGCGCCGGGCCACCCCACAGCTCATCGAACCGTGCCGCCTCCTTCGCGCCTTCCAGCGCGCGCAGCACCACCGGATACCCGGGCACCAGCGAATGCATGGCAACGCCGTGCGCGGCAAGCGCTGGCGGCAGTGCCCCTGCCACGTCCGCCAGACCGCCGGTCTTGATCAGCGGATAGATCTCGGAGACGACCGACAGAACCGACAGCGCCATCAGCCGGCGAGCCGGTCGAGCATCGACTGGGTGATCAGGCAAACCCCCTGCTCGGTGCGACGGAACCGCTTGGCGTCGAACACCGGGTCTTCGCCGACCACCAGCCCTTTGGGAATGTGCACGTGGCGGTCAACGATCACGTTGGTCAGCCGGGCCCCCTCGCCGATTTCGACGTTGGGCAGGATGACCCCGCCCTGGATGCGGGCATAGGAATGAACATGCGTGCGGGTGCACAGCAGGGTGCGGCGAATGAACGCGCCGGAGACGATGCAGCCGCCGGCCACAAGCGAACTGACCGCCGAGCCGCGCCGCCCATCCAGGTCGTGGACGAACTTAGCCGGCGGCGAGATCTCGGCATAGGTCCAGATCGGCCAGTCCTCGTCGTAGATATCGAGTTCCGGCACGGTCGCCGTCAGGTCGATGTTCGCCTGCCAGTAGGCATCCAGCGTGCCGACGTCGCGCCAGTAGGCCGCGACCTCGTTGCCCGACCGTACGCAGGAGTCGGCGAAGTGGTGCGCCACCGCCTTGCCGTGCCTGACGATGTAGGGGATCAGGTCTCTGCCGAAATCGTGCGCGGAGTCCTCGTTCTCGGCATCCTGACGCAGCAGGTCGTACAGGAAGCGCATCTCGAACACGTAGATGCCCATGCTGGCGAGCGCCCGGTCGGGGCGGCCCGGCATCGGCGGCGGCTTTTTCGGCTTCTCCAGGAACTCGATGATGCGGTTTTCCGCGTTGACGTGCATGACGCCGAACTCCGTCGCCTCGGCGAGCGGCACGTCGATGCAGCCGACGGTGACGTCGGCATTCGTCGCCACATGCAACTGGAGCATGTGCTCGTAGTCCATCTTGTACACGTGGTCGCCAGCCAGCACGATGATGTACTGCGCACCATGGCTCAGGATGATGTCGTCGTTCTGATAGACGGCGTCGGCCGTGCCCGCGTACCACTGGCTCTCCGACATGCGCTGGCTTGCGGGCAGGATGTCGAAGCTCTCGTTGCGCTCCGGGCGCAGGAAGTTCCAGCCGTGCTGCAGGTGGCGGATCAGGCTGTGCGCCTTGTACTGGGTGGCCACGCCGATTCGCCGGATGCCGGAGTTCACCGCGTTCGACAGGGCAAAGTCGATGATGCGCGACTTGCCGCCGAAGAACACCGCCGGCTTGGCGCGGCGGTCGGTCAGCTCCATCAGGCGGCTGCCGCGCCCGCCTGCCAGCACGAAGGCCAGGGCGGAGCGGGAAAGCGAGGAGGCGTAGGTTCGGTTGATCATAGCAGGGTGTGCCGTCCGTTCCTCGTTGTTATTGGAGCCGATGCCGGCCACACAGTACAGCTAAGCTGCACACCGCCCGGCGGCAGGAGCTTCATGCCCGTCCCGGTCAGGTGTGGGTAACGGCGTAGGAGCTTGGCGTTCGTTCGGCTGCTTTCATTTCCTGGACTCGGGCTGTTGTCAATTCACTAGCCCGACTGGGTATTGGTCGCGGGCGGCAGTGGCCAGCAGCGCGGTGGGCTGAGCAAGCGTTTGGGGCAAGGCGGCGTTTGGGCTGGCGGGTTGATACCCGGCGAGTCACGCCCAACTGGAGGAAGTGTAGCCGAGGCTACATTCTGTGGCGAGGGGCCAACATGACGATGCAGGCTGAATGAGCCAGGTGGCCGACCTCAAGAGCCTGTCTGACCGGACGGTGGCGGCCGGGCGCGAGGTGCTGGCCGGGCGGCGGCGCGGTCCACTTGCCATGCTGCCGTTCCTCGGCCCGGCGGTGATGGCCTCGATCGCCTACATGGACCCGGGCAATTTCGCGACGAACATTCAGGCTGGCGCTCAGTTCGGCTACCGGCTGGTCTGGGTGGTCGTGCTGGCCAACCTTGTGGCCATGATGTTCCAGGCGCTGTCCGCGCGCATCGGCATCGTCACCAACCAGAGCCTGGCGCAGCTCTGCCGCGCGCATTTCCCTCGGCCGCTGGTCTACGTCATGTGGGCCGTCAGCGAGATTGCCGCGATGGCGACCGACCTTGCCGAGTCGCTCGGCGCCGCGATCGGCCTGTCCCTGCTGTTCGGCCTGCCGCTGCTGGTGTCCCTGCTGGTCACCTGCGCCGCCACCTACGCCATGCTGATGTTGCAACGCCGCGGTTTCCGGCCGATCGAACTGCTGATCGCCGGGTTCGTCGGCGTGATCAGCCTTTGCTACCTGATCGAGCTGGCGGTCTCCCCACCCGACTGGCCGGCGCTGTTGCGGGGCGCGGTGATCCCCACACTGGCGGGGCCGGACAGCGTGACGCTGGCGGTCGGCATCATCGGCGCCACCGTGATGCCGCACGCGATCTACCTGCACTCCGGGCTGACCCAGGGCCGCATGCCGGCACGCAGCGACGCCGAGCGCCGGCGCATTATCAGCTTTTCCAACAAGGAGGTGCTGATGGCGCTGGGCCTGGCCGGCCTGGTCAACGTGGCGATGCTGGCGATGGCGGCGTCGGCGTTCCACGCCGGGCACCCGGAGGTCGCCGAGATCGAAACCGCGTATCACACGCTGGTCCCGCTGCTCGGCGGCGGCGCGGCGGCGGTGTTCATGATCTCGCTGCTGGCCTCGGGCTTTTCGTCCTCCGTGGTGGGGACGATCGCCGGGCAGATGATCATGCAGGATTTTGTCCACTTCCGGATCCCGCTATGGGTCCGGCGGGTGGCCACCATGGCGCCGTCGGTGGTCGTCGTCGCGATGGGTGTGAACGCGACGCAGGCGCTGGTGCTGAGCCAGGTTGTGCTGAGCCTGGCGCTGCCGGTGCCGATGCTGGCGCTGCTGGTGCTGTCGGGGCGGCGCGGCATCATGGGGAGCTTCATGCAGGGCCGCCTGTTCCGCGGAGCCGCGCTGGCGGCCACGTGCGTGGTGATCGCGCTGAACCTCCTGTTGCTGGTGCAGATGGCCGGTATCACGGTGTGGTGATGGCGACATGGTGATGCCGATCCAGCCCATCGTATTGCCGGCCGAGCCGACCCAAGCCCGCCGCTTCGGCGCCGCTCGCACCGCGCAGCACAGCGCAATCCTGGAGGACTATGTCGAGCTGATCGCGGACCTGCTGGGGAGCGGCGGGGAAGCGCGGCCAACCGACATCGCCCGCCGCCTGGGCGTGTCGCATGCCACGGCGATCAAGACGATCGGACGGCTGAAGCGCGAGGGGCTGGCGGTGGCCAAGCCCTACCGCGGCGTGTTCCTGACCGAGGCCGGAGAACGCATGGCCGAGCGGGTCCGCACCCGCCACCGGCTGGTGGTCAAGCTGCTGCTCGCGGTCGGCGTGCCGTCCGAGTCGGCGGAGCAGGACGCCGAGGGCATCGAGCACCATGTCTCCGACAGTACGCTGGCCGCGTTCGAGCGGTTCTTGCGTCGGGGTGAGTGAGCGGGCGGTAGGGTGTCGTTCCGGCCTTGTCGTTGCGGCCGATGGCCCGGACCCGCGCGCGGCTGATGTCGTTCGTCCATGGTAGCCGGGGAACACCAAGCCTCTGCCGGACAATTCCATCGCCGCTTTTGAGCTTCTGGGGCGAGTGTTCGATACACGCACCGCCAGGACCGGCTCTACGGCGGTGCTGGCGGCGGTCTGCGGAAATTTACACCGACCCGCTGGAGACCAAATCTGCTGAGCTTGCCCTGGCAAACGGCGCAGCTAGGGTAACCTCATAGTTGACGTTAGTAACCGATACAGATACTGTGCGCGGCATTCGGTTGGCCGTCCGCCACGGAAGCCAAGGCGGCCGGCGGCATCCAATCGGGAACCGGCTACGACACAGCGGGTGCCGGGCAAATAAGGTGGGCGTGCCATGCTACGTTCGACGTTGGGCCACCTGTCGCTCGTCCCCCGCGCGGAGCTGGAGGAATTTGCGGACTCGCTGTGGGCGCGACTCCGCCAGGAGGCGGAGGAAGCCTACGCCCACGCGCCCATGCTGGCGCCTTTGTTCCTCGATTCGATCATCAACCAGCCGTCGTTCGAGGCCGCGGTGTTCCATCGCGTCGCCGCGCGGCTTAAGAACGATGTCATCTCGCTGTCACTAATCGTGCAGGCGTTCCACCGTGCGCAGGCCGTTGACCCGGAGATCGGCGCCGCGCTGAAGGCCGATATCACCGCGGCGTTCGAACGCGACCCGGCTTGCGAGCGGTTCATCGAGCCGTTCCTGTATTTCAAGGGCTTCCACGCGATCCAGGCGCACCGCCTGACCCACTGGCTGTGGCACAACCGCGAGCGGGACTTCGCCCTGTATCTGCAGAGCAGGTCGTCGGAGGTGTTCCAGACCGACATCCACCCGGCGGCGACGATCGGCCGCGGCATCTTCCTGGACCACGCCACCGGCCTGGTGGTCGGGGCGACAGCGGTGATCGAGGACGACGTATCGCTGCTGCAGAACGTCACGCTCGGCGGCACCGGCAAGGAAGCGGGCGACCGTCACCCGAAGGTCCGGCGCGGGGCAATGATCGGGGCCGGGGCCAAGATCCTCGGCAACATCGAGGTGGGGGAGTACGCCCGTGTCGCGGCGGGCTCCGTCGTGCTGCGGGCGGTGCCGGCCCATGCGACGGTGGCCGGCGTGCCGGCGAAAGTTATCCGCACCGCAACCCCGGACGAGCCGGCCCGCGCCATGGACCAGATCCTGAGCGACCTGTCCTACGACTCTTTTACCTGGACAATCTGACGGCGGCGGTCCACCAGCCATCGCACCGCGACTGCAGGGCATTCCGATACCACAGTTAGCTGCCGCGTAGGGCTGATAAGCGCAGCGTTATCAGCCGCGGCGCCGCGAGCGCCCGCGGCTGCCGGCGCTTGCTCATCCGCGCCACAGCGCGACCCCGCCAAAGCCCCGGCCTACCAACGGCCGACCAGCGTGTTAACGTCTGGTCATCCGTTCATTCGGCTGTATAATACAGACGCCAGCGTATATGCTCTGACTCACACCAGTGGGCCGGACCCATCAGGGGGAATACGCTCCAAATGAGTGGGTAGCGCGCAGCCGAGGAGGGATGACATGGCACGTTCGACGCTGGGTCACCTGTCGCTCGTTCCCCGAGCAGAGCTGGAGGCATTCGCCGATTCGCTGTGGGCGCGCCTGCGCCGCGAGGCCGAGGAAGCCTTTGAACGCGCGCCATCGCTGGCGCCACTGTTCCTCGACTCGATCACCAACCAGCCCTCCTTCGAGGCCGCAGTGTTCCACCGCGTCGCCGCGCGGCTGAAGAACGATGTCATCTCGCTGCCGCTGATCGTGCAGGCGTTCCACCGGGCGCGGACCGCCGACCCGGAAATCGGCCCGGCGCTGAAGGCCGACATCACCTCGGTCTTCGAGCACGATCCGGCCTGCGAGCGCTTCATCGAGCCCTTCCTTTATTTCAAGGGCTTCCATGCGATCCAGGCGCACCGGCTGACCCACTGGCTGTGGCACAACCGCGAGCGGGACTTCGCCCTGTATATGCAAAGCCGGTCGTCGGAGGTGTTCCAGACCGACATCCACCCCGCCGCCCGGCTCGGTCGCGGCATCTTCCTCGACCACGCGACCGGCCTGGTGGTCGGAGCCACGTCGGTGATCGAGGACGACGTATCGCTGCTGCAGAACGTCACGCTCGGCGGCACCGGCAAGGAAGCGGGCGACCGGCATCCCAAGGTGCGGCGCGGCGCGATGATCGGGGCGGGGGCGAAAATCCTCGGCAATATCGAGGTGGGCGAAAACGCCCGCGTTGCCGCCGGCTCGGTGGTGCTGCGTCCGGTGCCGGCCTTTGCGACGGTCGCCGGCGTACCCGCCAAAGTGGTGCGCACCGGTAGTCCGGACGAGCCTGCCCGCACGATGAACCAGATCCTGAGCGACCTGTCCTACGATTCGTTCGCCTGGACGATCTAAGGCCTGGGCGTCCAGCCTATCCACGTCATGCTGCAGTAATACGCGCACGCTAATGGTGTCCGGTCGCGTCGTCGGTAGGCATGCGGCAAAACACAGCAAAGTCCACGTCGTATCGCACAAGTCCGTGGCGTTGTTATCGCAGCCCGCGCCATGGGCGTCGCGGACAGAAAAAAGCCAGCGTTGTTCAAGGAGCGTTCGCTGCCTGACCGGGCTGCCAATCCGTTTTATATAAAACGCACGTCGGCAGTTATAAGCCGCTTGACCAACGGCAGACTAACGTGTGATGTGCGCCCAGGCACGGCTGCCGCTGAACCTGCCGACCAAGGCATATGGAGACGACCGAAATGAACGTGGCCATCGACCGGGCGCCGGAGCGGGATGTTTCGCGCCAGTCGCCGCTCCATCCCGATCAGGAGACGCTGCTGAAGGAGCTGGAACTCAAGATCGCGCTAGGCGTCGAAGGCATCAGCTTCGATGAGGCGGACCTGAGGAAATTCCCGATCGGCACCGAGTACTCCGAACAAGTCCACCTCGCATTCGACATGGACAAGCATCACCATGACGGCTTCGAGCTGCCTGCCGCGTTCTACCTGCCGCATGGCCTGTTCACCGCATTCAGGTGGGACCCGGACTCCCAGTTCCGTCTGACGGAGGAAGATGGCAGGCCAGTACTGTATCGCCGCAAGAAGCGCGTGGCGGAAATCGACTTCTATCGGCGTCCGAAACTGCTCGACCACACCACGAGCGACGGCGAAAGCTTCTCCCACATCGCCGCCTTCACGCCCGAGGGCTGCGTGCAAATCTGCTTCAGCAACGAGTGCGACCTGAAGCAGACCGGCGATGATTGCAAATA
>Ga0302283_1000851_pt1 | contig 25406 bp, 20 predicted proteins | sample III_Fen_E1_4_FD_198770 | JGI IMG/M metagenome (GOLD analysis project Ga0302283, IMG submission 198770) | Peat permafrost microbial communities from Stordalen Mire near Abisko, Sweden - III_Fen_E1_4 | ecosystem: Environmental > Terrestrial > Soil > Wetlands > Permafrost | place: Sweden: Abisko... | reverse complement strand
TCAAGTGGCTATTCACCCTCGACCGGGCGCGCGAGAAGCTCGGCCGGGCGTATCTATCCGTCCGCCCGAAGCACGCGACCCGCCCCGCCGCTTGATCGCGGTCAGAACCTCTGTGCCGAGGTACTAGAGCTCGTCCATGGATTGGATCAGCTCTCGGCCGCGACCCTCACAGTCCTGGCCGGGGGGCCGAGGCTCTCGCTCACGCGCAGAACAGCTCCTCGGTGCACTCCCAGCGCCCGTCCGTGGTCGAGTACGTACACACCTGCGGGCCGCCGCTGCCCGACTGGGAGCAGTCGGTGTCGTTGATGCACGCGTCCGCCGGCGTGTGGCAGTAGTAGCCGCCGAGGAAGCCGCACGTGTTGACGCCGATCGAGGGGGAGCAGTAGCCCCCCGCGCCACAGTCGGCGTCGATGCGGCAATTTCCCTGCACGCACGTGTTGCCCTGCCCACCTGTGTACGCCGAGCCGTGGCACGCGCAGGTCTCGTTGCTCGGGCAAGCGGAGTCCCCCGCGCACGAGTCTTGGGTACAGTGGCAGCCGGCGACCGGACCGTCCCCGACGCAACGCCCGTTCGCTCCGGCGTCGTCGCAGCTGCTGTCGCCGCTGCACGAGCCGGGGACCGCGCCGCCGTTGCCGGTGAACGAGCAGTTGCCGGCGGGTGCGGGCCCTTCGCACTGGGCGTCGCTCGTACGGTGGTAGACGGGCACCTCGCCCGCGTGCACGCCGCCGCTGGAGCTTCCGCTCGACGATCCGCTACTGGAGCCGCTGCCGGACCCGCTCCCGGAGCTGCTGCCCGAGCCGCTGCTCGAACCGCCGCTGGAGCCACTCGAGGAGCCGGAGCCGCTGGAGCTACCGCTGTGACCGCCGTCGGCCACGCCGCCGATCGGGCTCGTCGTCACCCCCCCGCAGGCGGCGCCGACCGTGAGGAGCGCCGCGACCGCTACGAGCTTGCGAGGCGTAGGAAGCTTCATGAGGGCGATGGTAGCAACTCGGATGCCGCGCCCGCGCTGCGGTGCGCCCGCGCCCTTTCGAAGTCTAGGAGACCTTCTCTGCGCGGGATCGCGCGCGCCACGTTGTGCCACGGCGTTCGTCGCGGATCAGGGGTGCTGGCGGGCCTGCGTGCCGGTCGAAGAGAGGAGGTGGCGGCGGATCACGTCCCCCAGGGAGCGAGCCGCGGTGGCGACACGCGCTCTGCGCGTCACTCGATCGCACCCGCGCGCGCCGCTTCGCTCGACCGTTCGCCGCCTTCGACCCGGCTCCCCCTGACCGCCGCCCGTCGTCGCTCCGCCGCCTTCGACAAGCCCCCGGCCGCACGGCATGATCGCCCCAGAGGCCAAGGACGACCCGCATGTCGAGCACGTTCACCAGCATCGTTCGCCTACCGAATGCCGGAAAGAAGCCAGATGACGTCGGCGACGCGGACTGGAACATTTTGAGGACGACCGGCCTCCCGAAGAAGATGCGTGATCCACGCGGATGGGTTCAAGCGGCCTCACACACTGCTCTTCGAGAAATTGAGTGAAGGTCTAACCCACGCCCCGGAGTACCTGACCACCGAGTGCCGCTGGTCGAGAGCGGACGCCGATGCTTGGAGCCAATACTACGTGCTGGGCGAGCTCCACTACGACGGTGGCGCAGATTGGATCGTCGCGTTGAGCTCCTCCACGAGCGCGGTCGAGGGGATCTTGATCGACGACAGCGCAGATCCGAACCCGATCAACTCGGGAATCGGCGCACTGCTCTCCACGCTGAAGACGTGGAAAGACTGGAACGGAAACGGCGTAGAAGCGCTGAGGACGCAACTGAGAAATGCTGACCCGCTGGCGTGGGACGCCGAGAGTGAGTGGAGAGGCCTGCTCGAGAACATGACGATCACGAAGGTCGTCTTCGAGTAATCCCGAGAGCGGTCGCGGCGGGGAAGCGTCCATCCGTCCGATCGACGTTTGCTCGAGGCCGGTGACCGAGCTAGTCGGGACCGGCTTGCTCCGAAGGATGGGCGGGCGCCGCCGCCGTGCTCTTCGTCTCCATCTCCGGAAGGAAGACGGACACCGTGGTGCCCTTCCCCGGCGCGCTCTCGACCTCGATGTGACCACCGGCCTGCGTCACGATCTCGAGGCACGTGGCCATGCCGATCCCGGTCCCCCGGCCCACCTCCTTCGTCGTGAAGAAGGGCTCGAAGATGCGCGCGCGCGTCGCCTCGTCCATTCCCGTACCGTCGTCCGTCACGCGCAAGCTCACCTGCCGTCCGTTCGCCGAGAGAGACGCGGCGGTCGAGATGCGAAGCGTCCCCCCGTCGGGCATCGCGTCGCGCGCGTTGGCGGCGAGGTTCAGGAGCAGCTGCTCGACCTGCGCCGGATCGATCCGCGTGTAGTGCGCTCCGGCGCCGAAGGAGGTCGTCACGCGCACGGTGGAGCCGACGATGCGCTGAAGGAGCGGCACGAACCGCCCGAGAACGTCGTCGACGAGCACCGGCTGGGGTGAGGTGGCCTGGCGGCGCGCGAAGGTCAGGAGCTGACGCGTCAGGCGCGCGGCGCTGCTGACCGCGTCGCCGATCGACTCCAGGTCTCTCCGCGCCGCGTGCCCGTCCGGAAGCGCGCCGCGCGCGAGATCGACGCCGCCCTGCATGACGGTGAGCAGGTTGTTGAGGTCGTGCGCGACGCCGGCCGACAGGCGCCCGACGACCTCGAGCTTCTGTGCCCTCACGAGCGCGGCTTGCGCGCGGCTCTTCTGCTCGATCTCGTTCGCGAGCTGCGCCGCGGTCTGCTCGAGCGCACGCCCGCGCTCGAGCGCCGCCGTGAGCGTGTCGCGGAGCGAGCCGCCGAACCGGTCCAGGATGAACACGAGGACGACGAGCCCGCTCACCGTCTGTCCGACCGTGCCCAGGGCGGGGGGCGCGGGGGGCGTCAGCGGGGGCCCCAGCATCCCCACGTCTCGGAGCTCGCCGACTCCCAGCCCCATCGCGAAGACGCCGAACATCGCGAGGAGGCTGCGCCTCCCGAGCATGAGCGCGACGATGGCGAGGATGGCCGGGAACGAGCGGAGCACGTCGAGCGAGCCGTGGGCCCCCCGGATGCACAGGGAGAGCGTGAACTGGGAGACGATCGTCCAGCACAGGAGGGCGACCGCAGGTCTCGGCCCCCCCCGCCGCGCCAACCGCAGCGCGAGGGCCGACGCCACGACGAGGACGAAGTTCCACGACGTGGCGAACACGAAATCGAATCGCCACAACGGCGCGCCCCTCGAGAGACGCAGGGCCTCGGCGAGAGTCGCGAGCCCCAGCGAGGCCACGCAGAAGAACTGGACGACCCACGCGTTGCGCTGGTCGACCGGATCGTCGCTCGGCGCGTCCTTGAGCGAGGTCCTCGGGCTTTCCCCCACCGCCGTCGAGGGTACACCTCGCGCGCCGTCACCGGGAGCTCGTGCCGACCTTTCTTCCTCGCGACGGGGCGTACTCCCTCGGCACGCGATCGTCACACGCTCGGCCGCGTCCTCTGCGCCTACGTGGCGCTGTCCTCGCCAGCGGGGAGGGTGCAGGGGGATGGGGTTTCTCTGAGCGAGATGCGATGAATGCTCAGCCTCGCGGGAGAGGGGTTTGGGGGGTAAGGGCTCGCGTTCCGAACCCTCGCGGGTTCGTCACCCCGCGACGAGCACGATCTTCGTGATCTCCGGCGGTACCCCGATCCGCACCGGCGGTCCCGCCACCCCCAGCCCGCGGTTCACGTACAGCGTCGATCCGGCACGCTGGTAGGCGCCCGCGGGATAGTTCATGACCACCCGCGCCGGCGCGATCTGCCCGCCGTGCGTATGCCCGCTGAGCTGCAGCGCGACCTGGCCCGCGAACACATCGAAGGTCTCGGGCCGGTGCGAGAGCAGCACCCGCGCGAGGTCGGGAGGTACCGACGCGAGCGCGCTCGGAAGCAGCGGTCCGGGCCGCCCGTAGCCGCGGGCGCCCAGGTCGTCGACGCCCAGCAGCGCGAACCCGCCGCCGTCGCGGCCGCGGATCACGCGCCCCTCGTTGACGAGGAGGTTCACGCCCGACGCCCGGACCGCGGCGGTCACGATGTCCGCGCCGGCGTAGTAGTCGTGGTTCCCGAGGATCGCCCACGTCCCGTCCCTGGGCGCGAGATCCGCGAGCGCGCGCGCGACGGCGGGCGCGTGGTCCGCGTCGAGGTCCACGAGGTCGCCGGTCACGACGAGCAGGTCCGGCCTCATCGCGCGCACCAGCGAGCCCGCGTCGCGCAGCTCCCGCTCGCCGACGAAGAGCCCCGCGTGAATGTCGGAGACCTGCGCGATGACGTAGCCGTCGAGCGCGCGAGGCAGACCCGGAATGCGCACCGGGACCTCGTTGACCACGTAGTCGAACCGTCCGCGCGTCGCGCCCCAGCCAAGGGCAAAGCCGGTCGAGCCCAGGACGGCGACGCCGCCGATGGTCTCGATCATCTGCCGGCGACCGATCGCTGCGTGCGCGCCTGCGACGGGCTGCGCGCGCGGCGCGTCTTGCCGCAGCGGCGGCGCCACCTTGAACGCGCGGCGCGTGCCGAGGAGCATGACCAGCAAGGGGAACGCCGCCACCACGACGAACACGATCTCGAGGAGCGAAAGGGAGAGGACTGCATTCGCCCACGACGCCTGCGTTTCCAGCGCAACCACGCGGGAGAGCGCCGGCAGGGCGGAGAGCGACACGCAGGGAACGAACGTCCACATCCCGATGCGCGCGATGCGCGGCCACATCCGGACGGCCCACGCGAGCAGCACGATGTGGGCCCCCAGCGCGACCGCGAAGACGATCAGCCCGAAGGTGAAGGATGGGAAGAGGTGCCGCATCCGGGCGCGCGAGAACTTAGCACGCGAACGGCGGAGCCGAGGCGGCGCCCGACCTCGGCCTCAGGAGAGGTGACCTTCGGCGCTCCCGCCATGGCTTGCCCCGCACTCCCCACAAGCACTCCGCCGGATTCACATCGTGGGCGGCTTCCCGTTCCCGTGGGCGGACAAAGAGGACGTCGGCATGTTCCTCGCGTGCAGTACGGACCACCGCCGACTCTCGAGGAAGCTCTCGGCTACGTGGCGCCGTGCCCACGCGCTGTCGCAACCGGGTCCTGGAACCCTCCCGCCCGGAAGGTGAGCACGAGCGTGTCGCGATGGCCGACGGCGTCACCCGTGGGTTGAATCGGCGTGCTCTCGTGGATGACGCGCGCGTCGTCCAAGAGGAGCAGCGTCCACGGTTCGGTCATCGTGAAGCGGACGCCGTTCGGCCCGCGCGCGTCGAAGACCCGGGTCTCGCCCCCCTTCACCCCCTCGCGCGCCACGAGCAGGAGCGCGACGAAGTCCACGCCGTCGCGGTGGGCCCCCTCGGGGGTCGGCCGGCCGATACCGTCGGTCGTGTCGATGCGAAACTGGTGCGCCTCGACGTACCACCGCGTCTTCGGCGTCCTCTCCGCCTCCGGGCTCGCGGGAACGCTCGCCGCGCCGAGCCACGCGAGGAGGCGCGCCCACGCCAGCGACGCCACCAGCGGTTCGTCGAGCGGCTCGAACCACCGTTCGATGCCGCCGTGGAGCGCGTTGTATTCGATCGGTTGCCAGTGGGCACGCCGCGCCACCGCGACGACGTCCGCCCCCTCGACGACGAAGCACCCGTGACGCCGGCGCCGGTAGTGACCCCTGTCGCGCAGGTAGGCATCCGCGGGGAGGTCGTCCCAGAGCGGCGCGAGCGCGGCGAACGTCGCGAGGTCGACGCCGATCGCGCGCGCGAGGCTCGCCGAGTCGAGCACGGCGTAGCCGGGACCGGCGAGCGCCGTGGCGACGTCGCGCGGAGGGGTGGAGGGGGGGAGCAGCGTCATGACGATCCCGCAAGTATGGCAGTCCCTCCCGCAGCCGCGGTAGGCGCGCCTTCACGCGCGGTCGACGGCGCGGGCTGGACGGCGGCTCCCCGTCTCGCCGCGCTCTCGCGCTCACGCCGTCAGAGACCCAGGAGACGCCGGATTTCCGCGATCGATTTGCCGGCGAAGCGCGCGGTCGCGTGCGCCGTAGTGGCGAACGAGCGAGTCACCATGCGATCGACGTAGATCGTCCCCTCCAGGTGGTCGGCCTCGTGCTGGAGAATGCGCGCGGGCCACCCCGAGACGCGCCAGCGGACGGGGGCCGCGTGCTCATCGAGCCCGGTCACTTCGACGTCGCGGTACCGCTCGACGAGGCCGGTGTAACCGCCGACGCTGAGGCAGCCCTCGAAGAAGGACACGCGCGCCTCGCCAATGGGCGCGACGACCGGGTTCACGATGACGCGGGTGTCGAACGGCTCGCGGGCGCGCTCCCGGCGCTCCTCGGGCGTCAAGCGCGCCATGAGCTCGTCGCGGTCCTCGAGAACGATGACCCGTAGCGGGATCCCGATCTGCGGCGCGGCGAGGCCGACCCCGGGCGCGGCGCGCATGGCCGCGATCATGGTGGCGACGAGGTCTCGAATCTCGGGGGTCTCGATCCTGTCTGCCGGGACCTCGGCCCGCGCGCGAACGCAGGACCGGATCGCCGACCTGCACGATCGGAGCGGGACTCATGCGACCGTCAGCGCGATCTTGCCGAAGTGCGAGCCCTTCTCCAGATGAACGAGCGCCGCGCGCGCGTCCTCGAAGCGGAAGGTGCGATCCACGATGGGGCGCACGCGGTGCAAAGACAGCGCCCGATTCATGGCCTCGAACATCGAGACCGACCCCACGTAGATCCGCCGAACCCGCACGTTGTTCTGGGCCATGGGGCCGAGAGGGAGCTCGGTCGCGAAGCCCGAGACGCCGCCGATGACGTGGAGCTGCCCGCCGTAGCGCACCGAGGCGAGCGCTCGCCCGAGGGTGTCCTTGCCGCCCACCTCGAGGACGTGGTCGACCCCGTGCCCGCCCGTGAGCGCGCGCACCCGCTCTTGCCACTCCGGCTCCTTCACGTAGTTGATCATGCCGTCGGCGCCGAGCTCGCGTGCCCGCGCGAGCTTCGCGTCGCTGCTCGAGGTGACGAGGACGCGCGCGCCGGCGATCTTGGCGAGCTGCAGGCCGAAGATCGAGACGCCGCCCGTCCCTTCGACGAGCACGATCTGCCCGGGTCGCAGCGGATCGCCCCCTTCGAACAGCGCGTGCCACGCCGTGAGCGCCGCGCAGGGGAGGGTCGCGGCTTCGACGTCGCTCATGTGGTCGGGCGTTCGAACGACGCCGCGTTCGGGGAGCACGATGGCTTCGGCGAGGACGCCGTCGACTGCGCCGCCGAGGGCCGTCGCTGCGCGCTCGGGAGTTTGAGGACCGTCGACCCATCCGGAGAAGAAGGAGGTCGTCACCCGATCGCCGACTTTCCACGCGCTCGCCCCCGCTCCGACGGCCGCGATTTCCCCGGCACCGTCCGACAGCGGGATGAGCGGGTATTTCGCGCCGCGCGCGTAGCGGCCGGTCGCGACCATGAGGTCGCGGTAATTGAGCGACGCGGCCTTTAGGCGAACGAGAACCTCTCCCGGCCCGGGTGTCGGCTCGGGACGCTCTTCGGGGCTCAGGTGATCGAGGCCGGGGGCAGAGAGGGACCAGGCGCGCATGGGGATTGGCCGGAAGCTTAACGCGATTCGCGAGCGCACGTCGGCCATGCGGGGCCAGGCAATCGGCTTCGAGCACAGCGGAAGCGCGGCGCGCGCGAACGGGACCGGGCTGGGGATGAGCTCGGCGAGGTCCCGGTAGTCGCGATGCACGGGCGCGGGCGAGACCTTGAAAGCGTCGCTCCAGATCAGAGCCGGGGGGCTACTGCAGCGGCATCTCCCGTCATCTTGGCGACCCAAGCCCGCTGCACGGGCAGAGCCTCATCCGTCGGGAGCGCGTCCTCTCCGGGACTTTGGATACGCCGCTCGTATCGTCGTGCCGATGGCTCGGAGCGCCTGTTCGGACGAGCCCTTTCGCCAGATGAGCCCGATCGTGCGCCGTGCGAAGGGCACGGCGAGCGGCCGAGCATGAAGCCGCGCACGTCCCGCTTCGGCGTCGAGCGCGATCGCGGGGAGCAGCGTGGCGCCACCACCGCCGGCGATCATCTGGACGAGCGTCGATAGGCTCGTCGCGCGGAATGCGCCCTCCTGCGCGCCGGAGCGGCCGCAAACCTCGAGGGCCTCTTCGCGGAAGCAATGTCCATCGTCGAGGAGCAGCAGCTCCTGACCGGCGAGCTCCGCGGCCGAGACGCGACCCGTCGCGCTCGCGAGCGGATGCTCGGGCCGCGTCACGAGGAAGAACGGATCGCTCGCGATGACCTGCTTCTCGACGTCGCCGACGTCGGCTTCGAGGGCGACGATCGCACCCTCGATCTGGCCGTCCGCGAGCTTTTGCACGAGCGCTTCCGTCTTGTCCTCGAGCCATTCGATCCGGAGGCGCGCGAACGCCTTGCGAAGCGGTAGGGTGACGGCCGGCAGAAGATAGGGGGAGATCGTCGGGATGATCCCGAGGCGCAGCGTTCCGGAGAGAGGATCGGCAGCTCGCGCCGCGGCCCGCTGGAGCTCGTCGGCGTCATGAAGGAGCCGCCGCGCTTGCCCGACGAGATCGCGCCCGACCGCGGTCACGAGCACTCGCTTGTGACTGCGTTCGAAGAGGCGGACCGCGAGCGCTTCCTCCACCTGCGCGACCTGGCTGCTGAGCGACGGCTGGGAGACCCGGCAGCGCGCGGCAGCGCGACCGAAGGAGAGCTCGTCGGCCACGGACACGATGTATTGCAGCTGCCGAAGCGTGAACGGGTGAGGGCCGGAGAGCACCGGTGACGAGGATAGGCCCAGGCTATCCAGATCATCCAATCAATCGATTGGAGCCACCGTCCGCGCGGTCGTAGCGTGAGCATCGTTCGTAGCAGCGACGTGACACTGGACCCTGATCGAAGACGACGAGGGAACCGAGATGAGCCAATCGACCGAAGCCAAGTGCCCCTTCAACCACGCCGCGGGCGGCGGCACCTCCAACCGAGACTGGTGGCCGAACCAGCTGCGCATCGACCTCCTCCACCAGCACTCCTCGAAATCCAATCCGATGGTGGGGCTCGACTACGCGAAGGAGTTCGCGAGCCTCGACTACGCGGCGCTGAAGAAGGACATCGCCGCGCTGATGACTGCGTCGCAAGCCTTTTGGCCGGCTGACTTCGGTCACTACGGCCCGCTCTTCATCCGCATGGCCTGGCACAGCGCCGGCACGTACCGCATCGGCGACGGGCGCGGCGGCGGCGGGCGCGGGCAGCAGCGCTTCGCGCCGCTCAACAGCTGGCCCGACAACGTGAGCCTCGACAAGGCGCGGCGCCTGCTCTGGCCGATCAAGCAGAAGTACGGCCGCAAGATCTCGTGGGCCGATCTGATGATCCTCACGGGCAACGTCGCCCTCGAGACGATGGGCTTCAAGACGTTCGGCTTCGGCGGCGGGCGGGAAGACGTATGGGAGCCGGACCAGGACGTCTACTGGGGCACCGAGAAGACGTGGCTCGGCGGCGACAAGCGCTACTCCGGCGACCGCGAGCTCGAGAACCCGCTCGCCGCCGTGCAGATGGGGCTCATCTACGTCAATCCGGAGGGGCCGAACGGCAACCCGGACCCCGTCGCCGCCGCGAGGGACATCCGCGAGACGTTCGCGCGCATGGCGATGAACGACGAGGAGACCGTCGCGCTGATCGCTGGCGGCCACACGTTCGGCAAGACGCACGGCGCGGGTCCGACCTCGCACGTGGGGGCGGAGCCCGAGGGCGCCGACGTCGAAGCGCAGGGCTTCGGCTGGCGCAGCAGCTTCAACACCGGCAAGGGCGCCGACGCGATCACGAGCGGCCTCGAGGTCACCTGGACGACGACGCCGACGAAGTGGAGCCAGGACTTCTTCAAGCACCTGTTCGGCTACGAGTGGGAGCTTACGAAGAGCCCAGCGGGTGCGCACCAGTGGAAGCCGAAGGACACCTCGGGCGCCGCCACGGTACCGGCCGCGCACGATGCGTCCAAGCGCATCGCCCCTTCGATGCTGACGACCGACCTCGCGCTCCGGTTCGACCCAGCCTACGAGAAGATCTCGCGTCGCTTCATGGAGCACCCGGGCCAGTTCGCCGATGCGTTCGCGCGGGCGTGGTTCAAGCTCACCCACCGCGACATGGGGCCGCGCGCGCGGTACCTCGGCCCCGAGGTCCCCGCCGAGGATCTCCTCTGGCAGGACCCGCTGCCGAAGGTCGACCACGCGCTCATCGACGACAAGGACGTCGCCGCGCTCAAGAGCATGATCGCGGGCTCGGGGCTCTCGGTCGCGCAGCTCGTCTCGACGGCGTGGGCGTCGGCCTCGACGTTCCGCGGCTCCGACAAGCGCGGCGGCGCCAACGGCGCCCGCATTCGCCTCGCACCGCAGAAGGACTGGCCGGTCAACCAGCCCGCGCAGCTCGCGACGGTGCTCGGGACGCTCGAGGGTATCCAGCGCGAGTTCAACGCCTCGGCGACCGGTGGGAGGAAGGTCTCGCTCGCCGATCTGATCGTGCTCGGCGGCGCCGCGGGCGTCGAGCAGGCGGCGAAGAACGCCGGCCACGCGCTGACCGTCCCGTTCAGGCCGGGACGCAAGGACGCTTCGCAGGAGCAGACCGATGTGCAGGCGTTCGCCCCGCTGGAGCCCGTCGCCGACGGGTTCCGCAACTACCAGAAGGCGAGGTTCGCCGTGCCGGCCGAGGCGCTCCTCATCGACCGCGCGCAGCTCCTCACCCTGACCGCGCCCGAGATGACCGTGCTCGTGGGCGGCCTGCGCGTCCTCGGCGCCAACGCGGGCTCGTCGAAGCACGGCGCCTTCACGAGGAAGCCGGAGACGCTCACCAACGACTTCTTCCGGAACTTGCTCGACATGAGCACGGAGTGGAAGGCCACGTCGGACGCCAAGGACGAGTTCCAGGGCCGCGACCGCGAGACGGGCGAGGTGAAGTGGACGGCCACCCGCGTCGACCTCGTCTTCGGCTCGAACGCGCAGCTCCGCGCGCTCGCGGAGGTGTACGGCAGCGCGGACGCGCAAGACCAGTTCGTCCACGACTTCGTCGCCGCGTGGACGAAGGTGATGGATCTCGATCGCTTCGACCTTCGCTGACCGTGACCGAGCGGGACCGTCGTGGCTCCCGCTCGGCTCGCGCGTCCGCGACGCCGATGCCGCTGACGTTCCACGTCCCCGTGGCCATCGAGCTGGACGCCGTGCGGGACGCCGACGAAGCCAACCGAACCGGCCGGGCGTGTCGATGCAAGGCAGGGGGCGCGCTCCGTCGAGGAAGGTCCAGAGCGAGGGGCAACCAGTGGGAAGCGGGACGGCACGGCAGTTCCGAACGCGCTGCCCCGACCTGAAGTTGGGGGGCAAGATCCCGCAAGGGACGCCCTGGTCATGCCTAAGTCCGATAGGTCCTAGCGGCAGCCTCGGACTACTTTCGGCGCGTTTTCGTTTCCCACCAGTTGCCCTCTCGGGTCTCACAAAGCGTTACAGCATGTCGCGTGCCGTCCGATCATGCTCGGAGCGAGGGTTCGGTCGAGCGAGCCAAAATCGGCTAAGATCGCGCGTGATCGATGGCCTTTTGAAAAGGCCGCCCGCCGACTCTCGCCCCGTGCCGATGAGCCACTTCCCCCTGCGCTCCGCACTCCGCGCGTGGCATTCTCTCTCGCCATGTTCCGAGCCGAGCGGACCTTCGACCTCATCGAGCTCTGCGACGACGACGGGAAGAGCGCCGTCACGCTCGCCCCCGAGCGCGGCGCGATCGTCACGCGCTTTCGCGTAGGCGATCGCGACCTGCTCTTCCTGGACGAGTCGACGCTCGCCGACCGAACCAAGAACGTCCGCGGCGGGATCCCGCTGCTCTTTCCGTCGCCCGGCCGCCTCGGAGGCGACCGCTTCGAGCGGGCGGGCCGGTCCGGCTCGATGAAGCAGCACGGCTTCGCGCGCGACGTGGCGTGGAGGTGCGAAGCTCTCTCCACCGCGGACGCCGCGACGGCGACGCTCGCGATCGAGTCGACGGACGCGACGCGTGCCATGTACCCGTGGGACTTCCGCCTCGCCATCACGTTCGCGCTCCGTGCGGCTCGCCTGCGCCTCGACGTGAGCGTGGAGAACCCGGGCAGAGAGCCGCTGCCGTTCGCGTTCGGCATTCATCCGTATTTCCTCGTTCACGACAAGGCAGGCGCGGCGATCGCCACGAAGGCGACGCGCGCGTTCGACAACGTGACGAAGAAGGTCGTCCCGTTCCACGGCTTCGACCTGACGGCGGGAGAGGTCGACCTGCACCTTCTCGATCACGGCAGCACCGACGGCGCGCTCACGTGGGGTGACGGGGCGCGCCTCGCCATCCGCGCCTCGCCGGAGCTGGGGCGCTGGGTCGTCTGGACCTTGCCGGGACGGGACTTCGTCTGTCTGGAGCCATGGACGGCACCGGCCGACGCGCTCAACACGGGGGAGTCGTTGCTCGAGCTGGTGCCCGGGGCTCGCCGCGATCTGTGGATCGAAGTGGAGTACGAGGGACGACCCGTCGCCTGACGGAACCGACAGGCGCGCTACGCGGCGCTCAGCGCTTCGGCTCTGGGTCGTCGAGCCGGAAGCTCACACGTGTGCTCGGCGCGAGCCGAAGCCCCTTGTCGCTCTGCTCGATCGGGACGCCCATGGCGCGAAGCTCGTCGACCGTTCGCTGGAAGCATGCGCGCGTGTAGTACAGCCCCCGAAACTCGATCTCGGCGGCTTGGCCGCAGTTGCAAGAGCAGGGCGGGGTCTCGGTGAGCGGCGGCGCTTCCTTCCGCACGACGGTGGGCACCCGCATCGTGTGGCCCTCGACGTGCTCGCCCGCGCACACCATGACCAGCAGGTCGTGCGGGCCGCACGGCAGCGCGATTAGGCGCTCGCACTTGCGGCGGCGCGCGGCGGTCTTCGCGCGATCGAGGATCTCGACCGCGGAGGAGCGGGGGAAAAGGAAGGTCTCTTCGGCGGAGTACTTGCCGAGGAGCAGCACGTAGTCGCCGGGGGAGCGCTCGCTGCCCGCGCAGAGGTCGACGACTTGGCGGAGGTAGGGGCGAGCCGTGGCGGCGATCGCGTCGGGAATGGGGCGGGGCATGATCGGCGCCTGACTCTGGACTCGGCGCCCGATCGTGGCAAGCGACCGCCGGCCGTCGGTCTCCTGCTCCGGAAGGGAACCCGTGCCCCCGCGGCGGCGAAGGGTGCGCCTACCCGCCTTCGAGCGCGCGAGAAGAGAAGCCCGGGCGTCGCTTTCGTGTGGGACACCCGCCCCGAGCCCGTGTCTCTCGATTCGAAACCCGGCAGCCGGCCGGCGAGGCACGCGACGCACTCGCTCGTGTTGCACCCCGCGCGGCATCGCTGCCTCCCATGCGCTTCGCGCGAAAGACCACCCCATGCATCGAAACTCGAGCCGCTCCTTCCTCTTCGCCACGACCGCGACGGCGCTCGTCGCCGCCGCCTGCTCCGCCGCCCCCGGCGAATCTGCGACGGAGAGCACCTCGTCGGCCATCACCTTCAACACTGCGGCCGTCAACGCGATGGCCGACTTCACGGGCGACAACGTCGCCGACTACGCCGAGCACTGGCAGGCGAGTCCCGCGCAGTTCTGGGTGCACGCCAACCTCATCACCGCAGCCAAGCCGGTGCGGAGCTTCACGGGCACCGGCACCAACTGGGGTTCGGGGCAGACGATGGCGAGCCCGAACTGGGAGTGGTTCATCGGCGACTTCGACGGCGTCAAAGACGCCGCCGGAAAGACGCACGCCGAGTTCGCCGAGCACTACCTCGGCTCGACGACCCCCTCGCTCACGCAGGGGGCGTTCTTCGTGCACACGTTCACCGGAATCAATCCGACGACGGGGCAGGCGCAATACCAGCCGACCGGGACGAACTGGGGGACCGGGCAGACGATGCAGGGCGTTGGATGGCAGACGCTCGTGGCCGACTTCGACTGCGACGGCAAGGTCGACTACGCCGATCGCAACATCAGCACCGGCGAGTTCTTCATCCACAAGAACCTGGGAGTCAACGCGCTCACGGGTCAAGGGCAGTTCCAGCCGACGGGCCAGCAGTGGGCCATCGGCATGTCGGCCGCCGGCGGGAACTGGCAGACCCTCGTCGGCGATTTCGATGGCGACAAGTGTGCCGACTACGCCGACTTCTACGTCGGCGCCAGCAACCAGTGGACGCAATACGGAAACATCTTCATCCACCTGAACCTGGGGAGAACGGCCACCGATCAGCCGACGGTCGCGCCGACCACGGGCAGCAACTTCGCGTCCGCCACCTGGGGTGGCAACGCGGCGACGATCGGCCTCAGCAGCACGATGGAGCTGCTCGTCGGGGAGTTCACCGGCGACACGTACGGGGACCTTCTGCTCCACGACATGAGCACGGGCGAGTTTCTCCTGCAGTACGGGCAGGGTAGCGGCCAGTTTTCCGGCGTCACGGCGTGGGGGACGAGCGTGACGGGGCCTGGCTGGTCGATCCTCGGCGGCGAGATCAACCCGACGATGCCGGTCGCGACACGCTGCGGAGACGGCGTATGCAACGGCACCGAGACGTGCGCCACCTGCGCCCCCGATTGCTCGGAGACGTTCACGATCTGCGCGCAGTGTGCGGAGAACCTGGACACCGGTATCGAGTACTCGCGTTCCGTGACGAGCGCCTCGGGATGCACGGCGGGGGGCGCAGCGCAGACCTACGACCAGACGCAGGTCTGCCCGGCGGGCTGGTACGCCGATAGCTACGGAGGTGCGTGCACGCCGTGACGTCACCCGACGAACGAGCGTGACGCCTGCGGCGGGACGAACGGCGAGAGGCGCCGTCGTCCCGCCGCGTTTCGCTTTTCCCGTGCCCACGCATCGGGCGATGCGCGTGCGTCGTCCGTTGGGGTGACAATCACGAACGAAGGCGGAATCGTACGGTCCCCCGATGAATCGTCCCCCTCGGCTCTTTGTCCGCGGCATTGCAGGGGCGCTGATCGCGGGATCGATCGTCATCGCGGCGCCTACTTTGCACGCGAATGAGCCAGCCCTGGCCGGCGACGTGTCTGAAGGGGATGCCGCCGCGCCCGGTCCGCACAGCAAGGTCATCGCGACCGGGCTCGAGCGGGCAGCGCAGTTCACGATCATCGGCGCTCACGCCTACTGGCTCGAAGGGGGCTCGATCAAGCGCGTGCCGACCCGAGGGGGAACACCGACCACGCTCTTCACGAACCCCGAACCTCTGAACGCCGGCTTCACGACTGATGGCACGAGCCTCTACCTCGTGTACCTCACAGGCAAGCGGCCCTTCGTTCCCACGGCCTGCCACGTCGCGAAGATCGCGCTCGACGGGACGCACCTGCGCGATCTGACGTCCGGGACGGGCTGCTACCTCGCCGGCATGAGCTTGCTCGCCGCCTTCGACGGCACGGTCTACATCCACGGGCAGATCGGTGCGCTCAGCCAGCACACGGGGATCCTCGCCGTCACGTCCACCGGCACGGTGACGCAGCTCGCGATCGATCCCAACGTCAAGATCGACGCGCTCTATGGAGCCGACGCCAGAGGGGTGTATTTCGGCGAGATCGTCGACGACGGCAGCGTCATCTCGCTTGCGCCGCGCGGCGGAGGGGCGCCGCGCGCACTCTTCAAAGGGAGGATGGCCTCGGGGGACGGCGCGCGTAGCGGCGCCGCGCTCTACATCGCGAACCTCGGAAACGACGGCGAGGAGATCAGTCGCATCGACCTCGCGAAAGCCGATGGTGGCCGGAAGGTGCTCGCCTCGTTCCCGAGGTGGATCGTGAGCGACTTTGCCGCGGACGCGGCGGGCCTGTTCGTCTCGAGGAAGGCGTTCGATGCCCCGAACGGCACGCATGCGTCCCCGATCGGCATCTATGCGGTCTCGACGACGACGGGGGCGAAGACCCTGGTGGAGAGCGACACGCTGGTGCGCGATCACACGCTCGCGCTCGATGCTTCGCACGTGTACTGGATCGACACCGACGGCACGCTGCACGCAAAGGCGCGGTGAGTGGCGCGTTGCCTCGAGATCAGTGCGAGCCCCGCCTCCACCGCGCCCGCCAGCGCGCCGCCCCGAGCGCGATGGCTGCGATGGCAATCCACGGGAGCGGCGCGGTGCGACCCGCCGGCGTGAGCGCGCACTGGCCGCCCCCCTGCGCGGAAGGCGGTGTCGGCGCGACGCAGAAGAAGTCGATGTCGGCGGTGTTCACGCAGTCGAAGCCCGCCGGGCACGAAGAACCGCCGGGGACACATCGCAGCGCGCAGATGCCGGTCGTGGTGCACGTCCCCTCCACGCAGTTGGAGTCGGTCGTACACGACGCCCCGTAGGTACCCGGCGTCGGCAGGGGATAGCGGCACTGGGAGCCGCTCGTCTCGGCCGCGCAAACCATCCCCGACGGGCAGCCGGCGTCGCTCTGGCAGGCCGTGGTGCAGTAGCTGAGACGCGCGTCGTCGGGCGCCACGACGCAATCCGACGCGCCGCCGGCGCACTGCTCGGGAAAGAGGCACGTCTGCCCCGTGCTCGCGCTCCCCAGCGCGTACGCCGCCATCGTCGGCTGTAGAAACGACGCAAGGTACGCATCGACGCGCGTGTACGTCGCCCCCGCGTCGCAGGCGGCGTCGCCGTTGCTGGTCACGCCGACGACGGACTGCACGCCGCCTGCCGTGAGCAGCGCCGGGCCTCCCGAGTCGCCGTTGCACGGCTGCGACGGCGTGGAGGCCACCGAGAACGTCGTCGGGTCCACGGCCGTGACCGTGGTCGTGCCCTCTCGCTTCTGCCCGGTGTCACCGGCGTCCTCCCCGGTGAGCCCCCACCCGACGAGCTGCACCGTCGCCCCGGCGTCCGGTGCGCTGGAGGCCAGAGCGATGGGCGTCGGCGTCGCGGCCGACGCGAGGACCAGGATGCCGATGTCGTTCGTGAGGGTGCCGAGGTCGAACTGTGGGTGCGCGACCGCCTTCGCGATGGGGATGGTGACGACGGCGTCCGCGAGCGACGAACCGATGACGACGCTCCCCCCCTGGACGACCTCCGCGATCGTGCAGTGGCCCGCGGTGAGGACGACGTGGGCCGCCACCAGCGTCCCGCTGCACTCCGTGGCGCCCGACGCGCCCACGATGGACACGACCGCTGGGTCGCTGGAATCCGCGGTGCCGTTGGTGATCGCCGCGCTCGACCGTGCCGCGGGCTCCGGCGCGTGCGTCGCCCCGGCGAGGCAAGCCGCGCTCGCACACCCAATCGCCAGGATGACCCGCTCGAGCTTCGCCAACGAGATACCCACTCTTCGCCCTCGCGATAGTACGTGAGCGCCCGGCCGCGCACACCGCGAGGGAGCGCGAACCGCGACGCCCAGACGATTGTCTGAATTTCGACATCAAGCACGGCGATCGAACCAATGGTCCGGGGTCGAGCAACGCGGATCGCGCCAACTCGCGAATTTCCGAGAGATTCTCACGGCACGTCCGTTGCTCTTACCGGTGTCCACTCGACGCGCGGTGCGGCGAGCAAAACCAAGGGGCGGCAAAGATGCGCATTCGTAGGACGCTGGGCACTCTCGGGATGTGTGTGATCGTGCTGGGTACCGTCGCCGTCGGATGCGGTGGTGCGCCGTCGCCCACATCGACGCAGCAGGGAGGCCTGACGATCCTTCACTCCGACCCCGCCGTCGGCGTGTCGGCCTCGTTCTCGGAGAACGGGCGCGTCGTGTTTCTCGAGACGCGCGTGGGGGCGCCGAAGGGGATCCTCTACCAGAAGTCGTTCCCCAACGAGCCGCTGTTCGAGATGGACTCGCGCGTGGTCGACCAGGAGGGGCGCACCTTCCAGCTCAATCGAGGCGGCGACCGGTTCGTCGACCCGACGTGGGCGCCCGACGCCATGGCGAACAATCACCTCCAGTCGGCGGCGGAAGGCGTTCAGCGGGACAACGACTTCGCGATCGCTCGTGACGCCGCCCGGGTCTTCGCCGCGCAGGCGGGCCCCGAGCTCGCCGACCACGTCTTCCACCTGACGAACCTCACCCGCATCGTTCCCAGTGAGGACCCCGTGCTCCGGGCAGAAGCGGCAGTCCTGCGGGCGCAGCGGGTTGGGGATGTCGCCTTCAACTCGAACGGTTGCAGCTCGAACACGCAGGAGGGCAAGCTCTACACGGCGGCGCTGACCGGCGCCGAGGGGCTGGTGAGCGAGATCAACGGCGCGCAGCACAGCACCATCGGCGGCTGGAACTACAACCACTGCACGGACACGTGGGACCAGCAGGTCAACTCGTGCAACCACGGCCCGTGTGCGCAGTCGTCCTCGACGACCCTGGGGTGCAACACCCAGTCGGGCGCCGTGGCGGCGCCCGCGCTCCTCGACTACTGGGTCGACGAGCCGAGCGGCACGACCGGGACGGTGAGCGGCGCGTGCACTTCGAAATATGGCATCGTCGTGGCTGACATCACCTTGTTCGGCGCCGGCAATCCCGACCACGTCTGCAACGACGACTCGGCCTACGAGCTCGAAGAGATCAAGCAGCACACCAAGAGCACGACCTACGGCACCGGCGCCAACTTCGCCGCGACTTTGGCGGGGAACCAGGCTTACAACTGCCAAAACCCCGGCGCCGTCCACATGTACGCGCCGCCCTGCCCGTAACGAGAGCGGAAGGCGGGCGACGACCATGGCCTCGAGCACCCGGGAGCGCGACGGCTCGGAGGCGAGCGGGTCGATGGAGAGCGGGTGGGTGAGCCGCGGGTCTCGCCCGCGCGACGAGGACGAGGATCCGACCGACGGGTTCACCCAGGTCGCGCGGGCGTTTCAGAGCGAGCTGCGCGACGAGATGCTGGCGACGTTCGAGCGCCTCGTCGCGCGCCGCAGGGCGGCGAGGTAGGCACTCACCGCGCGCACGTGGAGCGGGTCACGCGTCGCTCTTCTTGCGCGGGCGTGCGATGCCGTACTGGTCGAGGCGCGCCATCAGCTGGCCACGGGACATTCCGAGCGCGAGGGCCGCCTTGGTCTGGTTCCACGCCGAGCGCTCCAGCGCGTCCAGGATCCGCGTGCGTTCGAGGGCCTCGAGCTCCGCGCGCAGACCACTGGCCGGGGGTGCTTGCTGTGCCACCGGCCACGCCCCCGTCGCCCCCTCGGCGCCGGGGAACGGCGCTGAGGACGAAACCTGCGGACGCGGCGGCGGAAGGGGTACCCGCGGCGCAGGGCGCGCCAGGACCGTCGCGTTGATCTTCTCGGTCGGCAAGTGGCGCGGCACGATCTCGTCGCCGCTCGACAAGACCACGGCGCGCTCGATCACGTTGCGCAGCTCGCGGACGTTGCCCGGCCAACTGTACGCGAGCAGCATCCCGAGCGCCTCGGGCGACAGCCGCGGCGGCCGCGGGCGGTGCCTCGACGCGGCGGCGATGAACGTCTGCGCGAGCCGCTCGATCTCGTCCCTTCGCTCCCGCAGGGGAGGGATGACGATGGTGATGCCGTTCAGGCGGAAGAACAGATCCTGGCGGAACGTCCCGCGCGCGACCTCGACCTCGAGATCGCGGTTGGTCGCTGCGACGAAGCGGACGTCGAGCAGTCGGGATGCGAGGCCGCCCACGCGGGTCACCGTCCGCTCCTCGATCACGCGGAGCAGCTTCACCTGCACCGCCATCGGCAGTTCGCCGATCTCGTCGAGGAAGACGGTGCCGCCGTCGGCGGTCTCCAGCAGGCCGCGCTTCTGCGCGAAGGCGCCCGTGAACGCTCCGCGTTCGTGCCCGAACAGCTCGCTCTCGAGCAGCGTCTCGGAGAGCGCTGCGCAGTTGAGGCGGAGCAGCGCCTTGTCGGCGCGTGGCGACTGGCGGTGGATCGACTCGGCGAGCACCTCCTTGCCGACGCCCGTTTCGCCCATGATGAGCACGCTGATCGTGCTCCCGGCGACGAGCGCGACCAGCTCGTGTACGCCCGCCATCGCGGTCGACTCGAGCGCGTCGTCCTCCGGCGGGTTCGAGGAGGGGGGCCGCTGCCTTCGCGAGACGCCGTCGTTGGCGTGATCGAAGAGCGCGCCGGCCGTTGCGCCGTCGTCGGGGTAGGTGGCGAGGCCGAGCCTCGACTCGAGCCCCGCTGCGGTGAGCTCCGCGCGAAGGCGCTCGGCTACCTCCGCCGCGGTCGTGGCCGAGGCGCCGTCGATGAGGATCTCGTACTGGTCGGGGGCGTAGAGGGCGAGCACGTCGTTGGCGCGCAGCGCGCGGTGGAGCGCGGCCTCGGCGGTCGCGGCGACGGCGCCGGGCGCGACGTTCACCCGGACGATGGCGAAGGAGCCGCCGTGCCGGCTGCGCCGCGCGCACTCCTCCTCGATGCGCGGCTCGAAGTAATCGTGACTCTGCACCCGGCGAGACGGCGTCGCGCCAGCCACGCGCTGGATGATGATGCTCGCCGCGCCCAGCAAGATCATCTGGCCGGGCGCGATCTCGACGTCGCAATTCGGCTCGATGCGTCGCTCGCCTACGTGCGTCCCGTTCGCGCTGCCGAGATCGCGAATGTAGATGGACGGTCCGAGCGTGAGGACGGCGTGCGAACGCGAGACCGAAGGATGGTCGATGACGACGTCCGACGTGGTCGCCCGGCCGAGCGTCACCGGGCCCAGGGGCTTGAGGCGGAACGTCAGGAAGAGGTCCTCGACGTGCACGATCAGCTGCAGCCTCCCCTTGATCGTGGGGAATCCAGGCTCCGTCTCGTCGGTCGGCACCGGATCATTATGAGGGAAATCCGACCCAACGGTCAGGTCATCGCGCGCCGGCGGCAACGCCTCGTGCCCCGCGGTCGTCACGTCCGTCGGCGTGGCCCCCCTTGGGCCCACCCAGGAGCCGCGGAGCCCAGCTCGGCCTCCGTGGACTATGGGGCGCGCCGGAGATACCTTCCATCGAGCGAAACCGCCCGGCAGGGGGAATGGAAGACGCCAGAAAAGACCTGTCGCCGGAGTCGAACCAGCCGTCGACGAGCGACCAGCCGACGAGCGCGCTCGTAGTGCCGCGGACCCGCGCTGGCGCGAACGACCCGATGGTCGGCGCGGTGATCAACGAAAAATACCGCGTCGTGACCGTGCTCGCGACGGGCGGCATGGGACGCATCTACACCGCGGAGCAGATACCGCTCGGCCGAATGGTCGCGCTCAAGGTCATCCTTCCGACCCTGGCGGACGCCATGGACGACCCGGAGACCGGCAGGGAGTTGATCCGGCGTCGCTTTCTTCGCGAGGCCAGCGTCCTCGCGAAGCTCCAGCACGCCAACATCGTGACGGTCTTCGACTACGGACGGATCGAGACCCCGGCGAGCGATCGCGAGCGCTTCTTCATGGCCATGGAGCTCCTGGAAGGGGAGACGCTCGAGCAACGCATCGAGCACGGCGCGCTCCCCGAGGCGGAGGCCCTCGGCCTGCTTCGGCAGATGGCGCGCGGCCTCCGCGCGGCGCACGCTCAGGGGACCGTCCACCGCGATCTCAAGCCGTCCAACCTGATGCTCGTGGATGGGCCCGAGGCCGACAGCATCGTGAAGCTGCTCGATTTCGGCGTCACGAAGGTCATGGGCGAGAAGAGCCAGGAGCTGACGGACGAGGGGGTCGTCGTGGGCTCTCCCCGCTTCATGTCGCCGGAGCACATGGGCGGGAACGTCGACGGTCGGACCGACATCTACTCGTTCGGGATCATCGCCTACACGATGCTGACGGGCTCGCCGCCGTTCAAGGGCGAGACGTCGATGCTGACGATGATGGCGCACCTGAACAACCCGCTCCCCTCGATCGTGAAAACACGCCCCGAGCTCGGCGTGTCCGAGTGGGTGGACGCGGTCATCCACCGCTGCTGCGCGAAGGCACCCGCCGATCGGTACCAGACGGCCCAGGAGCTCATCGACGCGCTCCGTCCGCCTGGCGACGGCGCGAGCGGCGGTGTGAGGCTGCGCACCTCGTCGGGTGAGATCCAGGTGGCTCAGGCGCGCGTCGAGCCGTCCGGAGCAGGCGAGCGTCAGGGCGACGACGAAGCCACCGCGTTCCTACCCGCCGGCCGCAGCTCCCCCTCGCGAAAGCCGCTCGTCCCCGGTCTCGTGTTCGTGGCGGCGATCGGTGCGGCCGTGTTCCTGTGGAGCCGCAAGCCGATACCCGTCGCAGAGCTGGTGCCGGTCGCGCAAGCGCAGACGAGCCGCATCTCGGTCACTTCGACGCCGAGCGACGTCGAGGTCTACGGCGACGGGAAGCTGCTCGGGCGCACGCCGTTCACGACCGCCGTGCCCACCGGGTCCCCCAAGACGCACCTCGAGCTGAAGCGCGCTGGGTACGCGGTCTTCGCGAAGGACATCGATCCGGTCCACGACGTGGAGGTCGTCGCGGTGCTGGCTCTCGACGCTCCGTCCGCGCCCCCACCGCCGCCCGCGCCGACGAGCCCTTCGCCGCCCAGGCGGAGTTCGCAGGGCCCCCACGGCGGCGCCGTTTCGTACGCCGGCGCTGCGTCGCAGGCACCGCCACCCCCGCCCGCAGCCCCAACGGCTCCACCTCCTCTCCCGCCGCCCGCCAAGAAGGTGGACCCGTTCGAGGACCGACAATGAACGGCGTGTCCGCGGGAGGCGCAGCCGCGCCGGTCCTCGGCGTCGTCTTCCTCGCGCCGGCGATGGCGCGCGCCGACTCGGACGACCACTAGCACTGGGTAATCTCCAGTTGCGAGTCGGCGACGCGGGAGGCGCCGCCTGTCACCAGTGACAGTCGGCGAGCGCCAGAAGCGCCTCGATCCGCGCGCGCACGAGATCGAAATCGCGTAGCGCGCGGTTGATCTGCGCCTGCCGGAGCGCGCCGGCCGAAACGACGAGGTCGAGGCTCGTCCCCTGGCCCGTCAGAAAGCCCACCTGCGTCATGTGATCCACTTGCCGCGCGTGCGTCTCGGCGTCCACGGCGACCTTGCGTGAGTCTTCCGCCACTGCGACCGCGCGCCGCGCCTGCTCGATCTGGATGACGACCGTGCGCCGCTGCGCGATGAGGTTCTGCTCGGCTTCGTCCTTCTGGGCCTTTGCCTGGCGCAGCTCGCCATAGCGCGCGCCGCCGTCCCAGATCGGGATCGTCAGCACCCCTTCGATGTTCCAGGTCGTCGCCGGTATGGCCAAAGCGTCGTTCGACGAGGCCAGCGTCGACTGGAACGTCACGACCGGCGAAAACTGGTACCAGACGTCCTTCACGCCGCGCGCGGCGATGTCCACTTCGGTGTGCAGGACGCGAAGGTCGGCGCGCTCGTCGACCGTACCCACCAGCTTGCAGCCGGTCCCCGTGTCGTTGACCAGGCCGTCGATGTTCAAGCCCTGCGCGGCGCCTATCGGCTCGGCGATGCCGAGCGCGAGGCCCAGCGCTTCTCGGTCCTGGCGGGCCGACTCGTCGCCCGAGACCACCGCGGCGCGCGCGGCGTCCACGTCCTGCTCGGCGCGTACGACGTCGAGCCGGTTGCCCGAGCCGAGGTCCTCGCGCCGGTGGGCCAGCGCGAGCCTCTCGAGCGCTTGCCGCAGGCCGACGCGATTGAGCTCGGCGATCCGCTCGGCGGCAATCTCCGCCACCAGGGCCCCGGCTACGTCCGTCGCGAGGACGCGCTTGCGGTCCTCCAGCGTCAGCCGCGCCGCGTCCTCGGCGCGGTGGGCGGTACCGACGGCGTACCAGGCGCGCGGCGACAGGACCGGTTGCACGAGGCCGATCTGCCCGGCGAGGACGTTCCTCGTCGGATAGGCCAGGTTGACGCCCGGTGCGATGGGGTAGTTCCCCTGGAGAAAGTTGTGCGTCAGGCTTCCGGTCGCGTTCACCTGCGTGAGCGCGCCGGCGAGCGCGATCCGCGATTGCCCTTCGGCCTTCTCGACCTCGTCGAAGGCGAGGCGAAGATCGGTGGAGCGCGCGCGCACGAGCGAGAGCGCGTCCTCCCAGCTCCCGACGGTGCGTCGCGGCGGCGGCAGGGGGTCGAGCATCGGATCGACCACCGTCGGCGCGGGAGGGAGAGCATCGTCGCTCGCTTGCGCCTCGTCCGTCGTCGTATCCGCTTCGGTTCGCGCCGGCTTGGCAGGCTTCGCGGCCGGCTTCTGCGGCGCGGCGACGGGAGCGCCCCCCTGCGCCGTGGCTCGTGGCGCCGGAAGGACGAGCGCGAGCGACGCCAGCGCCGCGAGCGAGAGACGGGTCGCGCGTTTCATTCCGCCTCCCCACCGACGGCGGGCGCGTGAACGACGGACTCCGCGCCGGCCACGCGCTCGCGCAGCGTCTCGACGAGGATGTAGAGCACCGGGATGAAGAAGAGGTTCAGGACTGTGGACAGAAGCATCCCGCCGAAGACCGTGGTGCCGAGCGAGCGGCGGCCCACCGAGCCGGCGCCGGTGGCGATCAGCAGCGGAACGACGCCGAGGAGGAACGCCATCGAGGTCATCAGGATCGGCCGGAGGCGCGTTTCGGCGGCCTCGAGCGCCGCCTCGACGACGGACTTGCCCGCCTCGCGAAGCTCGCGCGCGAACTCGACGATGAGGATCGCGTTCTTGCTCGACATGCCGATGAGCATGACGAGCCCTACCTGGCAGAACACGTCGTTGGAGTAGCCGCGGATCATCTGGAGCAGCAACGCACCGAGCATGGCCACGGGCACCGACAGGATGATGATGAACGGCAGGACGAAGCTCTCGTACTGGGCCGCGAGCACCAGGAACACGAAGACGATGCCGAGCGCGAAGATGTACAGCGTCTGTCCCCCCGACTCGAGCTGCTCCTGAGACAGCCCGGACCACTCGAACGAGAAGCCGGGCGGCAGGTGCTCCTTCGCCGTCTTCTCCATCGCGAGCAAGGCTTGGCCGGTGCTGACGCCCGGCGCCGGGGAGCCCTGGATCTCGGTCGAGCGGAAGAGGTTGTAGTGGTTGATGCTCTGCGCGGTGGCCGTGTTGATGACCTTCACCAGCTCGGCCAGCGGAACCATCTGTCCCGTGATCGAGCGCGCGTAGAAGCTCGTGAGATTGGTCGGCCGGTTGCGGAACTGCTGGTCCGCTTGCAGGTACACGCGGTAGGTGCGCGTGCCGAAGACGAAGTCGTTCACGTACGCCGAGCCCATGTAGATCTGCAGCGTGGAGAAGACCTCGTCGAGCGAAACGCCGAGGGCCTTGGCTCGGTCGCGGTCGACCTCGACGACGATCTGCGGGTCGTTCGCCGTGAAGGCGGAGAAGACGCCGCGGAGGCTCGGGTCCTGGTTGCCCGCCATCATGAGTCCGAAGGTCGCGCCGGCGAGCTTCTCGATCTTCGGCTCGCTCGTCTGATCTTCGATCTCGAACTGAAAGCCGCCGACGTTGCCGACGCCCTGGATGGCCGGAGGAGAGAAGGGGAGTACGAACGCGCCGCCGACGCCCATCAGCGGACCGCGCAGACGAGCGACGAGCGACATCGCGTCCTGACCGGGTTTGGTGCGCTCCTCCCAGGGGATGAGCGAGC
>Ga0302283_1000850_pt1 | contig 25408 bp, 14 predicted proteins | sample III_Fen_E1_4_FD_198770 | JGI IMG/M metagenome (GOLD analysis project Ga0302283, IMG submission 198770) | Peat permafrost microbial communities from Stordalen Mire near Abisko, Sweden - III_Fen_E1_4 | ecosystem: Environmental > Terrestrial > Soil > Wetlands > Permafrost | place: Sweden: Abisko... | reverse complement strand
TGAGCTGGCGCGGCACATCCGCGCGTTGCCCCTGGAACGCCTGGACGCCGTGCTCGTGGCCCACGGCTCGGACACCCTGGCCTGGACGGCAGCGGCCCTTTCCTTCGCGCTGCGGGGCGCTCCCCTCCCCGTCGTGCTCTTCGGTTCCGACCGGCCGCTTTCCGACCCGCGCTCCAACGGTGCGGACAATTTCCGATCGGGAATTTCGTTCTCGCTCTCCGAAAGGCTTCCCGGCGTGTTCGTGGCATGGCGAAATCCGGGCGAACCGGCAGCCATCCACCTGGGCACCCGCCTGCTTCCCGCGGATCCACATCTGGACAGGTTCCGGTCCCCCATGGACGCGCCCTACGGCCATGTCTCGGACGGAGTCTTCTCCAGGGTCGCGCACCCCAGGAACCCGACCCGGTCCGATCTCGCCGCCCGTTCGGCGCAAACATGGTCGCAAAGCCTCCCCTCTCCGGGGACGACGTCCCTGTTCGAAGACCGGGTCCTGGTCCTTCCACCGCAACCCGGAATGGACCACACCCCGCTCCTGGCGGGGCTGGAGGGATGGAAGGCCATCCTGCAGCTCGCCCACCACTCCGGAACGGCCGCCTCCGCGGGGGGGAACGGGTCCTTCCTCGCATTGGCCCGGGCGGCGAAGGCGGCCCGCATTCCCGTCCTCCTCGGGCCCACCAGACCCGGATCCCAGTATCGCGGTCGCACCGACTTGCTGGACGCCGGAGTGAGGATCGCCCCGAACCAGACCTGGCCGTCGCTCGCGGTGAAGATCCGCCTCCTCCTGGGAGCCGGTGGCCTGGATCGGCTGGATGAAGACCTGGCCTGGGAACTGTTGTAGGAAGTCGCACCGCTTCCCGCGATCTACCTTGGAACGCAGATCCATGCCAGCCACGATCGAACAGCGGCGTTGGACGCGGCTGAACCCGGAGATCCTGACGCCTTGCCGGGTGAGGATACCGGGCACGCGCTTGATGCCGGAACTGCGAGATCTTTCCCCGGGAGGGATCGGACTCACGCTTCCCCCGCTTTCCGTGTTGCCGGGCGGCGACAGCATCCGCGTCCGCATCGCCTTCCGCGGCCAACCCGCGGTGTTGCGGGAAGGTCTGGTGCGCGGTTTCGATCCCGTGTCGGGAGCCCTGGGCCTGGCGTGGCCCTGCGAGCCCTCCGAATGGTCCAGCCTCGAGAGACGCGTCCGCACCAGGGTGCACCTGCCCCAGGACTCGCTGTTCGCACGGATGCCTTTGCGCCACGCGCACCGGGTCTGGAGCCGGCTGCGGATCGTGGACATCTCCTCCGACCTCGGTTTCCAGGTGGAGACCATCGGTGGCCCGGGTTACCTGCTTCCGGGCCACCGCGCGCCCTTCCACCTGGACATTCCCCTCCTGACCGGACGCTGCTGGGAAGGCCAGATCCTGTGGTGGCGGCCGGGCTCGGGCCAGACCGTGCGCATGGGGCTCCGGATCCTGGACCCGGATCCGGACCTCGCCTGCGCGCTGGGAGAATGGCTGGAACTGGATCGTCTCCGTCCGCCGCTGGGTTTGCAGGATCTGGGATTCCGCACCTCGACCATGGCGGGCCAATTCCGCTTCCGCAAGGTGGAGGAGGTGGGCGAGCGCAAGGAAGTCGACAGGTTCCTGGAGCAGCCGGAAGGCGGAGAGGGAGAACGGATCGGCGTCTGGGACGGGCACCTGCTGGTCGGAGCGGCGTTGCTGGAAACGGGGATGGACAAGAACCGAAAGACGGTCCGACTGCAGCTCCGCCGCGAGTGGGTGGTTCCCGACGTCTTCTTCGGGATCTGGGAACAGGTGATCCGCCACTTCCTGACCTCCGGAGCCCAGCAGCTCCTCGCGAGCTGCCCGCCGGGCATGGACGACTTGTTCACCCTCGCCGGGCTCCAGCGTCCCGGTCCCGACGATCCGGCGCGGTGGCGGCTTTCCCGGCGCGGTGTGATCTGGGGACGGGGGATGAACCTGGTCCGGTGGCACATCCTCTACGCGGAGGTCGGGGCCTTCGCCCTGCTGCACAGGAACGCCAAGCCTCTCTGGGTGGACCGGATCGTCCGCCTGTCCAAGATCGCGGCCTGGATTCTCCTGCGCGACTGGAGGGAGCCCGTGGAACTGGCCCGACTGCGCAGGGAAGTGGACCGCTGGGCGAGGTCGGTGGGCTAGTGCGGTGTCCTGCACGCAGGGTCAATGGACTCTCCTGCAGGACGCCGCGCTAGATCCGCGCCCGGATCCCTTCCAGCAACTCGCGCATTCGGGGAAGATGGGCCCCGGCCGCTTCTCCGCGCCGCAAGGGCTCGGCCACGATGGCCTCCGCTTCAATCGGGCGTCCGAGCAGGAAATCCACCAGCATGGACGGGCGGTAGGCGCCCATGGATTCGGTCTGGGCCATGTTCCGACCGGGGGAGAGCGGATCCAACTCCACCCCGCAGGCGGCGGCGGCGCGGAGGGTCTCCGCCATGAGGTCCGCGGCGAAGACGCGCAGCGCGGGGTCCGCGACGATCTTGTCGGTGGTGATTCCGCCCGCGTACACGGACAATCCCGAGAAGGGGATGTTCCAGACGAGCTTTCCCCACTTGACCGCGTGGCCGTCGTTTCCCGCCTGACAGGGCACGTGGGCGGACAGGAAGAGATCGCGCAAATGCTCGCAGACCTCCTGGACGCGGTCCCGCCCCCGGGGAAAGTAGGGGGCGAGGGCAACGCCCCCCGCGGCGGTGTGGCGAACGACACCGGGAGCCGTCCGCTCGGAGCAGATGAACGCCGCGCCCGCGGCCACCCTTTCCGGTCCGACCACCGCCGCCAGGAGTTCCTCGTGGCCGAGCCCGTTCATCAGGCAGACCGCCACGCCTTCCGGCGCGAGGACCTTGGGCAGGAGCTGGGGGAAGAGGTCGGACTGCGCCGACTTGAAGCAGACCAGGGCCGCGTCGCAGGGCCCCAGGGCGGCCGGGTCCCGGAAGGCCGACACCATGCCGTGCCAGTTTCCGTCAACGCTGTCCAGCCGGAGCCCGCGTTCGCGGACCGCCTCGTACTCGGAATGGTAGAGGAACCGGACGTCCTGCCCGGATTGGGCCAGGCGCCCTCCGTAGTAGCCGCCCACGGCACCCGAGCCCAGGACGGCGATCCTCAACGGAACGGCTTCCTCTGCCCCACCCACACGCCGAATCCGACGAACGCGATCGCGGTCAGGACCACAAGCGGCACCGGCTTCTGGTCGGACAGGAATTGGCGCAAAATCCGTTCGGTCCAGAAGGCCATGCTCGGATACCCGACAGCGAACAGGAGCACGTAGAAGACGGTGCGGACCAGGAAGTTCCAGCGCGCGACGATCCGGGAGAGAAGCGCGTTGACCGGCCCCGAGACCACCACGACCAGGCTCGTGGCCATGGCGTAGGAAACCCTGGTGACGTGCCCGCGCAGGAATTCCCCGAGCTGGTCGATCTCCAGGATGCGTATCAGGTCCATCGCGTCTTCTCCCCGGGAGTCGCACCGGATCCACCTTCGGACCGGCGCCGCGAAAATCTACACCGGGGGGCTCTCCCCCAGGGGGAGGGTCTCCGGCCCGGCTTTGCCGGAACCGACCCGCCTGAGGTAACATGGTGCCATGTCCGACTCCGCCGCCAGGAGACTCTCCCCCCGCCTTCGACGGTTCGCCTGGGGCGTGGCCGCCTCCATCCTCGCGGCCTTCGCCTCGCTGGCCGTGGAGCTGGCGCTGAAAGGTCCCTCCAGCCGGCTGGAAGGGGTCCTGGACGATTTCCGCCACTGGACGTGGATGGTGGTCCGCGGGCCGTCGGAAAACGACGTTCCGGCTCCCGTCACGGTGGTGGACGTGGACGAACGCTCGCTTCGCGCCCTGGGCGTCTACGGGGAGAACTACCGGGTCCAGCACGCCGCCGTCCTGGACCGCCTCTCGCGGCACGGCGCCGGCGCTGTGGTCTTCGACATCCTGTTCAAGACCTCCGATTCCGGCGCGGCCCGGATGAAGAGCACCCTCCAGGACCTGCGGGAAGCGGGATGGCGGGTCCCGTCCTCCCCCGAGTCCCGCGAACGGCTCCGTCGGCGCCTGGACTGGTCGAGGACCCTGGAAACCGCGGTGGGCCGCTGCCCCAGGGCGGTGGTGGCCGCCCAGTTGGGGAACAGGTTGGACTACCCGAATCCCTCCGACTGGATTCCACGGGCCAGCCGTTCGTGGCAGGATTCGCTGTGGAAGGGAATACCCCTCCCCGACTCGAGCCTGTCCCGCCTGCGCGCGCGCGCGACGCTGGACAACCTCTACCCGGACCTCGCCCGGTCCGCCTCCCGCCTGGGCCTCGCCAACGTGGAACCGGATCCCGACGGCACGGTGCGCCGCGTCCAGCTGCTCTGGCGGTTCCCGGATTCGGCCGTGGCCATGCCCGGCGCAGCGCCGGCCCGGGAAGCGGCCTATCCCGCCCTCTCCCTCTCGTCGGCCCTGCTCCTGCTGGGCCGTCCCGCGGACGGATTCCGTCTGGCAGGAAACCGGCTTCTGCTGGGGGCGCCGATCCGGATCTGGAAGGACTCCGCGGGAATCGAAATCTCCGCGCCGGAACTGACCTGGCCCATGTGCCGGGACCTGCTCGCTTCCAAGGCCGCGCTGGACAGCATGCGCCGGGTCCGCTCGGGCGTGCTGGAACCCACGCGCCAGCTGTGGATCGATCGGGATTCCTCGGGCAGGCTCCGCGTCGCCCTCGCCTACCCCGACAGCCTGGACGACGCCCGCGTCCGCGCCCTGGCGGTCCTGATGCGCGACGGGGCGTTCCCCGCCGGCGTCCCCTCCGCACCGGGCCGCTGGATGCCGACGGATTCCGTCGCGGCTTCCATGACGACCGACGGGCTGGTCCTGTCGCGGCGGATCGCGAGGGATTCCTTCGAGGCGGGGCCGGTCCTGGATTCGGCGACCCTGGATCGGCTCCGGAAGCCGCTGCTGGCCCTGTCCCGCGACGGATGGCGCGGATTTCCGGCGGACTCCGAGGTCCGCGTCTCCAATTGGATCGAAGTCTGGTGGGATCCCGTGCGGCGGCGCCTGGCCTCCTCCATCCCCTCCCTGCGCGGAAGCTCCCTGGAGGCTCTCCTGGCCCTGGACCCCGCGCGCGTCGAGTCCCTGGGCCCGCGCGACACGCTGGCCCTGGGCGATCCGATCGTCGTTCCGCTGGACGGGAGCGGTGCCGCATACATCCCCTTCCAGGCTCCTTCGCAGTGGGAAAACCGGGGACCCGACCAGGCCTGGATCCGGCATGTCAGCTACCTGGACGTGCTGGAAGGCCGGTACGATCCCGCCCAGATCCCGGGACGGATCTTCGTCCTCGGCTCCTCCGCGCCGGCCCTCGCGGACTTCATCGACGTCCCCGTCCAACGCCACCATCCCGGCGTGAACCTCCAGGCGACGGAGGCCCTGGCCCTGGCCTGGGGCGATTCGCTGGCCCCCGTCCCCGAGTGGGTGGATCTTCTGCTGGTCCTGGTGGCCGCGCTGGGAATGGGTCTCGCCACCATCCTCCTCCCGCCCGGATGGGCCATCTTCGCCCTCCTGCTCCTGGCTCCCGCCTTCTTCGCGGGTTCCACGATGGCGTTCGACCGCGGCATCTGGATCCGGCAGTTGGGTCCGATGCTCGCCATGCCCTTCGCCCTGGTCGCGGTCCTCGCGGTGCGCTACGTCCTGGAGGAGAGGCAGAGGAAATTCCTCCACACATCCTTCAGCACCTATATCAGCCCCGAACTGATCGACCAGATGGTGTCCTCGGGGATGCTCCCCAGGCTGGGGGGGGAAGAACGCGAGATCACCGCCTTCTTCAGCGACATCCAGGGTTTCTCCACCTTCTCGGAAGTCCTCTCCCCTCCCGACCTCGTGGAGCTGATCAACGAGTACTTCAAGGCCATGACGGACATCCTGACCCAGCGCCAAGGTTGCCTGGACAAGTACATCGGGGATGCGATCGTCGCCATGTTCGGTGCCCCCATCCCCCTGCCGGACCACCCCCGCCAGGCGTTGCTCGCCGCCGTCGCCATGCAGGAGCGTCTGGCCCGGCTCCGGGAAAAGTGGGAGAATGAAGCACCGAGATGGCCGGAGATCGTGCACCGGATGCGCATGCGCATCGGCGTCCACACCGGTCGGATCGTCACCGGCAACATGGGGTCTGACCTGCGGATGAACTACACCATGATGGGCGACGACGTGAACCTGGCCGCACGCCTGGAGGGCGCGTCCAAGCAGTACGGCGTCTGGATCCTCACGACCTCCGCCACCCTGGACGCCGCCGGAAGCGGGATCCTCTCCCGCGAACTGGACCTTCTGCGCGTGGTGGGCCGGGAAGAGGCGGTGACCGTCCACGAGATCCTGGGCCTGGAGGAGAACTCCCCCGCCGCCTGGAGGGACTGCGTCCGGATCTTCGGCGAGGCCCGCGCCTCCTACAAGGCGGGCGACTTCAAGACCGCCCGCGACGGCTTCCTGGCATGCCTGGATCTGGAACCCCACCGGGGCCAGCCCGGAGCCAAGACCAATCCCAGCGAAGTCTTCGCCGCGCGTTGCGCCTCCTACATGGACACCCCCCCGTCGCCTTGGGACGGAATCCACACCGCCAGGGAGAAATAGGCATGGACGCACGCCCCGTGGTGGGATTGCTGGTCAACGACCTGGTGGGCTCCTACCAGTACGGACACTGGCTCGGGCTCGACGCGGAGGCCACCGCCGCGGGGTGCGACCTGATCAGCTTCAACGGCGGGGAGGTGGGTTCCACGGACCTCGTCAAGCGCATGCGCAACCAGGCCTTCCAGCTCGTGGACGCCCAGGACGTGGACGCGCTCGTGCTGATGGCCCCGGCCGTGGCCAACTCCCTGTCGCCCGACCAGGTGGTCGAATTCCTCCGGAAGCTTCCCGACGTGCCCGTGGTGGTCGCGGGGATGGAGATCCCCGGCTCGGCCTGCGTGATGGTGGACAACGCGGCGGGCATGGAATCGGTGGTGGAGCACGTCGTTGGGCACCACGGTCGCCGCAGGCCGGTTTTCCTGGGAGGTCCGGTGCGGAACCCCGAGGCCGTGGAGCGCAGGCAGGCCTTCCACGCCGTCCTGGCTCGGCACGGGATGGAACCCGATCCCGCGCTGGAACTGGTGGGCGAGTTCGACTTCGGACTGGGGCGGCTGCGGATCGGAGAACTGCTCGAACGCGGAATTCCCTTCGACGCCGTGATCGCCGCCAACGACGAGATGGCCCTGGGGGCGATGGAAGCCCTGAAGGCGGCGGGTCGGCGGGTGCCGGACGACGTCGTCGTGACGGGATTCGACGACGTCGAGGACGCGATGTTCTCGACGCCCGCCCTCACCTCCGTGCGCCAACCCGTGGTGGAGCAGGGGCGGACCTGCATGCGCCTGGCGCTCGACCTCATGGCCGGCAGGCCCGCCCCTCACATCACGCTGCAGGCGGCCTCCCTGGTCGCGCGCGGCTCCTGCGGCTGCCATTCCTTCTCCATCGAGGAAGGAAGGCCCCGCGGAGACGGGACGTCCGGCCAACGGTCGCTGGGCTCGGGAGAACATCTGGCCGCGGTGCGGTCTTCCCTGGAATCCCTGGATCCCGCCCTCGCGCAATCCACCGCCCTGTCCGCCCTGGTCGCCGCCATCTCCTCGGATGCGCGCGCCGACTCCGGGGGCGAGGCCTCCTTGCGCTGCTTCGAAGCGCTCCTGGACGAGAGCGCCGGGTTCGCGGACGATTCCGACCGGTGGCAGATCCTGATTTCGCGGCTGCGCAAGGCGACGCTCCCGTTCCTTCCCTCCGGTTCCTCCGAGACCCCTTCGGTGGAAGGGATCTTCCACCAGTTGCGGCTCCTGGCGCACGAGCGGGTGGTGCAGAGGTCGGCCTACAAGTCGCTCCAGATCGAGCGCTGGACGCGACAGCTCCAGGAGACGGGCGGACACCTGATCACGAGCTTCGACGTCGGGAACCTCATCGAGAACCTGGCGACGGACCTCCCGTTGCTGCAGCTCTCGAGCTGTCACCTCCTGCTCAGGGAGAAGACCGACGGCGACCTGGACCGGACCGGCGCGTCCGATGACAATTTCCGCCTCATCCTTTCCTGGGCCCGGGGCGTGCGCGCCCAGCTTCCTCCCGAAGGCCGGGTGGTCCGGATCCGCGGGCTGCTGCGGTCGCTGGTCGGGGAATCCCCCATCCGCACGGCCCTCGCCATGGAGCCGCTGTTCTTCGAGGAGACGCCGCTGGGGTTCGCCCTCATGGAACTCGCCCCGCGCCGCGGAGTGCTGCTGGACGCGCTCCGGACGCAGATCTCGGCCGCCCTGATGGGCGAGCGGCTGTCGCGCGAGGTGCGCATCCGCACGCACGAGCTGGAGGAAGCGCTGGACCACCTGCGGAAGAACCAGAGCCAGCTGGTCCACTCGGAGAAGATGGCGAGCCTGGGCAAGCTCACCGCCGGAATCGCCCACGAGATGAACACCCCGCTCGCCGCCGTGCGCGGATCCGTGGACGAGCTCAGGAAGCTGGTCGAGGAGTACAGGGATTCCATCGGCGACCCGGGCGTGGAGGAGAAGGACCACCGCGAGATCGCGGGCGACATGCTGAAGAGCCTGGACATCGTCTCGCGCGCCAGCGAGAAGGCCGCGGGATTCGTGCGGTCCATCAAGAGCCAGACCAGGGACATGGGCGCCAAGGACAAGCAGGTCTTCGATCTCGTGCGCGTGGTGGAGGAGTCCGTGCTCCTCCTTTCCCACACGCTGCGGAGCGCGAAGTGCCAGGTGCGCCTGGACTTCCAGTCGCGACCGGCGTCCGTGCTGGGGATCCCCGACCGCTTCGCGCAGGTGGTCACGAACCTCGTGACCAACGCCATCGACGCCATGGAGCGCAAGGGCGGCGGAATCGTGACGATTTCCGTCCAAGCCGACCCGTCCGAGGTCCGCGTGCTGGTTTCCGACCAGGGGACCGGGATCTCCGACGAGGACATGGGACGCATCTTCGACCCGTTGTTCACCACCAAGCCCGTCGGCAAGGGAACCGGCCTCGGGCTCACCATCATCCACGACATCGTGCAAGGCGACTTCGGCGGCCGCATCGAGGTGGACAGCCGCATCGGCGACGGCACCACCTTCACGGTCAGGCTGCCGGCGATCCAGGAGGGTTGAGTCATGGCGCGCAAGACGAACGCGAGGCGCGAAGGCACGGGGCGGACCATCCTCCTGGTGGACGACAGCCGGGAGATCCTCGATTCCGCCCTGGCGCTCCTGGAGCGCGAGGGCCACACGGTCCTGGTGGCCGACAACGGACCCGACGCGCTGGCCATCCTGCGGCGCGAGGACGTGGAACTCCTGCTGCTGGACTACTTCATGCCGGGCATGACCGGCGAAGAGGTCGTGAACGAGCTGCGGACCTTCAACACCCGGGTCCAGATCATCCTGCAGACGGGATACGCCAGCGAGCGCCCCCCCAGGGAAATGCTCGCGCGCCTGGACATCCAGGGCTACTGCGACAAGAGCGGAGGGCCGGAGGAGCTGCTGCTCTGGGTGGACGTGGGGCTGAAATTCGCCAAGCAGGTGCGCACCCTGGACATGAGCCGCCAGGGATTGCGCTACATCCTGGACGTCACCCCCGACCTCCACCGGATCCAGCCTCTGGAGGAACTGCTGCAGGGCATCCTCTACCAGATCGCCGGCCTGGTGGGAGCCGTGCATTCGTTCGTGGCCGTCCAGGCCGGCACCGATCGCAAGGAAGGCGCTTCCGACGCCTTCCTTGCCATGGTGGAAGAGGAACGCGAACTGGTCATCCACGCCGGGATCGGCCGCTTCGAGGGGCAGGAGCGGGTGGAGACGGCCCTGCAGGACGACGCGCTCGAGCAGGTGCGGCATTCCCTCAAGGAGGGAGCCCTGCTGCGGGCCGACCGGAGCACCAGCGTCCCGCTGCGGATCGGGGCCCTGACCATCGGGGTGATCTATCTCGACGACGTCCCGAGCATCGCCCCGGAAAACGTCGAGATGCTCAACGTGTTCGCGAACCAGGCCGCGGTGGCCGTGCAGAACGCCCAGCTCTACCAGATGGCCACGCTCGATCCCCTCACCGGAGTCTACGCCCGCAAGTTCTGGGAACAGATGGCGTTGCGCGAGATCCGCACCGCCTTCCGCTTCCGCCACCCGATCACCCTCGCCATCTTCGACCTGGACCGGTTCAAGAGCATCAACGACCACCACGGGCACCTCACCGGCGACAAGGCGCTGGAAACCGTGGGGCGGATCCTGCGCGCATCCTCCCGCTCCTCCGACGTGGTGGGCAGGTATGGCGGAGACGAGTTCGTCACGGCGCTTCCGCGGACCTCCCAGGAAGGCGCGACGGTGTTCTGCAACCGCGTCCTGCGCGAGATGGAGCGCCAGGACATGCAGGGCACCATGGGACCCTACGATCTGCGCGCGAGCATGGGACTGTCCACTCTCCTGCCCCATTCCTTCGAAATGAACACGCTGCCGCGCCCCATCCCCAACGGGTATTTCCAGCAAGTGCTCCACATGACCTTTTCGCGCGCCGACCGCATGGTGTACGCGTCGAAGAAATGCGGCGGCCACTGCTTCCACTTCGACGAAACCTCCGACTGGCCCGACCCGAAGCTTTGGGAGGCCTCGCAGGATTCGTCCATCGCCTCCACCCTGCTGTCGAGAGAGGAGCAGTGAGATGTCCCGACGACCGGCCCCCGGGAACCACCCTTCCAGCGGACGCACCATCCTCTGCGTCGACGACCAGCCCGAATTCCTCGAGTCCACCCAAGCGCTGCTGGAGCGGGAAGGGCATCGGGTCCTGACCGCGCAGGACGGTGCCCAGTGCCTGGCCGCGCTGGAAACGGAAAAGGTCGACCTGCTCCTCCTGGACTACTTCATGCCGGGTCTCTCCGCCCAGGACATCCTCGTGCAGGTGCGCGATCCAACCCTGCAGGTGGTGCTCCTCACGGGCTACGCCTCGGAGAATCCCCCCCACGAACTGATCGATCGCCTGGACATCCAAGGTTACTGCGACAAGAGCCGGGGGCCCGACGAATTGCTGCTCTGGGTGGGGTTGGCACTCCGGCACGGAGCCGTGGTGCGACAGTTGGAGGCTTCCACCAAAGGGTTGCGCCAGGTGATCTCGAGCTGCCTGCGGCCCGACGAACGGATGCCCCTGGAAATGGAGATGGAAACCATCCTCGCCGAGGCCGCCGAAACGGTGGCCCTGGACGACGTGCTGGTGGCGCTCGCGCCGATCCAGCCCACCTACCTGCCCCCTTCCCGCCTGGAAGAGGAATCCGATTTCTGGGATCCCCAGGGGCCCGAGGGGCCGGAAGAACTCCAAGTGGCCGCCGCCAAGGGGGCATGGACGCGAGCGGACAGCCTGGAGTCGCAGATCGGCCACGAATTGGCCCGGGCCGTGGCGCATGCGCCGCGAACGGAGAGCACCACCTTGGCGCGCGGGATCGGCGTGGTGCCCCTGCGCGCCGACGGGCGATGGCTCGGTTGCATCCTGGTGCGTCCCGCCCCGTTGCCGGACTCGCCCCAGGCCGAGATCCTCTCCTTCCTGGCCCTGCAGATCGCCAATGGATGCCTGGTCCGGCAAGGCGCCACCCTCGATCCCGTGACCGGACTCCAGTCCCGCCGATTCTGGCGCGAGATCGCCGTTCGGGAGCTCCGACAGGCCTTCCGGTTCGGCCACGCGGTCAGTTTCGCGATGGTGTCCATCGATGGACTGGGCGACCTCCGCGCCGGGAATCCCCGTCATGCCGACATCGCGCTGGAGCATGTGGGGCATCTGCTGCGCAGCTCCATCCGGGGATCCGACCTCGCCGGTCGCGGAAACCAGGACGAATTGCTGCTGCTCCTTTCCCACACGGGCGCATCCGGGGCTGCACGGTTCGCGGAACTGCTTTCGCACCGGCTGGAGGAACTCGTCCTGCCCTACCCGGAGAGCCACAACGCCCGGGGCGTGGTGGGCGTCGCCACGGTGGAACCCCACGCGTTCGAGACCGCCCGTCTGCCCAGGCCCATGCCCCAGGAGTACTTCCCCTCGGTGGAAGAACTCCTGCGCACCCGCGCCTCCCGGCGGATCCCGCCCTCCGACGATTCCGGTTTCTCGATCTGGGTCCATCCGGACGCCTCATGGCCGGATCCGATCGAACTCGCGGCGCGGCTGAGACGATCTAACTTCGTGCGATGAGCACACCGCACAGGTCCAAGGACAGCAAGATCGCCGGAGTCTGCGCGGGACTGGCCGAGTCGTGGGGAATGGACCCCCTGTGGGTGAGGGTGGCCGCCGGCGTCCTGGTCTTCACCGGTGCGGCGACGGTTCCCGTGGTCGTCGCGTACCTGCTGCTCTGGTGGCTCCTGCCTCGGGAATAGACTCGACGGCGCTTGTCACGACATCGCCAGGTGGATCTCCGACAGGGCGGCTTCGAACTCCTTTTCGAAGGCGGGAAGTTCCGCGGAAGCGGAGGCCCGGTCCATCGCCTTGGCGGCGGATTCGATCCGGCCTGCCGCCGCGCAGAGCCTGTCCATGCTGAAGTTCGCGGAGGCGCCCTTGATCGAATGCGCGTACAATTCGATCCGGTCCAAGTCGCCGTCGCGCAGGGTCCGCCGCAGCATGTCCGCCAGACCGGGCATCTCCTGCAGGAAGGTGTCCATGACGTTCTTCGCGAGCTCCTCGTCGCCCACGACCCGTTCCAGCATCTTCGGATAGTCGAACACCGCCAGGTTCCCGGGGCCGTCGGGGCCGACCGGCGGCGGCTGAGCCACGGGTGGAACGCCGATCTCCACGAGGTCCCCGGCAAGCCACTTGTCCAGCAACTTCTCCAGGGCGCTCGGCGAGATCGGCTTCGGGATGTGGTCGTCCATCCCCGCCTCCAGGCACCGGGCGCGGTCCTCCGACATCGCATTGGCCGTCATGGCCACGACGGGGATCCAGTGCTGCAGCACCGACGAGCCGCGATCGCGGATGATCCGCGTGGCTTCCAAACCGTCCATCTCCGGCATCTGCACGTCCATCAGGACCAGATCGAACATCTCCCGCTCCAGAACCCGGACCGCGAGCCTTCCGTTCCCGCAGACCCGGATGGAATCGAACCCCAGGTGGTGCAGGATCCCCACGGCGACTTCCTGGTTCACCGGTACGTCCTCCACGAGCAGGATCCTGGCAGCCCTCGTCTCCTGTCGCCGGGAATCCCGCGACCGGTCCGGTTCGCGCCCCCCCCCGTCCACGGGCGGACCTCCCGATCGGATCCCGAAAACCGCCGTGAACCAGAACGCGGCTCCGCGTCCGGCCTCGCTTTCGACTCCGATCTCCCCGCCCATCAATTCGGCGAGTTGCCTGGAGATCGCGAGGCCCAGACCCGTGCCACCGTATTCCCTCGTGGTGGAGGTGTCCACCTGGCTGAACTTCTGGAACAGTCGCACCTGCTTTTCCTGCGGGATCCCGATCCCGGTGTCCGTCACGGTGAAGCGCACGGCGCAGGAGTCTCCCTCCCGGGAATCGAGGCGGCCCACGACCTCGATGCCCCCCTTCTGGGTGAACTTCAGGGCGTTCCCGATCAGATTCGTCAGGATCTGACGCAAGCGGACCGGATCGCCGACGAGCAGACGGGGGAGGTCCGGATCCATGACGCGGACCAGGGACAGCCCCTTGGCGCCCGCCTGGATCTCGGCGGCCTCCACGCAGCCCTGGAGAAGGTCGCGAAGATCGAACTCGATGTCCTCCAGTTGGAGTTTGCCCGCTTCGATCTTCGAGAAGTCCAGGATGTCGTTGATCAGCGAGAGCAGGGATTCCCCGCTGCTCTTGACGATCTGCGCGTAGTGTTCCTGCTGGACCGAAAGGCGGGTCGCGATCAGGAGATCCGCCATCCCGATGATTCCGTTCATGGGCGTCCGGATCTCGTGGCTCATGGTGGCCAGGAAGGCGCTCTTGGCGTGGTTGGCTTCTTCGGCCTGGGCGGCCATGGCGTTGGCGCGGGCCGTCTGGGCTTCCAGGTGGTGGTTCACCTCCTGCAGCTCCCGCTCCATCCGCTTGCGGTCGGTGATGTCGATGATGGAGCTCAACAGACGCCGCTGTCCGAGCACGGTGATGACCTCGCTCGAGACCAGCACGTCCAAGGGGGTTCCGTCCTTGTGACGCATCTGCATTTCGAATGCCCTGACGGAACCGGATCTCCGCAGCTCGTCGAAAAAAAACCGCCCATGCTCCTCCACCTCCGTGAACACGTGCAATTCCTTGTTGTTCCTTCCCACGCACTCCGCCTTCGAGTAGCCGAAGAACGAGACGAACGTCTCGTTGACGTCCAGGAACGTCCTCTCGGGAAGGGAGGCGAGGAACAACGCCGACGGATTGTTCCGGAAGATCCGTTCGAACAGGTCCTGGGGTTCGTCTCGCTCGTTGACGTCGAGGCGCGACTCCACCACCGAAGCATCCGCGGGGCGCAGCGGGGCCTCGGATCCGACTGCGTGGGCGGCACGGCCGGACGGGGTCCCGACCCGACCCATCCATTTCCGGAGGAGACACGCAACGCCCATGGAAACCATTCTCCGATATTTCGGGGAACCGGGCTGGCCTCGCGACCTATTGCACCTTCACCCCAAGGTTGAACAACTCGTTGTCCATCACCGGAACGGGGTTTCCGGGGATGTGCACGTAGCTGATCACCCGCCAATGGTACACGCCCGAAGCGACCACCCGGCCGGAGGTCGTGCGGTGGTTCCACTGGAGCGAGATCCGCACCCGCCCGATCTTGTCTCCGTTCAGCGCGTCCAGATCGGCCTGCGTGATGTCCACCGTCTTGGAGATCACGAAGACGCCTTCGTGGTCGTAGATGTAGAGGATCATGCGGACCGGATAGTTCAGGTACATGCTCGGGCCGTTGCAGTATTTCCCGTTGTCCGGGCAAACGGCCTGGACCTCGGGGTCGGATCCGGTCAGGTATCCCTTGTTGGGATCCCACCACTGCAGATCCGTGGAATCGGCATTCACCGAACCGTCCGTGGCCTGGAGGAGGATTCCCCCGGGTCCGGATCGGTTCAGCTCGTTGGCGTCGATGTAGGGGATCTTTCCCGGCTCCGAAACCTGCAGGAGCGGTGGACGCGGCGGACCCTGGACAACGGTCGCCCAGTGGAGATTGGCCGTATCCACCTGGTTTCCCAGGGAATCGGTCACACCGGCCAGGAAGCGCAGCTTGTAGCCCGGCGACACCGAACCGGGTTGACCGGGGGGCACCAGGAACCACCAGGCGGAATCACCCAAGGCATGGACGGAATCCGCGGGGACCGTGTGCCAGGAAAGGAGCGAGTCCGGGCAAGTCGCCGAATCGTTCTTGCAAATCCCCACCTGGAGCCAATCGCTGGCCTTGGACAAGTCCAGGGGTTCCGAAGGAACCACGACCAAGGTGTCCGGATCGGTGTAGTTCTCCACCCGGTGGATGGTCGCGGATCGGATGACCGGCGCCACGCTGTCGGCGATGGGGAAGGAATCCTTGAACACCACGCTACCCAGACCCGAGCTCCACGTCTCCTGCATGAATCCCGTCTGCACGGGGAATCCGGTGATCCCGTAGGCGAAGGGTGGGACGATGGGAACCAGGAGTCGAGTGCTGTCCACCTGCCCGGGACCCGGCACCTTGTAGAGCAACCGACCCAGACTGTCCCGCAAGGGTTGTCCGTCGGCCAGGAACACCGTGTCGCCGAGGATGCTCGTGATCGGGTAGCCGTCCGTTCCGCGGACGGTCTTCCCCGTGGAATCCACGACGTAGGCGCCGGGCGCCACCCAGGTGGAATCCACGCCGACCACGACAAGCTTGCCGCGCGAGGGTCCCTTGTAGAAAGGGCTCGCGGAGTCGGGCCTTTGACCCGTGCGCACCGCGGAATCCAACGGCGCCGTGAAGGAGGGCATGGACAGGTTCCAGGGCGAGCTCAAGTTCACGACCAGGGCGTCGATCCGACCATCTCCGTTCATGTCCAGGTAGAATCCGGACTGGGCCTGGATCGGGTTCGCCAGGATGTGGTGGGTATCGCAACCCGTGTTCCCCACGTCGTCCGTGTAGCAGCGCTCGACCGTGTCCACCCCGGGCTTCCCGACATCGTGGGTATCCCGGAATTCCTGGTGCGGTCCCGCGTTGTCCACGGTCCAGTCGACCCCGACCTCCCCGATCTGGACCACGCTCCCGTCGGGAGGAGTGACGATGTTCACGATGGGGAGGGATTGCTTGAGGCTGATCCAACCCGTATCCTGGGCGCAGTTCCCGACGGAGTCGCAGTACTTGGCGGGCACGGCGTAGAGACCGTCGCCCTTGAAGTTCGTGGGAATGCTCAACGTGTCGACCAGAACCCTCCAGGTGTGGTCGGGGTTTTCGATCGAGTCGCGCACCCAGTACCACACGGTGTCCACGCCGAACCGCGTGCGCGCGGTCTTGCCCCACCAGGTCGTGTCCAACGCCGGGTTGTGGGTGTTGGGACCCATGATCTTGAAGACTTGCAGGACGGGGGGCGTGGTGTCCACCCACACGTAGACCGTGTCGCATCCCGTGTTGCCGAACTGGTTGGTGGAGCAGCGCGAGATGGTATCCCATCCCGGGGCCAAGGTGGAGTCCTTGCAGGGCTGCGCCACGCTGTCCACCGTGTAGCAGATGTTCTGGATGACCTGTTTGGTGCGGAGACTGTCGGGAGGCGATGTGATCCTCACCTTGGGGATCGCGTTGTCGTCGACGATGGTCAGGGTCCAGACGGAATCCGCGCCCTTGCCCAACGGAGCCGCGGGGGAGAGCCCCAGCACCACCTTCCGGTCGGGGGCCTGGACGCCGTTGGGGATCACCTTCACCCCGAAAGTGCCGCTCTCCGAACGCGCGGGAAAGACCAGGGTGTCTCCGGCGAGCCCGGCGAAGGAGAAGTTGGTGCCCAGGGTCGCGGTGCTCGCCGGAAGGACGGGAACCACGAGCGTCAACGGCACGCCCGACGGGCGCGACAGGCCCAGGCGCACGGGTACGGTTCCCGCCTTGTGCTCGATCACCGATGTATCCGGCGACAGATATTGGACCACCGGAACGGGGCCTCCGTCCGTCAAGGTGGCCAGTCCGACGGAATCCGTCACCAAGGGGATGCGGGAGACCACCGAATCCAGGCGGAGCTCGAAGGAGAGGTCGGGCTCCCACACGGTGTCCTGGAAGATGGACACGGGGATGGAGTCCAGCCTCTCTCCCGGCAGGAAGAGCAGGACGCCGGAGGTGTCGCGGTACTGTTCGCCCGGATGCGCGCCGAGCGAGGCCGTGTGGAACGCCACCCTCACCGTGTCCGCCGGATACCAGTCCAGGCTCAGGTGGAAATGGACCGTGGTGTCGGACTCCACCACCCGCCCCACCGAATCCAAGGCCAGGGAAAGGGAGCCGTGGGCGGGCAGGATGGTGCCCGTCGCGTTGCCGTTCCCGAAGGTGAGTCCGTTCAGGTTGGAGAGGACCACCTGGAAGGTCTGCACGCCCTCTCCCGCCAGGGAGTCCGCCAGGACCCGCACGTAAAGGGCCGTGTCCGTGGTGCCCGGAGGAAGAACCACGACGGTGGAGTCGACCGCGGCGTAGTTCAGGCCGGGAACCGCCGTGCCCCCAGCGGTGCGCCACACGAAGGAGGTGGCCACCTTGCTCGGTCCCGTCAAGTGGACCGGGAACCGGGCGTTCACGAAACCCGCGGCGGGCTGCTGGACGGTGTCGCCGGAAATCCAGACGGGCGGAACGTCGTCGTTGGTGATCCAGCCGGTGTCGGAGAGCTGGCTCAGGTGTCCGTTCAAGCTGGCTTTGATCGCGTGCACCAGGGAGTCGATGTGCACCAGGAACCATTCGTCCGGCTCGTAGACCGTGTCCCCCACCACTTGGACGGAAATCGTCGTGGAGACCGCGTTGGCGGCGATGGTGTCCCATTCCCCGGACACCGGGACGTAATCGTGGTTGGCCACCGTCGCCGTGCCGTCCGACGTTCCCCATTCGAACAGGACGGGCAGTTGGGGTGCCAGCCTCGTGGTGAGAGGCAATCCGGTGACGGGATCCAGCAACGTCACCGTGAAGGTCTCGGGCCGGGTGCCCGAATTCCCCTCCGGGAAGGAATCGCGCGGCGAGACCCGCTGGATGCGGATCAGAGGGGGCTGGTTGTCGTTGACGATCACCCCCACCACCGTGTCGGCCTTCAGGGTGGTGTCCAGCACGCCGCTCTTGTTGGCGAATCCGGCGCCGGTGGGGTTTTTCAGGACGACCCACAGGCTTTCCGGAGGCGCATACGAAGAATCGTTGAAGATGCGCACCGTGATCGGCGCGGTCAATCCCTGGGGTTGTATGGTGTCCCAGCCGCTGTCCACCTTGAAGTTCAAGCCAGGTACGGCGTGGCCGATGCCCGCGGGCATCGCAACGGTGAACCACTGGAAGATCACCGGGTAGGCCGTGGTGTTGGGCATGGACACCGCGAGTGTGGTGTCGCGGCAGGGCTTGCCGGTGCCGTCGTGGCAGGAGGTGTCCGTTTTCGACTTCACGGTGAAGTTGGTCAGCCCGATGAGGGTGGGGACCAGGCCTCGGAAGGGGATGAAGGCACCGGCCCCGAAGTCGATGTTGTTGTCGCCGAACAACCGTTTCGCGAACAGTTGTCCGAACAAGGTGACCTGGTTTGACAGGTGGACATCGCCCTTCGGCGCGGAAATGGTGGCCCAGATGCGGTTGTCGCTGGGGATCACGATGTTCCCTCCGCTGGCCAGCATCATCGTGCCTCCCAGGAACTGGCCCGGTCCGCTCCCGAAGGCGGTGGCCAGACGACCACCATCGGGTCCGATGAAAGCGTGGGAGGAATTGGCCGTCACGTTGCCCGAGGCGTAGACCACCGTGCGCCCCCCCGTGGGCTGGGCGGCGATGATCGCGTTGCCACCGCTGAGTTCGATCGAGGTGAAGGAGTAGAACCCTTCCGTCAGAAGGATGGCTTGTTGGTTCCCCGTGACGTTCAGGTCTCCGTAGTACCCGGGGAGCAACGTGTCGCCGTGGCAGGAACCCGCGGGCAGTCCGGCGCTCGAACAGTTCCAGTAGTACGCGGTGGTGACGGTCGGCGAGAGGAAGGTCGCGACCGGGTTTGCCGTGTTTGCCGGTCCGGAAAGGTCCACGTTCGGCGGAGTCGCGGGAGGAGAGTATCCGGCGATGCTGTAGGCGGGCAGGGAGGTGTTGGGCACCTGGAGCGGCGGTGCCATGTTGGATGTGTGGATCTGGTTCGATACGGCATCGCCCGCTACCATTCCGGCGAAGGTGCCCGCGGAGGTCGATGCGCCGGATAGGACGATGGGTTGCCCCCCGAAGGAGAGGGTGTCTCCTACCTGGATCAGGGAGTCCGACAGCGTCGAGCTTCCGAGGTACAAGTTGTTCCCGACATCGGTCTTCGGCAGGTTGAAGCTGTCGCTGACGTTGAGACCGATGGTCAGATTGTGCCCCGCCCCGATGTACGGAGCGCGGAGCTTCATCCCGGAACCCAGGACGATCCCTCCCCCGGAGCCGAAGAGTCCGCCATCGGCGAGTCCGGACTGGTTGGGGAGGTTGATGGAATCCGAGGTGTACACGGAATAGCCGATGATGCTGTTGGCTGGCGTAAATTGTCCCAAGCCAACGTTTGTCGCCCCCCAGCTGAAATTGGCAACCGCAGAGAACAAGACGGCGGCAAGCCACCTATCCCAGCTGATCGAACCTCTGCTTGGCGACATGTGAATAATCCTTGGTGGGAGCAACGACTCCAGGAAAGTACCACCCATGGCATTCCCAGGGGCCTCACGCGGAGTATCGGTGGAAAACACGTTCACACCGCGAGTACAAGGCCAGAGGGGCTGGCGGGGAACGTCTTTCGCTGAGCAATCACCTGGAAATTTAACGCCTTTTCCGGCGCGGATTCAAGTCCCCCTCGGTTCCAATCGCTATCGAGTCTATTCCCGGTGGAATCCGGAGAAAACCTCTCCGCTCTGAAAGGTCGCGAGGATCAATTCGAATAAGCGCCCGTCGGAAACGGGGAGAACGATTGCCCTCTATTAAATAGCTAAAGATCCTATTATCAATAATAGGGCGGGGACGCAAAACACGCCCGTTCCCCACCGATCCATACCGAATCCACACAATCCACTGCCCGCGAGCGCACCCAATGCCGAAACCAATGCCAAGGCTCCGAAGGACAACGCGCGCTCGCTCGCCGGAGCCAGTCGGGAGAGCAACGCCTTCTCCGCTCCCTCCGTCGCCCCCGAAAGCGCACCCCACCCCAATCCCGCCAGCCACAACCACGAGCCGCGTCCCCACGCGAGACCCGCGAAGACCACCGCGCCCAGGATCCATCCGATGCGCAGAAGCCGAGCCGCCCCCAGTCGGGAGAGCAAGGGACCGGCCGCCGTCGCCGCCGCGGTTTGGACCAGGCCCAGTGCCGCCCAGCCAAGGCAAAGCGCCCAAACCGGGGAGCGGTGGAGCGATCCCGCGGAAAGGCCCACCGCGGGCAGGAGCACCAGGAGCGGGCTCAGTTTCGTGCCCGTGGAGGCGAGGGCCAGCGCGAAGAGGGGCTTCCGCAACGCTTTGGATCGAGGCCACCAGCCCGGAGACGGCGACGCGACGGATGGGAATTGGTCGATTTCCGACCGCGGGGCGTCGCGCAGCCCGCGGCACAACCACGCCACCCAAAGCGCGGGGACCACCAGGAACCCGACCGCCCACGGGATCCTGTCGGGCGCGAGCCAAGCCACCAGGGCGGCCAGCAGCGCGCCGATGGTGGCGCCCAGGTTGTCCAGCACGCGCATCGCGTTGAACGCCTGCTCCCTGATCCCGCCCTCGGTCCAGTCGGCGACCAAGGCGTCGGTGGCCGAGCCTCGCAAACCCTTCCCCACTCGGTCCCCCACGCGGCAGGCGACCACCCAGACCGGCCAGCCCAATGCCAACCCCACGGCCGCCAAAGGCCGCGCGAACGCGTTTGCCGCATACCCCGTACCCACCCAGACGACCCGTCTGCCCGTGGCGTCCGAACGCCGTCCGGACACCACCTTCAGCAGTTGACCCGTGGCGTCCGCCAGACCTTCCATGATTCCGATCCACGCCACCCCCACCCCGGCGGGCAGAAGCGGCGTGAGGAAATCCAGGCTGAGGTCGTTCAGGAAGTGGAGCCACGCGATCCGGCGCGGCACGGGAGGCAGTTCCCGGAGCATGGTGGGGGGGAAACCTACGAATGGATCCGCATCATCAGCACGGCAACGTCCGCGGGACGCACACCGGGGAGCTTCGCGGCTCCGGCCAGGGTCAGGGGTCGCTCGCGGGCCAGCACCTGTCGCGCCTCGATGGAAACGCCTTCCAGCGACGCCCAATCCAGGTCCGCCGGAAACGGCTTGGATCCCTGGCGGCGAACCCGTTCGATCTCCCTTTCCTCGCGCAGGAAGAAGCCCTCGTAGCGAAGACCGCTCTCGACTTCCAGGATGCCCATGCGGTCGGGAGGGTCGGGAAGCTCCAGTTCGGCGACCAGGTCCTCCAGTTCCACGCGCGGACGCCTGGCGATGTCCTCCGCCCGGACGACGGATTCCGGCACCGACTCGCCGCGCGACTCCAGGAATCCGCGCAGGCGGTCTGGCTCCAGCTTGCGGGCGGCCAACCCGGAGCGCAGCCTGTCGCGCGCGCGCGCGCGCTCCGTGTGTCGCTCCCAGCGGAGGTCGTCCACCAGCCCCAGTTCCCGGCCAAGCGGGGTCAACCTCGCTTCGGCGTTGTCGTGGCGCAGGTGCAGCCGGTACTCCGCCCGCGACGTGAACAGCCGGTAGGGCTCCACCAGGGGAGTGCCGGTCAGGTCGTCCACAAGGACGCCCATGTAGCTGGATGTCCGCTCGGGCAGGAAGGGACCCTTGCCGGAAATCGACAAGGCGGCGTTGGCGCCGGCCACCAGCCCCTGGGCAGCGGCCTCCTCGTAGCCCGAGGTTCCGCAGGTCTGCCCGGCCAGGTAGAGGCCGGGCACCCCGCGCACCTCCAGGGTGGGATGGAGCCCGGTGCCGTCCACCGCGTCGTACTCGACGGCGTACCCGTAGCGGATCACCTCGCAACCCGCCAGCGCGGGGATCGTCCGCAGGGCCGCGTCCTGGACGTCCGACGGGAGCGAGCTGGAGAAGCCGTTGACGTAGACGCGGTCGTTCTCCAGGCCCTCGGGCTCCAGGAAGAGCTGGTGCCCGTCCCGTTCCGGGAAGCGCGCGACCTTGTCCTCGATGGAAGGGCAGTAGCGCGGTCCCGTTCCCGAGATGGCCCCGTTGAACAGGGGGCTCCTGGAAAACCCTTCCCGGAGCCGGTCGTGCGTGCCGGGCCCGGTGCGCACGATGTGGCACCGGACGCGATTTTGGACGGAATCCGTCAGGATGGAGAAGGCCCAGGGCCGGGCGTCGCCGTCCTGCGGTTCGGCCAGCGACCAGTCGATGGAATCGCGCCGGAGCCTCGGCGGGGTGCCCGTCTTCAGGCGGCGGAGCCCGAGACCCAGGCGCCGCAGCGAATCGGAGAGCCCCTCGGAAGGTGCCTCGCCCACCCGCCCCCCCTCCCAGACCTCCTCGCCCCGGAAAAGCCTTCCCCTCGCGAACGTCCCGGTGGTGGCCACGACCTTGGCTGCCGTCAGGATCCGTCCGTCCGAGAATCGGAGACGGAATCCGCCCGCCACCTGTTCCAGGTCCACCACTTCGCCCGCCGCCAGGGACACTCCGGGATGGCGCTCCAGCGCTTCGCGCATCCATCGGGAGTACGCGTCCATGTCCTGCTGGGCGCGTGGCCCCCACACCGCCGCGCCGCGGCTGGAATTGAGCATGCGGAAATGGATGCCGTTCACGTCGGCGGCGCGGCCCATCAGGCCGCCCAGGGCGTCGATCTCCCGGACCAGTTGGCCCTTGGCCACGCCCCCGATGGCGGGATTGCAGCTCATGCGCCCGATGGCGGACAGGTCCTGCGTGGCCATCAGCACGGAACGGCCCATGCGCGCGGCCGCCGAAGCCGCCTCGATTCCCGCGTGTCCGCCGCCGATGACCAGGATGTCCGTGTCCATGGAGGCTGGCAAAGCTACACGCGGGATGGGGGGCCGCGCCGGTCGGAATCCGGACTCACCAGCGGAGCCGCGAAGTATCCAGGGCGGAAACGTTCTGGAAGTTCACCGGAGGCACCAGGGAGTCCCCGGTCATCGACAAGTCCTGGATGTGAAGGGTTCCCGCCAGGTTCCGCACGTCCAGGGCGGTGTAGCTGCTGTCGATGCGGGATGAATCGATCCAGACATCCCCCGCGATCGTGCTGTCCCCGACGGTCCGCACGGCCGGGCCCGTGGCCCCCACGAAGGCGAATCCCGTGATCTTCGCCCACCCCTGGCTGATGATCAGGCAGTTGGACACCGCCGATCTGGCCAGGATGCGCGCTTCCCCGCCGAACGACCGAAGAACCACCGGCAGAAGCCGCGCTCCGCCGTGGGACAGGTTGAGCCCCATGGTGGGATAGGTGATGCCCCCTTGCACCCAGAGGGTGTCGCCGGGGTCGAGGTCGGCCAGCGCCGATTGGATGTTGCCGTAGTAGGCGGAGGAGCGTCCCGCCGAATCCGGCAGCACCACGCGGATTCCCTGCGCGGGAACGGGCGGCTTCGCCGCCGTGTCCACCGACCGGGACACCAGGTTCGCCGGGTCGTAGGGGTTGTCCCTCTCGGCGCAACCCCAAAGGCACGCCACGAGCAGCAATCCCCACCTCTTCATTCCGCTTCCCGACCCGGAACCGGGTTCACGGTCCGCTTTCGGCCGTGACCGGTTCGTTCAAGGCCTTTCGCGCCTTGGCGATCGAACCCGCGTCTCCCAGGCGGCGCGCGACCTCTTCCCGGAGCGTCCAGGCGCCGTGCCATGTGGCGGAGCCGACGGCAAGCCGGGGAATCCATCCATCCAGGGAATCGGCGACTGCTTTTTCCTGGCCCAGGGACCCGGCGCGCAGGCGCAGGGATTCCAATCGGCAAAGATCGGCCAGGGCGGGCGACGCGGCCGCGAAGCCGTAGGCCACGAGCGCATCCCGGTCATCCCCTTCCCGGGCCGCCAGACGGGCCCAACGCAAGGCGATGGCGGCGGCGGCGGGATGGTTCGGGTGGCGGTCGACGAATTGGGAGAGGATCCGCACGCAATCGGACCCCTCGCGGCACGAAGGCACGACCACGGAGTCGGACGCGACCGGATGGTTCGACTGGGCGGCGGAAGCCGAGGAGACGGGTGGCCGGGCAGCCGACGTGGCGTCGGGATTTCCCGGAGGCGCCGTCGCCCGGGATTCGCGGGTTGCCGCGACCGGACCGCCCTCGCTGCAAGTCGATTTTTGACCGGCATCCACGAGCCGCTGGTAGCGGGGGTTCTCCAGCCGGATCCTTCCTTCCTGGACGGCCACCCAGGGGCGCAGCGAATCCACCCCCACGGTGAACACCGTCCCCACCACATGGACCTGGCAGTCCCCCACTTCCACGGCGAAGGATGCGCCGGGGCGGCGGTGCCGCACATGGAATGTGGCCACTCCCCGTTCGATCCGGATCCCCACCGAACTGTCGGTGTGTTCGGAGAGCAGCAGCCGGGCGTCGTTCGCCTCGATGCGGCAGCTCTCGGCCGTCCAGTTCCAATCCGCCCTTCCCCGGGTGTCCAGGACCTGGCCGGTCGACCAGGAAAGACGGGCTTCTCCGGCGGGCCGGGCGCTCCACACCCAGGCGCCCAGACCGATGGCGCAGGCCGCGGCCGCACCCGCCAATCCCAGGTGCCAACCGCGGATGCCTTCCAGGAAGCGTTCCCAGGGCGAACGCGGAACCTTGGCGATGCGGGCCTCCCGGGCGAGCCATCCTCGCATGTCGTTTTCCAGACGCAACCAACGATCTTCGGGAAGATCGAAGGAGGTTTCCTTGAGCGTGCGCTCCCAATCGCGGTGGGCGGACATCAATCCTCCTCCCGATCGCGGAGGCAGAGCGCCATGCGCTTGCGTGCGTGGAAGAGCCGGGACTTCACGGATCCCTCCGGGATGGCGAGGATCCGGGCGATGTCGGCGAGTTCCAGGCCGGAGTAGAGGTGCAGGACCAGAGGAAGCCGATGCAGCAGGGGCATCTTGTCCAGGCAGCCCTGGATCCAGTCGCGGAGCGCGTGCTGGTGGGCCAGATCGCGGCCATCGCCCCCGGCCTCGGTTTCCAGGCGCTCTTCGTCCATGTGTTCGGCGTCGGCGTCGCCCCGCCTGCGCTGGGCCAGGCGATTGCGGGTCGCGCTGTGGCAGACCCGCACCACGATGCCGTGGAACCAGGTCCGGAAGGCAGCCCGTCTCGAGAAGGACGCCAGGCTCCTGTGGAGCTGGAAGAAGCATTCCTGGAGGAGATCCTCGGCGTCCTCGGGACGGCCGGATGTGCGCACGACCAATGTGAGGACGTAGCGTCGGTGGCGT
>Ga0302283_1000845_pt1 | contig 25448 bp, 17 predicted proteins | sample III_Fen_E1_4_FD_198770 | JGI IMG/M metagenome (GOLD analysis project Ga0302283, IMG submission 198770) | Peat permafrost microbial communities from Stordalen Mire near Abisko, Sweden - III_Fen_E1_4 | ecosystem: Environmental > Terrestrial > Soil > Wetlands > Permafrost | place: Sweden: Abisko... | reverse complement strand
CAGCGCGAAGGAAAGGGCCGCTGCCGTCCAGGCCAGGGTGTCCGAGCCGTGGGCCACGAGCACGGCGTCCAGGCGTTCCAGGGGCAACGCGCGGATGTGCCGCGCCAGCTCCGTCCAATGCCCGCTGGAGGCGTCTTCCGACAGGATCGAGAAGGGACGGCTCCAGGTGCACTCGACGCCGCTTGGGAGGAATTCGAGGATCGCCGGGCGTTCGGCGGAGTCCAGCTCGACCGTCCCTCCGCGCTCGACCGACCCGACGGTCCCTCCCGTGGCCACCAGGTGGATCCGGCTCATGGGGATGGCTCCCCGGTTCCCCGCAGCCGGGCCAGGGTCGCGTCCCTGAAGTCCGGCCAGGTTCCCTCCAGGATCGAGCGCCGCGAGGCGTCCATCAGTTCCTGGTAGAAGTGGATGTTGTGGAGCGACGCCAACCTCAGGGGAAGGATCTCCCCCGCCTTGAACAGATGGCGCAGGTAGGCGCGGGAATAGCCGGCGCGGCACGCCTCGCAACCGCAGCCCGGATCGATGGGGCGCTCGTCGGCGGCCACGGACGCGGCCTTGTAGTGGAAGGGACCGTTCCAGGTGAAGACCATGCCGTTGCGCGCGTTGCGGGTGGGCATGACGCAGTCGAACATGTCCACCCCGCGGTCCACCAGCTCCAGCAGGTTCCGAGGGGTGCCCACGCCCATGACGTAGCGCGGCTTGGAGGCGGGCAGGATCCCGCAGCAGAGCGCGGCGATCCGGTACATGTCCGCTTCCGGCTCCCCCACCGACAGCCCCCCGATGGCGTTCCCCGGCAGGTCCAGCTCCGCGGCCTCCCGGGCCGACCGTTCGCGAAGTCCGTCGTGGAGGGCTCCCTGCACGATGGGGAACAGGAATTGTCCGTGGCCGTGGGCGGTGGGATCGCGGCGCCAGAGGTCGGCCATGGTCCTCGTCCAGGAGAGGGTCCTGTTCCACGAACGCTCCGCGGTGGCGAAGTCGGCGTCGGAGGGAGTGCATTCGTCCAGCGCCATGGCGATGTCGGCCCCGATGTCCCGCTGGGCCTCCAGCACCGACTCCGGGGTGAAGCGCAGCCGCGAGCCGTCCAGGTGCGAGGCGAAGGTGATGCCCTCGTCGTCGATCTTGCGGATCTTCGAGAGCGACCAGGCCTGGAATCCGCCGGAATCCGTCAACAGGGCCCCGGTCCACCGGTTGAATCGGCGCAGTCCGCCCCGTTCGCGCAGGAAGGCGGTTCCCGGTCGCAGCCACAGGTGGTAGGTGTTCCCCAGGATCACGTCGGCGCCGGTGCCCGCCACCTCCTCGCTGGTGAGCGACTTCACGGACCCGGCGGTGCCCACGGGCATGAAGGCGGGGGTGCGGATGGTCCCGTGGTCGGTGCCGAACTCGCCCGTCCGCGCGCTGGCGCTGGAGGCCAGGATCCTGAACGTGCCTGGTGCCGGTGCTTGGTTCAAGATGGACCCGTTCCTCCGGATTTTGGTTTCTCTCCCGCGGCATCCCGGAGAGGGCCTCAACGTACTCATCGACCGCTCCGCTTCCCAACCGGTGTTTGCACTTTGGAGCGAATAGATGTACGTTATGTACATGTTGATGTCGGAAGATCCGATCGCCTCCAAGTCCGGTTCCTCCACCGGACCGGATTCCTTGTCCGTCGTCCAGGCCCGGGAACAGCTTCCCTCCCTTCTGGAGGCGGCGGAAGCCGGGACGGAGACGGTCATCTCGCGTCGCGGTCGGCCCGTGGCGGTCCTCGGACCTCTTTCCTTGCGCCGTCCCCGCCACGCGACCTCCCTGGATTCCCTGATCGGCTCCGGGTCCAGGCTCTGGGGCGAGGCGGGCGAATGGGTGGCACGGCAGCGCGCGGAGTGGGACTGAAGTGGATCCATCCCCGTTGGAGGCCCTGCCCATCGGGGCGACGGTGGTGGTGGACACGGCCCCGGTCATCTACTTGCTGGAGGACAATTCCCGGTATCTGCCCCGATTCCTTCCCCTCTTCCGGGCCGCCGAGCGCCGGGAGCTCCGGATCCTGCTCACGCCCATCACCATCGCCGAAGTCCTGGCCGGACCCATCAAGGCCCGCAAGGAGGCGCTGGCCTCCCGATACGAGCACGCCCTCCGCGAGGGGCTGGGCTGGCGGGTGGCCGACCTGACGGCGGACATCGCCGCACAGGCCGCGCGACTGCGCATCCGCTACGCCCTGAAGCTCCCCGATGCGTTCCAACTGGCGGCGGCCCTGGTTCATTCCTGCGAGGCCCTGGTCACCCACGACCGCGATTTCGGCGAAGCCCGCCGCGAAGTTCCCATCCTCGGCCTGGACGAACGCTGACGGGTTTAATGGCGGAAGTGTCTTGTGCCAGTGAACGCCATCGCGATGCCCAGTTCGTCGCACTTTTCGATGGACGCGGGATCGTTCTTGGAACCGCCGGGCTGCACGATGTACTTGATCCCGAACTCGTGGGCGGCTTCCACGTTGTCGGGGAACGGGAAGAAGGCGTCGGACGCGAGCACCATCTTGCCCACAACGCTCTTCCAACCGCCCGGAGGGGCGATCTGCTCCAGCCGCGAAAGCCAATCGAGAACGCGGGGCTGCGCGAGCTTGACGTTGGAATCGATGCGGTTGGGCTGGCCCATGCCCGCGCCCACCAGGCTGAACTGGCCGGGGGCGTATTCGTGGCCGATGGCGATGGAATTCGACTTCAGGTGCTTGCAGGCCTTCCAGGTGAATTCCGCGAGAGCCTTCTTCCCTTCCGGGAAGGGCATCTTGGTGACGCAGTCGAACTTCTCCCACACCTCGGAGTCCCGATCCTGCTCCAGCATGCCCCCGATGATGTGCTTGTACACCTTGCGCGGGACGGCCGCCGCGAAGGGCGCGATCTCCAGCACCCGGATGTCCTTGGACTTGGCCACCAGGAACTCCAGGGCGTCGGCGTCGTAGCCGGGAGCCAGGAGGATCTCCACGAAACGACCCTTCAGGACTCGCGCGGTCTCCACGTCCACCTTGCGGGTGAGCGCGATCACCGAGCCGAAGGCGCTGACGGGATCGCCTTCCCAGGCGGCGGCCAGGGCGTCGCAGAGCGTGACGCCGGTGGCGAACCCGCAGGGGTTCATGTGCTTGACCACCACGGCGGCCTTGGAGCCAGCCAGTTCCCGGGCAGCTTCCAGGGCGGCGTCGGCGTCCACCAGGTTGTTGTAGGAGAGTTCCTTGCCGTGCAGTTGACGGAAATTGCCCAAGCTGGGCTCGCCCGCCTGCGCGACGGGCGGTTCGCGGTAGAAGACAGCCTTCTGGTGGTTGTTCTCGCCGTAGCGCAGCGCCTGGCCTTCGCCGTAGCGCAGGTCCAGCCGCTCGTCGGAGAGGATGTTCCTGGCGAGATGGCGTTCGATGGCGCTGTCGTAGCGGCTGACGAGCGCGAAGACCTTCACGGCCAGGCGACGGCGGGTTTCCGGGGAGGTGTCCCCGATGGAGCGCAGCTCGGCGAGCACCGGGGCGTAGTCGGAAGGATCGATCACCACCGTGACGCGTTCGTGGTTCTTGGCGGCCGAGCGCAGCATGGAAGGTCCGCCGATGTCGATGTTCTCGATCGCTTCCTCCAGGCCCGCACCCCGCGCCACGGTGGCTTCGAAGGGGTAGAGGTTGACCACCACCAGGTCGATGGGCGCGATTCCGTTGGCGTCCATTTCCGCCTTGTGGCCGGGAAGCTGCGGACGTCCCAGCAGTCCGCCGTGGACCTTGGGGTGGAGCGTCTTCACCCGACCTTCCAGGATCTCGGGATGGCCGGTGAGCTGGTCGATGGCCGTCGCGGCGAGTCCCGCGTCCACCAGAGCCTTCAAGGTCCCGCCCGTGGAGACCAGCTTCCAGCCCAGTGCGGAGAGTCCCTGGGCGAATTCCACCAGGCCGGTCTTGTCGGAGACGGAAAGCAGGGCGATGCGGCTCATGCGAGACCTTTCGGAAGTACGACGCTTGTTGGTTCGAGAAGGCTCGCCAATTTAGTCAGGCGGGTGCGCTCGAGCTTCCCGTGAGGCGCATGTAGGCCTCGCGGTATTTCTCCAGGGTCTTCTCCACGACTTCGGGCGGCAGGTCCGGGGCGGGGGGATTCTTGTCCCAGGCCAACGACTCGTAGTGGTCCCGCACGAACTGCTTGTCGAAGCTCGGCTGCGCCTGGCCGGGGGACCAGGATTCGCGGGGCCAGAAGCGGGAGCTGTCGGGGGTGAGGACCTCGTCGATGAGGGAGATGCGCCCGTCGATGAGTCCGAATTCGAATTTGGTGTCGGCGAGGAGGATCCCCGTGGACTCCGCGTGCGCCGAGGCCTTGGCGTAGAGGGTGAGGGTGGCCTCTTCCAGGTAACGGGCGACCTGGGGTCCGCAGATCTCGGCGGCGTGGGCGCGGGTGATGTTCTCGTCGTGCCCGATGTCGTTCTTCGCCGCAGGGGTGAAGATGGGTTCGGGGAGCTTGGATCCGTCCTGCAGTCCGCGGGGCAGCTCGTGTCCGCAGACGGTGCCGGTGGCCTTGTAGTCCTTCCAACCGCTCCCCACCAGGTATCCCCTGGCCACGCACTCCACATCGAAGCGGAGCGCCTTGCGCACCAGCATGGAGCGCCCCCGCAAATCTTCCCGGTAGGGTCGAAGCGCGGCGGGGAAGAGATCGACGTCGGCGGTCACCAGGTGGTGCGGGAATCCCAGGAGCTCGAACCAGAAGAGGCTCATCTGGGTGAGCAGGATTCCCTTGCCCGGAATGGGCGTCGGCGAGACCGCGTCGAAGGCGGAGATGCGGTCCGTGGCCACCAGCAGGAGCTCGTCCCCCAGGTCGTAGATGTCCCGGACCTTTCCTCTGGCCTTGAGCGGGACTCCAGGAAGATCCGGTGGAAGGAGGCTCATCGGAGCAAAGATAATCGGAGGCCGTCGGTGAAGTTCCACCCGCCGCAAAGTCACCTTCGTTTCCGATTTGCGGAATCGCGGCAATGTGGAATTTTGAATTATTCCAAGATGGAATGATTCACAATCCATTACTCCGAATTGTTTATCCGACAACGCACAAATGCCTGCATTCAAGCCAGGAATTGCTGGTAACAACGTGTCGCAGGCGTTAGAATCTCTGTGGATGACCAACGAGCATTCGACATTGGTTTTCCTGCATCTTCCGGGGCGGTGTGCTCATGTGGAAAACAGCTTCTTACGCTTGCCGACGGATGCGATGGTCTTGCACATGGGCGCGATGTAGATTCGAAATCACAAGGTCTCCGTCTCAGAGGATCCCCAAAACCATGCCTTTCCTGCCTCTTCAAAGATCGGTCGCCCGCCCCGGCAAGGCTGGGAAGACATCCGTGTCGAGGTTGGGGTTCCTGGGACTGGCCGTCCCGTTCCTGGTAGCGGTGCCCGCCGTGGCGCAGGTCAACATCAACCAGTTCGCCCTATATCCGAGCTTGGTGCCGTATTCCGTCTATACCACGGATTCCATCAATCTCGGGAACAGCGGAGGTGGAACCGCGGATGGGGGACTCTTCGGATCAGGCGGGGGGATCGTCCTTCCGCAAGGGGTGAAGGTCAGGAACGGCTTGACCTCCGTTCGCAGCGTTCTGATCGGGATGAACACTTTCGACACCGGGACATTCAACGTCCAGGGGAATCTCTCCTTTGGCGGTGGTCAATCCGTCGTGGGACAGGTGCAGGTGCTGGGGAACCTCACCTCCAATTCCAATGGCAACACATTCGCCCAAGCGGTATACGTCGCGGACAGCCTCAACGCGACCGGAGATCGCAACGCTTTTCTTTCCACTGTCCAGACAGGCGGGAAGATCAGCAACAACGGGGGCAACACCAACACCTACGGTGGCACCGTCACCCTGGGAGGGACAGTTGCCGCGGATTGGGGCGGCCTCGTCGTTCCGCAGCCGACCATTGTGCCGAATGTCGCTTTTCCCAGTCCGCCTCCCCTGGGGTACCCGCTGAATCTGGGCGACACCGCCCTCCCGGGGTACAAGATCACGGGATTGACCGCGGCACCCACGACCACCATCTCGTTTGCGAATTTCGACGGAAATGTCGTGAACTGCCCATTGACCTTCGGCCCCTCCTACTGCAAAGGAGACACCCTCATCCCTGGCAACTACGGCAACATCGATTTCGGAAGCTACGCCCAGAAGAGGCTCCTGGTGGGCGAGGGGTTCTACCAGTTCCAGAGCATCAACTTCAACAACGCGGGCGACAGCATCGTAGCGGCGCAGCCCAACGGGGCGCGAACGTTCATCTACGCCACCACCAACATTGTATCGAGCTCCGTATCCAATGATTTCATCGGGCCTGCAGGAGCGGTGGGGGCCACAGGCTACGGGTCGGGTGTGGGACAATTTTTGGGTGGAACCCTGATGCTGATGGCGGGAGGGAACATCCACTTCGGGAGCGACCTCTACGTGTGGGCCACCATGAGCGCACCTCACGGTGACGTCATCTTCGACAACCAGGTGCATGTCTTCGGGCAGATCTTCGGTGAAAGGCTTTTCGGGAACCAGAATCTCGACATCGGCGCCGGCCACTACATCCCCTTCAATCCCCTCGTGCCATCCATCACCATCAATCGCGGCACGAACCTGACGATCCAGGAGGGAACGGTCGCGCCGTGCGCCCTCACCGTCGCCCAGAAAGCGGCCTACCCCTATCTGGACACCACCACGGCGGACAAAGGCGACAAGGGCGCGTGCAAGGACACCACCATCAACATCACGTTGAGCAGCGCGAACGCCTACCCTGTGGCGCTCACCTACACCTTCCTGGACAGTACCGCCCTGGGAACGTGGAACTACGTCGCCGGGGGCAAGTACCCGCCCAACTACACGGACACCTCGGGCCAGACCGCACAGCTCATCATCCCGGCGGGTTCGACGTCCATCCCCCTGACCTTCCGGATCCTCAACAACACCATCTACCAGGGTCCTCTCTACTTCAAGATCGTCCTGAACAACCCGGTGAACGCCAAATTCGCCACCGGAGACTCCACCGCGGACACCTTGCGCGTCACCATCCTGGACGACGAGATCGGAGCCCTCTTCTCCTTCGAGCAGGACACGAGTTCGGTGCCGGAGACCAAAGGCATCGACAGTCTGTGGATCAAGCTTGTGGGCGGACCACTGGCAAAATCCGATACGGTCTGGTTCGACACCCTCGTGCGGGGAGTGAACCCCGCGAAGGATCCCGCCAACTTCGTCGTGAACGGACTTCAGTCCGGTAGCCCAGGAGCGTTCATCGTAATCCCCTCGGGCGTCACCCGATTCCCGATTCCAGTGACCATCGTCAACGACGGTCTCTATGCTCCCGACCGGACTTTCCGACTCAAATTGCGACGGGCGCAATTGGGCACCATCGGAGCCCAGGACACCACCACGGTGACCATCCGGAACGTGAATCCCGCCCCCACCATCAACGTGTACGACACTTCGGGTGCGGAAGGATCGGTCCTGAACTTCAGGGTCGCCCTTTCAGGTCCCAGCAGCCTGCCCGCCTGCTTCCATTGGGGCACGGCGGGGGTCACGGCCAAGGCCGGCTCGGACTACAACGGGGTGACGTCCAATGGCGTTTGCATCCCCGCGGGGACCACGACGGCCTACCTCCCGGTACAGACCCTGACCGACGACATCTACGAGCCTTCCGAGACCTTCAACGTCAACCTCCATCCGGATTCCGGGATCACGCGCGCCGGTTCCGACACCAACGCCGTGGGGACCATCCTCAACACCACCCCCATGCCCGGCATCACCATCAACGACGTGTCGATCGTCCGCTCGGCAACGGTCTACGACACCATGAAGTTCACCGTCAACCTGATCGATTCCGCCGGGAAAGTGGTGCACACCGCGGTGCCGGGCGTGTTCTCCTGGAGCATCGTCCCGCTCAACGCGATCCCGGGCACCGACTACGTGGCCGCCTCCGGCACGCTGACCTTCAACATCAACACCGATTCCACGAAGACGATTTCCATCGTCGTCCCCCCGGACTCGCGCTACTACGCGAACCCCAAGCAGTTCGACGTGGTTCTGTCCGGATTCACCGCGATCAACGGCGCGGCGAAGGTCGCGGACACGGTCGGGCTGGGCTCCGTCTATACGGCCGTGGGCAAACCCGTCCTCCACGTCGACGACACCTCTGCCTTGGAAGGGAATTCGGGGACCAACAACCCCATGACCTTCCTGGTGCGCCTCCTGGATTCCACCGGAGCCGCCGTCACCAGCCGCGACACCATCCCCTTCACCTGGTCCACGTCGAACGGAACCGCCGTCGCGGGAACGGACTACGTCTCGGTCACCACCAAATCCGGCGCGATCCTGCCCGGACAGACCTCCACGACCCTCGTGGTGAGCCTGATCGGAAACAACACCTACCAGGCGAATCGGACCCTGAACGTCCAGCTTTCGCCCACGACCAACAAGCCACAAGAGCGGCTCCTTGCCACGGGCACCATCCTGGACGACGACCAGCCCCCGCGCGTGGCCATCAACGACCAGAGCGGCTTCCGCCCGCAGGGTCCCCTGGACAGCGCCTGGGTCTTCACCATCTCCTTGCGCGATCCCGCCAATCCCGCGAACACCATCGCCAGCGGGAAGCCCGTGACCGTGCGGGTGCGGACCTTCGACAGCACGGCGACGGTGGCTCTCGGAGACTATACCGCCATCCACCTGGTCGTGACCTTCAATCCCGGCGATACCACGAAGACGGTTTCCGTCACGGTTCACCACGACCTCCACTTCGCGCCCACCCTCTACTTCAAGGTGGCGCTGGATTCCCTTTCCGGTGCCACCTTCCAGGACAGCCTGGGCGTGGGCACCATCCTGAACTCCAACCCCAAGCCCATCGTGCAGGTCGATGGTGGCATCTGGGACGAGGGCGACACCGCGAAGGTCTCCGTGCTGCTCGTGGATCCCCGCTCCAATACCCCCACGTGGAGCCGGGTCCCCACGGCATTCACGTGGGTCGCCAACGACAGCACGGCAGTCCACGACTCCGATTACGTGCCGCTCTCCGTTTCTCCCGACACCATCCGCGCCCTTTCCACGGGGGACACCCTGCTCTACAGGCTGGTGGTGCACCAGATCCAGCTCCCGCGGCGCGATTTCCGGGTGACCGCCACGGCCGACACCTCCTCGGTCGAGACCACGACGAACTCCCAGCCGAACGGATACGTGGGGATCCTGAACCACGCCCTGCCACCCAAGATCTGGGTGGACTCGACCCGAAACCCGGAGCCCAGGCCCGGCGACACCACCACCTTCGCCCATTTCCGGATCTCGCTGACCGAACCCAGCGGACTCTCCTACACCGTCGTGGTCCGGACCTCCGATGGTTCGGCCATCCAGGACGTGAATTACAGGGGACAACTGGACACCATCCAATTCCTGCCCAAGCAGACCACCAAGGACGTCTACGTCCGGCTGCTGAACGACGCCACCTTCGACACCGCCAAGTCCTACTTCCTCACGGTGATCTCGAGCGGGACCCTGATCGACACCCTGGGCGCGCGGGGCGTGGGGACCATCGTCAACACCGACACGTTGCGGGCCGGCGTCGCCCCGACCCTCCAGAACGTGGGCAAGGACACCCTGGACACCTTGTACGCCTACTTCCACGTCGGGCTCTCCATCCCCTCCAACGAGCCGGTGTCGGTGAAGTACGCGACCCAGGACAGTTCGGTGCAGACCTCCGGACTCTACCTGCCGATTTCCGGCACCCTCGTGTTCCGTCCGGGACAGACGGATTCCCTGCTCCGGGTGGCGGTCCCGCCCTCCAAGCTGAAGCTCACCCAGGCGAATTTCTTCAAGCTGGTCCTGGATTCCGCCCAAGTCGTCCTGGGCGGAAGGGATACGCTGTTGGGCTACACCAACAAGCAGGCGGTGGTCCGGCTGTTCGACGCGACGGCGGCCTCCCGGCTCTCCATCGACAGCGTGGTCACCCCCAAGCGCGACACCATCGTCTGGTTCAAGCTGCACCTCTCCCGTCCCATCGTCACCGACCAGACCGTCCAGTTCCAGACCCTGGACGGCACGGCCTTGGGGGGTCGGGATTTCGTCGACACCTCGGGGTCGCACGTGCTGAAGGCCGGTCAGATCCTGGATTCCATCCCGGTCCACATCCTCGCGGACGACGTCTATTTCCAGAACCCCCGCATCTTCACGCTGTTCCTGACCTACACGCAGGACACCTTCATCGTCATCCCGAACCCCAACGGGATCGGGAAGATCGTCGACCTGACCGCGCCTCCTGCGGTGACCATTTCCAACGCCTCCCCCGTGCAGGAAACACAGACGGCCTGGTTCCCCTTGCAACTCACGGTGGGTGATGCCGACACCATGCGGGTGGTCTGGCAGACCGTGGCGGGAAGCGCCAAACCCGGCACCAACTACGTGGACCACCCCTCCGACACGTTGGTGATCCTCCCCGGCCAGAAATCCCTGCAGATCCCCATCCAGACCTTGGACGACGGCGTGTACGACACCACGCTCCATTTCCAGGTCCGGATCGACACCGTGCTGGGCGGCGGCGGCCAGGTGGGCTCGCCGCGCGTCGGAACCGGCGCCATCTTCGACGGGGGAGCCCTCCCCGCCGTGAAGTTCGTCCCCACCGACACCACCGTCCGCGAGGACCTCTCGCCCGATTCCCTCTGGATCTCCGTCGTGCTCACCCGTCCCATGGGCTACTCCGTGACGGTTCCCGTCCGCATCGACACCGCCGCGAGCACCGCCAAGGTTCCCGCGAACTTCGGCCTGCCCACCGCTTCGGTGACCTTCCCGGCCGGGCGCGACACCGTCCGCCTCCTGGTGCTCGTCCACCACGACAGCATCAACACGGACAACCTGAAGGCCGTGCTCAAGCTCGAGCCGAACCTGCGCGACTCGGTCCTGCCGGATCCCGACTCGACGGCGACCGTGACCATCCTCAACGTGGATCCGCCGCCGTACATCTCCTTCCGGGACAGTCTCCTGCAGGTCCCCGAGGCCGATACCACGGTCCGGGTGCCTTTGATCCTCTCGAAGATCTCGGGCAAGACGATTTCCGGCACCCTCGTCGTGGCCGGTGGCAACGCACGGGTCGGGATCGACTACGACCTTCCCTCCGGCGCCTTCACCCTGGTTCCGGGCTCGGATACGACCTCCATCGCGATCCTGCTCCACGACGACCACCGCTACGGGCCACCCCGCGACCTCTGGGTCCATTTCACGCCCATGGACACCTCCAAGGTGCGCCTGGATCCGCTGACCGCCTGGCAGAGCGGAGACGATCGCGACACCGTCTTCCACCTGGTCGTGACGAACTCCACGCCGCGTCCCGACCTTTCCTTCTCGCCCGCCGTGGACACCGCCAAGGACATCGACCTGGCCGCGGGCCTGGGGGTCGTCCTCTCCGGCTTGTCGGATTCCGTCTCCAAGGCCGGAGTGGTGTTCCTGGATTCGTCCAAGCCCGAGCTGCGGAAGCTCCACCTGACGCTGGTGCTGGACACGGCCACGGTCGATTCGGGGCGCCTCTCCACCACCGTGCGCGTCACCTGGAGCAACGACGGGAAGGTCTACGACACCGCCCGGACCATCCACCTGGTCCTGCGGGGGTCTTCGGGCGCCGGGATCGGCCGCGATTCGATCGTCACGCTGGTCCTGCTGAACACCAACAAGGCGCCGGTGGTGGTGATCAAGACGCCCCTGGATTCGAGTCGGACCAACAACCCCAACGCCGTGGTCGATTGGACGGTGAACGGGGTCTCGCAGCCGACCTCGGACGCCACCCTCCTGAACGGCTGGAACACCATCACCAAGTGCTTCACCGACACCGCCGGCAACACCGGCTGCGACACCCATTACGTGTGGGCCGATCTGACGCCGCCCGCCGTGCAGGTCTTCAAGATCACGGGTCCCAACACCCATACCCCCTCCCTGGACACGACGTGGTGGGGCAAGATCGCCCGCACCCGCTTCGGGACGGACACGGTCTGGTACTGGGTGCGCGATTCCATCGAGAACTCCAACGGTTCCTGGCACGTGGTGGTGGACACCCTGTCCAAGGCGACGAACTTCCACGGCGACAGCCTGTTCGCGGTGCCCGTCTCCGCCTGCGATTCGCTGGGCAATTGCGGCGAGGACACGGGGTGGATCAGCCTCAAGCAGTCCATTCCGGTGGTGGACATCCTGACGCCTCCGAACGGGGCGCAAGTGGTGCAGGGCCAGGTTCCGGTGGTCTACACCATCGCGAACGCGGGGAAGAACTGGGCCGCGAACACGTCGGTGGACGCCTCCCTGCCCGGACCTCTGGTGATCACGGAATGCTACACGGACGACGTCGGGAACACCGGATGCGATTCCCACACCATCCAGGTGCAGCCGATCCAGGTCATCAGCTCCGTGTACGTGGACCTGAACGGAGACGGCATGGTGGACGCCGCCATCGTCACCCTGGATTCCAAATGGACCAGTTCCACCTTGCCCTCCTTCGGCTTCGAGCTGAACGATTCGACCCGAACCGGACAGAAGCCCAGCGCCTCGTCGCCCTTCTACTCCGGGCCGTCCCGCGGCACCAAGGAGATCGTGTCCGGCGACACCTTCTGGGTGGCTCCGGGCGACTACGTCCGCGACTCTTCGGGGAACATCCTGAAGGGACCGGACGGGAAACCACTCACCGACATCCTGGGCGACACCGCTTTCGGTGCCGACGGGTCGGTCCTGCGCGACAGCCTGGGTCGGGTTCTCTACAAGGTGGCCGGTCCCGGTCAGGTGGACAGCACCCGGTTCCTGGTGCCCATCGTTCCGCCGTTCGCCTTCGGACAGACGGGATTCGACTCCCTGCAGGCCGCCACCATGGTCCAGACCGCGATGTCGAAGGATTCCACCGGCAAGGTGGTCACCGACACGTTCAAATCGGGATTCAAGGTGGGAGACCAGATCCCACCCGTCATCCTCTCGGCGATCATCCACCGGGTGGAGAACTACACGGATCCTGATACGCTCTTCATCAAACCCTCCGAGCCCATCGACCTCTCCTCCGGGAAGGATTGGCTGCAGGTCTACCGCTGCAAGGGCGCTCTCACCGCCTGCGATTCCAGCGACATGGCCTGGGTGGACGTGCCGGCGGATTCCGTGCACAAGTATCCGGACGGCACCTACTGGTTCCTGGTGCCGCCCGGCGATTCCGGCAGCATCAACCCCAACTACAAGGTCCGGTTCAGCAACGGGGTGTCGGACGTCGTGGGCAATGGCGCCGACACGCTGCACGAGAGCTGGGCGACCCCGGTGACCGGTCCGCCGCGCCCGCCCCTGGTGGAAGTGACGCCTCCCAGCGGAGTGTTCGTCCTGCCTTCCAGCCAGCAGAACCGGAGCACCCCGGGGGCGATCCTGCTGAAGGCCACGCGCGGAAAGGGCGACGGCACCTCCGCCACGGCGCAATGGTGGGCACCCGGTGCCGGTTACGCGGTGGACATGTCCCAGATCCGCCAAGCCTGTCCCCAGGACAACCTGTGCGACGGACCCGTCCTTCTCATCAACCGGCCGGCTCGATTGATCCTGTACATCTACGACCTCCTGGGGACCTACGTCACTTCCTCGGAAGTCGCCATCACCCAGGCGGATTTCGATTCCATGCAGCCCGACCAGCTCGACAGGGTCTCCATCGACTTCGAATGGAACTTCCGGACCCGCGACGGGCACCTCGTGGCCTCGGGAGTCTACCTCTGGCGGATCGTGAGCTTCGTCCAGGTTCCCGGAAAGGCCATACCGGCGATGGAGAACAAGCTCGTCAAGGTCGGCGTCAAGGTGAAGTGAGCCCCGGGGCCGTTCAGGCCCAGTGGACGGCTCCCGCCTCGGGCTCCTCGGCGGTCTTCCCGTTGAGCTCCCGCACCGCGCCGGGGTCCCATTCGCCGCCGCCTTCCGCCTCCAGGCGCCGGAAGTACTCCTGCGCCACGTCCAGGTACTTATTGACGGATTCCGACCGCAGCATCTCCATCCGGGCCGTGGACACGCCGCGCAGGCTCTTCATGCAGCGGGCGGCGAACTGCTTCAGCTTGCCCAGGACGCGACCTTCGTGGTCCATCTCCTCCCGCAGGAGATCCAGGTACAGGCGGAACACGTCCATGTGCTCCGAGGTCGACGGGACGCGGGGGACCTTCCCTTCGTACAGGTCGGCGATCTGCGCGAAGAGCCACGGATTGTGCATGGCGCCGCGCCCGGCGATCACACCGTCCACGCCGTAGCGACGCAATCTGTCCACGGCGCCCTGCCAGGTGGAGATGTCGCCGTTTCCCACCACCGGGATCCGGGCCCGGCTCTTGGCTTCCCCGATGAGGTCCCAGTTGGCCCAACCCTTGTAGCCCTGCGCGCGGGTGCGCCCGTGCACGACCAGGAGGCCCATGCCGGTGTCCTCCGCGATGCGCAGCGTCTCGAAGAGGGAGATGTGGTCGTCCGTCCATCCCACCCGCACCTTGATGGAGCAGGGGATGGAAACCGCGGACCGCACGGAGGAGCAGAGCTTCTCCAGGAGGGGGAGGTCCTTGAGCAGTCCCGACCCGCCGCCCTTCTTGACCACCTTGGGCACCGGGCACCCGCAGTTGATCTCCACTGCGCTGGCGCCGGACTCCTCCACGCGCCTGGCCGCCCACGCCATGTGTTCGGGTTCGGAGCCGAAGATCTGGACGGTGAACGGCAGCTCCTCGGGGAAGAACCGCGTCTTCTCCTCGGTGCGGGGGTTGAAGCGCGTCAGTCCTTCGATGCTGACGAATTCCGACACCAGCATGCCCATCCGCCCTCCGGCCAACCGCTTGCAGAGCCTGCGGAAGGACGGATCGGTGACGCCCTCCATGGGAGCGAGGTAGACGTTGGGCCAGACACGGAGACCCTGGTAGGTGAACTCGCGGGCGTAGGGGGCGTCGGGGGCCAGGGCGGGCAGGCCCGACGGCGTCCAGGCGGACGCGCCCGGCCTGGAGACCGGCTCGTAGCCGTCCGTGCAGGGCGCGCAAACGTCGGCGCGGATCATGGTTTCGTCGTTCCTGGCATCGGAGGGGGTGGGAAGATACTATCCCCGCGCGCGCTCAGGCGGTGCGCGATTCCAGCAGGTCGGCCAGGTCGTCCAACCAGGAGGCCCAGCCTTCGGGGCCGTCCACCATGTCGTCCACCTGGATTCCCGGAGAGGGTCGGTCGGGGGAGCGCACGAAGACCGCCAGGCCGTCGGATCTTCCGCACAGTTCGGCGAGCAACGGGAGATCGTGTCCGTCGTCGCCGCCGAAGATCCGGAAATCGCAGCGCAGATGGGCGGAGAGTCGCACCAGCGCGCGCTTCTTGTCGAAGCCCGGCACCAGCGCCTCCAGGAATCCGCGGCCGCGGACGAGTTCGAGGCCGAAGCTGCGGCACAGGGCCGACCAGCGCGCGATGGGTTCCTGGAGACCCGGGCTCGCCGCGGAGGGGATGCGCAGGAGCACGGAGAAGCGCTTGCGCTCCATGGTGGCCGAGGTCCCCTGGAAGAGGGTTTCGCCGCGGAGCCAGGCCCGTTCGAGGGGTCCGGTCCCCGCGTTGGAAGGCCAGTCGCACAGCATCCGTCCATCCGGATCCTGGCAGGCCCGTCCGTGGTCGGAGATCTTCCAGCACGGGGGAAGGCCGCCGCAGGCGCCGCGCAGTTCCGCGCCTCCGCGCCCGGACACGATGGCGATGTGGAGGCCGTCGACGGCCGCGAGCCGCGCCAGGGCGGACCGCGCCTGCTGGATGCAGTCGTCTTGACGGGAACCGTCCGATGGTCGGCAGAGGGTTCCGCCGAAATCCGTCGCGACCAGGATCCTGGCCGACTTCGCCGCGCGGTCGATCTTGGATCCAAGGTGGATGGAAGACGGTGCCGTGGAGACTTCCATTCCCCCAAACCTAGGCCCCGTCGCGGATTTGGGCAATGTGTGAACGGCCAAAGGGAAAAAATCCGGCTCCAAGATCCGGATCCCGACCACGATCCCGGCGGTCTCAGTCCTCGGACGGGCGGCCGCGGAAACGCGTGCGGAACAGGATCAGGGTCGCGCCCAGCAGGAAGGCGGCGGCGCCTCCCCAGGCGGCGAGCGGAAGATCCTTCCCGCCGGTCCAGGTGTCCCAGGCGCCCAGGGCCAGGAAGAGCACGGCCACGGCCCTGCGGATGCCGCGTTCGGGAAGCTTGCTCCCCAGCAACCAGCCCACCCCGATGGCCAAGAGATCGGCGGCGACCATTCCCAGGGTGGAACCGGTCCAGACCGGGAGCGCCGACGACCTGTACTGCGCGGCCAAGGCGGCGGTGGTCAGCATGGTCTTGTCGCCGAGTTCTCCCAGCAGGAAGGTCCAGAACACCACCAGGAACGGGTTGGACCCTTGCCGAACCGAGTCTTGGTCTTCGTCGCCGCCGCGCAGGGTCCAGATTCCGAACAGCAGGAAGGAGACGCCCGCGAGGAACTGGAGCCACGGTTCGGCCACCAGACCGCCGAGGAACCTCCCGAAAAGCACGGACAGCGCCAGGACCAATGCCGTGGCGAGCAAAATTCCCGAAAGCACGGTGGGGAGCCTGTACCTCCCCGCCAAGGTCAGTGCGACCAGTTGGGTCTTGTCTCCCATCTCCGCCAGGAAGACCATCACCAGGGCGATCAGAAATGCGTCCATGCCTGAAATCTAGGACGCCGGGAAGGGAGGGCGCGACGAAATTCGGCCCGGTCCCGAGCCGCTGCGCGACGGGTCAGAGGGTGGCGTTCAGGGGGGGAAGGTCGGGACAGTTGTCGGGCAACCGGAACACGCCGATCCGGGGTCCCGTCCGCACCGATCGGAGATCCTGGAGCAGGAAGCTTCGGGCGATGGGCAGGTCGGCCCAGTCGACCTCGTTGCGCAGGACGATCCCGGGTGCGACGGGTTCGAACCGGGCGACCTGGGGCAGCGCCAGCAGACCACGCCAGAACCCGACCTCCCGGGAGAACCTGACGGTGTCGTCGAAGTAGCGCTGGTAGTGGGCGGACGAAACCATGGCCCAACGCCGGTTCCTCATGTACTTCGGATCGCCGTAGGCCGAATACAGGTCGAAGCCCCGTTTCCAAATGGGTGCCAGCCCGGTGTAGTGCCCCACCAGGGCGTTGGCGGTGTCCACCCCCTCGCGCCGACTCCATGCCAGCGCGTCCAGCCGGGTGTCGCGGGCCTGGACCGAGCGGAAGGTCTGCACGCCGCGGAGGAACTGGTGGGAGAGCGGAAGCGCGACCAGTGCCAGCCCCACCACCACCCACACCAGCCGTCCCGGCCGGGGACCGAATCGGGCGAGGGTCCAAGGTATCGCGAGACCCATGGCCGAGCATTGGATCAGCATGGGTAGGAAGGGAAGTTCCCACCGGTTCCAGTGCAGGGGGAGCGCCGAGAGGCTCGCCAGGAACGCCAGACCGGTGAACAGGGGGAGGGCCTGCCTGCCCCTGGACAGGAGGCGCCAGGCCCCGGGCAGGATGGCCAGGGTCATGAGCAGCGATGCGTCCGCGCGCCAGGCGCCCGCGTAGAATCCGAGATTGCCCCAAAGCCCCAGGCCGTCCGCGCCGGGGTGCGTGGGGCGCGACTCTCCGATCACGGAAATCAGCACCAGGTGGGCCTTGAGGAAGAGGTAGGGGCAGGTCAGGAAGAGCAGGAGGAAATAGGCGATGGCGGCGCGCAGGGCCGCGACGACCACGTCCTTCCGGCCCGGGGCGGCGCAGGCCCCGAGCACCAGGATGGGCAGGAGCACCCCGCCCGAAAACTTCTCCCCCGTGGCCAACGCGGCCGCCAGGGCGGCCAGGACCAGGCTGCGCGGATCTCCGTCGGCGAGGTGGCGCGAGAGCATCCATCCGAAGAGCGCGACCAGGAAGGCCTGGGACACGTCCGGAGTCGCGAAGGCGGAATTCTGGAGGATGGCGGGGAAAAGGGTGGCCAGCGCGCAGCCGAGCAGGGCGGCGACCGGGTCGTACCCGCGCAGGCCGGCCCACACCGCCCAGGCCAGCAACGCCCCCCAAAGCGCGGACAGGATCCGTCCGACCTGGTGCCACAAGGCGAGGTGGTCGTCGAAGGTGCTCCCCAGAGGCGCTCCCAGCAGGAATTCGCTGGCCGCCTGCGACACCGCCGTTTCCAGGTAGATGCTCGGGTGGTTGGGATGTTCGAACTCCGCTGGGTCCAGGCCGCCGGAGCGGGAAAGCGTGCCTGCGGGATCCACGATCGAATATTCGTCGGTGTGCAGGACCAGCGGCGAGCCCCAGTCGGAGAGCCTCGCCTTGGTGGCGAATCCGGCCGCGACCATCAGCGCCACCGCGACCAGGTGCCAACGGGGAACGGCGGAGAGCCGGGGCCCGGCGGGGAGCCGACGGATTCCGACACCGATCCAGATGGCCAGGAGCGCGAGGTAGGTCGCCACGGTGGGGATCCACCTGGGCGACAGGATGTGCCCGGCGACGACCAATGCGGCCAGCCCGAGGGGGATCTTCCAGCCACGGGCGGTCCAGGAGGCGGGCAAGGCGAACACGTCCCGTCGCCGGGTCCACAGCAGCCATGGCACGAGGGCCAGTCCGAATCCCAGGACCCCCGCCTCCAACGGCAGATCCAACCGGAGGGTCGAACGGAACCAGCCCGCCGGATCCTGCCAGTTCACCACGACCAGATCGGGCCGGACCTTGCCCTGCTGGTAGGAATTGGAGTTGCCCGAGTCCTGGAGGAAGAAGGCCTGGACGAACCGATGTCCCGGTTCGCCGCCGGACGCAGACCCGTCCGCGCCGAGCTTCCATTCCGTTGCGCCGTCCTGCACGAGAAGAACTCGGCCCTTGGCGACCGGGGACAGGGCCAGCACGCGGAAGTACAGGTTTCCCGTGCTCGAATCCGCCACCCGTTCCTTCTCCTGCGCGTCGCGACCCAGGGGAACGGCCTTGAAGGCCTGGATGCGTCCCGGCTGGATCACGCTTCCGATCCGGATGGAGATGGCATCGCGCACCACGGAATAGCCTTGGCTGCGCACCACCTGGAACGCCCACAGGAACGGGAGCAGGAGGAGGGTGAAGAGGATCCCCGCCAGGAGGACCTGGTGGGGGATCGCGGTTCGTCGGGTCGGGATGGTCATGGGGCGATCGACCTGTGGCTTGGGGGGTGGTGGTTCCGCGATCGGCGGCACGACCCCGTTCAGGGACGTGGAGGTGGCAGGGCCTGGCGGAGACGCGCGACCAGGGAGTCCGGCACGAAGCCCGTGGTGTCCGAGGAAAGCAGCTTCCATGCGCGCCGTATCAGCGCGGTGTCCCCCGAGACGAGGGCGGCCCGTGCGCCGTCCGCGAGGGTCTTGGCCCTGTCCTCCAGCGTGGAGAGGCTGTCGATGCGCCTGTAGAGGAGGCTGTCGTCCACTTTGGTGAAGATCTTCTCCGTTTCCCGCAGCTTCCGGTAGTTTTCCAGCGCTTCCGGCAGGCGATGCGCGTCGTACAGGCTGTCGGCATGGGCGAAATGGGAGCGCGACTGGCCGCCTTCGCCGCGGTACCAGAGCCAGAATCCGACGGCGAGGAGGGCCACGACCAGGAGGACCACGAGATCGGTGGTGGAGGCGAAAGGCTCCTTCTTCTCCTCGGGGGGTTCGGGGAGATCCTCCTCGGGGGGCAGCTCCGGTGTTTCGCTCACGGTGGGGTCTCCTGGTTGAGGTGCGCCAATATAGACTCGGATCCCGGTCGGGCCGGTCCGCGCAGTTCGATCCGCCGTCCCTCGCCCTCGATCTCCAGATGGATGCTCCAGACGGGATCGAGGCTTCCGCGCAACCGGTCGGGCCATTCCACCAGGCAGATGGAATCGCCCGAGGCGAACTGGTCCAGGTCCAGTCCGGCGGCTTCGTCCGGGGAGCGGATCCGGTAGAGATCCAGGTGGTGCACGGTCCCGCGCGGGGTCCGGTAGGCGTGGACCAGCGCGTAGCTGGGCGAGCGGACGGATCCCGTCCAACCCATGGAGCGCAGGACCGACCTCGCCAGCGTGCTCTTGCCCGCGCCGAGTTCGCCTTCCAGGAACACCGAGTCCCCGGGCGCGAGGAGTTCCGCGAGCCGCGCCCCGACCAGCGCGGTGACGGATTCCGACACCAGGAGGGCGCGACCGATCAGCGGGGGGTCAGGGTGCACAGCGGGACCAGCACCTCGGCCATGGAGAGGCCGCCCGAAACGAGCCTGCCAACGTGGGAAGTCCCGTAGTACTGGTACTTGTTGGGCTGGGTGAAGAACCTCTCCCCCTTGGCCATCGCCAACGGGCCCCGGGCCCCGTCGAGTCCGGCGGAGGCCGGGTTCTCCACGAAGAAGGCGTGGCGCTCGTCGCAGGAGATCTCCTTGCCGAACTGGACGCGGAAGCCGTGCGGCTGGTCTTCGCTGCAGAAGACCTCGATGGCTTCGGAAACCGTCGTGCTCCCCACGTCCGCGGTGAGGACCACCTCCCTCCCCAGGCCTTGCAGGCGCCGCAGCAGGTGGTAGATCCCCGCCTGCGCCAGGAGCATCCGGGCCGAGCCGCGGTAGCGGGCGTCGTCGGAGAGCGGCGCTTCGCCGGAGCTGCTGTCGGTGCCGGGTTCCTGGAGCATGCGGGCGAATTCCAGCAGGACCACCGTCAGCCGGGTGGATCCGAGCCCGTCCGACCGCTTGGCGAGATCCCTGGACTGCGCCACCGTGGAAGCGACGCGGACGTCGATCTCGGACGCCGATAGCCCCGTGCTCCGGACCAGGAGACCGGTCAGGAAGGCCGGGTCCGAGAGCTTCTCCGGAGCGGTCCATTTCCATTCGGGTCGCTCCGCGGCCAGCGTCTTCTGGGAGGCGCCCCCGAACAGGCAGAGCCGCGCCACCTCGGGGATCCCCGGCAGCGGCGCCCACTGGTGGTCCAGCTTGACCTCGAACAGGCCTTCCAGCAGGGGCTGCATGGAAAGCCACTGGTCCGTGCGCAGCCCGGAAAGCACCAGGAGCACCGGGAGCTTCTCCTCCCGGCTCCTGGGGCGGAAGCGTTTGGCCATCAGATCCCAGGTGAAGTTGGGCTTGAGGCGCTCGCGCCCCATCCAGCCGTACCACCTGCTCTCCAGGTACTGCAGGAAGACGGATTCCGTCTCTCCGCGCTGGCCCTTGTGCGTCTCCCTGAGGCCCTCGTTTCCCGCGACACCCAGATCGAGGTCCCACTGGCAGAGGCGCTGGTGGACCTGCTCCCAGTCTCCGGGCTGCACGGGTCCCAGGATGCGGGCCTTGTTTTCGGCGTACTGGCGCACGTAGCGGCTGGTCAGGTGGTTGGAGCGGAGGCTTCGCGCGATGAAAAGGCTCTTGCAGAGGCTCACGATCTGGGCGGGGTTGACGGGCTTCGTCAGGTAGCCGTCGATGTTCCGGCCGATGGCCTCCTCCATCACCCGTTCCTCCTCCGACTTCGTGACCATCACCACGAAGAGGGAGGGGTTGGACCGCTTCAGCCGCTGCAGCGTGGTCAGGCCGTCGATGCCCGCCATCTGCTCGTCCAGCAGGACCACGTCGTAGTTCTCGCGCAGGGCCATGGACAGGGCGTCGTGGCCGTTCGTGGCCTTGTCGACCTTCCAGCCGTGGTCTTCCAGGAAAAAGATGTGCGCGCGGAGGAACTCGATCTCGTCGTCGACCCAGAGGATGCTGCGGATGGGTTCTTCGTTCTGGCTCATGGGTCTCCGGATCGAGTTCTTGTCGGCGCGGAGGGGTCGCGGAGGAGAATAGAAAACCCGGTCCCTTCCCCCAACCTGGAGTATTCCACCCAGATGCGTCCGCCGTGGTACTGCTCCACGATCCGCCGTGCCAGGGCCAGCCCGAGCCCCCATCCGCGCTTCTTGGTGCTCCAGCCGGGAAGGAAGACGTCGCGCAGGTGCTGGGGCGGGATTCCGCGGCCGTTGTCCTCCACGTCGATGCGGACTTCCTGGCCCAGCCGACCCGCCGCCCGGGAAGTGATGGAGATCCTGCCGTCGGGCCTGTCGATGGCGTCCAAGGCGTTCTTGACGAGGTTCTCCAGGACCCAACCCAGCAGTTCGCGGTTGAGAGGGACGTCGGCCACCACGGCGAGGTCCAGGTCCAGGACGACCTTGCGCTCCTCCTTGGGGAGCCTCGACGAGAAGTAGTCGGCCACCGAGCGCAAGACGCTGTTGGGGTCCTGCAGGTGGAGTTCCGGCAGGCTTCCGATCTGGGAAAAGCGGGCGACCACCTGGTGGAGCCGTCCGAGATCCTGCTCCATCTCGCCGGCGATCCGACCCAGGGCGGCGTTCCCCGGGGCCTTCAGCTTCATGTATTCGATCCAACCCACCAGGCTGGAGATGGGCGTTCCCAGCTGGTGGGCCGTCTCGCGGGCGAGGCCCACCCACAGCAGGCTGCGTTCGGTCCCCTGCATGATCTTGAGCCCGAACCACGTGAGGGCCGCCAGGAGTCCGATGGCCACGATCCCGCCGGCCATGATGGTGCGGAACTGGCGCTCGAGCCTGTAGTCCCCGTGGTACAGCAGTCCCACCGGCGTCCCGCCGATCACGATGGGACGGACCAGTCCCGCCTTCCTGCAGGCGTCCTGGAACGCCGCGATCCTGGTCCGCTCCCCGGGTTCCAGCGAGTCCCAGGGAAGGACCTCCGTGACCTTCTGGTCCCCGAACCAGGGGATGTTCCGCCAGTGGATGGGCGTGCCGTCCAGATGCGTGTAGAGAAGAGGGACGTCGGAGCCGTGCATCACGTCCTCGACGAAATCCGTCCCCTGCCGGTGCAGCAGGTCCTGCGTCAGGGCGTAGGCGTAGAGTTCCGCCTCGCGCTCGGCGGTCCGTCGGCTGCGCTGCGCGAGGTCCAGCACCATGAGGGCGTGCACGGCCACCAGGCCGGCCACCACGATCATCGCGACCAGGTAGCCCCAGACCCGCGCCCTGTAGGGAGCGCGCTGGTAGATGCGGCCCAACCGGGCGCGGATCCGCTCGGGAAGTCGCTGGATCCGCGGCAGGAGCGCCCGGATCACGCGCATGCCGTCAGGGTCGGAGGAATTCGACGCCGCCCAGGTAGGGGGAAAGGACCGGCGGCACCTTCAGCGTCCCGTCCTCCTGCTGGAAGGTCTCCAGGAGGGCCACCAGGATGCGCGGCGTGGCGAGGCCGGAACCGTTCAAGGTGTGGGCGAGGACCGGCTTGTTGTCGGCCCCGCGCGTGCGGATGGAGGCTCGGCGGGCCTGGAAATCCTCGAAGTTCGAGCAGGAGCTGACTTCCAGCCATTTCTTCTCCACCGGTGCCCACACTTCCAGATCGTAGCACTTGGAGGCGCCGAACCCCATGTCGCCGGCGCAAAGCGCCAAGACGCGGTAGGGGAGACCCAGCTTCTGGATCAGGCTTTCCGCCTGGGCGGTGAGGATCTCGTGGGCTTCATAGCTCTTCTCCGGCTGGGAGAACCAGACCATCTCCACCTTGTCGAACTGGTGCAGGCGCAGGAATCCCTTGGTGTCCTTGCCGTAGCTGCCGGCCTCCCGGCGGAAGCACGGAGTGTAGGCGCAGTACTTGATGGGGAGTTCCTTGGGATCCAGGATCTCGTCGGCGTGCAGGTTGGTGACGGGCACTTCCGCGGTGGGGATCAGGAACAGGTCGTCTTCTTCGCAGTGGTAGAGCTGGTCCTCGAACTTGGGGAGGTTGCCGGTTCCCGTCATGCACTTGCGGTTCACCGCCAGCGGCGGCTGGACTTCCAGGAATCCCGCCGCGCGGTGCTCGTCCAGGAACCAGGCGATCAGGGCGCGTTCCAGTCGGGCTCCCCAGCCCGTGTAGACGGGGAATCCGGCGCCGGAAAGCTTGGCGCCCCGCTTGAAGTCGAACAGCTTCAGGGCTTCGCCCACCTGGAGGTGGTCCTTGGCCCAGGCGGGAGCGGTCCCCGGTTCCCCCCAGGTCCGCACCACCACGTTGTCTTCGCTGGAGCGCCCATCGGGGACGCTCTCGTGGGGCAGGTTGGGGAGGCCCATCAGGATGTCTTCCAGTTCCTTTTCGGCGGCCGCGAGCCGGGCTTCCGCCTCCACCTGCTCGTCCGTGCGGGACTTGATGGCCGCGATGGCCTCCGATGCGTCCAGGCCTTCGCGCTTGAGCTTGCCGACTTCCGCCGAAGCGGTGTTCTTGGCGGCTTTGGCGGCTTCGACGACGTTGATCAGGGAACGCCGCAGGTCGTCCAGCTCCACCAAGCGGTCGACGGGAGCTTCCAGGCCCCGGCGGCCCCAGGCTTTGCGAAGGAATTCGGGATTTTCGCGGACGAGTCGAGGATTGATCATGGAACCCGGAAAGGTAGACTCGAAGCGCCATCGTTCCGGGTAGGGGAAGCGGGCACCGATTCTTTTGGAGTTGTCCCAGGGATAACTTGCCAAATCCACTAGATCCACCTTATTCTATTGGGAGTACCACAACTCTTTGTGGGAGGGCCGAACCAGTGGGCAACACGACAAAACAAGATCTTGTGCAGCGGACGTCGCTCCAGACGGGCACCTCCCAGGCCAAGGTCCGTCGCGTGGTGGACGAGTTCCTGCGGATGGTGGGCGAAGAGCTCCAAAGCGGCGAAACCATCGAATTGCGCGGGTTCGGCACCTTCCACTCCCGTCGGCGCCAACCCCGACCGGCGCGAAATCCCCGGACCGGCGACGTGGTTCCCCTCGCGGAACGCACGGTTCCCTTGTTCAAGTTCAGCAGCGAATTGCGGCTCGGAGAATCTTCGGCGCCCGCTTGGGAGTTGGCCGAGGCCGCATCCTGATCGCCTGGATTCTCCTCTGGACGTGGATCGGGGCGGCTGTCCAGGGCTTCCATCTGGACCCGGTCCAGGGGCCGCCCACGGTGTCGGGTCGCATGGACTCGGTCCTGCGGGATTCCCTGCGGGCCCGGCCGGTGGATCTGTACCCGTTGGACTCGCTGCGCTGGTTGGAGAACAGAGGGGATTGGAGCCCGGGGGAGCGTACCCCCGAGACCGTCGCCCGGATCCTGTCGGGAACGCATAGGCCGGCGGCCGGGTGGGTGAGGATCGACGCCTTGGAAGGCACCTTCCACCGCATCCCCTGGTGGCACTTCTGGGCCAAGCGTTCGTGGGTGTTGCGGGGAGAGGTCTTCCGCGCCACCGCGGATGGAATCGTCTCCGAGAGAATTTCGGACCAGGTGGATCTCCCCCTGGGCTTCGTGGGGACCACCGAAGCGGAAACCCACCCCGCCTCCTCCGCGGAGTACCGCCAAGCGCTGGACACCCTTTCCAGGGATCTGGCCGCCCAGGCCGTTCCGTTCCTGCTGGGGGATAAGAAGCGCTGAGCAGCCCGTCACGGGTGACCTAACCGCTCGGACTGAAGTCCTCGCAGATTCCTTGGACAGCCAAACTGACGTTGGCAATGCCGCTATTGCCGCCACCGCGGTGCAATGCGATGGCGGCGGGACCCTGCGAGGACTTCAGTCCGAGCATGTGTTGGGGCAACAGAAGCGCTGAGCAGCCCGTCACGGGTGACCTAACCGCTCGGACTGAAGTCCTCGCAGATTCCTTGG
>Ga0302283_1000841_pt1 | contig 25487 bp, 21 predicted proteins | sample III_Fen_E1_4_FD_198770 | JGI IMG/M metagenome (GOLD analysis project Ga0302283, IMG submission 198770) | Peat permafrost microbial communities from Stordalen Mire near Abisko, Sweden - III_Fen_E1_4 | ecosystem: Environmental > Terrestrial > Soil > Wetlands > Permafrost | place: Sweden: Abisko... | reverse complement strand
CGACCTGCCGGAACCCGTCCCCTCGGGGGTGGACCTCTACTCGGGACCCTTCCGCGCGGCGAAGGCCAGGGTGGTGGACGACTTCGAACGCGTCTACATCGAGAGGCTCCTGTCCATCCACGCCGGAAACATCAGCAAGGCCGCCTCGATCGCGCGCAAGAACCGCAGGGCCTTCTTCGAACTGATCCGCAAGCACAGCATCGACGTCTCGCGCTACCGCGAAACCCTGGCCTAGATTCACCGCGGCGTCCGCGTACGGGAGGGAGACCGGGTGTCGGTGCACTTGGGATTGTAGGGAGAGCGAGCTTCCCGGGCTTACATTTCCCTCTTCCATGTCCGAACAAGACGTCTCCGGAGGGGCCAAGGCCCTGACCGACCAGGAGCTTGCCCGCCGCGAAAACCTCCGCCGGATCCGCGAGCTGGGCGTGGAGCCCTATCCCTACCGGTTCGCCTTCAGCCACCGCGCCGCCGATCTCAAGCTGCTGGGCGAAGGCAGGGAAAGCGCCGACCTCAAGGCTTCCGGCACCTACGCCCTGGCGGGGCGCATCGTGGCGTTCCGCAGCTCCGGCAAGACGGCGTTCCTGAATCTCCAGGACGACCACGAACGGATCCAGGTGTACCTGCGCCGCGACGACGACGCCCAGGAGTCCGGCACCGTGGAAGGGCTGGGAGAGGGGATCTGGCCGGTGGTCCGGAGCCTGGACCTGGGTGATTTCATCGGCGTGCGCGGCGTCCTCATGCGCACCAAGACGGGCGAGCTGACCCTGCAGGCGGTGGGGAAGGGCGGCTTCGAACTTCTTTCCAAGTCGTTGCGCCCGCTGCCCTTTCCGAAGGTGGAAGACGTCAAGGACGAAACGGGCAAGGTGGTGGGCCGCAAGAGCTTCGAATCCAGCCTGTTCAGCGACGTGGAAACCCGCTACCGGCAGCGCTACGCCGACCTCGCGGTCAATCCCGAGGTGGCGGACGTCTTCCGCCAGCGCACGGCCCTGGTCCAGGAGGTGCGCGCCTACCTGCTGGAGCATTCCTTCCTGGAAGTGGAGACCCCCACCCTGCAGGCCATCTACGGCGGGGCGTCGGCGCGGCCCTTCACGACCCACCACAACGCCCTGGACATCCCCCTCTACCTGCGGGTGTCCAACGAGCTGTACCTGAAGAGGCTCATCGCGGGCGGGTTCGACCGCGTCTTCGAATTCGTGAAGGACTTCCGGAACGAAGGCATCGACCGCACCCACAATCCCGAGTTCACCCAGGTGGAGTTCTACCAGGCCTACGCCGACTACAACGACATGATGGACCACTTCCAGGCGATCTGGCAGCGCGGCGCCAAGGCGGTGCTGTCGCTGAAGGCGCGGCGGTCGGCGCCGTCGCGAGGTGTCGGCGCCGAAGGTCTCGGGAAGGAGCTGGCCGCGATCCGCGCCGGCGACGTTCCGCTGGTCTACCAGGGACGGGAATTGTCCACATTTTTCGGGACCTGGGAACGCCTCCCCGTGAAGGTCGCGCTGAAGCGCAAGGGCGTGGACATCGACGCCCTGTCCGATCGGGAGATCCAGGCGCTGGTGGAACGCAACCACTGGGAACTGGACGGCGCCTACAGCCGCGGCCGGGCCATGATGCTCGCCTTCGAGGAACTGTGCGAACCGGACCTGTGGGAGCCGACCTTCGTGATGGACCACCCGCTGGAGTCCACCCCTCTCTGCAAGGTCCACCGAAACGACCCCACCCTGGTGGAGCGCTTCGAGCCGGCCATCGCGGGCATGGAGGTGGGGAATTCCTACTCCGAGCTCAACGACCCGGTCGTGCAACGAAAGCTCCTGGAGGAGCAGGTGGAGCGCGGCAGGGGAGGGGAAGACGAAACCCATCCCCTGGACGAGGACTTCCTGCGGTCCATGGAGTACGGCATGCCGCCCATGGGCGGCGTCGGGATCGGCATCGACCGCATGGCCATGATCCTCACCGACCAGACCTCCATCCGCGACGTGCTCCTCTTCCCGCTCCAGAAGCCGGAGTAGCTTCCGCGAACGGTTGCGAACGCTGATCGCACCCGATACCGCCGCTCCCGGAGCCCCTTCGTTCTAGATTCCTGCGATGCGTCCAGTCTTCCGCTTCGCCGCCCTGCTCCTCCCCCTGTGCCTTTGGTCCTGCAAATCCAAGCCGGTCACCCGCTATTGGACGGCCATGGACTGCAATTTTGACGCGACCGTCCACGGTCCCGGAGAGGGCGTCTCCGCTGCCAAGGCGTTGGACGCGGAGGTCGCGGAAAGCCATCGGCTGGACCACCTCTTCACCGACTACGACGCGAGTTCGCCCCTGTCCATCCTGCGCGGGCGCAAGGGTGACACCGTGGTGGTGGGGCCCGAGATCGCCCTGGTGCTGCGCAAGGTCCTGGTCTCCATGCGCGTTTCGCACAACGCCTTCGATCCCGGCATGCACGACCTCAAGCAGTTGTGGGGGGTCGGGACAGAGAAGGGTCACGTGCCCCCGCAGGATTCCATCGATCTCTTCCTGAAGCGACGCTTCGGTTTCCTGCCCATGCCCGGCGACACGCTTCCGATTCCGTTCCGCGTGCTGCCCGACGACCGCGTCGTGCTGCTCGTGGACAGCCTTCCCATCGACCTGGGAGGCATCGCCAAGGGCTACTCGGTGGATCGCCTTTCGCGGGTGCTGGATTCGGCGGGGTGGCCTCGGCACCTGATCCAGGGCGGGGGGGAGATCATCGCCGCCGGCCGCAAGGAGTCCGGGCCCTGGCACATCGGGATCAAGAATCCGCGGCGCAACGACACCATCGTGGGGATCATCCGCTGCGACTCCACCTGCGCGGTCTCCACCTCGGGCGACTACGAGCGGTATTTCATCCAGGACGGGATCCGCTACCACCACATCTTCGACCCGCCCACGGGGCATCCCGCGCTGGGTGGGACGATTTCCGTCACGGTCCTCTGTCCCACCAGCCTGGACTGCGACGCCTTCACAAAGCCGCTGTTCGTGATGGGCCCCGCGCGATCCCGCCACCTGGCCGATTCCCTCGGGCTCCAGGCCTACTGGATCCGCGAGACCCCCGAAGGGATGTGCTCGCGCCAGAGCGACGGATGGGGCGACCGCCTCCAGGCGGGCCTCCCGAAATGCCCGGCCGACTGGTGAAACCCTTCCCCCGACTCGCCGCCCCCGCGGACGTCCTGGTGCTGATGGCGGTCCTGGCGGCGGCCGGGTGGTCGTGGTTTTCCTCGCCCGGATCCGACGGCTCCAAGGCGGCGGTCTACGTGGATGGAAAACGGATGGCGTGGTGGAACCTGGAAGGTCCGAGGGCGGTGGACACCGTGGAGGGCGCCTTGGGCCCGGTGGTCGTGGAGCATGGGCAGGGCTCGGCGAGGATCCTGTGGGCGCCGTGTCCGCACCACCTGTGCATGCGGGCCGGGAGCATCCATCGCACGGGCGCGGAACTCGCCTGCGTGCCTTCCCATCTGGTGGTGGTGGTGGAAGGAACCGGCGGGGGAGAAGGTGGCGTGGATGCCATCCCTTGAGGCGCAGGACCGGATCCGTGCCGGCGCACTGCTCCTGGCGTCGGGACTCCAGATCGCCGAATCCCTGGTGCCGCGGATACCGCTCTTCCCGTGGCTGCGCCTGGGCCTGTCCTGGGCGGTGATCCTGCCCTTCCTATCGGCTTTCGGGACCCTGCCGGCGGTGGGACTGTTCCTGTCCAGGAACATCCTCGCCGTGGCCTTCGGGGGACAGCCGCCCACCACGTTCCTGATCTCCTCGCTCTCCGGCGCCGCGGCCATCCTGCTCCTGGGAGGGCCCATTCGAGTGGGCCTGGCACGGGGTTGGATCGGTTGGATGGGGGCCGGCATCCTGCAGGCCACCGCCTTCAACATGCTCCAACTGTTCCTGGTCACCTGGCTTTTGGTGGGCCACGGCGGCTACCTGTTCCAGATGGGACCCATCCTCGCCTGGTCCGTCGTCTCGGGAGCGGTGGTGGCATGGATGGCTTCGCGATGGTTCCCCCCCGAAGCCTGGGAGGAGCTTACGGCGTCCTGCCCGAAGGCGGCGCACGTCGCCATCCTGCCCACTTCGTGGCGGCTGGAAGCCTTACTGTGGTCGGTGGTCTGCCTGGCGCCGGCGTTCCTGGACAGGGCCGAGCCGGTGCTCGCCATCCTCGCGGGTTGCGCCGTCTTCGCGATGGTCGGGAAAAGGTTCGGGGATCTGAAGCTGCTCCTGCACGCCTGGCCGTACTTCTTCTTCCTGGCCTGGTTCCATCTCCTGGACACGCCCGGGCACCTGACGGGATTCGGGGGCGTCACCCGGGAAGGGGTGGATTCCTTCCTGGTGCACGCCGGCCGACTGGGCGTGTTCCTGCTGGCCGGACGGAATCTGTTCCGCATCCTGCCCTGGAATTCGTTCCTGTCCAGGAGTCCCTGGGCGCGCGCCGTCTCCATCGCCCTGCCGCTGCTTTCCGGGCTGTTCCAGGCCTCCACCGCGGCCGCCCGCGAAGCCTGGGCCTCCAGGAGGGACCCCGGTTCCCCGAGCTACCCCGAGAGGCTGCTCTCCAGGCTCGGGTCGGGTTGATTCACAGGAGTCCGGCCAGTTGGCGCCGGAGTTCGGCGAGGTTCGCCTCCTTGCCGGCCTGCCTGGCGTCGAATTGGGTCCGCGTGAACCATTCCTGCTGGGACACGAACAGGATCTGACGCGCCAACCACTGCAATTCGGTGAAATCGCGTCCCTGGCTCGACAATTCCCGCCTCAACGACGCCGACACCGCGAAGAAATCCTCCCGTCCCAGGTTGTCGAGGTCGGCGTCGCAGAGGATCCTGGCGAGGGGATCGCTTCCGGGAACCTGCCGCCAGGCCCCGTCGACCTCCTTCATCGCGGTTCCCAGGATCAAGGCCCGCACGCGGGACACGTCCGGGGGCTGGAATCCGAATCCGGGAAGCGTCTCGGCGGCGATGCGGGCGCCCACGGGTTCGTTCCCGTCGTAGGTCTCCAGGAATCCGATGTCGTGGAAGAGGGCCGCGGCCAGGACCAGGTCGCGGTCGCCTGGCGAGACGGCCTCGCCGTCGCACAACCGGTCCACGGCGGGGAACACGTCGGCCAGGGTGTGGTGGGGTCCATGGTAGTGCAGATGGGGTGGGAGCCTGGCCAGGAAGACACGCTCCACATGCTTCTCGAGCGCCCGGATCCGGTCCCGGTCCCCGGTTGCACCGGTGGCGGGAGGGAATCCGACCTCTCCAGGCAGATCCTGGATGGTCGGCGATGGGGCGGTCGCTTCCCGCTTGGGCATCGGCATCTGGATTTGGATCATAGCTCTTTCCGGACCGGGGCGCAGGTCGTTGGGGAACGGGTCGGCGGTGATGTGATGGAGGTCACACCGCGGGACGCGACCGGTTAGATTTCACCGCCTCATGTTCGAACAACTCGGCAGACGCCTGGAAGAGGCCATGAAGAAGCTGCGCGGGGAAGCGCGGCTGACCGAAGAGAACATCGCCGATTCCCTCCGGGACGTGCGACGCGCCCTGCTGGAAGCCGACGTGGAACTGGACGTCGCCAAGGCCTTCGTGGCGCGTGTGAAGGAACGCGCCCTGGGGGTCCAGGTCACCCTGTCCGTGACCCCCGGCGAACAGATGGTCAAGGTGCTCCACGATTGCCTGGTGGAGACGCTGGGCGGAGAGGCCGCCGAACCCGCCTTTCCGGGGAGCCCCACGCTGGTGCTGATGGTGGGGCTGCAGGGGTCGGGCAAGACCACCTCGGCCGCCAAGCTGGCCCTGCACCTCAAGGAGAAGCGCGGAAGACGGCCCATGCTGGTGGCCTGCGACGTGTACCGCCCGGCCGCGGTGGAACAGCTCCAGGTGCTGGGGAAGAAGATCGGCGTTCCGGTCCACGCGGAGCCGGGCGAAACGGACGTGCTGGCCATCGCGCGGCGCGGACGCCAGGCGGCGCGGGACCAGGCCTGCGACCTGGTCGTGTTCGACACGGCGGGTCGGCTCCAGATCGACGAAACGCTCATGGACGAACTGGGCCGGCTGAAGAGGGAGCTGCAGCCGCAGGAAATCGTCTTCGTGGCGGACGCGATGACCGGACAGGAAGCGGTCCGCGTGGCCAAGTCCTTCCACGACAAGTTGTCCATCTCCGGAGTGATCCTCACCAAGACCGACGGCGACGCGCGAGGCGGCGCGGCGCTTTCCTTGCGCGACGCCACCAAGGCCCGCCTGCTCTACGTGGGGACGGGCGAGGCCGTGGGCGCCTTCGAGGTCTTCGACCCCGCCCGCATGGCGGGACGGATCCTGGGAATGGGGGACGTGGTCGGCCTGGTGGAGCGCGCCCAGGAGCGTCTGGACCAGGGCGAGGTCGAACGGCTCGGCAAGAAGATGTCCAGGAACCAGTTCGACCTGGAGGACATGCTTTCGCAGATCCGCCAGGTGAAGAAACTGGGGAGCGTGATGGACATCATCGGCATGATCCCCGGGGCCGGGAAGCTCAAGGAGAAGGCCGGGGAGATCGACGAGAAGGTGATCGGTCGGACCGAGGCCGTGCTTTCTTCCATGACCCGCCAGGAGCGCAAGAGCCCGAAGATCATCGACGGCCGCCGCAGGTTGCGCATCGCCAAGGGTTCCGGCACCGACCTCCAGCAGGTCAACCAGGTCCTGAAGCAGTACGAGCAGATGAAGCAGATGATGACCCAGTTCGGCAAGATGGGGGGCAAAATGAAGCATCTGCAGAAGCTGGCGGGCGCCCGCGGCGGCAAAGGGGGATTCCCCGGATTCCCCGGGATGTAGGGACTGGTCCCTACATCCCGGAAAATCGTGGGGACGCAAAATTTTGCGTCCATACGGACATGGCGAACCTACCGGCCCGGCACCCGCGCCACCCTCCACCCCAGCCCCAGCAGCCTCCACGCGGCCCGCTGACGGATTTCGTCGCGGGTGCCGGTCAGGCGGAGTTCCTCGGTGGTCTCCCCGTTCGGGCCGTGGGCCGCGATCCACACCAGTCCCACCGGCTTGTCCGGGGTGCCACCATCCGGCCCCGCGATGCCGGTGACGGAAAGCCCGAATCCCGATTCTCCCGCCAGGTGGGCCGCGCCCCGGGCCATTTCCAGCGCCGTCTCGCGGCTCACGGCGCCGTGTTCGGAGAGCGTGTTCTCGGAGACTCCCAGCAGGGAACGCTTGAGGTCGTTGGAATAGGAGACCACGCCGCCCCAGAGGACCTCGGAGACGCCGGGCTCGGAGGCGAATTCGGCGCAGGCGAGCCCGGCCGTGCAGGACTCCGCGAAGGCGAGCTTCCATCCGCGTCCGCGCAATCCAAAAAGCAGCGCTTGGCGCAAGGTCGTTCCCGGGGGCTGGACCACGCCGTCCCCCAGATGGGCCGCGACTTCGGCGAGGAGGGCGTTCGCGCGCTCGGCCCTGCCCTCGCGAGGTCCGCGGGCCAGCACCTGGATCTCCACGCCGAAGGGTCCCGGCAGCGAACAGAAATCGGATTCGCCCAGGTCCAGGTCCCGCATGCGGCTCTCCTGCTCGGATTCGCCCAGGCCGTGGGTGAACAGCCGAGCGATTCCGGGCGCATCGGCTAGCCCCGCGAGTTCGCGGCGCAGGGAGGCGTCGAAGATCGCGCGCATCTCGCGCGGGACTCCGGGAAGGCAGACGAGTCGGAACTTGTCCTGAGTTCCGTCGAAGGGATCGTCCGACTCCACCAGGAAGGCAGGGGCCGATCCCGCCGGGTTCGGCACCACGCGGGCCCCCTCCGGGATCTCGGCCTGCAGGAAGGATGACGGATCCAGCGGGCGCCCGAAGGTGGCGTAGCGCGCCGCGACCTGGGCCAAGGCCTCTTCGGACCGCACCAGTTTCCGTCCGAAGGCTCGAGCGGCCTCGTCCCGGGTGCGGTCGTCGCGGGTGGGGCCCAGGCCTCCGGTGGAAATCACCGTGCGCCCCGGCTCCCGCAGCTGGGCGATGGCCGACACCAGCGCGCCGGGCGTGTCGGACACCACCCGCACCTCGGCGAGCGGCACGCCCATGGAAAACAGCTCCCGGGCGAGCCAGGCGGCGTTCGCTTCCGACCGGCGTCCCTGGAGGATCTCGTCCCCCACCACCACCACCGCGACGTCGCCGCTCAAAGCAGGTCGGCGGCCAGTTCCGCGAGTTCCGAACGCTCGCCCTTCACCAGTGTGACGTGCCCCGCGATGGGATGTTCGCCGAACTTCTTGACCACGTGGGTCAGGCCGGAGGAATGGGCGTCCAGGTAGGGCGTGTCGATCTGCTGGAGATCTCCCGTGAGCACCACCTTGGACTTCCCCGCGGCGCGCGTCATGAGCGTCTTGATCTCGTGGGGCGTCAGGTTCTGGGCCTCGTCGATCACGATGAACGCGTCGTTGATGGAGCGGCCGCGGATGAAGGAGAGCGCCTCCAGCTCGATCACGCCTTGCTCCAGCAGTTGCTGCAGGCGCAGGGTCTGGTGCCCGTTCTCGGTCTTCTCCTTGTCCTTGCGCTCGTCGCCGAGCAGGAACTGGACGTTGTCGAAGATGGGCTTCATCCAGGGGTGGATCTTCTCGTTCACGTCGCCCGGGAGCCAGCCCATCTCCTTCCCCACGGACACCATGGGCCGCATGACCACGATCTTGCGGTAGAGCCGCCGCTTGGGTTCCAGCACCTGGTCCAGGCCCGCGGCCATGGCCAGAAGCGTCTTGCCCGTGCCGGCCTTGCCCACCAGGGTGATGAGCTTGACGGTGGGATTGCGAAGGAGCGCGGAGGCGAAGATCTGCTCCCGGTTCCTGGGCATGAGAGTCCAAAGCCGGCACTCGTCCTTGATCAGGCGGCGCAGCATGATGCCTTCGGGCAGCCGCTCCACGGATGCCAGCGCGGACCGGGAATGGCTGTCGCCGCCTCCCAGGAGGGTCAGGCACTGGTTCTCCCGGATGCCCTCGCCGGCGGGGCCGAGTTCGGAGAGCGGAAGCCAGCCTTCGCGCATCAGGCGATCCACGTGGGCGTCGTCCACGGTGACCACGTTGGCGTTGTGGGTCAGCGCGTCGACGTTCTTGATCTTTCCCCGCTTGTAGTCCTCGGTGACCAGTCCGCAGGCGTGTCCCATCAGGCGCACGTTGGTGTCCTTGGACACCAGCACCACGCTGCGGTCCTTGTGTTCGGTGGCCCAGCGCAGCGCGGTGGCGATGATCTCGCGGTCCTTGCGCGCCTGGTCGAATTCCAAGGGCACCTTCTTCACGTACTCCTGGGCGCCGGAGATGCAGATGCCCCCTGTGGCCGGCGGCGACAGCGGCACGAACTGCAGGAGCGTGTCGTGCTCCTCCTTCAGCCTGTCCAGGACGCGGGAGAACTCGCGCGCGTTGAAGCCCTTCTGGTCGTCGCCGGTCTTGAACCCGTCGATCTCGGAGATCAGGGCGAGGGGGACCACGATGTCGTTGTCCCCGAAGGTCTGGATGCACTGCGGGTCGTGGATGACCACGGACGTGTCCAGAACGAAGATCTTTCGCGTTTCTCCCATCGGTAATGTCCTCCAGACACTACATGGTAGCCCTTCCTGCCCGCTCCCGAAAGGGCGCGAAACCCATCAAAAGCGATTGACCGCGCGGACCTGCAGGAGCGCCTGGGTCCAATCGGGGGTGTCGTCGCGCATGGCGATGGCCAATTCCACCAGCCAACCGGGGAAGATCAGCTCCGCCCCCCCTCCCGCGGACCAGGACGGGCTGGCGGCCCACGACAGGTCCGGCTGCCGCAGAGCGCGCACTCCGGGCTCGAAAAAAGCCTCCACCCCCCCGGAGCGGGACGACCCCACCCTGGCCTCCAAGGTGGCCCAGGCCCAGGACGGGGTGCGCGGGGAGCCCTCCGGCCAGCCCCTCCAGCCGCGGATGCCACCCGGGGTCTGGGCCTCGGAGAGTCCGGCGGACGCATCCAGCGGCCAGATGCCCCGGGCGTTGGCTCCCAGGTGCAGAACGACGGGACCGATCGGGTGGAAGGCCTGGACGATGGTCTGCAGGCGGAGCCTCTCGGTGTTTCCCGTGTCGGAGACCACTTGGACCGCTTCCACCAGGTTGGAGATGGAAAAGAGCGAGACGGGCCACGCGGGCGGGGGCGATGAACTCCAATCCAGCCCGGCCCGGGTTCCCCACTCGTCGTCCTCCACTCCGAAGACGGTGTCTCCGGGCGCGCGTTCCACCCTCTGGGCGGCGGTCAGCCCTCCCAGAACGGTGGTGGAGCCGTCGGCGCTGGTCCAGGCGAGGTCCAGGTTCCCCTCCAGGATCCGCGCCAGGGTGTCCTCGGAGACGTCGCCGGAAACGCGGGCCTGGAGGTCCAGAGGTCCGATCCAGGGCTCCTTCCAGGCGGCATGGGCCTGGAGTCCCGCGGCGCCCTGCGAGATCCCGAAGTCCAGGTCGCGGGCGGTCCCCAGGATGTCCACCAGGTGCATCTCCACGTATCCCGAGGAAGCGCTCCCCTCCGTCCAGCCGCCGGCCGCCTCGATGGTGCTGGAGGGGCGGTCGCGGAGGTGGACCACCATGTCCACCAGCGCGCTCCGGGGCTCGCGGAGCGGCCGGGGCGGGGCGTCCTGGTCCACGTAACCGGTGGACAATATCCGTCGCATCGCGTCCTCCATGCGCGCGGGGTCCGCGGGTTCCCCGGGCCGGAGTCCGGAGAGCCGGGTCAGGACGCGGGAGTCCATGCGGGTGGAATCGGCGTCGCGCACCGCTCCCCAGGAAAACCTCTGCCCGGCATCGGCCTCCATTTCCAGGATCGTTCCGGAATCCGTCTCCACGGCGACGCTCGCCGCGGACGTGGCGGCGAGGAAGCCCTTGGACACCTGCCTGTCCACGGCGTGGAACATCCAGTTCCGCACGGTGTCCCGGACCAGGAGCCGTCCGCGCAGGGAGTCCAGGACGGGGGAGAGCCGCGCGGGAGGGGGCTCGGCCACGTGCACGGAATCGATCCTCCCCGGTGGCTGGGCACCCAGCAGCATCCAAAGGCAGACCGGGAGGTTCAAAGCAGGTCCTGGGGGTCCACGTCCACGAGGCATCGGACTCCCGGCGGAGAGGGAAGCCCGGCCATGGTTTCCCGCACGAGGCGCCGCAGCGCGCTCGCGGATTCCGGGGACGCCTTGCAGAGGAGGTGGAAGCGGTGGCGCCGCGCCACCACCGCCATGGGAGCGTCCACGGGTCCCAGGGCTTCCTGCCCGGCGCGAAGGCGCGGGCGCAGCGCGCGCGCCAGGGCCTCCATCCATGCCGACGCTGCCGACCCGTCGACGGCGGAGGCCTCCACCAGGACCAGCCTGGAGAACGGAGGGAGGGACAGGATCCGTCTCTGTTCCGATTCGCGTCGGGCGAACGACGGGTAGTCGTGGGAGGCGACGTCGGCGAGCAGGGGGTCCGCGGGCCGCCTCGTCTGCAGCAGCACCCTGCCGGGAAGTCCGGCCCTGCCCGCGCGGCCGGAAACCTGCGACAGGAGCTGGAACGTGCGCTCGTTCGCGCGGAAATCGGGGACGGCCGCGCCGATGTCGGCGTCCGTGGCGCCCACCAGCGTCACCTCCGGGATGTCGTGGCCCTTGGCGACCATCTGGGTGCCCAGGAGGATTCCGCCCCGGTCCCGGAACATCGCCAGGGCCTGTTCGTGTCCTCCCCGGCGCGAGGTCGAATCCCGGTCCAGGCGCACCACGGGAATGTCCGGGAGCAGTCGACGGATTTCGTCCTCCACCCTCTGGATGGCCCAACCCTGCGGTTCCAAGGCCCCGGATCCGCACGACGGACAGGCGCGGGGCGGTTCCTGCGCGTGCCCGCAGTGGTGGCAGACCAGGCGCTTGCGGTGCCAGGTCAGGCGGAGCCCCGGGCATTCCGGGCATTCCAGCGCCGTTCCGCAGTCCAGGCAGGACGCCTGCGGCGCCCAGCCCCGGCGGTTGTGGAGGACCACCGCCTTCTCCCCGCGCCGGGCCACCTCCGTCAGTTCCTGTCTCAATGCGGGGGAAAGCGCCCCGCCGGACGCCTTGCGCGAGGCGCGCAGGTCCACCATTTCCACCGCGGGGAGCGCGGCGCCCCCGGCCCGGCTCGCGAGTTCCAGGAGCTGGTAGCGGCCGGTGGCCGCGTTGTTCCAGGTTTCCAGGGAGGGCGTCGCGGAACCCAGCACCACGGGTATGCCGCATCTGCGGGCCAGCCAGACGGCGGCGTCCCGACCCTGGTAGCGCGGCGCGTCGCCGGACTGCTTGTAGGAGCCGTCGTGCTCCTCGTCCACCACCACCAGTCCCGGCTCGAACAGGGGGGCGAAGAGGGCCGAACGCGGACCCAGGGCCACCCGCACGGATCCGTCCCGAAGGGCCGTCCAGGCGCGGGCGCGGTCGGATTCGGAGAGCTGGCTGTGCAGCACCGCGACGGACTCGCCCAGGAATGCGGCCGTGCGGCGCACGGTCTGCGGGGTCAAGCCGATCTCGGGCACCAGGATCAGGACCTGGAGACCCCGCGAAAGGGCCTCCCGCGCCGCCAAGAGGAAGGTTTCCGTCTTCCCCGATCCCGTCACGCCGTGCAGCAGGAAGGGGGAGAATCCTCCCGAGGCCACGGCCAGGGAGATCCGTCCGGCGGCGGCGGCCTGCTCCGGGCTGGGTACGATCACGGGGGGAGGGCCGGGAGCGGCGACGGATTCCGTCACGAATCCCTCCGGGGCCGGCTTGCCGGCGCGGGCCTTGCGGGCGCCGAGTCCCAGGCGGACCAGCGTCGACTTCCCCGCGCAGCTCCAGACCGGGCCCGCGGCGACGCCGGGGGCGCACAGGTAGTAGTCGGCCATCCAGCGGACCAGGTCGACGAGGTGGGCCGGGATCCAAGGTCCCTCCAGCACGCGGTCCAGGACCTCCTTGACGGGAAATGCCGGGACCCGTCCATGGCTCTCCAGGACCAGGGCGAGCGAGGTGCCCCGTCCGAAAGGCACGCGGGCCAGGTCGCCGGGAGCGAAGGCTTCCGCTGGATCCGCGTAGGTGAACAGCGGTGACTGGCCGCTGGCCAGCACCACGTCGACGAAGCGGCTCACAAACCGGGGAACAGGCGTTCCATCTGCTGCCCGACGGAGTCGGATTTCGGCGGGGCGGATTCCAGGTCCGTGAACTCGTTGTGGCGGATGTCTTCCAGGATCACGTTGACCCCCTTGATCGCCTTTTCGCTCTCCAGCCGCACCAGTCCCGGATTGGTGCGGTCGTCGAAGACCAGCACCAGGATGCAGTCCTCGTCCACGAGGCTGATGTGGATGTTGTCGGTGTGCCCCTTGTGGAACAGCACCGTGAACTCGTTCTCGCCGATCATCTGGGCGATGGCGCGCGTGGCGGCGTAGGATCCCGCCGCCAATGCCGCGAGCGCCGTGGTGTCGAAGGCCTTGGTGTAGCCCTGGTTCGCCAGCAGGTTTCCGTCCTTGTGCACCAGGAGCACGAAGGTGGCGCTGGCGGAAGACAGCAGATGCCCCAACACCTTGTTCAGCCTGTCGATGTCTTCTTTGTAGAGGATGTAGTTGGCCATCGGGGTCTCACTGTTGTCCGGGTCCGAGAGGCATCCGGCGCGTGGGGTACGAGTCCGGGCTCTGCAACCGCGAGAGTTCCTCCGGAGTCAGGAAGGCGGATGCGAGGGGATCGTTCCCTTCCATGTTGGGATTCACGTTGGGCGTGGTCACCACCCGACCGGTGTCCGCGCGGGGCGGCGGCGGCGCCGCCTTCTGCTCGGACAATTCCCGTTCGTAGCGGGCGATCTCGGCGTCCAGGTCGGAGGGGTCCAGGGTGCCGTCGAGCCGGCTCTTCTTCTTCGAGGTGGTGTCCGAACCCATGGGAACGGATCCCGTGGCGGCGGCCGCGGAACCGGGGCCGGATCCGCGCGACGGCGGCGGCGGCGGTTCGAATCCCGTGAGTCCGGGCAGGGGCGCCGTGTGCGCGGGTGGCGGTGGCGCCATCGGGTCCACCAGACCGGGGGAAGGCGCGACCGGGGCTTGGGGGAGCGACTGGAAAGTGCCGCTCTGGGAGGTGCCCGTCTGGGGGGGCGCGCTCTGGGGAGTACCGGGCTGGCCCGCGAAGAATCCGGGCTGGAGTCCCGGCAGGGGCGGGGTGACCGGGGCCGGAGGTGGCGGAGAAAACCCCGTGAACTGCGGCGCCCCGACGGGCGCGGAAGGCTGCGGCCTGGGCATGGCGGACGGGACGGGCGGCGGCGGCGGCTGCGGCCGCGGAGGCGGCATGGGCGGCGGCGGTGGCATCACCGGAGCCGGCGGGGCGGCTGCCGGCCGCGGGGCCGGAGGAGGCGCGAACGGAGGCGGCGGCGCGGCCGGCCTCGGAGGAGGGGCGGCGGCCGCGGAACCCGGAACCGCTGCATGGGAGATGGTGGACTGGGTGTCGGGAAGCGAGGAGGGACGGCGACTGCTCTGGCGCGCCGTGTACTTCGCGTTGAAGGTGTCGATGACGATCTTGCCGATGGCCTTCAGGGTGGTGAACACGCCGATGCCCTGGTGGGCCTGGGCCTCGTAGCAGGGAACCTTGAACCAGTTGATCTGCTGGTCGAGTTCCGCGACGGAGGCGATGCCGGGCAGGTCGCGCTTGTTGTACTGGAGCACGAAGGGCACCGAACCCAGGTCGATGCCGTATTCCTTGAGATTCTCCTGGAGGTTCTTCAGGCTGTCGAGGTTCTCCTGCATCTTGTCGCGCTGGCTGTCGGCCACGAACACGACGCCGTCCACGCCGCGGAGCACGAGCTTGCGCGTGGCGTTGTAGTAGACCTGTCCGGGAACGGTGTAGAGCTGGAACTTGGTGGCGAACCCCTTGATGGAGCCCAGGTCCAGGGGCAGGAAGTCGAAGAAGAGGGTCCGGTCGGTTTCCGTCGCCAGGCTCACCATCTCCGACTTGGTCTCGGCGGGGATCTTCCGGTGGATGATCTGGAGGTTGGTGGTCTTGCCCGACAGTCCCGGACCGTAGTAGACGATCTTGCAGGAGATCTCTCGCGTGGCGTAGTTGATGGAAGCCATTGCCTCTCCTTAGCCGATGGCCTTGGACGCCTGGCGCATCTCCACCCGCACCAACCCGATGTTGACGTCGGGGGAGGTGAGCACCACCAGCCACCCGAGCGCCACGGAAAGCACCAGGACCTTGCCGGTTTCCCCTTCCAGCAGGATCTGTCCGACGGCGCCCGCGCCGCAGGCTTCGGCGAGCTTCCCGCCCATGTCGGAAAGGGAGGCTGCCAGGGCCGACACGAGGTCGGCCGTCTGGGGGTCGGCCATCTCCGCCGCGATGAGGATGCCGTCGTTGCCGACCAGGGCGCTGCCCAGGACGCCGCGCGTGCGGTTTATGGTTTCCAGAGCCTTGTGCATCATGGTTGTTTCCGTTCCTTGAGGGCGGCCTCGGCCATCTGGACGCAGCGGTCGATCCGCCCCTGGAAGAGCTCGAAGCTCCCCCGCGAGCCCGAGACCACAACGTAGTAGCCACCGAGGAATTTCTTGCAGAAGACGAAATCCTCCGGATCCTGGACCAGGAGGAAATCGGGATCGGGCAGGGCGTCCCTGCGGGACTGCCAGGCGCTTTCCTGGAGTTGTCCCTGGACGCGGGGCGCCTTGTCCAGGAAGGCGGCGGAGGAATTCGTCCCCAGTCCCCAGACCAGTCCATCCTGGTCGAGGATCACCGCGCCCTTGATGCCCTTCCCGCCCGAACCGGCGGGGTCCATGCGCACGGACGTGAGGTACGAGCAGATCTGGTCGAGATCCGTCGTCCAGGGCATGGTGCCGGGGTTGGGCGTGTTCACGAAGGCTCCTGGAAGGCTTTGGTGCATCGGGCGGCCAGGAGGGAGGCGGAACCGCCGGCGGCGATCACGACCAGGGCGCTGCGATCGCCGTGGTTCCACGCGTGGACGCCGCGCGCGGAACCTTCGAACGAGGCGTGCCTGAGTTCCCCGAACCCCAGCCGGTCCAGGACCTGTCCGGAGCGCGAGAAGGCGACGTCCTCCAGCGCCCCGACGGCCAGTTCCTCCCGCCGCCGTTCGCGGACGCCTTCCGGAGAACGCAGCCTGAGGAAGACCACGCCGAGGTCGGTGGCGATGGGCGACCAGGCGGTGGGCAGGTCCGGTTCCTGGACGGATTCCGGCCGCGCCTCCATGGCCTGGGAATCCCCGGCCGCGGGAGCCTCGGGGACCTCCTCGGCGCCCAGGGTGTCGGGACCCGCTTCGTGGACGACGGAATCCGTCAAGTGGTGCACCGGGTCCACCAGTGGGAACAGGTTCCGCAGGTACAGCACCGCGGCGGGATGGAACCGCTGGGCGCGGGCCAGGGCCTCGGCCCGGACCAGCGCCTGCGCGACATCGCCGGCCAGCCGCATGAGCTCCACGCGGATGCATTCGGCGACAACGGCGGAATCGGGATCCGGCTGCCGCAGCGCCAGCTCCAGGGCCTTCTCCACCGCGTCGGATTCCCCGCGGCGCAGCAGCAGGCATGCATGGGCCAGGTTCAGGTTGTTGGCGAGGAGCTCCCGCAGGTCCTGGCGGGAATCGAGGAGGTCGGCCAGGGGCTGGACCTGCATGGTGGTTTCCTCGGTCACGGCTCGGCCTTTCCGGGCTCGGGGGATTCGTCCCTGAGCCACAGGCTGTAGCCGTTCGGTCCGGCCCGGTAGCCGTAATCCACCCCCAGGCTGGAAGCGCGTTCGGCGCGGCTGAGCGCGAATTCGGAGGACACCTTGTCCAGAGACGTGGGCCACGCTCCCGCGAGGAAGCGGTACCTCTCCACGGCGGTGTTGAGCTTCAGGCCCTCGAACCGCGACTCCGCCCCGATGAACCCGTGCTCCGGAACCGAGGCGAGGTGGCCGATGGCCGTGCCCACCATCCAGTTCAGGAGCAACGCGGCGATCAGGAGGACGGCGCCTCCCAGGAGCAGTACCGCGGAGGAACTCGCGCGGACGGGCTCGAAGTCCTCGTGGATCTCCAGGTGGGAATCGAACGCCTTCCCGTCCTGTCGAAGCGTGACGTAGCCTTCGTCGGCGTAGGCGACCAGCGTGTCGTAGAGGCGGAACCGACCGAAGGGGACCCTCTTCTCCAGGTCTTCCAGGGTCAGGGCGGACGAGGACAGCTCCAGCTGCCGCAGGATGATGGCTTCGGGCCCCAGTTCCGCGATGGAGGCGGGCATCTGGGAGATGGAGACCTGGACTCCCGGAGAGCCCAGGCGGTCGCGCAGGCGGGGCCATTCGTCCAGCCGCCGCATGCCCTCCATGGTGATCATCTCGGTGGAGAGGTTGAGGCCCACGCCGCGGAGGATGGTCGCGGGCAGTTCGGTGTTGAACTCGTAGGCCCCTTCCGACCATTGGAAGAGATCGCAGACCAGGTCTTCGGCCACGATCTGGATCCAGTCGGCCCTTTCCTCGGGCGAGATGAACTTCTTGGCGACCAGGGTCTCCAGGATGCTCCTGTCCATGGACCTGGACACCGACTCGACGCCGGAAAGCTCGTCCGGGCTCATCCGACCGCAGGAAAGGAGCCAGTCGCGGATCACCGTCTCCACGTTGCGGCCGTCCACGTCGATGTGGCTGATGTTCCCCCGCGAGATCCCCACTTCCGCGCGCTGGTGGTGGTAGGTCAGGGACAGGCGACCGCTCTTGCGCTGCTGCAATATGAACTGCAGGACGTCCGGAAGGGAGAAGTCCCGAAGCTGTCCGTTCAGGGCCTGTGCCACCTCAGGTCTCCTTCAGGGCGGTTGTGGCGTCGCGGCCAAGTCCGCGCACCAGTTGAAGAGCCCCCAGCGCATAGAGTACCACCAGGATGCCCAGCGTGAAGTCCTGTCCGATCAAGGTCTCGGAATCCGGGTAGAGGGTGAGGAAGTTGGGCAGGTTCAAGCTGTAGGCCAGGCAGGCGCTCAGCAGGAAGACCTGCAGGAAGGTTCCGAAGGTGGGCTTGGCCATCAGTCGCCCGGTTCCCGGCAACCCCAGGTCCATCGCGAGCTGGAGCAGGCGTCGCCGACTCTGGGCCTCCCGCTCGATCCTCTCCAGGAGCTGGTTGCGAAGATCCACCTCCTCGATGCCGGAGAGCCTCCGGAAGCACTGGGCGCAGTGGATGCCCTTGCGGCAGTGCCGGCACATCACCCGACCGCAGGTGCGGCACTCGAACAGCACCTTGCGCCGTTCCTGGCGGCCGCCCCACCACAGCAGGAAGGCGAGGAACAGGACGGAAAACGGCAAGAGAGTCAGCGGGGGCAGGTCCAGCAGGCCCGTCTGCAGGTCCCACCGGTCCACGGTCCAGCGGCGGTTGCGGTAGTCGTCCAGGACGTGGAGCCACATGCGGTGCGAGCCCAGTTCCGGATCCATCACGGTGCGGTTGGGCGGGAGGGTCTGGAAAGCGCGGGTGTTCTGGTCGCCCACGAGATTGATCCGGTAGCGCGCCACGGGGGACGCGTTCCCGATCAAAAGCCCCATGCTGTCGGTGCGGCCCCGGTAGGCGATGGATTGGCCCAGGTCGTACAGGAGCGGACCGTTGCCCCAACGGCCCTGCCGGGCCGATTCGTAGGCCAGGGTGGCGCTGTCGTAGTGACCCACCAGGAACTGCGCGTTCCCGAAATTCACCAGGATGCGGGGGTCGTCGGATCCCAGGCGCTTCGCGGACCTGGCCAAGATCATCGCCGAGTCGTAGTTGCCCCGTTTCCGGTCCTCGATGGAGTTGGCCGCCAGCAGCAGGGGCCTCTCCAGGCTGGTGGCCCGGGAGATCGCCTTCTGGATGCGTTCGTCCAGGTCCTGGGACCACCCCTCGTCGACGGCGCGCTGGTAGAGGGATTCGGGGCCTGCCAGGTCGAAGCGGGAGGACAAGGTCGCCTCCAGACCGGCGAGCCAGGGTTGGAGACCAACGAACAGCACGATGGCCCCGATGAGGAGCCGTTCGTAGTGTCGGGCCCTGCGCCAGATGGCCAACGAGGCCAGAAAGCACATGGAGAGGAGACCCAGACCGGCCACCAGGAGGGCCACGGGAATCAGGGCCAGGACGGCGTAGCGCAGGTAGAGGTTGGTGTCGCGGGGGAGCCGTTCGGCCAGGCCGTGCACGATGTAGGGCCAGTACCGGACCACCCAGGACAGGAGAAGCAGCAGACACGAGAGGGCCAGGACGTAGCGGAGGAGCCGCAGGACGTTGAAGGCCAGCACCTGCTGGTTGAGCGGGAAGGCCGCGATCCGGTCGTAGGCGTTTTCCAGGTGGTAGTAGGCCTGGGCCAGATGGAGCGAAAGCACCGCGTTCCCGGCCTGGGAGATCTCGGGGACGGGGGAGACGGGATCCAGCCTGCCGGCCATGGATCTCGCCATCTCCGCCTTGTCCGGATCTCCGGCGGACTGGAGGTCCGAGGCCGTCGCCAGCAACCACGAGGAGGCTTCGGGCAGGCGGTTCCAACCCAGGGAGAGCATGGAGGCTTCGAATCCCTGGGCCTGGAGCTGGAATCCCTGGCGCGTCCCGTTCTGGAGCTGGAGGAGCACCAGGAGCCATTGGAGTCCCAGGTCGTCTTCGGCGAGGACGGAGGATTGGAGGATGCGGGCGTTGCCGCTTCCTGGAACGGCCTTTTCGCTCCACATGCCCGACGCGGCATTGCCCAAGGCCAGGGCGGCCTTGTCGTCCACCGGGAGGGCGAACAGCTCGGGCTCCAGACGGTCGGCCTGCGCGGGCTTGCCGGACAGGACCGCGGCGAGGTTCGGGGAACCGGCGCGGAATGCTTCCAACCGGGCTTCGGCGCGGATGAAACCCGCCTGGAGAGGCGTCGGAGGCAGGCTGGCCGCGCACGACGCCGCGGCCAAGGCCGCGAGCCAGAAACCCACCCTTCGCAGGTCAGGCCTGGAAAATCCTAGGATCGTTGATGCCATAGTGTTGGGTCATCCGCTGGAGTCGCTCGGGCTCGATTCCCAGGATCTTCGCGGCCTGCGGAACGCGCCACCCTGTTTGTGTAAGTATCCAAAAAATATAGGCCTTCTGCACTTCCTCGAGGGCCGGGGGGATGCTGGCCAAGGCGGGGGGGGCCTCGTTGGCGCGGGTACCCGGGGCGATGTCGGATTCCTCCAGACGGGTCCCTGTGCAAAGCACCAAAGCGCGCTCGAGGACGTTTTCCAGTTCCCGGATGTTTCCCGGCCATTGGTGGAGCGTCAGCTTCCTGGCCGCCTCGGGAGAAAGGTCGGGGGCGGGTCGGCCCAACCGCTTGCCGATGCGTTGCAGCAGGGCGCGGGACAGGTCGGGGAGGTCGGTGGGGCGGTCGCGCAGGGATGGCGTCCGGATGCGGATGACGTTCAGTCGGTAGAAGAGGTCCTCCCGGAACCGACCCCGGGACACCAGGACTTCCAAATCCGCGTTGGTCGCGGAGATGATGCGCACGTCGATGGGCACCGGCTGCAGCCCCCCCACCGGCGTCACCTCGCGCTCCTGGAGCACACGCAGGAGCTTCACCTGGGTGGAGAGGGGGATTTCCCCGACCTCGTCCAAGAAGACGGTCCCCCCCTTGGCGGCCACGAACAGACCGGCAGAATCCGCCACGGCGCCCGTGTACGAGCCCTTGACGTGGCCGAACAGCTCGCTCTCCAGGAGTCCCTCGCTGAGGGCGGCGCAGTGGATGGGAAGGAAAGGGCGGGCAGCCCGGGGAGAAAGCCTGTGCAGCGCCCGCGCCACCACTTCCTTGCCGGTGCCCGATTCGCCGGTGATGAGCACCGTGCTTTCCGTGGGCCCGATCTTGGTGACCAGCGTGCGCAGGTCGTCGACCACCGGCGACACCCCGGACAGGTCCTGGTCGAGCCTGTTGGTGGAGGTGGTGGACCTGGAATCGGCGGAATCCGGGCCGCCGCCGCCCGACGCCCGTTCCACCACCTCGCGCAGGGATTTGACCAGGACCTCGTTCTGGAACGGCTTGAGGATGAAGTCGGAGGCCCCCTGGCGCAAGGCCTCCACGGCCTTTTCCACCGTGCCGTAGGCCGTCATGAGCACCACCGGGACGTGCGATCCGCGCAGGGCGTTCACGATCTCCATCCCGCTGCGCTGTCCGATCATGAGGTCGGAAAGGACGCCGTCGTAGCGGACTCGGGACAGGCAGGAGATGGCATCGTCGACGGAAACCGTCACGTCGGCCTGGTACCCCTCGCGACGCAGCAGGATCGCCAGGTAGTCGCAGAGACTCTTCTCGTCGTCCACCACCAGTATCCGCCGGGCGCTCATGGACCCATCATAGCCCCACAACGGGGCGATGGAAAGGCAAAAGGACCAAGGGCGCGTCGAAAGCGCCGATGGCGGCTTGGATCAGGAATTCGCCCCGTTCGACGTTGCCGCGGCGGGACGCGAGCGGGATTCCCACGCCAGCAGGAACAAGCCGAGGCCGCCGGAGACGACCACGAGTCTCCTGACCCTGCCCGGATACAGGGTCGCGTGGAGGAAGATGTCCCGGATCGGGTGGTCCGGTCCCGGATGGACTCCGAGAAGGAAAAAGACGATCGGGACCAGCGGGATGAACAACAGGCGCAGCCAGATTGGCGAGAGGAAGACCTTCGGCCACCCCGGGCTTCGACGGGCCACCACGAGCAGCCAGGCGAGCACGATCGCCACCCCCAGGGCGGAGTTGACGTACCAGGACAGTTGGCCGGTCAGGAAGGGGCCTGCCGGCGTGTCGAAGAGCTTCGTGGAACAGACGGAGCAGGGGACGAAGTCCGGAAGGCGCTCGTGGGTGAACAGATCCCAGAAAAGATGGGTGGCCCCCCCCAGCGTCGCACCCAGCAGGCTCGCGCGCCAGGAGAAGACACCGGTTGGGGGGAAGGTCAATCCAGGGAGTCGCCGCAGGCGGTCCCTTCCGAAGGCGCTCCACAGGAAGGCAAGGAGCATGGCAAGCGGGACGTCCAGGAGCACCAGGCCGGGCAGCGAATGCGAAAGCGACCTGGCACTCACCAGCGGAACGGCGATCAGGTCCGGGGAGAGACTTCCCCAAAGCAGGCCGCTGCGCCATCCGTTCGTGCGCGAGAGCCGGAGAAACGGCAGGATGGCTGCCGGATGCGCCAACGTGAAAGGCATTTCGCCAGGGAAGATACTCGGACGGGCCCCGGTCCGGGATTTCCGAACCGTGTCGGAACTCGGCGTGCCCGATCGGGCGATTTGGAGATTCGAGATGAAGGAAGCAGGGGCCGGATCCATATTTACCGCCCATGAAGGGATCTCGATTGCTGGTCAGCTGCCCGACGGCGTACGGGGTGGGCGGTCTCGGCCAGCACCTCGCGAAAGTCCGGGAAGATGCGATTTCCGACGGGTTCGATGTTGGGGTTTACTGCAGCGGAGGCATCGATACTCCGCATCTGGTCCCCTCGGACTGGGAGGCACGCTGGTTCCGGTGGCCACCGTTCCGGTGGAGACCGAGCCTGAGGGTTTGGTTCCGACACGCGATGTTCGACCGGGAAGTCGCCCGATGTCTGGTGCCAGCCCAGGTGGTAACGGCCTTCATGGGCGGGGCGTTGCACACCTTTCGCCGTGCTCGTGCCATGGGGGTCGGGAAGCTCGTGCTGGAGATGCCCAACAGCCATCCGGACAATGTCCGCGCCTTGCATGCGGCGGCGACCCGTCTCCATCCTCTGGAGCGGACTTGGATGGGAGCCGCGTTCGCCCGGCGAGCGGCCGCGGAATTCGCGATGGCCGACGAAATCCGGACGAATTCCGACTACACGTCCGAGTCGGCCGCCGCCGCTGGAGTGGATGCCGCCAAGATCGTGCGCAGACGCCTGGGATGCGATCCGCGTTTCGCCGGGATCCGGCGGGTCCCCCATCCCGAGGGACTCCGGGTGGTGGTGCTCGTGGGCAGCCTGACCGTTTTCAAGGGGATTCCGCTCCTGGTGGAAGCGTTCCGATCCGTGGAGGGTGCCGATCTGCGACTGGTGCTGGTCGGGGGATGGGCGAGTCGGGCCATGCGCGTGTGGCTGGAGCAGTCCCGCGGATTGGATCCTCGTCTGAGCTGGACCACAGGAGATCCGGCTCCGCATTTGGCGACGGCCTCGTTGATGGCCCATCCCTCCTGGGAGGATGGATGGGGGTATTCGCCGGCCGAGGCCCTCGCCGCGAAGGTTCCCCTGGTCGTCAGCGACCAGACGGGGATGAAGGAACTCCTTGGCGCCGGCGGGGGAGACGTTCTCCCGGCGGGGGACCCCACGGCGTGGGCCGATTGGCTGCGGGCCTGGGCGACACGGACGGCACCATGAAGATCCTCCATGTCGGAGTTGGCAACCTGGGGGAGGGTGGCGTCGCCACCTATGCGCGGACGGTGATCTCCGGCCAGCGGATCCGGGGCCACGAGGTGCTCCTTTCGGAACTCTGGCCATGTGGGCAAAGCATGCCCGAGGTGGAGGAAGTCGTTTCGGACCAGGCATCGCTCCTGTCGCTCCGGGATCGATGGAAGCCGGATGTGGTCCACATGCACGCGCTGCTTCCCGACTATGTCGGTTTCACCTCGGCCATCGTTCTCACCGCCCACGAGCACTCTTCGCACTGTCCCTCGGGAGGGCGGTACCTGGAGGCGCGGGGTCGGGAATGCCACAGGAAATTCGGGCTCCTGCCCTGTGTCTGGGGGCATTACGTCGACAGGTGCGGTTCCAGGGACCCCAAGGCGATCCTGAGGCATTACCGCGTCACGGCGGCCGCCAGCACCTTTCCCGGAATCTGGATCGCCCCTTCCCGGTACAGCCGCGATCGTCTCCTGGAGCGCGGAATGCCGCCGGATCGGGTCGAACTCGTCTCCAATCCTCCGCCGGAGAACTTCGACGCCCCTCCGCCCGAGGGGCGCATGACGGATCCTGTCGTCCTCTTCCTGGGTCGCCTGGTTCCCAGCAAGGGTTGCGATGTGCTGCTGCGGGCCATGGTGGAGATCCCCCATGGGCGGTTGAAGATCCTCGGGGATGGACCCGAACGGAATTCGCTGGAGGAGCTGGCGAAACGCCTCGGAGTGGATTCGAGGACCGAATTCCTGGGATGGAATTCGCCCGCCCAAGTGGAGGGGCATCTCGCCACCGCCAGGGTGCTCGCCGTCCCTGCGCGCTGGCCGGAGCCTTTCGGATTGGTGGCGCTGGAGGCCTATTCCTCCGGCTGTCCCGTGGTGGCCTCCGGAATCGGGGGCCTCTTGGACACGGTGGAGGACGGTGTCACCGGGCGGTTGGTTCCGCCAGGCGACGCCTCCGCCTTGGCCCTGGCCCTGGGCGAACTGCTCCGGGACGGCGCTGTCGCGGACCGAATGGGGCGACAGGGGCATCGGCTCGTCCGAGAGAGATTCCGGAAAGGACTCCATCTGGAAAGGCTCGAACAGGTCTACGATCGCGCAAGGAAAGCCTGATGCGCGAACAGGCAATGCCGCCGGGGCTTGCCTTGGGCGGCGGTCGAGCGCTCGGACGGGGATGGCGGTGGTTGCGAAAATGGGCATATTGGGTCCGATCCCCCAACCGAGGCAGGCTCTGGAGGGGATGTTCCCATGGGAAGGGGTCCGTGAAAATACTCATGGCTGCTAGCTGTTCCTCCGACCGGAACCTCGGAGTGCCTGGCGTGATGCATGCATTGGCCGACCAGTACCGAGCGGCTGGAAACGAGGTCAGGATGTCCTTCCGCGACCGTCCGGGGAGGATGGGAGAAATCCTCTTCGGATGGAGGCTGGCCCGATCGCCCGATGTGCGGTGGGCGGACGTGGTCGATTCCCATGCCGTCGAAGCCTGGCCCTTGTGCGGCAGGCGCCAAAGACCCGCGCTCGTCGCGCGCTCCCACGGATTGGAAACGGGAGTGCATCGGCGTTTGATGGAGGCTCGCCGGGCGGGCAAGGCGAGGGTGGGTCCGGTCTACTGGACCTACAGGGGGTCGGTCCGTCTCCTGGCCGAGCGGAGTGCCATAAGATCGTCCGACGCCTCCCTGCTGCTCAACGCCGCGGATCTCCAGGTCTGCCAAAGGGAATTCGGGGCCGACCCTGTCCGTCTCCATCTGGTCCGCAACGGATTTCCGTCTTCGTTCCTCGACCATCCGATGGTTCCTGCCGAGCACCCCGGGATTCTCTTCCTGGGCTCGTGGATCGCCAGGAAAGGCACGGATCTGGCGGTTTCCGCCATCTCCAGAGCCCTGCGCGAACTTCCCGAAACTCCGGTGCTGTTGGCCGGAACGGGTCTCGACACGCGGACGGTGCTCTCCGACTTCCCGCCCGACCTGCGCGGTGCCATTCGGGTGATCCCGCAATTCCGGAGGGAAGATCTCCCCGGTCTCGTCGAGGGATTCTCCATCCTTCTCTTCCCGAGCAGGTCCGAAGGCTACCCGCTTTCGCTCGTGGAGGCGATGGCCTTGGGAATGGCTCCGATCGCAACGGCCATCCCGGGGGTCCTGGAAGTCATCGAGGACGGGAGTTCCGGCATTCTCGTCCCTCCGGAAGACGCCGAAGCGACGGGGGAAGCGCTCGTGGCTCTGCTGCGCTCCCCGCAGCGCCTTTCCGCGTTGCGCGAGGGGGCCCGGAGGAGGGTCGAGGGAACTTCGTGGGAGAGCATCGCCACCGCCCAGATGGGGATCTACCGGACCGTCCTTG
>Ga0302283_1000834_pt1 | contig 25581 bp, 18 predicted proteins | sample III_Fen_E1_4_FD_198770 | JGI IMG/M metagenome (GOLD analysis project Ga0302283, IMG submission 198770) | Peat permafrost microbial communities from Stordalen Mire near Abisko, Sweden - III_Fen_E1_4 | ecosystem: Environmental > Terrestrial > Soil > Wetlands > Permafrost | place: Sweden: Abisko... | reverse complement strand
ACCGAGACGTTCGCGCAGATCGACGAGATGATCCTCGGGCTCGGCGCGCGCACCGCGCACGCCGACGGTGCGCGCGGCGTCGTCGACAAGGTGCACGCGCGCGTCGACGAGACCGAGCGCGCTCTCGCGGGCAAGCCCCGCGTGCGCGCGCTCCTGATCTTCGGCCTCGAGCCCATCGTCGTCGCCGGCCCCGACAGCTTCGCCGACGAGATGATCCGGCGCGCCGGAGGAGAGGACGTCGTGAAGGCGGGCGGCAAGTACCCGACGCTCGGCATGGAGAAGGTCCTCGCGCTCGACCCGGACGTCATCGTCGACGCGGCGATCGGCGAGGCGCAAGGCGTGGAGCGCATCGGCCGCGACTCGGCCGGGTGGCGCGAGGTGCGGGCCGTCAAGGCGGGGCGCGTGGTGACGCTGAACGACGAGGTCGTCCTGCGCCCGGGCCCCCGGATCGGCGAGGGGCTCGCGATGCTCGCGCGCGCGCTGCACCCGGAGGCGTTCCCTCCGTGAAGCGGCCCAAGCAGCGCCTCGACCAGCTGCTCGTGGCGCGCGAGCTCGCGCCGACGCGGGCGCGCGCGCAGGCCGTCATCCTCGCCGGCGCCGTCCGCGTGGGCGGCGAGCGCGTCGACAAGGCCGGAGCGCTCGTCGCCGAGGACGCGGAGGTGACCGTCCTCGGGGCGGACCACCCGTACGTCTCGCGGGGCGGCCTCAAGCTCGCGGGGGCGCTCGACTCGTTCTTCGTGGAGGTGACGGGGCTCGTCTGCCTCGACGTGGGCGCGTCCACGGGCGGCTTCACCGATTGCCTGCTCCAGCGCGGCGCCGCGCGCGTCGTGGCCGTGGACGTCGGCTACGGGCAGCTCGCCCACAAGCTCCGCGTCGATCCGCGCGTCACCGTCCTCGAGCGCACCAACGCGCGCACGCTCGAGCCCGAGGCCATCGGCGGGCCGGTCGAGCTCGCGGTGGTGGACGCCTCGTTCATCGGCCTCGAGAAGCTCCTGCCGGCCATCCACCGCTGCCTCCGCCCGGGCGGAGCGCTCGTGGCGCTCATCAAGCCGCAGTTCGAGGTCGGCCGCGAGGAAGCGAGCCGCGGCAAGGGCGTCGTCCGCGACGAGGCCGTCCGTACGGGCGCGATCGACGCCGCGGTGGCGGGCGTGCAGGACGCGGGCTTCGACGTGCTCGGCCAGGCCGAAGCGGCGATCGCCGGGCCGAAGGGGAACCGCGAGGCGTTCGTGTACGCCCGTGCTAGATAGACGCCCTCTCTTCGAAGCCGCATGCCAAGCGCCCGACGTCCCTCCCTGGGGGCAATCTTCCTGACCGTCTTCCTGGACCTGCTCGGGTTCGGGATCGTCATGCCGTTCCTCGCCGAGGAGGCGCGGGACACCTTCGGCTCGACGGCGTTCGTCGGCACCTTGCTCAGCGCAGTCTACTCGCTGATGCAGTTCCTCTTCGTCCCCGTGTGGGGCCGGCTGTCCGACCGCATCGGCCGCCGCCCCGTGCTGCTCTGGTCGATCGGTGTGACGGCGCTCGCCATGGCCGGGCTGGGCTTCGGGCTGTCCTTCGGCGCGTCCATCGCGTGGCTCTTCCTGGCCCGCATCGTCAGCGGTATCGCGACGGCGAACCTCGGCACCGCGAGCGCGTACATCGCGGACGTGACCAAGCCCGAGGAGCGCGCGAAGGGCATGGGCCTCATCGGGATGGCGTTCGGTCTCGGGTTCATCCTCGGCCCCGGTCTCGGCGGGGTGCTCGCGAAGGTCACGATCCACGGCCGCCACGGCGCGCTCCCGTGCTTCGTGGCGGCGGGGCTCAGCGTGGTGAACCTGGTCTGGGCCTCGCTCGGGCTCGCCGAGTCGCTGTCGGAGGAGCGCCGCAAGCAGGCCGCGGCCCAGCCGCGGAGCCTCGCGCCGCTCAACCTCGCGGCGGCCCGCCAGGCGTTCGCGCAGCCCGGGGTCGCGCTGGCGGTGCTCGTGAACTTCCTCATCGTGGTGTCCTTCGCGAACCTCGATCAGACGTTCCGCTACTTCACCAAGGACAGCTTCGGCATGAGCGAGCCCGAGACGGGCATCGTGCTGGCGTTCATCGGCGTCGTCGCCGCGCTCACGCAGGGCGGCCTCGTGCGGCAGCTGGCCAAGCGGGTCGACGAGGCGATCTTGATTCGCGCGGGCGTCTTCCTCCAGATCCTCGCGTTCGCCGGCTTCGCCGTCGCGCCCGACGTGGGCACGGGGATGCTCTTCGGCGCCGGCGCCGTCCTCGCGATCGGCAACGGCCTCACGCAGCCGAGCGTCAGCGCGTTCGTCTCGCGCCGGGCAGACCCTTCGGCGCAGGGGGCCACGCTCGGGACGAACCAGGCGGCCTCCGCGCTCGCGCGGACGTTCGGCCCGGCCTTCGGCGGCTTCGTCTACGGGGCGGTGAGCCGCAGGGCGCCGTACATCGCCGCCGCGCTGGGCATGGCGGTGGCCTTCGGTTTCGCGATGCTGCTCCGGCCGCTCGCCAAGGTCGGCGCCGCCCCCGAGCCCGCCGCCGCGGAGTGACGTCAGCCCAGCACGACCTCGGCGACGAAGCAGCGACGGCAGCGCGCCTCGTACGCGGCCGCGCCCCCGACGAACAGCTGCTCCTCCTGCGCCACGAGCCGCTGCGAGCGTGACGCCTCGGCGCCGCAGCGGGCGCAGACGGCGTGCAGCTTCGTCACGTACTCGGCCACCGACATGAGCGCCGGCACGGGCCCGAACGGCTGGCCGCGGTAGTCCTGATCGAGACCCGCGAGGATGACCCGGATCCCCTGGTTGGCCAGCGTATCGGCGGCTCGCACGATCGACAGGTCGAAGAACTGCACCTCGTCCACCCCGACCACGGCCGTGCCGGGGACCACGTTGGCGAGCAGCTCCTCGGGGTTCGAGACGGGCAGGGCATCGGCGTTCGCCCCCTCGTGCGTGACGACCTTCACGGCGTCGTAGCGATCGTCGACGCGCGGCTTGAAGAGCTGCACCCGCTGCCGACCGAGCCGGGCCCGCTTTATGCGGCGCAAGAGCTCCTCGGTCTTCCCGCTGAACATCGAGCCGCACACGATCTCGACGCAACCGCGCCGGGTGTCGTTGCCCTCCAAGCTCGACAGGTGCTCCCCGTCCCCTCTATGCATGACTCTCCATGGCTCCGGCGCCGCGCCCCGAGCGCTTCCGCTGCGGGGCTGACACGGCCATAACCGAAACGAACCCGTGCCTGAAGGGGCAACGGACCAGCCGTTGCGGGGGAGCCCAGGGGGGGCGGCCGGTGGGGATGTGTGTGTCGGCGCGATGCGGCAATGTTTCTCTTGCGAGAAGGGTAGTAGACGTGCGCAGCGGGGATGCTAGATTGATCGTGTGGAAGTAGTCCTTCGCAAGCTCGGCAAAGGCTCACGCGCTGTGGCTGGGCGCCTGGTGCGGGCGCCGCGAAAGGGCTCGGTGGTCGTCATCGAGTTCCCCGATGGGATGCACGAGTACGTGACCACGCCGGTAAAGCGAGTGCTCCGCATCGCAGGCCGCGAGGTCTTCTACATCGAGACGATCAACAGCCGCTACCGCCTGGAAGTCCGCGGCCGGGAAGACGCCCTCGCCGAAGGCACCGGCTAAGAAGGGGGGCGTTTTTCGACGATGGCAGCGCGCTGCCGTCGTCAGGCTCGTCACCGTACAGGAGTACGGCTCGTCGCCCTCCTAGGCATCGCTTTCCCTCGTCGAAACCCACCCCCCCTTCTTCTTCCTGGGGGAAGGGGGCTCGTCGAGGGCTCGTCAACATGGCTTGACGGGCCGGAGGTGTTCGCGGCAGTCTCGCCTGCTCCAAGGAGACCTATGGGAAAGTTCGATCGCCGTAACTCGCAGAAGATGAAGCGCCGCAAGGCTCAGGTGAAGAAGAAGGAGCGCGTCGTGCGCCAGGCGCAGGCGTCGAGCAAGAAAGCTCCGGCCGCCCCCGCCAAGAAGACGGCGAAGAAGGCCACGGCCGCCAAGCCGACCCCGCCGCCGGCACCGCCCAGCAGCCCCGCCGAAGGCTGACGCCTCGCAGGACGAAAGAGAGCGGCGTTTCGGCGCCGCTACTCGTTCTCGCCCAGGCGGATCGTGGGAAACTGCGCCGGCGCCGGCAAGTCGGCCGCCCCCGCCATGGCGCGCTCCACCTTCTCGGCGAGTAGCCCGACGTCCCCTTCGACGCGCTCTTCCTTCACGAGGAGGAAGTGGCCCTTCTTGTCGTCCTCGTACTTCTGGCGAAGGATGGTCGAGCGGAGCTCTCCCTCGTTCAGGCGGAACCACGCGACGTGGACGGTGACCTCGGCCTCCGTCTCGTTCACCATCCGGAAGCTGGCGATCTCGGCGTCCGTCACCCGCACGTCCCCGCCCCAGAGTCGGTGGGTGCGCGTGTACTCGGGCTTCTCCTTCGCGCCGATGCGCTCCATGACGAGCTGCGTGCGGTCGAACCGCGAGTTCAGGTTCAGCTCATTGGCGGCGTCCCGCGCGAGCGACTGCTTGTCCGCGAGCGCGCACGCCGGCAGGCCAAGGAGCCCCGCGAGCCCGGCGACCAGCATCAAGCGGGAGAGGTTCGTCAGGCTTCGAGCAGTCGGGTGGGCGCGCATGGACCGACCCTACGGGCGCGCCGCGTAGGAAGTCCAATTTCCAGCAGAAGTAGCGAACCGCAGAGGCGCAGAGGTCGCAGACAGAACCCTGCAAAGTGTCTCCTCCCCCTGCGTCCTCCGCGCCTCTGCGGTTCGCTCCTGGCCGGGAAGGGACGAGCCGCGGACGAGAGGACCCTAGAACGGCACGGCCGCGATGAAGTAGAGCTTGTTGATCCCCTCGCTCGCCCACCCGTGCGCGAAGCCCGCGCGGAACGTGAAGTCGAGGATGTAGCCGAGCTGCGTGTCGAACCAGAGCTCGCCGCCCGTCCCCGTCTTGAACTCGGCGGTGTACGCGTCGTTGAACGCGCTCCCGTAGTCGACGAACACGTTGCCGGTGATGCGGCTCAAGAACATCGGCAACGTCGAGATGCCGCGGTCGACGGTGAGGATTGGAAAGCGATACTCGGCGTTGAAGAGCGCGTAATACGCCCCCGCCTCGGCCACGACGGGGTAGCCCCGGAGCACGATCCCCCCCTGGACGAGCGAGTTCTCGACCGTGCTGGTGACGGGAACGTCGACGTAGCCGCCGACGTAGTAGAGCCCCTGGCCGGGGTAGTTGCCCCCGCTCATCCCGGCGCCCGCATGGAGCGCCAGCACGTTGTGCTTCAGCCACGGCATCTTCAGGTACGTCTCGAAGTTGAAGTTCGCGGCGTAGCCCGTGAAGTCGCTCGCGAGGGCGGGGTTGGTCAGGTCGAAGCTCGCCGAGAGCGAGAAGCCCTTCTCGTTGCCCACGCTGTAGAGGAACCCCTCGGCGTTCGAGTACGAGTATCCCAGGTGGAGGAATCCGAGCGACCCGCGCGAGAGCGTCGGCAAGACGGGCGTGTTGTACGGGTCGAGCTGGTTGGCGGGCGCGGGGAGCGAGCCGCCGATGTGCGCGTACGAGTACGTGAGCGCGAAGGACTGCCCGTCGAACGCGCGAGGGAGGGAGTAGGCGATCCCCGTCTCGATACCCGCGGTGTCCTGGATCCACTGCGGAGAGTAGCTCGGGCCGAGCGAGTAGCCGCCACGGGGCGTGATGGTGCGGTAGCCGTGCAGCGTGAGGTCGAACGGCAGCTGGCTGTAGGCGTACTGGACGTCCGGCTGCGGGGTCGGCTTGTTCAGCTCGGTGTTCAGGGACGCCGTGATCGAGTGCAGGCCCGCGATGTCCGTCCCCGTGGCGGTCACGATGATCGCCTCGCCGAAATTGCCGGGCGTCATCTGCGCCGAGTAGGCGCGCGGCCTCAGCGTCTCGAGCGGGTGGTACGGGTGCACCGGAAACGCGATGTGCGGCGCCTCGGGCGGCGCCTCGGGGCGGTCGTCCACGTAGGGGAGGGCCTCGAGGAAGTCCTTCTCGTCGAAGGCCATCGCGAAGAGATCGTAACCCTTGCTGGTGTACCCGACGTAAGCGACCGTCTTGCCGTCGGGTGACAGCTCGGGCTGGTAGGCGCCGTTGATGACGTTGGTGACCTGCGAGAGCTTGCCGGTCGCGACCTCGTACGCGAACACGTTCGTGACGCCGAACGTGCGGTCCGAGTGAAAGAGCAGCCAGCGCCCGTCCCTGGAGTACGACGGGTCGCCGTCGATGGCGCGGTCGTGCGTGATCTCGATGAACGAGCCATCCTTGGTGTCCACGATGCGGATGTCCCGGTAGCCACCCTTCTTCCAGACGCTGTAGGCCACGTGGCGGTTGTCCGGCGACCAGCGCGGCGTGTAGGCCTGGTCGAAGAGCCCGCTCGGGACGAGCGCGCGGGTGTTCGCGATGCCCCCATCGGCGAGTACGTCGGCGATGTCCAGGTACTGCGTACCGCGGTGGTTCGTCGTGAACACCACCCGCCGTCCGTCCGGGGAGATGTCCGGATCGAGCGCGCGGAAGCCCGTCGTCCACCTCGATCGCCCGCCCTCGAGCCCGCCCGGGCTCTTCTTGCCGGCGCCGAGCTTGAACAGATCGTCGAACGACCAGAGGTTGTCTGTGACGTCGACCCCGCTGAAGATGACCGCGCCGTCGGGCGCGAAGCTCGCCGCCCCGACCCCGCCGTTGCGGATCATGAGCTCGCGCTGGTCCTCACGCCCCGCGGTGACGTGTCCGCTCGGGTCCCGGACGACGGGCACGCGGTAGATGCCCGCGGTCGTGTTGGCGTCGTCGCGCCAGTAGAGAAGCTCCCCGCCGTGGCCCGGCCATGCGTTGTCCGGTATCCACCGCGGGTGCTCGGCGGTCTGTCCGGCGAACGTGACCTGCACGCCCTCGCGCCGTCCCCGCGCCCGGATGGCGGCGGCCTGCTCGCCGTACTCGCGGCGCAGCGTCTCGATGAACGACGGGTACATCTCCTCGAACGTGCGGCCCGTCGCGCGCCGTATGGATCGGTTCATCGCGTAGGGGACGACCTGCGACCCGCCGTCATTGGCCATGCGCCGGATCGCGTCCTCGCCGTACGTCTCGGCGATCCACTGCATGAAGAAGGAGCCGTAGAGGTACCAGATGTTCCCCTGCGGCCAGCGGCGGGGCGTGTTCGAGAACACGTCCAGCGGCGCCACGTTGTTCTCGAGCACGTCCGCGCGCATCCACATGTTCCACATCGAGGAACGCAGGCGACCACCGCTCGTCCGCTTGCTCTCCTCGAAGACCGCGAGCCCCTCGAGCAGCCACCGCGGGTTCGTCTGGTTCGGGGCGAAGGTCTTGCCGATGATGGCGTTGGCGATCGCAGGGAGGCCCTGGATGTGATCGAGGTGGAGGATGTGCGTGTATTCGTGGGTGACGAGCTCCTGGTACCAGTCGTCCACGTCGCCGAGCGGAGACATGTCGTCGGGTGCCGTGACATAGAGCGTGATCGCGTTGTAGGGCAGCGCCGTCGCCGAGCCGTTGGCCACGTCCGTCTGGTCGGTGATGACGAGGTTCGTGCGCTCGTTGGGCGACCATCCGACGGCGGGCGCGAGGCGCGCGTGGATGGCCTCGCCGAGGTCCGCCACGTGCTTGGCGATCTCGTCCTCCCCCGAGTTGTACGTGATGTGAAAGTGCGGCGTCTCGATCGTGTGCCACACGAGCCGCGGGTTGTTCGCGGCGTTCAACGGCCACGCGAACGAGACGACTGCGGCGGCCGACAGCAGGGCGGCCCAGGCACGATTGGCAGTGGGGGGTCGCACGCGAGGCCGCGAGTCTAGCCGGCCTTAGCGCCTTGGCGTGCCTCTTCGGCACGAACCCAGCTCACATATCGTCGTGGAATAGCGGCTCGCGGTTTCGCACGTAGCGATAGACGAGCTGGCGGGCTTCCTGGGTGATGGCCGTGAACTGCGCCCCGAAGCCGGGGGGTGCGTCCCCGCCGCCTTCCGACGGGTCGCGGCTCCACCGGACGACGGCGTTCGCCTCGAACTCGTAGCCGCCCGGGAGCGAGACCTTGAGACGAACGGGAGCGCCGATCTGCGGAATCATGTACGTCGACACGAAGAGCCCGCCGTGGTCGACCACGTCGTTGCCCGAGAGGCCCTTGTAGAAGTTCGTCGCGCTGTGGGTGCCGAGGTCGGCGTTGACGATGGCCGCCGTCCCGGCGGAAGCGGCGCGCGGCTGAGGCTGCGCTTGCACCGGTGCCGGACCCGGGGCGGCGAAGGTCGCCGCGAGCGGCGAGCCGGGGGCAGGAGCGGCGCCCTGCTTGAAGGGCTGGTTCGCCTGCGGAAAGGCCGCCGGAGCGGGCGCGGGCGGCTGGTAGGCCGTCGACACCTGCGGCTGCTGAGCCTGCGGAAAGGCCGGCTGGGCTGCGGCATGGGCCGGCTGCGGTGCCGTCGGCCCGAGCCCCACCGCCATCTTGCCGAGCGCGTGCACGAGCCCGAGCGAGCTCGCCACGGCTTCCGTCGCCGCGAGAACGGCCGGATGGGCTTGCGGCTGAGCCTGAAGCGACGACAGCGCGCTGCGCGTGTGTCCGAGGGCGACGTCCGCATGGGGCGAGAGCTGCGTGCCGCCCGAGCGCTCGATCTGGTGGAGCGCGCCCATGGCCTGCGCGATCGGCTCGGCCAGCTCGACCAGGCCCGGTGGCAGATTCTCCGCTTGCAGAGCCTTCAGCCCACGCGCGAGCGACTCTCTCGCGCTCTTGGCGGTCGTGACGGGATCGGGCACGGGTTGCTCCTGGAGCGCGCGGGCTCTGGGTTTCGCTTCGTAGGGGCGCTCGTCGCACCTTTCTCGATGCTATGCGAGCGGCGCGCTTTGGCAAACCCCAACATTGGCCCGCGTCACGAGGGTCGCGAGCGCGGCCTGGTCGATTTCCGCATCGTCCTCGTCGCGACCTTCGAGTAGCTCGACGGCCCCGTCCGCGGTGCGCACCACGGCGATCCCATCCGGTCGTACCGTCGCCTCGCCGGCCACCAGAGCCGTCGGGTAGTCGGCGGTCGCGCGGACGCGGGTCAGCAGGACGGGCTCTTCCGCGATCTGCGTGAGCGCGCCAGGCCAGGGGCTCGCGGCCCGGACCCTGCGCTCGATGGCAAGGCTTGGCTCCGTCCAGTGGACGGTGAGATCCTCGTCCGTGGGGGCAGGCGCCGCCGTCGCGCCAGACTCGTCCTGGGCCACCGGCCGCGGCGGCGCGCCGCTCGCGAACGCCCGGACGACCTCCCGCAGCAGGGCGAGGGACGGACGGTCGAGCTTTCGCGCCAGGATCCAGGCGTTCCAGCGGGGATCGATGGTGAGCCGCCGCTGGCCGAGGAGAGCGCCCGTGTCGTACTCCTCGTCGAGCGCGTGGGCCGTCACGCCGGTCTCCCGATCCCCGCACGCCAGCGCCCAGTAGTAGGGGTCCGGCCCGCGATGGCGTGGCAGGAGTGACGGGTGTACGCCGACTCCGCCGAGGGGCGCGAGGGCGAGGACCCGCGTGGGGATTCGCGTCGTCCAGAACCAGCTCACGAGCAAATCGGGCTTCGCGTCCCGAACACGGCTCAGCAGAGGCTCGGTCGTCACGTCCGGCTTGCGCAGGAGGCGCCCCCGACCCAGGCGCCGCTCGAGCCTCCTCATTCCCACGGCGTCCGGCCGGCTGATGCACGCGAGGGCGATGTCGTGGCCATCGCGCAGGAGCAGCAGCGCCGCCAGCGGCAGCCCGAAGAAGACGACGCGCAAGCCCGGTTACGCCTGCTGCGGATTCACGAGGACGCTGGCCGTCGCCTCGTCCCCAAGCTGGCGCAGGAGCGCCATCCGCATCGCGTGCTCCACGAGCGTCCAGAGCTGGGCGCGGTCCGTCGACCGTCCGAGGAAGCCTATCGGGATGCGGAAGCCCCCCTTGTCACGGCGGCCTCCGCCGTACGCGCGTCCCTTGTCGTCGTGCCCGAAGGCCTGCTCGAGCCACACCGCCGGGTCGACGCTGGGTGAGTGGGTGCGCAAGGAGCCCTCGATCGTCCGGTCTCCGACGACCCCGTACACGACGACGGTGTCGATGTCCTCGCGGCGCACGAGGAAGTCGGCCGCCTGGGCGATCGTGTCGCGGTCGGCCTCGGGTACGAACCCGACGCCCGCCATGGCGAAGTTTCGCCGGACGACGAGCGACGAGAGGCTGCGCGCGATGACGTCCATCGCGCTCGGGGCGATGAGCCGCCGGTTCAGGTCCTGGAGCAGATCGCGGTCGCACACCTCGGCGATCTGGGCGGCGGCGCGGAAGTCGACCGCGCGGGCGAGCATGAAGTCGTCGGTGTCCGTCGACAGGCCGTGCATGAGGGCCGTCGCGATCTTGCGGTCCTCCTCGACGTCCGGATCGAGCGGCGAGAGAGAATCCAGGTATTCGACGAACATCGTCGCCGTGGCGCCCGCGTCGAGCCGCAGGTCCACGAAACGCGCCTTCGGAAACGAGGGGGCGCGGTGGTGGTCGACGATCGTGAGGACCTCGAGCCCCTGCGCGTCCGCGAGATCGGGGTCGAGCTCGTACGAGTCGACGAGCGCCACGAAGTCGACCTTGCTGCCGAGCTCCTTGACGCTCTTGATCTTCTTGAGGTCGAGCCCCAAGAGCTTCACGAGCGCGCGGTTCTCGCGGTGGCTCAGCTCGTGGCAGTAGGCGATGGTCGTCTGGGCGACGCCCAGCCGCGCCCCGATGTGGGCCTGCGCGATGGCGCACGCGATCCCGTCGGGATCGGGGTGCCCACGGAGGGCCACGAGGACGTGCGCGCCCTTGGCGGCACTGAGCGCGTCGGCGAAGAGTCTCGCACGCTGCTCCGGAGGAGGTTGCGAGGGAATGGCCAAGCGGCGGACGGGGTCCATGGGGTGGAAGGGCAATTGTGGCCCGTTTCTACGGGGAACGTCGAGCCTCACATGCACGGCAGAGGCTGCATAGGTCTACCTCAGGTACGAGCATCCTGCGCAATATCAACGGGATGGGCCCTGATTGCCGCTGGCTTGCACAAACCGCGTGTTCAGTGCCTCTTCGTCCGGCCTCTGCTGCGTCGGCACCCATTTGCGACTAGGGTACGCGGCCACCATGGCCGCCCTCTCGCCCGCTGGAGCGCGCGCGCTGCTCGAGGCCGCCCTGCTCCGGCTCGGGCGCCTGCTGAGGCCGCTCGTGCTCCCGCTCGTGACCGCGCTGCCGCCGCTCGTCTGGGTCATGGAGGCGACCCGACGCGCCACGTTCGACACGCTCGGCCGCGACCAGGGCATCTTCCAGTACGTCGCCTGGGCGCTCGAGCACGGCGCGAAGGACTACCGCGACGTGCGGGACGTGAACGGCCCGCTGACCCACCTCATTCACATGGTCTTCCTTCGCCTCGGCGGAGCCGACGAGCACCGTTTCCACGTGCTCGATCTCGTCTGCACGGGAGCGACCTTCGCGCTCGTGGGGGCGTGCCTTCCGGGCGTGTGGAGGCGTCCGCTCCCGGCGCCGGGCGACCTCTGGGGCCGCGCCAGCCGCGTCATCGAGCGGCTCGGCTGGGCCTTCGCCGGGTGGGTCATCCTGAGCGCGCAGTACCTCCTCTATCTCTACTGGGACCTCGCCCAGCGCGAGAGCTTCTTCGACTGGTTCTTGCTCTCGTCGGTGGCGCTCCAGCTCTACGCCCAGGCCCGGATGGCGGACCCCGGCAGGCGCGAGGGCGGGGCGGCGCGGCGCAACACCGCCCTCCTCGTCGTGGCCGGAGCGCTCTCCGTCATCCCCTGGTTCGGCAAGCCGACCTACCTGTTCTTCACCGTCGCGCAGGTCGCTGCGCTGCTGCTCGACGGCGACGCGGCCGCGTCGTCGCGCAGGTCGCGATTTCTGGCCTTCGCGTCGGGCGGCGTCGCGGGCGCGCTCACGCAGCTCGCGTTCCTCTTCGCGTTTGCGGACGTCCCGACCTTCCTTCACATCTACTTGGTCGACGTCCCGGCCATGTACCAGTTCATCTGGCCCCGCACGCCGGCCGAGATCCTCACGCTCCAGGGCCACGCCACGTCGTCGGCGCTCGCCATCGGCACGAGCATCGTCATGCTCGGCCTCGTCGCCGAGGGCCAGCTGCCCAGGCGCGTGCTCGCGGTGGCGCTGCTGCCCATCGCGGCGCTGGCCAGCGTGGTCCTCCAGCGGAAGGGGTTTCCGTACCACTTTCACCCGGTCAGCGCGGCGATGAACCTCCAGTGGCTCGTCCTCGTCGTCTGGGCGAGCGAGCGCTTCGGGGAGCCTGCGATCCACGACGCGCCCGACGAGGAGCCGCGGCGGGCCTTGCCCCCACCGATCCGGCTCGTCCCCTTCGCGTTCGCGGCTGCCCTCGCCATACCGACGGCGCTCGGCATGCAGGTCTCCCCGCACCTCACGAACCTGTGGCTCCTGACCAAGGGGGTGACGCCCGCGATGCGCCAGAGCAAGGACTACCTCGTCTACTACCGAGGTCCCGACTTCTTCCCGTGGGAGATGCGCCAGACCGCCGCGTACCTCCGCGAGAACACGAAGCCCACGGACCGCGTCCAGATGTACGGCATGGATCCGTACCTGCTCTTCCTCGCCGAGCGCATGAGCGCGACTCCGTACATCTACGCGTACGACCTCGACGCGGACGCGGCCCTCTTCGGCTCCCAGCTGCCCGAGGGCGAGGGCCTCCATCCCACGTGGGAGCAGTCTCTCCGCATCCTCTCCATGCGCGACGCGCACGAGCGAGACTTCCTCGAGCGGTTGAAGAAGGACCCTCCGGCGGCGTTCGTCTTCATGGACAAGGCGCCCCTCATGACCGAGGACGAGGACGCCTGGGAGGACTTTCGCAAGCACTGCCCCACGAGCGCCGCATGGGTTGCCGAGCGTTACCGGCAGACGGCCGCGTTCGGCGAGGACCGCGTGTGGCTCCGGACCGACCTGGCCGACGGAGTGGCCGACAAGGCTTCTGCGCGCTAGGGGACAGGCCTCGGAGGGAGACGGGGCAGCCACGTGCCCCACACGTGGTAGACTCGTGTGGTTCGAGAACCCATGGAAGAGATTGCCGAAAATGGATCGTTGAGCCCGAGCCCCCCGTCGACGTCGTCGACGCGCACTTCGAGCCCATCGGTGACGCCCTCGCCGCCCGACGCCGGGATCGACCTCCGGTCGAGCGTGCTCTACCGAAACCGAGAGCTCTCGTGGCTCGAGTTCAACACCCGCGTGCTCGCGGAGGCCGAGAACGAGGCGGTCCCCCTCCTCGAGCGCCTCAAGTTCCACGCGATCGTCTCGTCCAACCTCGACGAGTTCTTCATGGTCCGCGTCGCCGGGCTGAAGCAGCAGCTCACGGGCGAGGTGGGGGAGATAGCGCCGGACGGGATGACCGTCGGCGAGCAGCTCGCCGCCATCTCGAGCCGCGTCCACGAGCTCGTCCATGCGCAGTCGCAGGGCCTCCGGCAGAACCTGCTCCCCAAGCTCGCGGCGAACGGCATCCTCATCGTCAAGCCGGAGGCTCTCCCCGCCGAGGCGCTCGCGGGCCTCGACAAGCGCTTCCACGCCGAGGTCTTCCCGATCCTCACGCCCATCGCGATCGACCCGGGCCACCCGTTCCCGCACCTGCGCAACAAGAGCCTGAACCTCGGCGTCATGTTCACGCGCGACGGCTCGCTCGAGGCAGGCTTCGGCGTCGTGCAGGTGCCGATGATGTTGCCCCGCCTGCTCGAGGTCTCGGGCGTGAAGACGGCCGATGGGCACCTCGCCAAGCACGCGTTCGTCCTCCTGGAGGACCTCATCGCGCGGCACGTGATGACGATCTTCCCCGGCATGCGCCTGAAGGGCGTCTACGCCTTCCGCGTGACGCGCAACTTCGACCTCGAGATCGACGAGGAGGAGGCCGAGGATCTCCTCCAGACCATCCAGGCCGAGCTGCGCCGTCGCGAGCGCGGCAACGCCGTGCGCCTCGAGGTCGCGGGGGAGCCCACGGCAGCGTCGCTCGCCAAGCTCGTCAAGGCGCTGAAGCTCGATCCGGACAAGGACGTCTACCGCACGACGGGCATCCTCAACGTCCAGGACCTTCTCCAGATCGTCTCGCGTGAGGAGCGGCGGGATCTTCGCGACGAGCAGTTCCTCGGGCAAGCGGTGCCGCCGCTCCGCGACGCGGACGACATCTTCACCGTCCTGCGCGAGACCGACGTGCTGCTCTACCACCCCTACGAGTCCTTCGACGCCGTGGTGGACATGATCACGCGCGCGGCCGACGACCCCGACGTGCTCGCGATCAAGCAGACGCTCTACCGCGCCGGCGGGGACTCTCCCATCGTGAAGGCGCTCGCGCGCGCGGCCGAGTCGGGCAAACAAGTGACGGCCATCGTCGAGCTCAAGGCGCGCTTCGACGAGGAGTCGAACATCGTGTGGGCGCGCACGCTCGAGCAGAGCGGCGTGCACGTCGTCTACGGGCTCATGGGCCTGAAGACGCACGCCAAGTGCCTCCTCATCGTGCGCCGCGAGAAGGGCACGCTGCGCCGCTACGTCCACCTGTCGACGGGCAACTACAACCCGTCGACCGCGAAGGCCTACACGGACATCTCGCTCATGACGAGCCGGCCGCAGCTCTGCGAGGACGCCAGCTCGCTCTTCAACCTGCTCACGGGCTACAGCGCCCCGCCCAAGTGGAACTCGTTCATCGTCTCGCCGCTCGGCCTCCACGAGGCCGTCCTCGGCCTCATCCAGCGCGAGACGGAGCACGCGCGCGCTGGGCGTCCGGCCCGCATCACGGCGAAGATGAACGCGCTCGTCGACGAGGACGTCATCGAGGCGCTCTACCGTGCGTCGCAGGCGGGCGTGCCCATCATGCTGCTCGTGCGCGGCATCTGCTGCCTGCGCCCCGGCATCCCGAAGGTGAGCGAGACCGTCGAGGTGCGCGCCATCGTCGACCGGTTCCTCGAGCACGGCCGGCTCTTCCACTTCGGCAACGGCGGCAAGGACGACGTCTACCTGTCGAGCGCCGACTGGATGCCCCGGAACTTCCACCGCCGCGTCGAGATCATGGTCCCCATCGAGGACCCTCTGCTCCGCGCCCGGCTCATCGACATCCTCAACATCACCGCCGCGGACAACGTGAAGTCGTGGAGCATGAAGAGCGACGGCAGCTACGTGCGCACGGCCCCCAAGGCGGGCGCGCCGCTCGTGCGCAGCCAGCAGCGCATCATGGAGCTGACGCGCGACAAGGTGAAGGGCGCCGAGGCGGCGGGCGCCGTCTCGGGCCGCTTCGTCCTCCAGCGCTCCCCGGCCCAGGTGGCGGTGGCTCGGGCGAGCCGCCGCCGCGAACGGACCAAAGGCAAGGATGTCCCGTAGGGACGCGCCCTCGGGCAGGGGGCCGTGATAAACGTGTAGGACGATGGTCTTCGGGATGACGCGCGGGGAGATAGGGCTCGTGCTCTTCATCTTCGCGCTCGTCTACGCCGGGGTCCTCCTGCCGCCGCTGGGCGAGCGCCTCGGCGCCTATTTCGCCTCGCGCGGCGCGAACGCCCGGACGCGGAAGTAGGTCCGCGTGACGACGGGCTCCCCCGGCGAAGAGTCACCGCGCGAGACGCCGCAGGCCGTCTTCGTCAGCGATCCTTCGGCCGAGGCGGAGCGGATGGCGCAGGCGCTTCGGGCTGCGGGCTACGCGGTCGTCGACGTGCCGCTCTCGATGCTCATCGCGCGCGTCGCCGTTCAGCGGCCCCGCGTCATCCTGCTCGATGCGGACGCCGAGGGAGCGCTCGCGGCAGTCGCGCGCCTTCGCGACCTGCCGGACGCGGAGGGCATCGACGTCGTCTTCGTCGGCAAGCTCGGCGAGGCGCTCTCGGGTCCCGAGGACGCGATGTCGCACGAGGGCAGCGGCTTCTTCGCGCGCCCCGTCGACGTGCCCGCGCTCGTGCGAAAGATCGACACCCTGACAGGCGGCTCCTCCCGCAAGCAGCCCGCGGTACGCGATAGCGCGCCTCCGCAGCCGTCGCAGCAGGGAAGCGGCCGTCCCGCCGCCCTCCCTCCGCCCAGCATGCGCGCGGAGTCGGAGCCGCCGAGGCGCCTGTCGGAGCGACCGCCGCCTGGTCCCCGGCCGCGCTCCCAGCCGCCGAGCCTCGCAGACGCCGGCTACCACCCCTCGCCCCCCTCGATCGAGCCAGGCAAGCGCGCGCTCGGCGTGCAAACACCCCTCAGCACGGAGCTCGAGCAGCTCCTCGCCGAGGCCGAGCACCGCGTCGGCGCGCAGATGCGCGAGGAGACGGTGCCGCCCACGCCCGAGGAGGAGATCGAGGCCGTTCTTCCGGCGGAGATCCTGTCGTCCCTCGACGAGCCCATCGACGAGGAAGACGAAGACGACCTCGACGTCGGTCGAGGCGGCGGAGCGCACGAGACGCGGCCGCCGCCGGGTCGCGGCATCACCAGCAGCGGTCGCGCGCACGAGGCGAACGACGCGGGTGACGCGCAGGCCGCCAAGACGCACGGTGGCCCTCAGGGATCGGCGACGACCGGCACCCGCGGCGGATCGAACGTGGTCGACACCGGCCATCGGGTCGACACGGCCAACCGGGCCGACACGGGCAGCCGCGTCGAGACGGGCAATCGCCCCGACACCTCGTCGCAGAGGGAGTCCGCGGGAATCCCGTCGACGCGCGCGCTCGGCCCCCTCGCCGCCCAGGAGCGGCAGGACCATCCCACCGGGGGCGGCCAGGGCGGACCGCCGACCGAGCACTTCCCGTCGGGGGCGACCTACGCCGCGAACCTGGGCTCGTGGGGCCCGCCCTCCCAGGCCGCAGTCCCCGCCGGCTCCACCCTCGGAAGTGGCGTCCTCGACGCCCTCGCGAGCGGCCTGCACGAGCTCTCTGGGGCGGCGTTCCCTCCACCGCCGCCCGTCCCGTCGCTGTCTCCCGCGGCGATCGCCGCCCAAGCCCGGTCCCAGAAGGCAGAGAGCGTGCCCCCGCCGCCTCCGGCCGGCGGCTCGCTCTTGCCGATCCCGAGCGTCATCGGCCCGAACGAGGCGCCGCTCGTCCTCGCACGCGCGATCGCGCAGCGATCGACGGGCGCGCTCTGCGTCGAGTCGGATGAGGGCGTACGGCGCGTCGTCCTTCGCGAAGGGGACCTCGTGACGGCCGCTTCGGGGGTCGAGAACGAGAGCCTGCTCGCGTTCCTCGGCGGTCGCGGCGAGCTGCCGCGGGAGATCGTCCAGCAGCTCGCCGGCAAGGTCCCGCCGTTCGGTCGTCACGCCGGCGCGGCGCTCGTCGCGCACGGCCACCTGCGGCAAGACCAGCTCTGGCCGGTGCTCCGCGCGCACGCGGAGTGGATCCTCGGGCGGGTCGCGCTCGTCACGCGAGGCACGGCGCTCATCGAGTCGGACCCGCCGGGTCGCCTCAAGGGCGAGCCCAGCGTGTTCGGTGGATCGACCGGCGCGGAGGTCCTCATCGAGGTCATCAGGCGCACGATCGCGCCGGACGAGGCGATCCTGCGGCTGGGCGGCGCCGCCTCGCGCGTCGGCGAAGGCCCCAACCACTCGCTCCTCTCGGAGTGCGCGCTCGACGCCGCCGAGCGCGATCTGCTCGCGAGGATGCAGGGCGCCGCGCTGGGCGACCTGGCACAGGCCTCGGCGCAGGCGGACTTCGCGTCGATGATCTACGGACTGTCGCTGCTCGGCGTCTTCGACGTCATCCGCGCCGTCGCGCCCGCGCGGCCGCCGACGGGGGATGGCGACGGTCACGCGATCGTCGATGCGCTCGACGAGGACGCCGTGCGCGCCCGCGTCCGCGCGCGGCTCGCCCTCGTCGACGAGGCGGACTACTTCGCGCTCCTCGGCCTGACGCCCGAGGCCACCGGCTACGAGGTTCGCCGCGCCTTCCTCGAGCTCCGCCGCACGTTCGACCCTCAGCGGGTCCTCACGCCGCAGATAGCGGACCTCGCGGACGACGTGCGCAAGATCGTGGTCGTGCTGGAGGAGGCGTACGAGATCCTGCGCGACAACGCGAGGCGAGAGCGCTACCGGCGCGCGATCGGGGCGACGCCGGAGGCGTAGGGTCACCGGTGGCAACCGGCGCGACTGATGCTACGTAGTCCCCTTCGCGCGCCGCAAGGCGGAGAGGGCAAGACAATGCGACCCAGAAGCTTCGTGTGGTTGGGATTGCTGGGCAGCGTCGCCGTCGCGTGCGGCGGAAGCGGTGGCGCCTCGTCGGACGGCGCGTCGGCGTTCGTCGGATCATGGACCTCCAACGGCACGCAGACCGAGATGTGCTCGGGCGCCACCCACGCCGACCCGGGCACTCTGTCCGTGACGATCGTCGCGGGGCCGTCGGCTGGCCAGATCACGACGCAGGCGTCGGGCTGCTCGCTCAACTGGAGCGTCATCGGCGCCGTGGCGACGCTCGCGGGCAACCAGACCTGCGGGACGGTGCCCGGCTCCGTGGGAGGCACGTGGACGCCCACGTTCGTCGCCGGGACGCTGACGCTCGACGGCGACACGATCACGGTGTCGGACTCCGGAAACGCCACCTACGTCAACGGGGTGACCCAGACCTGCACGTTCACGCAGTCGGGGACGTACACGAAGAACTGACGGGCGCGGCCGCCTACGCTGGCGTCACCGCGTCCACCACGATCGCCCCGGCAGCCACGTCCACCTTCGCGACGTCGCCGCGGCGCAGCTCGCCGCGCAGCACCATCTCGGCGATGGGCGCCTCGACGAGCCGTCCGATGGCGCGCCGCATCGGGCGCGCCCCGAGCTCGGCGTCGTACCCGCCCTGGTCGAGCAGCGCTTCGATGGCGCGCGCCGAGACGTCCAGGCGCACGCCGCGGCTCCGCTCGAGATCCTCCGCGAGCGCGGCGAGCATGCGCCGCGCAACCTCCGCGACGTCCGCGCGCGTGAGCGACGCGAACGCGAGGACCTCGTCGAGCCGGTTGTAGAGCTCGGGCGGCAGGGCCGCGCGCGCGGCGGCGATGAGCTGATCCTGCTGCGCGGTGGACGCCGCCTTGTCGGCGCCAGGCGCGTCGGCGCGCGCCCTCTCACCGAAGCCGATGGGAGCCCGCGAAGCCTTCGCCTGCGCGGCCTCCGCGCCCAGGTTCGACGTGAGGATGAGGACCGTGTTGGTGAAGTCGATCGTCCGCCCTCGCCCGTCGGTCAGACGGCCCTCGTCGAACACCTGGAGGAAGGCCTCGAGCACGTCGCGGTGAGCCTTCTCGATCTCGTCGAGCAAGATGACCTGGTAGGGCCGGCGGCGGACCGCCTCGGTGAGCTGCCCGCCCGCCTCGTGGCCGACGTAGCCCGGGGGCGCCCCGACGAGGCGCGCGATCGCGTGAGGCTCGGCGTACTCGGAGAGGTCGAGGCGCGTCATCGCGGTGGGCGAGTAGAAGAGGCACTCGGCGATCGCCTTCGCCGTCTCGGTCTTGCCCACGCCGGTCGGCCCGAGCAAGAGGAACGACCCGATGGGCCTCCGTGAGCGGAACCCCGACGCGTTTCTCCGGAGGACCGTCGCGATGCGTCCGAGCGCTGGCTCGTGGCCGACGATGCGGGCGCCGAGCAGCTCCTCGAGGCGCAGCATGCGGTCGCCGTCCGTCTCGAGCAGTCGCTCGGTCGGCACGCCCGCGAGCTCGGAGACGACCTCCGCGACCTGCTCCGGCAGGATCCGCGTGTCCCCGCGCCGGCGCGCGCGCGCGCCGGCCAGGTCGAGGATACCGAGCGCCTTGTCGGGTAGAGCCTTGCCGGGCAAGTACCGCACGCTCCACGTGATGCTCGCGGCGATCGCCTTCTCCGCGTAGGTCACGCCGTGGTGCTTCGCGAAGGCGGGGGCGAGCTGCTCGAGCGCGAGGAAGGCGTCCTCGGGCCCGAGCTCGGACACCTCGATGGGCGTGAACCGGCGCGAGAGCGCGGGGTCCGAGTCGATGACGCGGCGGTACTCGTCGATGGTCGTCGCCCCGATGCAGGCGAGCTCGCCCTTCGCGAGCGCCATCTTGAGCTCCGTCGTTCCCTCGTCGTTGCCGTCTGTGAAGATCGTGTGGATCTCGTCGAGGAAGATGACGACGCGTCCAAGGGAGCGCGAGACCTCGGTCTTGATCTGCGCGATGCGCTCGGCGAGCGCCCCGCGGATGCCCGTCCCCGCGAGGAGCGCCACGGGCTCGATCTCGATGACCACGCGGTCGTCCAGCGTGGCCACGTCCTGGCCCGCGGCGATCCGGAGCGCGATGCCGCGCACCACGCTCGTCTTGCCCACGCCCGCCATGCCGATGAGGCACGGGTTGTTCGCGTGCCGCTTGGCGAGCACGTCGAGCGTGCGCTCGATCTCCTCGTCGCGTCCGACGACGGGGTCGAGCTCGCCGTTCTGCGCCGCCAGGGTGAGGTTCTTCCCGAGCTGGCAGAGCGTCGGGTACTTCTTAGGGTCGAGGAGGAACCGGGACTCGCTCGCCTTGGGTGCGGCGCCTGGGCCGTTCGGCTTCGCTGGCGATGCGAGCGGGTGACGACCGCGGCGCGGCCGCACAAGTGTCGTGTCCGGCGGGGACGACTTGGGGGAGGGCGCGGAGGACGGGGAGAGGGCCTGCTGGGGCGGGTGCGCGGTCGCGGCCGACGAGTGCGATGTGTGCGCGGGCGGCGGCAAGGGAGAGTGCGCGGGAGAGGCTCGCGTCGGGAGGGAAGACGCCGGTGACGGCGAGAGGCTCGTGTGACGGCGCGCCGGGGCAAGTCCCATCGCGAGCTGCATGGCCGCCGCGCGGAGCTTGCTCACGTCGGCGCCGCATTGTTCGAGCGCGCGATGAGCGGCGGACGCGCGCTCCTGGCAGAGCGCGAAGAGGAGGTGGGCGGCGCCCGGGTCCTTGCCCGGCGAGCGGCCCGCGAGCTCACGGGCCCGCTGGATGGCGCGGGTGACGCCGTCGTTCGCGTCGTCGGTCGTGACGCGCGCCGCCTTGAGCAGGACCTCGACGTCGAGCCGGCGCTCCTTCAAGAGATCGGCGGCGCCGTTCGGTCCGGACGCGATCGCAGCGAGCAGGTGGCCCGTCGTCGTTCTCTCGGTGCGTCCGCGCGCGAGCTCTTCGGCGAGCTTGCGGAGCGCTATGAGCTCCGATTCGTGGCTACGCGCATGGGTGGGGGCAGCGTGCGAAGTCGTCATCCGTTGGCTCGGGGGGGACGCTCCGTCGACCGCGGAGGCGTGCCGCTCCAAGCGCTCGCATGGCGAGGGGCCGAGGGCCAACAAAGCAGGACGGCACGTTGAAGGGTGATGTGCGCATCCATGGACTTGACGGCGCGGACCGTGGCGCCGATCCTGATTGCAGGTTACAAAAGACGACGAGGGGCATGTCTTCCGAACGTTCAGACTTGAGCGCAGCTGGCGTACAGCAGGGGGACATCCTCGCCGGCAAGTACCGCGTCGACGCCGTCCTGGGAGTCGGCGGGATGGGCGTCGTCGTGGCTGCCACGCATCTCGATCTCGAGCAGCAGGTCGCCCTCAAGTTCATGCTCTCGAACAGCTTCGCGAACGACGAGGCGCGCAAGCGCTTCCAGCGTGAGGCGCGCGCGGCGAGCAAGCTCCGGAGCGAGCACGTCGCGGCCGTCAAGGACACGGGCCTCCTCGAGAACGGCTCGCCGTACATCGTGATGGAGTACCTGACGGGGCGGGACCTCGCCGCCGAGGTAGAGGCGAACGGCCCGCTCGCCCTCGCCATGGCCGCGGAGTGCGTCATCCAGGCGTGCGACGCCATCGGGGAGGCTCACGCCAACGGCATCATCCACCGGGACCTGAAGCCGGCGAACCTCTTTCTCACGTACCGCTCGGACGGCTCACCGCTCGTCAAGGTGCTCGACTTCGGCATCTCGAAGAACAACGTGTTCGCCGACGGCGACGTCTCGATGACGAAGACGTCCGCGGTCCTGGGCTCCCCGCTGTACATGTCGCCAGAGCAGATGCGCTCCTCGAAGGAGGTCGACCTGCGCACGGACGTGTGGGCGCTGGGGATCGTGCTCTACGAGCTGCTCGGGGGCCGCCCGCCCTTCGTCTCGAACACCCTGGGCGAGCTGATGTTCCAGGTGATGAGCCAGCCGGCGGCGCCCCTCGCGTCGGTGCGCCCCGAGGTGCCCGCCGACGTGAGCGCCCTGGTCGACAAGTGCCTCGCCAAGGATCCGGCGCAGCGCGTGGCCAACACCGCCGAGATCGTGCGCGCCCTCGCGCCGCACTGCCCGGCCCGCAGCCTCCACATCGTCGACCGAGTCTCGTCGCTCATGGCTCAAGGCCCAGGTGGGAACGCGACGCAGAGCCCGAACCAGCAGTCGTTCGCCGAATCGCGGAAGCTCGGCGCGAGCGCGCCGTCCATCGGGGCTGCGTTTGCTGCTGTCGGGGCTACCGCTGCCCTCCCGGTTCCCGCGCAGACGTCCTCCCAGTGGGGCGGCACGAAGCCCGAGGCCGTCCCGCCGCCCTCCAAAGCCGGGCGCGTCGTGGCCATCGTCGGGGCCCTCGTCGCGGTCGTCGGGATCGTCGGCGTGGGCGCCTACTTCGGGTTGCGGGGCCACGCTTCGAGCGCGGGCGAACAGCCCGCGAACGTCGCCACACAGCCACCCGCACCGCCCACGGCTCCGTCGCCGCCCACCGCCGTTCCCCCGGTGCCTTCTGCCGCGCCCGGCGTGGCTTCGGCGGAGGCGTCGGCTTCTGCGTCCGGTGCCGTGGCCGAAGACACGCGGCCCCCTATGCCGCCCAGCGTAGGTGTAGGTACGGGCACGGCTCCGCCGCCCACCGCCACGAACACGACAGGCGGCACCGTGCCGGGCGCGGGAACGGCACACCCGACGGCGGTGACGGCAACTGCAACGGCCACGGCCACGGCCACGGCGCATCCCGTCTCGACGACGGCCAAGACGGCCGCGAAGCCGAGCTGCGACCCCCCATTTTACATCGATGCCAAAGGGCACAAGATTTTCAAGTCCGAGTGTATGTGAGAGAAAGGCGACGATGAAGAGAGCCGCTGGGGTCCTGAGCGCAGTCGTCGTCCTATGGGGGGCCAATGCTGCGGCTGACCCTCCCGCGGCTCCGGCGCCCGCCGCGCCGCCCGACAAGGCGGCCTGCCTGGATGCGTCGGTCCAGGGGCAGACCTTTCGCGACGCCCACAAGCTCGTCGAAGCCCGCGACCAGTTCCGTACGTGCTCTCAGCAGGCGTGTCCCGCCATCGTGCAGAAGGACTGCGTCACCTGGCTCGGCGAGGCCGAGCAGGGGCTTCCGACCGTCGTGATCTCCGCCAAGGACGGCGCCGGCCACGACCTGCTCGACGTCAAGGTGACGGTCGACGGTCAGCCGCTGACGGCCAAGCTCCAGGGGGATGCGCTCCCGCTGAACCCCGGTCCCCACGCGCTGCACTTCGAGGCAGCCCCCGGCATGCTCGACCAGCAGGTGCTCGTGAAGGAAGGCGTGAAGAACCAGAGCATCAGCGTGGTGCTCGGGCCGGTCGCCTCGGCGGGCGGCGTCACTCCCCCCGAGGCGCGTGGGACCAGCCCCCTCCGCACGGTCGGACTGGCGGCCGGTGGCGTGGGCATCGCGGGCATCGTCGTCGGCGCCATCTTCGGCGTGGTCGCCATCTCCGACAAGAGCAGCGCGGACTGCGTCGCGAGCTTCTGCAAGGCCGGCCCGCTGAGCAGCGCAAACTCGGCTGCGACCATATCGACGATCACCTTCATCGCCGGGGGAGTGCTCCTCGCCGGCGGAGCGGGGCTCTACTTGTTCGGACCGAAGGAAGGCGCTTCACCCTCGCCCGCAACGGCGACCTTGAGACTTGCGCCGGCCATCGGGCCGCGTGACGGGGGCCTCCTGCTCGGGGGGACGTGGTGAGGACGATGCTTAAGGCGCGTACGGCTCTCCCTGCGGGGCTCTTGCTTTCGTCGGTGCTTGCCCTGGGCGGGTGCGGGCAGATCCTCGGGCTCGGCAGCCTGCACGACGAGCCCGACGAGGCTGGGACCGTCGAGGCCGGGTTGGATGGCAGCGTCGATTCCGGACATGCGGACTCGGGCGCTCCAGATGTGACGGTCGATACCGGCAAGGAAGACTCGGCGACCGATGCGACCGTCGACTCCAGCGATTCGGCCGCGACGGACACGGGGGCGTTGGACTCGGGCAGCGACACGGCAGTCCCCCCCGACAGCGCGTGCGCGACGCCGTGCGACGACGGCGGCGGCTGCGCCACGCCGACCGACATCCACAACTGCGGCGCGTGCGGGACCGACTGCACCGCGCTGCCGAACGTGAGCGCGAGCGGCCTCTCGTGCGTGGGCGGGGTGTGCCACTACACGTGCTCCGCAGCCTTCATGGACTGCAACGCGACCCCCGGGATGGGCTGCGGCACGAACATCACGTTGCCCGCGACATGCGGAAGCTGCACCACGTCGTGCGTCGGGACGAGCACCCCCAATTGCAGCGAGGGCGACGCTGGTGGGTACGAGTGCTCGCTCACCTGCGGCGGCGGGACGACGAACTGCGGAGGCACTTGCGCCGACACGCAGACGAACCCGAGCTTCTGCGGCGCGGCCTGCGCGGCGTGCCCCACGGTTGCGAACGGCATGGCCACGTGCACCGCGGGCGCGTGCGGAACGACCTGCGCGTCGGGGTACTCCGGATGCGGGACTCCGAGCTCGTGCCAGTACGACACGAACACCGATCCGACGCACTGCGGCTCCAGCTGCATGTCCTGCCCGACCGTCGCGAACGGTACGGCCACGTGCACGAGCGGCGGCTGCAGCGCGATGTGCACCCAGGGATACAGCGCGTGCGGCGGGGTGACGCCCTGCCAGTACGACACCACGAGCGATCCGGGTCACTGCGGCATGAGCTGCGGGTCGTGCCCGGTGCCCACGAACGGCTCCGCGACGTGCAACGCATCGACGTGCGGCATCAGCTGCCTCGCGCCCTACAGCGCGTGCGGCGGCTCCACCTCGTGCTTCAACACGAACACCGATCCTTCCCACTGCGGCGCGGCTTGCACGGCGTGCAGCAACGGGCAGGTCTGCGCGGCGGGCACGTGTGGCCCGACGCTTGTTTGGTCTAGCGACGCGTCGGACTCCACCGCCACCGCGAACTTCTATCCGTCCGTGGCGACGGGGACCTCCTCTTCCTTCGGGGGGTGGGCGATCGAGGTCGATCAGCCGAGCGTTGCCAGTGGCACTCCGAACCTGTCGTGGCAGTCCCAGTTGACCTCGGATTTCGCGCTTGGCTTCTTGCCGACCCCGGTGTCGTACACGCCGGGCTGGCAACCGTCGATCGCCGCGCTCTCGAGCTCTGGCCAGATCATAGAGGTCCACGATGGCACGGGCTCGTCGAACAGCCCGACGGCCGGCACGATGTACTGGAATTACAGCTACTTGACGACGTCGGTCACCTCCATGACATGGCCCACGAACCTTCAGTACGGCTCGGGATTCCGACCGCGTGTCGCCGCCATCCCGACGTCGGGGACGTACACTTCGCCGGTGCCCACTTCCGCCATCGAGGTCCACATGGGCGGGAGCTCGGCTGGATCGCTCTGGTACTGCGCGATCTTTGGGCCTACGGGTCCAAGCAACAACGGTCTGTACTTCCAGAACGGTGGCACCGAATACGACTCCGGGCCGAGCCAGAACCCGGCCATCGCGATCGGGCCAAGCGCGGGCTCCTCGACCGTATTGCTGGAGGTCCA
>Ga0302283_1000822_pt1 | contig 25726 bp, 22 predicted proteins | sample III_Fen_E1_4_FD_198770 | JGI IMG/M metagenome (GOLD analysis project Ga0302283, IMG submission 198770) | Peat permafrost microbial communities from Stordalen Mire near Abisko, Sweden - III_Fen_E1_4 | ecosystem: Environmental > Terrestrial > Soil > Wetlands > Permafrost | place: Sweden: Abisko... | reverse complement strand
ATCCACGACCACCCCCCCGCCCCCTAACACCTCTCTCCGCCCCCTAAAACCCCATCACCACCGCCAGGTGCCCGCCAATCAGCGACGTGGACGTATTCGCATCCGCCCCCGCCGGCGCGCTCGTCAGGTGCACGAACGCTTCCCCCGCATCCAGCGTCAGCTCCACCCCCAGCGCGGGTCCAAACACGTGCCGGTACCCGACGTGCCCTCGCGGCTCGAGCACCGAGAACACGTACCCGACCGAGCTGAGCGACAGATGCTCGTACCCGAACGTCGCCCCCAGCAGAATCGCGTCATCGAGCCGCGCATTCAGCGGAATGCGCGCCTCGTACCCCCCGAGCACCCCCGGCCCGCTCAACGTCGCGCTCGACGACGCCCCGTTCACGTGGCTCACCGTCACCTCCGCCACGATCGTGCTCACGCGCGAGAACGAGTAGCGCAGATCCAGCCCGCCCCCCTCGGCCCACCCGAAGCCCGACGACCCGAAGTGCTTCGCCTCGAACGCGACCCCGAGCTCGAGCCCCTTGCCGCGACGTAGCGCCGACGTATCGGCCTGCGTATCGAGCAGCTCGCCTCGCTCCTGCGCGTCGATGCTCCCGCCGGTGCCGGTGTCGCCCCCGATGGACATCATCACCCCGCCGCCGGCCGCCTTCTCGTCCCCCTTCTTCACCTTGCCGGTCTGCGCTTCGAGCGCCACCAGCCGCGCGCGAATCGCATCCGCGTCGGGCGCATTCGGACGCGCCTCGAGGTACGCGCGGTAGTCATCCATCGCCGGGAACGGGTGCCCGAGCTTCTCGTGGCACGTCCCGCGATCGCGCCGCAGCTCGGGCGAGATGTTCTTTCGAAGCGCCTGATCGAACGCGTCGAGCGCGCCGGCGCAGTCGCCCGCGCGCATCCGGTCCTCGGCGACCTCGGACGCCTCTCCCGCGACCGGCGCGCTCTTGATGCCCGCGACGTCCCCCGCACCGGTCTGCCCCGCGGCTCCTCCACGGCCCCCACCGCCATGCCTCTGCGCCGCGCTCGTACGCGCACAGAGCAACGTCGCCGCGAAGACGGCAAACCGCACCCGTTGCCACTCGACCATGCCGACAAAGCTAGACGACGCCCGCCGCAAAGGCCGAATTTGTCGCCTCGCACGCAGGAGGCGCGAGCTCGGGGGGCCGGCGGTCGTGCGGCGAGGCTCAGCTCTTCAGCGCCCAGAGACTACGGTCGCAGGTCGTTCTCGACGACACGCCATCGGGCATTGACCTGCCCCCGGCGCGGCGTTCCTGGCACCATCGACGTCAGCGACCGCGTGGCGAGCGCTCGTCGTCGAAGGGCGGTGAGTCTCGAGGGACTGACCCCCTTACGCTCGAGCAGCCAGAGGCCGCCCAAATAGTACGGTTCATCGGAGAGCAGGGCGGCGACGATCGCCGCCGCGGAGGGCGTCGAGGGCCGCGCCTGGGCGCGCAACGGCACGACCAGAAAGATGCCCTTACCGACCCTACGCAGAGCGCCCTTGCGGACGAGGGCCGAGGTGATCTTGTCGGCCTTCTCGGCGCCCCAGCGGCCAGCGACATCGGCACGGGTGATACGATTCACCCGCGCGCGTTCCCACTCAGCCAGGATGAGCCTCTCGCGAGACGAGAGAGGGGCCAAGTAGATGTCTGCGGTCGAACTGCCGGAACTCGGCATTTCCGTAGACTAAATTACAACATGATCCAGGGCTAGCTCGCGCGAGAGCCGAGCCTCCTGGAGGTCAGGCTCGGACTCTCGGAGCCGTCACGACAGATCCGCCTCCTCGAGCACCGCGAGGAGAGAGCTACGGCTGCTGCGGCTGCCCCTTCGGCATCACCATCCCCGGCGGCCTCCGCACGAGCGGCCTCGCCCCCGACACGGCCGGCACCGGCGCCGCCGCCCCCGTCACTTGCGCTCCGGTCACCTGCGCCGACCCCGCGGCCGCCGCGGGCGCCTGGCTCGGATCCACCCACGTCACGCGCCCGAACCGCGACGCCTTGTGGAAGTTCCCCTGCCCGAGGATCGGCGACCACGCGACGCCGCCGTTGCTCTTCATCGCGTAGAAGTTCATGCGCCACACGTCGCCGTTCTTCGGCGGGTGGTTCGCCGCCTTCGCGAACGCGGCCCACGGGATCGCGGCCTCGACCGTGTACCCCTGATCGGTCCCCGCCTTGTCGATGTCGCCGTGCACGACGACCGCGCTCTTCAGCTTCGGGTCCCAGTCCTCGTGCCCGAACGGCCCGTTCGGATCGGTCTTCGGCTGGTTGTACGAGTCGTACTGCGTGTGGAAGACCTTGTTCTGCGGGTTGATCTGCAGCTCGTAGTAGTCCTTGTTGTCGCCGCTCGGATCGGGGTCCGTCATCATCTCGACGGTGTCCTTCATCCAGAGCTTCGGCTGCCCCGTCGTCGTCCACATGTCCTTCTGGTCGGCGCCGCCGGGCTTGGTGAAGCTGCCGATGACCTCCGCCTCGGTCACGTCGAACAGCACGTAGAGGTTCGTGTCGTCCCAGAGCATCTTGGCCGAACCGTTGACTGGAAACGAGGTGTTCGGCTTCCCCGTTCCCACATCAACAAAAGGGCCGAGGGGGGCCGCCTTCTGCCAGGCGGAGTCGTCACCCTTGCCGTCGACCGTGATCGTCTCGCCCACGGCGAGCTTGTTGATCGACACGCTCGGCGTGTTCTCCGTGTGCTGCTGCGGCTGCGGTGCGAGCCCGGTGTGGATCTTCCCGACGACCGCGCGGTTGTCGCCGTCGTTCGGCCCGGTCACGATCCGGAGCCGCGCGTCCCCCTTCCAGATCCCGGTGTAGACCGTGAGATCGGCCCCCTTCACCCAGTCGGGCATCTTGTACGGCTGCTCGTCGACGTAGACGTTCCCCTTCTTCCACTTGTCGGGGCCGAGCAGCTGCTTGTTGTTCCGGTTCTCGCGGAGCGGGCCGGCCCAGTCGAGGTTGTCGCTCTTGTCGCTCACGTCGTCGTGCAGGTGCGTGAACAGCGACCACCCGTCGTCCAGCGCGTCGTCGCAGCGCCAGTACATCGTGATCTTCACGTCCTGCCCGGGCTTGGCCGTCTCGGGGTCGAACTTGTACCCGACGAGGTGAATCTTGTTCTCGAAGTTCACGTCGACCTTGTGCTGCAGGTCGGCGGGAGCCGAGTCCAGGATGTACGGCTTGAGGCGATCCTGGTCGGCGCTCGTGAGCCCCTTCGAGCCCCCTACGCACCCGACCGCCCCCATGACGCTCAGCGTGCCCGCCGCGAGCGCCGCGCCCATCAGCCACGTCCAACCGGTTCGTCGTCGCATCACTCTCGTCTCCTCAGGGGTGCAGACCGTGTAGACCGCGCTCGCGTCCGCGCGGGACGCGTGCGTCCGTTTTTCGCTCAGCGCCGGCTCTTGCGCCGCGCATCTTTCTCGCGCTTCCGCTGCGCCTTCTTCGCATTCTTCTCTTGTGCCGACAGCGGCTTCATCTTCGTCATGCTCTCGGCGTCGTCCCCCATGCCGGGCATTCCGGGGAAACCGCCCATGCCCGGCATCATCCCGGGGAAGCCGCCCATGCCCGGCATGCCCGGGAACCCGCCCATGCCCGGCATCCCCGGAAAGCCCCCCGGCATCCCCGGGAACCCGCCGCCGCCGGCCTTCTTCATCTGCTTCACGGCCTTGCGCATGTTGTTCGCCATGCCGAACTGCTTCATGCCCGGCAGGTTGCCGAGGAAGCCCATGTTCTGACCGAGGCCGCCCATCATCTGCTTCATGAACAGGAACTTCTGAACCAGCTCCTGCACGGCCTTCTCGTCGTTGCCGCACCCCTTCGAGATGCGCTTCACGCGCGAGGGCTCGCGGATGAGCGCGTAGGGGTCCTTCCGCTCCGTCTTGGTGAAGCTCTGGATGATCGCTTCCACCTTCACGAGCTCGTTGTCGTCGAGGTTCGCGTCGGCCGGGAGCATCTGATCCATCCCCGGCATCTTGCCGACGAGGTCCTTCAGCGACCCCATCTTCTGGATCATCCGCACCTGCTCGAGGAAGTCGTCGAGGGTGAACTCCCCCTCGAGCATCCGCATCGCGTCCTCGGCGGCCTTCTTCTGGTCGATGACCTCTTCGAAGTCCTTCATCAGGCCGACGACGTCGCCCATGCCGAGCACGCGGCTCGCCATCCCCTCGGGGCGGAACTCCTCGAGCTTGTCGACCCCTTCGCCGATGCCGCTGAAGCGCACCGGCGCGCCGGTCACCTCTTTCACGCTGAGCGCGGCGCCGCCGCGCGCGTCGCCGTCGAGCTTCGTCAGCACGACGCCGGTGAGGTCGAGCTTCTCGTGGAACCCCTTGGAGACCTTGACCGCGTCCTGCCCGATCATCGCATCGACCACGAGGAGGATGTTCTGCGGCTGGACGGCGTCCTTGATCGACGCCAGCTCGTTCATGAGCTTCTCGTCGATCGCGAGGCGGCCGGCGGTGTCGAAGATGATTACGTCGCGCCCCGTCTTCTTCGCCTCGTCGATCGCCTTCCGGCAGATCTCGAGCGGCGAGTCGCCGGGGATGTTGAACACCGGCACGTCGACGCTCTTGCCGAGCACCTGCAACTGCTCGACGGCCGCGGGCCGCTGCATGTCGGCCGCGACCAGCAGCGGCTTTTTCCCCTGCTTCTGCAGCAGGCGCGCGAGCTTCGCGCACGTCGTCGTCTTACCCGAGCCCTGGAGGCCGACCATCATGATGCCGGTCGGGCGCTTCTCGCTCGCGTCGGCGTACGTGATCGCCGGCGAATCGCCGGGCGACATGAACGCGACGAGCTCGTCGTAGCAAATCTTGGTGAACTGATCGCCTGCCGTGACCGCGACGGTCTGCCCGTCGTTCCGCTTCGCCTTGACGCGGACGACCTCGCCCAGCGCCTTCTCCTTCACCCGCGCGAGGAACACCTTGACCACGCCGAGCTCGACGTCCGCCTCGAGGAGCGACAGCCGCACCTCGCGCAACGCCGTGTCGATGTTCTGCTCGGTGAGCTCGGTGAGGCCGGCGAGCCTATTTTTCGCTTGCCGGAAGCCGTTGGCGAGTGCGTCGAACATGGATGATCCTCGGGGGCGGACGAACGCTTAGCACGGACTTGTACCCCGCGGAAACACGGGAAAATCGCCACGATCTCCCGTCCTCCGACGCCACTTCGTCCCGTGGAAGCGCCGATCCCGCAGCTCGGCCCAGAGCACAGCCTCCGAGAGTGTCTCGGTCGTTCGGCACGTTCTCGCTCGCTGGGTCATCACGCGCATGTCAGGCGGAACATGAGCCCGCCTCGAGGCGAGCGCAAACGCGCCATCCGAGCTGCGTCAACATCCCCCTCTCCCCTCGTGGGAGAGGGGGCGAGTGGTTGCCGCTCGCGAAGCTTGGGGGGTGAGGGACGCGCGACGGAGGGAGCGGCTAACCGTATGCCCTCCGCCCCCTGGGCCTACAGCCCGTACTTCAAACGCAGCCCAATCACCTGCTCATCACATGCCCCGAGCTTCCCCCGCCCCTCCTCGATGGCGCGCGAGGCCTCGTCCAGCTTCGACGACAGCCCCAGACCGAGCGCCTGCTCGCGCGTCAGCTTCCCCGCGTCCAGGTCGTCGAGCGCGACCTCGACCTCGTGCTTCAGCGCGATCCCGCGCACCGTCGGCCGCGACGACGCGAGGCAGGCCTCCTTGGCCGCACAGACCTCCGAATCGGAGCAGGCCACCGCCTCCAGCATCTCGGCAGGGGCCGCCTTTCCGTCCATCGACGCCTTCCTGTAGCGCTCGACCACCGAGACGAGCGAAGCCGCCTCGCGCTTCGCCGAAGAACACCCCCACGACGACGCGAGGAGCGCCCCCAGGATCACACTTCGCAGCGCACCGACTCCCGCCGTCATCCGAGCTCCACTTTGTTCCACATCTCGCGCCGCATCTTCTCTTTGCGCCCGTCGGTCCGCGTGATGAGCCGCGCCGCGCTCCACGCCGCGAGCAGCTCCCCTTCCTGACCGAGCGCCGGGAGCGTGGTGCGCCCCGCGAGGTACGCCCCCGCGAGCGGCGCGCGGATCGGCTCCCCCCCGAGACCGTGCAGCGAAGGGGGGTCCACGTTCCACTTCAGGTTCATCGGCTCGGCGTCGATCGAAGCCCCCGTCGCACGAAGCTGCGCGCGGTCGATCGCGCGTCTGGCGCCCATCCGGTAGTCCCACAGCGGCCGCCCGTCGTGCACCGAGTCGACGACCAGGTAGTGACGCTCCACGAACGGAAGGAAGCGCTCCACCGTTCGCAGAACCGCCTCGCGCGCGACGGCGGGCTTCGGGTGACCGCCCACGGGGAGGAGCGCCTCGGCGACGAGCAGCGTCGCCCCCTTCACGCTCGACGCGAGTCGCTGCAGGTGGACCGTCGGACGCGCGGGATCGGGCGCGCCGAGCGACGGCAACAGGAAGGACTCGCTGGCGAGCGGCGCGGGGATCCCCTCGTTCCGCACGACCATGCTCACCACGAACCGCTGTTCGCCCGCGGCGAGGCGCGGGAGCCCGGCGATGGCGCGGCGCTTCGGCGCGTAGTCGATCGCGAGATCGAGCACGGCGTGCATGGGGAGATCCGCGACGATGAACTGCACGCCCGTCGGTGCCTCGTCCCCATCGATGACGAGACCGGTGACCCGTCCGCCGCGGTGGGTGATGGCCGACGCACGATCGGCCAGCTGCGTCTCGCCGCCGTGCGCGCGCACGCGCTCGAGGAGGAACTCGCTCAGCTCGTCCTCGCCGCGCGCCAGGTCGACCGGCGTGCGCGTCCAGGCCCCGTGCAGGCGCGCCACGGCGAACGACGACGGCGCGCAGCTGTGCGAGGCAAAGCGCGCGGAGACGTCCACGATCGTCCGGTACGCGTGCTCGCGCGGGAGCTCCGCGAGGAACGGTAGCCCTTCGTCCTCGAGGTGCGGCAGCGTCGCCGCGAGCCGCGCCGTCTCCCGGCGCTCCCAGAACGTCCCCGGCGGCCAGACCACGTCGCGCTCGAACGCCGCGTCGGCCGCCACGTTCGTGCGCGCCAGCTCCACGTAGAGCTCGTCCACCACGCGACGCACGGCCGGGAACTCCCGGTCGAGCTCCCGCGCGAACGCGGCGGGCTCCGAGGAAACATCGAGCCGGAGATCCGGCGCGAGGATCTGGATCATCGGGTCGCGCGGGATCAGCCGGCGACGGAACGTCTGCGACTGCGCCAGCTCGAGGACCACCCGCCCCCAGGCGGGAGACGCCGCGGCCAGGAACGTGAACGCACGGCGCGCGAGCGTCACGCCGTCGTAGGCGTACGTCGCCGGGCGAAACCCCTGCCCGAGGACGAGCACTCGCCACGACCTGCGCGCCAGGAGCGCGGCCGCAGCGAGCGCCCCCAACCCCGTGCCCAACACCGCGACGTCGTAGTGCTTCGCCATCGCCGCTAGTCCGCGCCGATCACCGTCTTCGCGATCCCCCGGACGCGCACGCGCGCGCGAGCCCCTCCGCTCGCCTCCACGCTGACGCGCCCCTCGGCGCACCACTGGAGCACCATGGGCAGGAGAGCGTGCTCCTTCTCGAGGATGCGCGCGCGGAGGCTCGCGTCGTCGTCCCCTTCGAGCACGGGTACGACCGCCTGCGCCACGATCGGCCCCGTGTCGGTGCCTGCGTCGACGAGGTGCACGGTGCACCCCGAGACGCGCACGCCGTACTCGACCGCCTGCGCCTGCGCGTCGACGCCGGGAAACGCGGGGAGCAACGCCGGGTGCACGTTCACGACGCGCATCGGAAAGGCATCCAGGAGCGTCGGCGTCACGAGACGCATGAACCCTGCGAGCACCACGTACTCGGCGCCGTGCGCCCGGAGCACGCGCACCAGCTCCGCGTCGAACGAGGCACGATCGGCGTACCCGCGATGCGGGGCGACCACGGTCGGCACGAGGGCTTTCTCGGCGCGCGCGAGCGCCTTCGCTCCCGCCACGTTCGAGATCACGACGCACACCCGTGCGTCGAGCGTCCCGGCGTCGATCGCGTCGAGGATCGCCTGCAGGTTCGTCCCCCCTCCCGAGACGAGGACGCCGAGCGCGATCACCGCCACACCACCCGCTCTTCGAACGGCGTATCCGCGGGGAGCTCGACGACGTGCCCGAGCGCGCACGGCTGCTCCCCCGCGCCCCGGAGCGCGTCCATGGCGCGCGCTTCGTCCCCCTTCGCCACGACGAAGATGAACCCGATACCGAGGTTGAACGTGCGACGCATCTCCGCCTCCGCGACCGGTCCGCGCGCGGCGATGAGGTCGAAGATCGCGGGGCGCTTCCACGTGTGCTCGATCACGACACCGAGCCCCTCGGCGAGCACGCGCGGCACGTTGCCCGGGATTCCGCCGCCGGTGATGTGGCTCATCGCGCGCACGTCGATGGCGGCCTCGATCACGCTCTGCACGGCGCGCGGGTAGAGGCGCGTCGGCACGAGCAGCGCTTCGCCCACGCTCTTGCCCCCCAGCTCCTCCGGCCGCTCGCTCAGGTCACTCAGGACCTTCCGCGCGAGCGAGTACCCGTTCGAATGGAGCCCGCTCGACGGGAGCGCGAGCACGACGTCGCCGGCGCACACCCGTTTGCCGTCGACGATCTTCTTCCGCGCGACCACACCCACGGCGAAGCCCGCGAGGTCATACTCGCCGCCCGCATACATTCCCGGCAGCTCCGCGGTCTCTCCCCCGAGCAACGCGCACCCCGACTCCTTGCAAGCGTTGGCGATCCCGCGAATGACCCCCTCGGCGACGGCGAGGTCGAGCTTTCCGGTCCCGAAGTAGTCGAGGAAGAAGAGCGGGCGCGCGCCGCACGTGACGATGTCGTTGACGCACATGCCGACCAGGTCGAACCCGATCGTGTCGTGAACGTTCGTCGCGAAGGCCACCTTGAGCTTCGTGCCGACGCCGTCGGTGCCGCTGACGAGCACGGGGTCTTCGATCCCCTCGGGCACCCGGCAGAGCCCCGCGAACCCGCCGACGTCGCTGACGACCTCGGCGATGCGCGTCATCTTGGCGAGCGGCTTGATGCGCTCGACGAGCTCGTCGCCCGCGTCGATGTCGACGCCCGCGTCGCGATACGTGATGGATCCCGCGCCGCGCTTGTCGCTCGGGTCGTGTTTGCCGTCTTTGCCGCCTTGCATTCCGCGCGGTTCATACCCGAGTCGGGGCGCCATCGTCCACGGGCGCGCCCCCTACCAGCGAACCTCCATGGGAACCGTCACCGGAACGCCCTCCGTCTTGGGGAGCGCGAGCCCCCCCCAGCACCGCGCGCTCCCGTCGCCGAAGATCACGCACGAGGCGTCGCCGGCCGCCGAAAGGTCGCTGACGTCGAACTCGCCCTGGACGAGCGCCGGCTTCGCGCGGTGCGCGCGGCTACCGTCGGCGAGCTGAGCGGCGCCGTTCGCCCCCCAGCAGCGAACCGTGCCGTTGCCGAGCAGCGCGCAGGAATGCCGCCGTCCGACCGCGACCCGCTTGGCGCCGGCGTTGATTTCGTCCACCTCGACCGGAAGGGCGCGGTCCTCGAACGAGCCGTCCCCCAGCTCCCCCTCGTCGTTCTTCCCCCAGCAGGCGACCCCCCCCCACGCGCGCACGGCGCAGGCGTGCGTCTCGCCGAGGGCGATCTGCGTCACGTCGGCGAGCCCGTCCACGCGCGCCAGAGAGACGTCCTTCGCGGCACGCCCCGGCACGCCGCCCCAGCACGCCACCCGGTGGTCGCCGTCGATGACGCAGGTCGCGTCGCCCGCAGCACTGATCGCGACGGCCCCGCGCACCCCGGCCGCCCCCGCGACCTGCCCCACGTCATCGGCGCCCCAGCAGTGCACCGCCCCCTCGGCGACGATGGCGCAGGCGTGCCGCGCGCCGACGGCGATCGCGCGCGCGTCGGTCGCCGTAGCCGTGCCCGACTCGCTAGCTCCCCAGCAGACGACCGCGCCGTCGTTTCCGAGCGCGCAGGCGTGCGAGCCGCCTGCCGCGATTGCGGCGATCGCCGAGCCCTGCGACGCGGCCGTCACGCGGACCGTCTCCCGGCGCGTCTCTCGCGTGCCGTCGCCCAGCTGGCCGGTATCGTTCGCCCCCCAGCAGCGCGCGCTCCCGTCCTTCATCCGCCCGCAAGCGAACGTCGATGACACGGCGATCTGGCGGACGAACCGGGCATCGGGCGGGAGGGTGAACCTCCCTTTGCAGCCGACGCCGAAGACGGACGCCACGACCCCGACCACGAACGCGAATCCGACCCTCACCTCACGGCGCATGCCGCCCGAGTCTTGCCACGTTTATGATGCGAGCGTGCTGAAACGACGCGCCCGTGAAGGAAAGCCAGCGAAAGTCTACGCGAGCGCCGTCGTTCACCCCGAGGCACGAATAGGCACCGACGTGATCATCGGCGCGTACACCTTCATCGCCGCGGGGGCCGCGGTCGGCGCGGGGACGCGGATTCAGGGGCACACCAGCGTCTTCGCCGGCGTCACCCTCGGCGACGACGTCTTCGTCGGCCCCGGCGCGACCTTCACGAACGTCCGCCACCCGCGCGCCGCGTTCCCGCGCGCCCCGCACTACGAGCGCACGCGCGTCGACGACGGGGCGACGCTCGGCGCCGGCTCGGTGCTCATCGCCCCGGTCACCATCGGAACCCAGGCGGTCGTCGCGGCGGGCGCCGTCGTCACCAAGGACGTCGCGCCTCACGCCATCGTCGCCGGCAACCCGGCACGCGTCATCGGATGGGCGTGCACCTGCGGCGAGACGGTCGCGCGCGGGACGCGACGCCCGCGACGCGCGCACTGCAAGCGCTGTCAGCGCGAGGTGACGATCGATCCGCGCTCGAACGGCCTCAAGGACAAGGGAGCGCCGGGTGGGCGATCGCCGCGTCGATCACGTGACGCATGACGATCATCGCGACGTGCGCGTAGATGATGACGCCCAGCGTGTCGGTGATGCTGGCGATGAAGGGCGTCGAGCTGGTCGCTGGGTCGACGCCGAAGCGCTTCATGATGATGGGTAGCATCGAGCCGATCGTGCACCCCGTGACGACGATCCCGATCAGCGTGATGCCGACCGTGAGCGCGAACAGGATGTGCTGATCGGGGTACATGAGCACGCGCACGACGGCGATCACGCTCAGGATGACTCCGAGCACGAGCCCCATCCCCGCCTCGCGCACCATGATCCGCCACCAGTCCGTGAGCTTGATCTCGCCGAGCGCGAGCCCCCGGATGACGAGCGTCGAGGACTGCGAGCCCGAGTTCCCTCCCGCCGAGATGAGCAGCGGCACGTACAGCAGCGCCCCCTTCACGGCCTCGAGCACAGGGTCGTAGTAACGCATCGCCGTCTGCGTGAAGAACTCCTCGACGAAGAGGATGATGAGCCAGCCGGCGCGCTTGCGAATGAACGTCCAGAACGTCGTCTTGAAGTACGGGACGTCGAGCGGCTCGATGGCGCCGAGCTTCTGGAAGTCTTCCGTCTGCTCCATCGTGAGGACGTCGATGACGTCGTCGATGGTGATGACGCCGATCAGCTCCCCGTGATCGGTGATGACGGGCATGACGTTGAGGTCGTACTTCGCCATGCGGCGCGCGACCTCCTCCTGGTCCGTCTGGGGGGTGACGCTGATGATGTTCGTGCGCAGCAGCTCCCAGAGCTTCTGCGACGGCGACGCGAGCATCAGATCGCGGAGCGACACGAGCCCCTCGAGCGCGCCTTTCCGGATCGCGTACACGTTGTAGATCGGCTCGTCGCGCTCCTCGACGTGCCGGCGCACGGCGAGTACGGCGTCGGCCACGGTCGCGTCGGGGTTCACGGACACGAACGACGTCGTCATCAAGTGACCGGCGCTCGTGTCCGGCCACTTCTCGATCTCGCGGACGTCCTCGGCCGCTTCGGGGTCGACGCGATCGAGCTCGACGAGGAGCTTGTCGCCCATCGCCTCGGGGAGGACCGAGAAGAGGTCGGCGCGATCGTCGGGCGCCATCTCGCTGGCGATGTGCGCGACCGACTCCGCCGGCATGCGCTCGACGAGCTCCTCCTGCTCGTGCTCGTCGAGGCGCTCGAAGATGTCGGCGGCCTGCCCCGCGGGGAGCTTCTCGAGGACCTTCGCGACCTCGTCGGGCTCGAGCTCGCTCAGGATGTCGGCGAGATCCTCGGCGTGGATCTCTTCGAGCAGCTCGCGCACCTGGTCCGGATCCTCCTGGAGGATCTGCTTCACATCCGGAGCGAGGAGTGTGCCTAGCCGCATGGCGCGGTTTTTCTATAGCGGAAATGGCACGCGCAAGGGCCGACTACCCGCTGCGCGTGCCGTTCTTTTCGTCGCTACACTCGTCCTCGTGTGTGTCCCCGCACGCGACGTGCATCACTTCGACGAGGCACCGCGGCCGATCGTGATGTCCTTGATGACGACCGGAGTGGCCGGTTTCTCGCCGCGGAGCGGGACCGACGCGATGTCGTGGACGGTCTGCACGGGAGAGCAGTCGCCGAAGATCGTGTAGTTCCCGTCCAGGTGCGCGGCGGCGTCGTCGGTGATGAAGAACTGCTGGCCGTTGGTGTTGTGCCCGCGGTTCGCCATGCACAGCTGTCCCGCGTGATCGTGCTTCGCTCCCGGCCAGAGCTCGTCGTTGATGACGTAGCCCGGCTCGCCCGTGCCGTTTCCGACCGGGTCACCCCCCTGAATCATGAACCCTTTGATGATGCGGTGGAACGTCGTGCCGTCGTAGGCGGGGCGCTTGACCCAGTCGCCGTTCGGAGCCTTCCAGGGGCGCACGCCTCGCGCGAGACCGATGAAGTTGGCGACGGTGTTGGGCGCCTTGTCGTCGAAGAGGGTGCACGACATCGAGCCGTTGCTGGTGTCGATGGTCGCGGTGAGCGGCCCCTTGCCGCTCACCCCCGCGGTCGCGTCGGCGAGCGAGAACTTGCCGTTGAGCGGATCGGGCCCCTCGTGCTTCACGACGGTCCCGGACGCCGTGGGCGCCGGGGTCGAGACCGAGGTCGAGCTCGAGCTCGGGATCGAGGCAGGCGCCGCACTGCTGGCGCCGCTCGTCGTGGTCGTCGTGGACGCGGAGGCGGCGACAGCCTTCGCCGGCGCCGTCGACTGTTCGCTGGGGGGGGGCTCCGCGGGGGACTTATCGCACGCCAGCGCAGCGAAGCCAGCAACGGATGCGAGGGTAACGAAGGTGGCGAGCGATCGATTCATGGTCTCTCCTTGATGCACTGATTCGTCGTTGTTCACGCGCCCGGCAAGACGGCGCGGTCCCCGGCCTGGACGCCGTGCCGGCGCGACCATCCGGCGTTCACTTCGAGCACGTGGGTCGCTGGGCATTCCACCGACCGCGCCGCGTCGTTCAGCGTCGGCGCGTTCTCCACGATTCCGACGACGAGCCCGTCGTCGTCGAGGAAGATCATGTCCAGCGGGATGCAGGTGTTCCGCATCCAGAACGTGTGGACCTGCCGCACCCCGAGGTCGAAGAGCATCCCGTGATCCTCGTCCATGTGCGTGCGGTACATGAGGCCCCGCTCCAGGTCCTGCGGCCGACGCGCAAGCTCGGCGGTCATGCGCACGCCACCGGCCGCTGCGCGCGCGTCGGGGAAGCGCACCGTCACCGTCGCGAGCGTGTGCGGATTGGGGTCGCTCGGACATCCGGGCGCCGGTCCCTTCGCCACCGGCGGAGGAGCCGCCGAGGGGGTCGGAACCACGCAGCGATCCGCGATCGTCGGCGCTGGCGCGCCGCTCGAGGCTACGGCGCGCCCCGCGGCGTCACCGTCGAGCTCCGCGCTGGGCATCCACCGCATCTGCGACGGCGGCTCTTCGGCCACGCGATTGCACGCGAACCCGACGATCACGACTCCGGCCAGCCAACGTGCTCGCACGTGGCCTCAATCGCGCGCCTTTGCCCGTCACGTCAAGCGCGGGACCGCTTCGCGAGGCGCGAGTGAGAAAAAAAAGCACCGCATAGGGACTCGGGGGGGGAGCCGTCCTACGCGGTGCCGACTCGACACTAAGCAATCGGAGTGCCACGGCCTCGACCTGCGGAAGACCGGCACTTGGCGACGCGAGGGGCCCGGAAACCCTTCCAGAAACGAAATGCCAGGGCGCGCTCCTGCAACGAGCGGGGGCGCAAAGGGCGCGCGCTCGGCGCAGAAGATGGCGTGCCACCCAGCGCCGAAGACCGTTACGCGCGGAGACTCCGCAACCCCGACTGATGCACCTTCCCGGGGAGCTTGCGCCCGACGATGCTCTCCGCCGCTCTCCCCGCCTCGACGAGCAGCTCCAGGTCCGTCCCGGTGGAGACCCCCATCCCGTGGAGCATGTAGACGAGGTCCTCGGTGGCGACGTTCCCCGCGGCACCCGGCGCGTACGGGCAGCCACCCATGCCGCCAATCGAGGCGTCGAACGTCCGGATTCCCATCTCGAGCCCCACGAGGACGTTCGCGAGCGCGGTTCCGCGGGTGTCATGCATGTGCATGGCGATCTTCTCGGAGGGGATCTCGGCGAGCATCATCTCGAGGATCTTCTCCGTCTGCCGAGGTGTCCCCGAACCGATCGTGTCGCTGATCGACACCTGGTAGCACCCCATGTCCACGAGCTTTCGCGTGATGGCGAGCGACTTCTTCGGATCGACCTCGCCCTCGTAGGGGCATCCCCACACCGTCGAGACGTACGCGCGAACGCGAAGCCCGGCGGCCAGCGCCGGCCCGATCGTCTCTTCGAACTCGGCCATCGTGGCGGCGATGGTCTTGTTGATGTTCTTTCGGTTGTGCGTCTCGCTGGAGCTAAGAAAGACGGCGATCTCCTCCAACTTCGCCCGCTGCGCGCGCTCGAGCCCCTTCGCGTTCGGCACCAGGGCGCTGTACGTCACCCCCGGGTGGCGGTGATGCTCCTCGATCTCGGCCGCGAGCTCGTCCGCGTCGGCAAGCTGCGGGATCCAGAGCGGCGAGACGAAGCTCGTGATCTCGATGCGCGTGAGACCCGCGGCCGAGAGTGCTTCGATGAGGCGCACCTTGTCGCTCAAAGGTGCGCTCGTTCGCTCGTTCTGAAGGCCGTCACGAGGCGAGACCTCGTAGATCGAGACGCGATCGGGGAGCGAGGCGAAGAGCATGCTGGAAGTATGTTCGTCTACGGCGCTCCCGCGTCAAGCCGACACCGGCACCAGAAGAGTTGTCGCCGGCGCGATGTCCTCTATCCTGAGAAGACGATGTTCGACTCAGGCCCCGACCGCGGCCCCCCGACAGCCATGCGCGGCTGGCTCTCGGACGTCTACATCCCCGCCCTCCTCGAGATCTCGATGCGCGACAAGGCGCTCGATTCGCTGGCGCGGCGGCTCGGGGCGAAGGCGACCGTCGACGACCCGATTCAGGGGCGCGCAAGCGGCCTCGAGCCGATCACGGCGCACGTGCGGCAGACGGCGGACTGGCTGCTCGAGCACTCTGCGTCGTACGAGCGGGCCGTCTTCACGACGGGGATCGATCGCGACGTGACCGAGGGGACGCTCTCGCTAGCCTTCGAGTCGAAGACCGTCGACCTCCCCATCGCCGTGGTGGCGGAGCGACGGCGCTCGCGCGAGGTCGAGCTGCGGGTGTACTACGCGACGGCGCCGATCGACGGCACGAAGCGGACGCGCGCTCGGCTGGTGCCGAACAATCCCGAGACGCTGATCCCGCCTTCGGTCGGGGACTTTCTGGACGGGCTGGCGAAGGGGGACATCGCAGCGATCGCTGCGGCGTTCGAGGCGGACGGCTCGGTCCGCGACGCGCGCGGGCTCCAGCACGCGAAGAAGGACGGAGCGCTCCGAACCTTCTTCGACGCGCTCGTTGCCGGCGGGGCGTTCGGCGGGGGGCTCGAGCTCGAACGGGGCGGCTCTGCCGACGACGGACGAACGTGCGCGGTCGAGTTCACGCTGGTGAAAGCGCGCGGGAGCAACGTGCCACCGCAGGCGGGGCTCTTGCTGTTCGAGCGCGGCGACAGCGGGCTCTTGCGCTCGGCGCGGCTCTACGGCGATCTCGAAGCGTGACCTGGGGAGGAACCCTCACCCCCCCAACCCCCTCTCCCACAAGGGGGGAGCATCGACGCTTCTCCTCCCCTCTCCCCTCGTGCTCAGCATTCATTGCATCTCGCTGGGAGAAACCCCATCTCCCCCGCTTCCCCGCTGGCGAGGAAGGGGAGCTCCCGCGAGGCTGACTCGCCGAACCGCGTGGCGGAGTCCTTCCGCCTTCCGCTCAGCCCTCGTGGGAGAGGGGCCGGAGGTGAGGGTTCGCGGTGCTAGCGCCGGCCCCTTTCAATCGACGCTTGCCCTAGACGCCGACGAGGCGCATCTGGCGCTTCGACGTAGGCGTGAACGGAATCGCGTAGTCGCCCGAGAAACAGGCGTGGCAATAGCCGCCTGGGTTTCCGTTCGGGCCGCTCACGGCGCGAAGCATTCCGTCGAGCGACAGGTAGCCGAGGGTGTCGGCGGTCACGTAACGCGCGATCTCTTCGGTCGTGTGACTCGAGGCGATGAGCTCGCGGCGGGTCGGCGTGTCGATGCCGTAGTAGCAGGGCCACTGCGTCGGCGGGCTGGAGATGCGGAGGTGAACCTCGCGAGCACCGGCGTCGCGCACCATCTTCACGATCTTCCGCGACGTCGTCCCTCGGACGATCGAGTCGTCGATGATGATGACGCGCTTGCCGCGGAGCAAGCTCTCGACGGGGTTCAGCTTCAAGCGGACGCCGAAGTGACGGATCGACTGCTGCGGCTCGATGAACGTGCGGCCGACGTAGTGCGAACGAATGAGCCCCATCTCGAACGAGATCTTGAGCTTCGACGCGTACCCGATGGCGCTCGGCACCCCCGAGTCCGGCACCGGGATGACGACGTCGGCGTCGATCGGGAACTCGACCGCGAGCTGCTCGCCGAGCGCCTTCCGAACCTCGTACACGCTGCGCCCGCCGAGCCGCGAGTCGGGGCGCGCGAAGTAGACGTACTCGAAGACGCACATCTTCGGCGGCGCCGTCTCGGCCAGGCGCATCGAGCGAATCCCGGCGCTGTCGATGACGAGCATCTCGCCGGGCTCGACGTCCCGCACGAACTCCGCACCGATGAGATCGAACGCCGTAGGCTCGCTGGCGACGACGTGCGCGTCCTTGCCACCGGGGAGAATGCCGAGGCACAGCGGGCGAATGCCCATCGGATCGCGGACGGCGACGATCTGGTCCTCGGTCATGAAGACGAGCGAGTACGCCCCCTTCACGCGCGCGAGCGTGTCGCGGATGCGGTCGTCGAGCGAGACCTGCGTCGAGCGCGCGATCATGTGCACGATGACTTCGGAGTCGACGGTCGACTGGAAGATCGACCCTTGCGCCTCGAGCTCGGCACGCAGCTCGTCGGCGTTCGTGAGGTTCCCGTTGTGCGCGACGGCCATCGAGCCGCGCGCGTAGTCGACCGCGAACGGCTGCGCGTTCTTCAGGTGCGAGCCGCCGGTGGTCGAGTAGCGCACGTGGCCGATGGCGATGCGGCCCGGGAGCCGCGCGAGCTGCTCTTGGGAGAAGACGTCCTGCACGAGGCCCATCGCGCGGTGCGCGTACAGCTGCTCGCCGTCACTGGTGACGATGCCGGCCGACTCTTGGCCGCGGTGCTGGAGCGCGTGGAGCCCCAGGTACGTCATGTTCGCCGCTTCGGAGTGGCCGAAGACGGCGAAGACACCGCACTCGTCGTGGAACTTGTCGTCGTCCAGCTCGTCGCGAAACCGCGGTCGCGCTTCCGTCCCGGGGTCGAGGATGACGAGGCGTCGCTTCGGGGGGGCGGCGTGCGGCGGGACGTCGTGGCTGGTCATCTGCGCGCCAAGTTAATGCGGTTCGGGCACGCGCGCCAACCGCATCGTGGCGAATCCAGATTACTCGCCGTTCTGCGCCGCAGCGCGCAGGTCCATGACGCTCTTTCGCTGGTTCTGCTCGCGCAACCACTCGATCATCGGCTGCCACACGGCCCTCGGCGCAGCCGAACCGGCGACGACGCCGATGTGACCGCCAGGCACCACGCGGTACGTCTTGTCCTTCGACGGTACGAGCTCGAGGATGGCCGCCGTCGAGTCCGGCGTGGCGATGTTGTCGGTGCGCCCCGCGAACGCGAGGAGCGGGCACTTTACGCGCGCGAGGTCGGAGTGGCGCTCCGCCTTGGTCACGGGGTCGTGAAAGACGAGCTCGTTCTTCAGCATCTTGTTGCCGTGAACGACCTCCTTCACCATCTGGCGGAACGCTTCCTTCGGGTACGGAATCATCTCCGAGAGCCAGGTGTCGATGGCGTCGAAGCCGCGCACGTACTCCTCGTCGTAGAGGTTCGCGAAGAGATCGGCGTACTTGGTGATCGCCTTGGTCCCCGACAGGAGCTTGAACCCCGCGGACGACAGCTTGCCCGACACGTTGCCCATGCGGTCGAGGATGCGGTCCATGAACGGCAAACCGAGGCGCGTGGCCACGGTGAGGATTCCCATCTTCTCGAAGTTCACCGGCGCGCCGATGGCCACGAGGTTCTTCACGCGCGTGTCGTCGAACGTCGCGACGTGGAGCAGCGCGAAGATGGCCCCCATGCAGTAGCCGCAGAGCGTGATCTCCGGCTTTCCGCTGGTCTCGATCGCGGCGTTGACGCACGCGGGGACGAAATCGAGCACGTAGTCGTCGAGCCGAAGACCTTCGTCGGCCCGGTCCGGGACGCCGAAGTCGACGATGAAGACGTCGAACCCCGCGTTCCGCAGCGCGCGCACCATCGAGTGCTCGGGGCGCAGATCGTAGACGTAGGGGCGCACCATCAAGGGGGGGATGAGCAGGACCGGAACCGGGTGCCGGGGTACGAGCTCGACGTCCAGCTCGGAGTGGCCGAGCTCGATCGTCTCGCGCTCGATGGGACGCACGCGCCAGAGCTCGAGCTTCCCCTTCTTCAGGACCAGGTCCTTGGCGACGTTGCCCATCGTCGGCTTCGCCGCACCGTCGACGACGTACGCGAGGCCGTTCACGAGCGACATCACCGTGCGCTCCATGGCCCTCCGCGCGACGGCGCGGGTCTTCTTGATCGTCTTTCGCGAGAGGATCACGGTGAGGAGGTCGGCGCCGGATAGGTCGCGGTGATCGCCACCTTGTAGCGTGCGTGCGCGTGGGCCACTCCGTCAAGGGCGACGCTCTTCAGTCCATCCTTCACGCTCGCCAGGCACCCGCCGATCGCGGCCGTCGCCGAAGCGCCGTGCGCGTTCTTCAGGGCGCGGCCGTCCTTCGGCACCGTCAGCTCGATCGGGTGGCGCTTCCGCGCGAAGCTCGCGTCCACCATGTAGACGAGCGTTCCCCCGCCAGCGGACGAGGGGAGACACGAGGCCGACGCCGTGATGGCGGTGGCGAGCCCCTTCTCCACGGCAGGGAGGTGATCGCAGTCCTCCGGTCGCGTGCGCCGGGAGCCCGTGTCGTGGCACTCCATGACCTTCGGGTCGGAGAGCGAGACCACGGGGCCGGGGGGCGATTCGACCGACGCCGACGCATCGGGGGGACCGGCATCGGACGTGGGCGACTGTGTCGTGAGCGCGCTCGTGACGGGGGGCGACTCGCTCCTGGGCCGACGCCAGAGGTAGAGCGGAATCGCGATCAGGGCCAGCCCGAGCGCCGCGGCGGCGATCGTCTGCAGGCGCGCGACGTTGTCGGCCCCGGCCAACGGCGGCGGGCGCGACGTGGGCGCTTTCGGCTCAGGCGCCGGGGGCTGCGAAGGAGGGTGGAGGTCCGACACGCGCCGAGGCGTTTAGCACGAGGCTACGTCAGGGGCGCGGGATCGATGAGCGTCCGGACGCTGACCCCCTGCTCGCATCGGGCGATGGAGGCGACGAGCTCGAGCCCCTCGGGGAGCATCCCGGTCACCTGGCCGACGACCTGCTCCACGAGGTTCCGCGCCTCCTGCGCTCCCGGCCCCACCATGGCCACGCAGAAGCGCAGCGGACCGGTTCGCCCCGCCGTCACGGCGATCAGCGACAGGAGCAACATGTCCGTCAGCTCGACCACGCGGGTCGCGGCGCGACGGAAGGCGAGCATCTCGAGGATCGTCGGCCGGTCGCTCACGAGGCGGTTCGGACCGCGCAGCTCGTAGCGCGCAACCGTGAGCGGAGCCTCGACCCAGTCGGCGAACGCGAGCTCTTCTTCGAGCGCCTTGAGGAGCGGCTCCCGCGTGAGGAGCCCGGTGAGCCCGTCGCGCTTCGCGAGGTACGCGCGCGCGCGCTTGTGCGCGGCGCTCTCGGAGACGAACGACACGAGCTTGAAGCGCAGCTCACCGAGCTGAACCTCGCCACCGTGCATGAGATTGACCTGCTTCCGGCGCTCGTAGGTGTGATCGACGTAGGTGCCGTTCGTCGAGCCCTGATCGTCGACGAGCCAGCTGCCGCTCTGCCAGGTGAATGTCGCGTGCTGCCCGCTCGCCGTCGCTTCGGGGACGACGATGTCGTTGTCCGTCCGGCGACCGAGCGTCAGGTGCGGCTTGTCGAGCGAGATGAGCTCTCCGACGAACTCGGGCGCATTGGTCGCGAAGGTCGCGAGGAGCGCTTGTTGGGCCGGCTGGAACTGCGCCGTCGCCGAGCGACCGGGCGGGGGCCCCGGATCGAGCCGCTCGCGCGGCACCTGCATCGGATTCGTCGTCAGCGTGACCGGGTTGAAGAAGCGCAGATGCCGGGCCGGCAGTCGCTGCTGGGGGTCGTCCGCCAGGCAGCGGAACACCTGCTTGATCTCGTCGACCGAGAGCCCCGCGGGGACGTCGAACATGATCTGCTGCCGCATCGGCTTCGCGCGCGGCTTGTAGCCCGGCTCGGGTACGCGGCAGGTCCACATCTCCCAGAGCGTCAGCCCGAGCGCGTAGACGTCGTCCTCGGGCGAGGCGCCTCCCGACCGAATCCGCTCCGGCGCCATGTAGTTCGGCGTGCCGCCGTCCGGGGGAGCTCCCGGGCGTCGGGCCGAAGCGCGGGCGCGCTCCTTGGCGAAGCCGAAGTCCAGGACGACCGCCTTGCCGAAGGACCCATCCGGCGCGGACATGACCATGACGTTGCCCGGCTTGAGGTCGCCGTGAACGAGCCCCTGCGCGTGAATCGCCGCGACGCCCGACGCGATCTCGCCGGCGATCTTCCGGAACTCGTCCGAGGTGTAGCCCCCCTGGGCCTTCTTTCGACGGATGTGCGTATGGAGCGTCTGCCCGGTGATGTACTCCATCACCAGGATCGGCCCGTAGATGCTGGGGGCCAGGTCGTGGACGCGGCAGACGTTCGGGTGCCCGACGGAGCGGGCGTGGATGAGCTCCTGCCGCAGCGCTTCGTCGTCGCCGGGCATGCGCGATTCTTCGCGAACGATCTTCAGCGCGACGGACTGCTGCGTCGTGCGGTCGTACGCAAGGAACACCTCACCCATCCCGCCTTTTCCGAGACTCTGACGGATCTCGTACCGGTCGTTGATGATGGTGCCGTTGCCGATCGGCGGCGGCTGGCTGCGCGAGTCGCTCATCGTGGACGGTCGTCTACCTAGGGAAGCAGTGGCCAATGTCAGCGTCGTCGATCCACGCCCCCGAAGCAATTGCCGTGGCGCATTCCGTGCGCTTTCTGGTCTCGGCCCGAGGAAACGCAGAGGCGGGACGGAGACGTTCGGCGGGGAGCGCCGGCTCGCGGGCGGATGATACCCTCACGCGCGTGACCGCCACGGAGATCCTCGCCGAGCTGGAGAAGCTGGCGAAGCGACTCGGGGTGGCCGTCCGCTTCGAGCCGTTCGACGCGAAGAACATCGGCAAAGGGGGGGGCCTGTGCCGACTCCACGGGGCGTCGTGCGTGGTCATCGACGCGCGGCTCCCGGTGCTCGAGAAGATCGGGATCCTCTCCGAGGCGCTCTCCACGTTCGACCTGCAGGCCATCTATCTCCCCCCCGTCCTCCGGGCCCGCCTGGAGCGACGCGCACAACGTGCGACGGGGCGAGTTCTCCCTCTACTCCGGCCACCGGCCAAGGCCCGGTTGCGCGCCGTGCGCTGACGCGCGAGCCGCGGTCCAACCCGCCGACACGCGCGCGCCCCGGAGGTCGGGCGATCCAGGGCCACGTTTGCCACGGGGGGGAAGAGGTGCGCGGTTCGTCCAATGCGGCTGCGGGGTTTCGCGCCCCAGCGCACGAGTCACCTGCGTCGTCGCGGTGACCGTTGCAACTTGCACGAATACCGGAGCGCCCGCGCGTGGAACGCGGCTTGCGAGGTGAGGTTCATGGCCGCTGCCGTACCCCCTCGCCCCGCCCTTAGCGTCCCGCGTCCCAGCCCCTCCAGCAGGCCCCCGGCCCGGCGCCCTCCGATGAAGTCGGAGCCTCGGCTCTCGCTCCACTCCGTCGATCTCGAGTCGGACGCCGCGCCGCAGGAGAGCGACTCGCATCAGCGCACGACGCTCCTCCACCCGATGGGAGAGGACGATCCGCTCGATATCGTCATGGATGCGCTCCGGGGGATCTCGTGCGAGCGCGCGGTCGAGGCGGCGAGCGTGTGCCTCGCGGCGTGCGTACGTGCCGTCGGGTGTCGCGCGGCCATCGCACACCTCTGGGACGCGCGCGAAGAGACGTTCGTCATCGTGTACGCGCTCGGGAAGAGCGGGAGCTTGTTGCTCAACGCTCGCCACACGAGCGACGACCCTTTGCTCGCCGAGGGGTTCGAGAAGCGGGTCCCGCGCGTCCTCAACTTCGAAGGGGCGCGCGCGAACCTCGCGCGACACGCGATCGTCGGCGGCGCCTGGAGCGTCCTCGTCGCGCCGGTCGTCGGCGACTCCGCTCCGCTCGCTGCGCTCGAGCTCATCGATCCGCTCGATGGCTCGTGCTTCGACGATCGCCACGTCGCCGCCACCCGCTACGCCACGCAGCGACTCTTCGAGCTGCTGCGCGACGCCATCCCGACCATCGGCAAGCTGATCGCGCCGGGCGAGTAGCCCGGCATCGCGTCAGCTCGCTTCGACGAGCCCGTACAGACGGTTCATCGCTTCGTCGAGGTTCCCGACCTCGGTGCCCCCGGCCTGCGCCATGTCCGGGCGACCGCCGCCCGAGCCGCCGACCCCTTGCGCCACCGGCTTGATCAGCTCGCCCGCCTTGTAGCGCGCGGTGAGCGACGCACTCACGGCCAGCACGAGCGACGCCTTCTCGCCGTTCACCGCCCCGAGAAGGACGACCGCGTCCCCGAGCTTGTCGCGGAGCTTCTCCGCCAGCTCACGGAGCGTCGCCGCGTCGCTGCCATCGACGCGAACGACGAGCGCGCGACCTCCGGGGATCGTGCGGGCGCGCGAGATCATCTCGTCGATGCCACCCCCGCCCCCCATGGCCAGCTTCCGCTTGAGATCGACGATCTCCTTCTCGAGCGCACGATCGCGCTCGACCAGCTTCTCGATCTTCTCCGCGACGTCCCCCAGCCCGCTCTTCACGGTGCGCGCCGCGGTGCGGAGCGTCCCCTCGAGCTTTCGCACGTAGGCGAGCGCGTTCAGCCCCGTGGCCGCTTCGATGCGACGCACGCCGGCCGCGACGCCCCCTTCGCTCTCGATCTTGAAGAGGCCGATCTCCCCGAGGTTCCGCGCGTGCGTGCCGCCACAGAGCTCGACCGAATCGCGCGTCATGGTGAGCACGCGAACGACGTCGCCGTACTTCTCTTCGAAGATGGCGACCGCGCCGCGCGCACGGGCATCGGCGATGGGGAGGATCTCGGTCGTGACCGGGGCCGCGAGGAGGACCTTCGCGTTCACCAGGTCCTCGATCCGCGTGAGCTCCTCGGCGGTGACCGGGCGGCCGAACGAGAAGTCGAAGCGGAGCCGGTCCGGGCCGACGAGCGACCCCTTCTGCTGCGCCTGCTCGCCGAGGACCGTCCGCAGCGCGTAGTGCAGGAGGTGCGTGGCCGAGTGGTTGCGCCGCGTGGCGGTGCGCCGCTCGTGATCGACCTCCAGCGCGACGGTGTCGCCGACCTTGGCCGTCCCGGAGACGACCCGGCCGGTGTGCACGATGAGGCCGGTGACCGGCTTCTGCGTGTCGGTCACCTCGAAGAGGAACGCGCCGTCCCCCGTGCCGATCTTGATGGTGCCGTGGTCGCCCACCTGTCCGCCGGCTTCGCCGTAGAACGGCGTCGTGTCGACGACGACGCTCCCCTCGTCCCCCTCGGCCAGGTGGGAGGCGAGCCGCGCCCCCTTCACGAGCGCGGCGACCTTCGCCTCCCCCTCTTCGCGCTGGTACCCGGTGAACACGCAGGCGCCGTTCGGGACGAGGTCGAGGGCCTTCCGCCACACGTCCTCGATCGCCGCTTCGCCGACCTTCGACCCCTCGCTCCGCGCGCGCTGCTCGTCGAGCGCCTTCTCGTAGCCGGCCGCGTCGACCGTGAGGTCGCGCTCGCGGGCGATGACCTCGGTGAGGTCGAGCGGGAAGCCGTACGTGTCGTACAGCTTGAAAGCGACGTCGCCGTTCACCGTCGACGAGCCGCGCGTCTTCATCGACGCGATCTCCTCGTCGAGGATCTTGAGCCCGCGGTCGATCGTCTGGCGGAAGCGGACCTCTTCCTGCTCGGTGACGCTCGCGATGAGATCGCGGCGCTCGCGCAGCTCGGGGTACTGATCGCCCATCGTCTCCACGACCTTCGCCGCGACCTCGTGAAGGAACGGGCGCGTGATGCCGAGGCGGTGACCGTGGCGGATCGCGCGGCGCATGACGCGACGGAGCACGTACTGACGACCGGCGCGGTCCGGGAAGACCCCCTCGGCGATGAGGAACGCCGTCGTACGCGCGTGATCGGCGATGACGCGCATGGAGACGTCGTCGTCCCCCTGGGTGCCGGCGTAGCGCTTCCCAGAGAGGTTCGCCGCTTCGTCGACCAGCGCGCGAAGCAGGTCGGTCTCGTAGTTGCTCGTCTTCCCCTGGAGCACGCTGGACATGCGCTCGAGGCCGGCGCCGGTGTCGACGCACGGCTTCGGGAGCTTCTCGAGCTTCGCTTCGCCGTCGACGAGGCTCCGCTCGAACTGCATGAAGACGAGGTTCCAGATCTCCATCCACCCCTTGCCGTCGGGCGTGGGCTCTTCGAGGAACTTCCCGAGGTCGGCGCTCCCCTCGCCGTTCCAGAAGTGGATCTCGGTGCACGGCCCGCAGGGGCCGGTCTCGCCCATCTGCCAGAAGTTGTCCTTCATCCCGAGGCCGATGATCTTCTCGTCGCCGAAGCCGGTGACCTTGCGCCACAGCTCGCGCGCTTCGTCGTCCGCCACGAGGCCGTTCTCGCCGCCGAAGACGGTGATGACCATGCGGTCCTGGGGGAGGTCGAAGACCTTCGTGAGCAGCTCCCAGGCGTAGGCGATGGCGTCTTCCTTGAAGTAGTCGCCGAAGCTGAAGTTCCCGAGCATCTCGAAGAACGTGTGGTGGCGCGCCGTGACGCCGACGTTCTCGAGGTCGTTGTGCTTGCCGCTGATACGGATGCACTTCTGGCTCGAGGTCGCGCGGGTGAACGGGCGCGTCTCCTTGCCGGTGAACACGTCCTTGAAGGGGACCATGCCGGCGTTGGCGAACATCAACGTCGGGTCGTTCTCGGGGACGAGCGGCGCGCTCGGGCAGACTTCGTGACCCTTGCTACGGAAGAAATCGAGGAACGCGGCGCGGACTTCGGAGGACGTCTTGTGAGTCATGGAAGGGAGGCTCGATCTAGCACAGGGAACCGGCGGGGACCGGGGAGGACCGAGGAGGACCGAGGAGGCCGGCTATCCCTAATCTCGCAGGCCGAGAACGTAAGCCCTAACCACGCCGCAGGCC
>Ga0302283_1000820_pt1 | contig 25761 bp, 20 predicted proteins | sample III_Fen_E1_4_FD_198770 | JGI IMG/M metagenome (GOLD analysis project Ga0302283, IMG submission 198770) | Peat permafrost microbial communities from Stordalen Mire near Abisko, Sweden - III_Fen_E1_4 | ecosystem: Environmental > Terrestrial > Soil > Wetlands > Permafrost | place: Sweden: Abisko... | reverse complement strand
GCGTGAGCACCTTGCGGACGGCGAGCACCGCCCGGTCCACGACGCCCCCCAGCTCGGCCCGCTCGGCGGTGTCGAAGTTCTGGAGCACGTAGTCCGCGACGTCCCCCTGGAAGCCCGCAGGCGGGCGCCCGATGCCCACGCGCACGCGCACGAAGTCGGGGCCGAGGCGCTCGATGATGCTCCGGAGGCCGTTGTGGCCTGCGTGACCGCCGCCGACCTTGAGGCGGATCTCCCCGAAGGGCACGTCCAGCTCGTCGTGGACGACGATGATCGCCGCCGGCTCGATCTTCAGGAACGCGGCGGCCGGCTGCACGCACTGCCCCGACAGGTTCATGAACGTCATCGGCTTGAGGAGCGCGAGCTCCCCATAGGGCGCGCTCCCCTTCGTGAAGAGCCCCGAGAACTTCTCGCGCCAGTCCGCGAGGCCCTCCCCGCGGAGGAGCTCGTCGGCCGCCATGAAGCCCACGTTGTGGCGGTTGCCCTCGTACTTCCGGCCCGGGTTCCCCAGACCGACGACGAGGCTGCACGAGGAAGCGGCCATCCTGCGACGCCTGGAGAATGGTGAAGCAGCCGTCGGGAGCGGTGGGAAGCTAGGGAGGGGGCGCGACGCGTACTTCCGTACGTGGAGCGCCCCCGGCCGACGATTCCCGCCGCGCAGCAGGCTGATTCGCCATTCTCTACTTCTTCTTGGCGTCCTTGGCGGGGGCGGCGGCCTTGTCGCCACCCTTGTCGCCCGCCTTCGCGTCCGCCGCGCCCGCGGCCGGAGCCGCGCCCGCAGCCGGAGCCGCGCCCGCAGCCGCTGCGCCTGCAGCAGCCTCGGCCGGAGCCTCCTCCTTCTCCTTCTCGGGAGCGACGATCGCGATGAGCGTCTGCTCGGGGGGGAGGAGAACGACGACGCCTTCGCCGAGCTTGAGCTCCTGCGTGGAGACGTGCTCGTTCATGTTCAGGTGCGCGATGTCGATCTCGAGCTTGAGCGGGATGCGATCGGGCAGGCAGCGCACGGGCAGCGTGCGGAAGACCTGACGGATCACGCCGCCGGCCACCACGCCGAGGGGCTTGCCCGTGAAGACGAGCGGGACCTGGACGTCCACCGTCTCGTCGAGCTTCACCTGCACGAAGTCGACGTGCTCGAGGTTACGCTTGACGGGGTGGTAGCTGTACTCGCGGATCATGACGAGGATCTTCTCGCCCCCGCCGACCTTCATCTGGATGACGTTGTTCCGGCCGCGCTCGCTCCGGAGGATCGAGAGGACCTCCTTCGGCTGGACGGAGATGGTCGTCGTCGCCAGGCCGCGGCCGTAGGCGACGGCGGGGACCTTCCCCGTACGGCGGAGGCGGCGGGCTTCGCCCTTGCCGGCGCTGGTGCGCGCATCGGCCTGGAGCTCGGGCATGCCTGACGCGCTGGCAGCGCTTTTGGGGGCAGTGCGGGTGGATTTGGGCGCCGTCTGAACGGAAGTCATCGCGATCTCCTCAAGGGCGCGAACGGTTAGCAGAATCCAAAACCTGGCGCGAGCGGAATCGCTCGGGGGGCCGCACGGCGGGCCCTAGGCGAACAGCGAGCTGACCGAATCCGAGCTGTGGATCCGCTTGATGGCCTCGCCGAGCAGCCGGGCGATCGAGACCTGCTTGATCTTGGGCGACTCCTTGGCCGCGGCGGACAGCGGGATGGTGTCCGTCACGACGACCTCGCTGAGCGGGGAGTCGTTGATGCGCTGGATGGCGGGCCCGGAGAAGACGCCGTGCGTGGCGACGGCGACGATGCGCTTGGCCCCCTTGTCGGCCAGGGCGCGGGCGGCGCCCGCGAGGGTGCCGGCCGTGTCGATCATGTCGTCCACGATGACGCAGTCGCGGCCGCTCACGTCCCCGATGAGGTGCATGACCTCGCTCACGTTGGCCCGCTCACGCCGCTTGTCGATGATCGCGAGCTGCGCGTTCAGGCGCTTGCTGAACGCGCGCGCGCGCTCGACGCCGCCGGCGTCGGGCGACACGAAGACGGCCGACGCGTCGAAGCTCTTGCGGAGGTAGTCCTCGAGGATGACGGGCATCGCGAAGAGGTGGTCGAAGGGGATGTTGAAGAAGCCCTGGATCTGGCCGGCGTGGAGATCCATCGAGACGACGCGCGTGACGCCGGCCGCCGTGAACAGGTCCGCGCAGAGCTTGCTCGTGATGGGCGTGCGGGGCGCGCTCTTGCGGTCCTGCCGGGCGTACCCGTAGTACGGGATGACGGCGGTGATGGACGCGGCCGACGCGCGCCGGAGCGCGTCGCACATGATGAGGAGCTCCATCACCGTGTCGTTCACGGGGCTGCACGTCGGCTGGATGATGAAGGCGTCCACGCCGCGCACGTTCTCGCCGATCTCGCAGAACGACTCGCCGTCGCTGAAGCGCGTGATGCGCGACTTGCCGAGCGGCGTCTCGAGGAAGGCTGCGATTGCGGTTGCGAGCTGCGGGTGGGCGTTGCCGGAGAGGATACAAACCTTCTTGAACACACCAACCTCCGCACAATCTCAGGTCGAGATCGCGCGACGTCTACCCCTCGCGTCCCACCATGTCAACGCACCCGGTCCCCAATGAACCAGCAACAAGCACATCGTTCAGCCCAAAAGAAGAAGTGGGGCGGTCTTCGTCGAGGGCAAGCGGTGGCTAGGAAGGCGAGGAACCGTACTCCTGTACGGTGACGAGCCTGACGACGCCAGCGCGCCGCCATCGGCGAAGAACGCCCCGCTTCTTCAGCGAAGCATCGCTCGGCATTCGCCGAGGTTGCCCTTCTTGCCTTCCTTCAAGCAGGAGGTGAAGGCGCGGCGGGCGTCGACGCTGTTGCCCATCGACTGGTAGGCAGCCCCGAGCAAGAGCCACGCTTCGCCATCCGTCGGATCGAGGGCGACGGAGCGCTCGCCGGCCTCGGCGGACTTCTTGAACGCGCCGCGTTCGAGGTTCACCTGGCAGTCGTGCTTCTCCTGCGCGGCGGTCTTGTCCGGGTCCGCCGGCTTGTCTCCGGCTGCGGCCGCTGCGGAGTCCGCGGGCTTGGGCGTATCGCCGGGCTTGGTCTCGTCGGCCTTGGCCTCGGCGGGCTTCACCTCGTCCGGCTTGCCGTCCGCGGGCTTCACGTCGGCGGGCTTCACGTCCCCGCTCGCGGCCGCGGCGGGCGCGGCGAGGTCGCCGCTCGCCGCGGGCTTGGGGGCCTCGCCTGCGGACGGGGCTGCGGAGGGATCTCCGGCGGCGGCCAGGGACGGGTTGGCGGCAGCAGCGGACGGATCGCCCGCAGCCACCGGGTGCTCGGCGGTCTGCATGGGCATCGTGATCTCGGCGGCCGTCGACCCCGCCTTCGAGGACTCCTGCTCGCCACGCGCCATCTTGTGCTTCACGAGGCCAATCAGGAGCACGGCCACCGAGACCGCGCTGACCGCCATGACGTAGCGGGCGTTGCGGGCGCGGCGCGCCTGGACCTCGGGGCGCATCTTGCCCTTCGGATCGAGCGTCTCGAGCTCCATTCCCGTGTCGCTCTGGATGGGATCGCGGACGGCCATCAGGTCGTGCTCGGACCGCGTGCCCTCCTCGAAGAACTTCTCGTCGATCTCGCCGAGCGCCGCGTGCCGACCGGAGCCTCCGGACGACGATGTCCTCTTGCCGTCGGGGCGCCTGGACTCGGGCTTGCGCTCCTCTTCGACCTTCGCGGGCTCGAGCTTGCGGAGAGCCTCGGCCACCGCGACGGCCTCGGGCTTCGCGGGCTCCGCCTTCTTCACTTCTTCGGCGCCGGGCGGCGCGTTTTGCCACGTCATCGGGGTGGCGGCCTTCACCGAGGTGGAGCTCGGCACGACGTCCAGCAGGGGACGCTCCGCGATGGGCTTCGGAGCCTCGACGACGGGCTTGCTCTCGGTGATGGGCTTGGGCGCCTCGGCGGCGGGCTTCGCGCCGAACTCGAGGAGCGTCCGCCCGAGGAGGGCGTCCTTCTCGCGATCACGGAGAGGCGGCGCGGGCTCCTTCACCGCCGGCACGGGCGCGACCTTGACGGCGGGGACTTCCTTCGCGGCGACGGGGGGAAGGCTCGAGACCGGCTGGAACGGCTCCCTCGCGATGAGGGGCGCGGGCACCGCGTTCATCGGCTGCGTGACGTTGAGAGGCTTGGGAGCCTCCTTGTCCATCATCGGCACGAGGTGGCCGGGAACCGACACCACGGGCAACGCTTCGATGGGCGGCGGAGTGGGAGTGTTACCGCGCCTTGACCTGGGACCGCTACTGCTACGCCCGTTACCCGAACGACCCTTGGTGCTCATCGATCCTCGCTCGTTCCATTATAGGGGCGTCTAGTCCCGGTCGTCCCTTCAACCTGAAGTGCTTTGCACACAAGTGCAACCGCTGGCGGAACGACCAACCCGCAAGCAAGCCGCATGCTCATCTTTTGAAGGGAGCGAATGAAGCCCCAACCCCTCGGCCACGTCAACGAATGCACGACACGGGGATCCCAAATAGGTCCCACGTTGGGCCACCTTGGCACAAAAGAAGGGGAAGAACGGGCCTCGCCTGGACGCAGCGGCGGGCGGGACGGCGTGCCCGCGACCCTCTTCCCTGTCCGGCCGACGACGCCCCCCTGTGAACGGCAGGTCTCGCTACAGGAGCCCGTCGTGGCAAAGGAGGTCCCCGTCCAGCCCCGCGAGCGCCTCCGCCAGGTGAACGACCTCCTCCGGCAGGTCCTCCTTCGACTGGAGCCCCTCGGCGATCCCCTCCCCCTCGGCGGCGCTCACCATGCCCGCGGTACCCCCGGGCCGCCGCAAGAACCACGGGACCCTGCGTGGATCGAGCAAGGCGTCGACGGATCGGGCCAGGGCCGCGTCCTCCCGGATGATGTCGTACTCGCGGAGGCGTCCCTCGAGCGCGGGCGAGGTGCTCGTCCACGCGTGCTCGAGGGCCCGCTTCTTCGCGATGCGGCGGACGGAGGCGTAGAAGCCGGTGGCCTCGCTCTCGGGGACGAGGAAGAGGTCGACGGCGCGCGGGGCCGCCCGGACCTGCTCGGCGAAGGAGGCGCCGAAGCCGAGGAGCGTGATGAGGGCGTCGCGATCGTCCTTGTAGAAGAGCTCCTTCAGCTCCTCCTCGAAGGCGGCGAGGGCGGGGCGGTCGACCGTGAAGAGGGAGAGCAGCGGGCGGCTCACGGCTTCTTCTCCGCCGCCCTGGGCGCGCTGCCGTCGGGCCTGGCGCGCGAGAGGAGCTCCGCCACCTTCGCCGCCCCGAAGCGCCGGATGGCGTCGCGGCCGTGGGCAAAGCCCGCGTACCGCTCGACCGAGGCGCGATCGTCGGCTGCCTTGTCGACCTTCCAGTCGCGTGCGGCCACCGTGCGGGCGAGCGCCGGATCGGCGAAGAGGAGGTCGACCATTCCCCGCCTGCGCTCGTCGGCATCTGCGGTGGCGGATCGCGTCCACGCGAGCGCCCACGCGGGCGCGCCCACCTGCCGGGCGTAGGTGACGAGGCTCGAGGCCGGCGGCGCACCCTCGAGCGCGGCCGCCACCTGGAGCGCCAGCGTCCACGCGGGCTCGCTGGCGCGGATCGCAGGGAGCAGTCCCTCGAGCTCCGCCTCGTCACGGGCCTCGAGCGCCGCGGCCGCGCGCAGGACGGTGCGCAGCCCCTTGCCTCGATCGATGGCAGCGAGGATGGCGCGCGCCTCATCGTGCTTGCCCGCGTCGCGGGCGGCGAGCGCGTCGTCGAGCGAGCCGCCGGAGTCCGCCTTCGGCACGTCGCGAAGCGGAGGCCGCCCATCTTTGTGCTGACCGCGCTGCGGCGCCTCGGCGGCCTTCGGCGCGCCACCGCCGAGACCGAGCGCGGCTTTCGCCTTGTCGAAGAAGCCCATGGGAGAGGAGAGCTTCACAGGAAGACGGCGCGGCGGGAAGGAGAGAATTGCGATGCCGTCTGGAGCGAAGGACCCCTCGAACGGTGGGGGGTCCTTCACTTCGTTCAGGATGACAATGCGCGGAGGGCGCCCTCGCCTGTGATCTCATCCGGGCGCCCCGGATGTGCGAGTCTGCGAAAATGGCAGGTTCGGCAGGATCGCTCCCGGAGATCGTGTGCAGCCGCGGCGCGCTCGACTCGATGAGGCACGGGCACCCCTGGGTCTGGCGCGGCGGGATCGCACGGGGCCCCATGGACGGGCTCGTGGCGGGCGACCTTGTGCGCCTCGTCGATGGCGCGAACGCGACCGTCGGCCACGGGATCTACGACCCCGACTCCCCCATCGCGGTTCGGGTGTGGACGCTCGGCGACGAGCGCGTCGGCGAGCCGCTCTTCGCCCGGCGGATCGAGCGCGCCTTCGCGGTTCGCGAGCGCCTCTTCCACGGCGGCGGCACGGACGCCTACCGTCTCCTCCACGGCGAAGGAGACCGCGTGCCGGGGCTCGTCCTCGACCGCTATGCCGCCGTGGCGGTGCTGCGCGCCGACGGCGCCGCCGCCGAGGCCTGGGTCGCGCGCTTCGCCGCCGTCCTCGAGCCGGCGCTCGTGCGGATCGACGTGCGCACGCTCGTCGTGAAGCGGGCGGCGAAGGGCAAGGAGTCCACGCTCGAGCGGCTCTTCGGCCCGGCTGCGCCCGCGAAGATCGAGGTCACCGAGCACGGCGTGCCGTTCGTCGTCGATCTCGCGCGCGGGCAGAAGACCGGCGCGTTCCTCGACCAGCGGGAGAACCGCCGGCGCGTCGGCCTGCTGGCCCGCGGGCGCACCACGCTCAACCTCTTCTCGTACGCCGGTGGGTTCTCCCTGCACGCCGCGCGGGGAGGCTCCTCGAAGGTCACGAGCGTGGACATCGCCGCCGCAGCGCACGCGACGGCGCAGGAGAGCTTCACGCTCGCCGGCACGGACCCGCGCGCGCACGAGTTCGTCACGGCCGACGTGTTCGCCTACCTCGCCGAGGCCAAGCGCAGGGGGCGCACGTGGGGTCTCGTCATCAGCGACCCGCCAAGCTTCGCCCCGAGCGAGAAGGCGCTCCCGCGCGCCCTGGCCGCCTACCGCGCGCTCCACCGCGCCTGCGCGGACGTGCTCGCCCCCGGGGGCCTCTTCTGCGCGTCCTCGTGCTCGAGCCACGTGGACGCCACGGCCTTCGCCACCACGCTCGACGACGCCGCGCTCGGGCGGAGCGATCTCCGTCTGCTGGAGCTCTACGGCCCCCCGGCCGACCACCCGACCCTCCCCGCCTGGCCCGAAGGTCGCTACCTCAAGTTCGCCGTCCTCGAATAGGGATTCGAGCCAAACTAGGGCTGTCGAGTGGGACGCTTCAGACTCAAGGACCTCTTCCTGCTGCCGGGGTTGCTCAGCCTGGCGAGGATTCCGCTCGCCGTGGTCTTCCCGTTCGTCGTCTCGCGGCCCTGGGCCGCGTTCACGGTGCTCGTCGCCGCGTCGGCGAGCGACGTGCTCGACGGCTGGTACGCCCGCCGTTACAAGCAGGCCACGCCCACGGGCGCGGTCATCGACCCCGTCACGGACAAGCTCTTCGTCCTCTCGGTCGTCGTGACGCTGCTCCTGCATCACGAGCTACCCCTCCTCGGCGTGGTGCTGCTGAGCACGCGTGAGATCGGTGAGCTGCCGCTCGTCTTCTGGTTCTTGGTCAGCCACAACGTCCGGAGCATCCGCGCGACCAAGGCGACCGCGAACGCCCCCGGCAAGGCCGTCACCACGCTCCAGTTCTTGACGATCGCCGCGGCGCTCTTCCACACTCCCTACGTGGAAGCGCTGCTCTACGGGACCGCCGGCGCCGGCGTCGTGGCTGCGCTCGCCTACTGGATCCGCGAGGTGGCCGCGGTGCGAGCCGACACCCGCACGAAGAGCGTAGAGGCATGATCGAACGCGAGAGCTTCCTCGTCGACAACCACGCTGGCTGGCGCCTCGCCCTCCGCCGGGTATCGAGCGCCCCCGCCTCCGCGGGCCGCGCGCGAGGGAGGCCCGTCCTCATCGTGCCCGGCTACGGGATGAACTCCTTCATCTTCGGCTTCCATCCCCGCGGGCTCTCGCTCGAGGCGTACGTCGCGTCGGAGGGCATGGAGGTGTGGAGCGTCGATCTGCGTGCGCAGGGCCGCTCGGAGTTCTTGGGCTCCCACGGCCGCGACCGCTACGGCCTGGCCGACCTCGCCGTCGACGACCTGGGCGCCGCCATCCGCCATGTCCTCGCCCACACGAGGACGGGCGCCGCCGACGTCGACGTCATCGGCTGCAGCCTCGGTGCCGCGCTCACGTTTGCCCATCTCGCGTGCGTGCCCAACGCCCCCGTTCGTACCGTCGTCTCGATGGCCGGCCTCGTGACGTGGACGCACGTGCCCCCGATGGTGCGCGCGCTCTTCTTCTCGCGCCGCCTCGCCGGCGGGGTTCCCATCAGGGGCACGCGCTCCGTCGCCGGGATCGCCCTGCCCACGCTTGGCCGCTGGGCCCCCAGCCTGCTCTCCATGTACCTGAACACGCGCTCGACCGACATCCGCGATGCCGCGCTCATGGTGCAGACCGTGGAGGATCCCAACCCTTACGTGAACCGCGAGATCGCGGACTGGGTGAAGACGCGGGACCTCGTCGTGCGAGGCGTCAACGTCTCCCGGGCGCTCGGCGGGATGCGTCACCCCTTTCTGTGCGTCGTCGCGAACCAGGACGGCATCGTCCCGCCGAGGACGGCGCGGGCGCCCTACGACGAGATAGGGTCGACGGACAAGGTGCTGCTTGAGGTCGGGGACCGCCACCACCCCGTGGCCCACGCCGACCTCTTCGTGTGCACGGGCGCCCAGGAGAAGATCTTCGCCAAGGTCGCCGGCTTTCTCCAGGCCCGGCAGTGACCTGGCCCGCTCGAGCGGGCGCGTGACGACGGTTTTCCCCCCTTCGTAGATCCTTTGGTCCCCTCGGCCGTTTGAGGACCCGGGCCCTCGGCCCGCACCGCCCCCGCGGGCACGTTGGCGTCCGCACGAGAGGCACGAAAGGCGTTTCACATGCGCAAGGCTTGGATGGGTAGTGTCGTCGTCCTTCTCCTCACCGGTTGCGGCGCGGGCTCGTACGCCGGCGCCCCCGCCCCCGCCACGGCCCTCTCCGCGGCCCGGGCTCCAGAGCCGGTGACCGTCGAGCCCGGCGTCGCCACGGACAGGGCCACAGACGCCCCCAGGCCGTCGGCCTCCGGCAACTGGATCGGCGCCTCCGCCGAGAGCGAGATGGTCATGGCTGGCGCCGACGAGACCGTCCTCGGCGTCTGGGTCGATGCCCCCTCGGCACGAAGCCACGTCCGCCCGCGCATCGACCTGGCCCTCGTCATCGACACGTCGGGCTCGATGGCCGGCGACAAGATCGCCAACGCCCGCGGCGCGGCCCTCGCCCTCGTGGACAGCCTGGAGGACGGCGACATCGTGTCGGTCGACACCTTCTCGGACGACGCGCGCGTCCTCGTCACCCCCACCGCCATCGACGCCATGACCCGCGCGCGCATCCGCAGCGTCATCGAAGAGGTCCGCGTCGGCGGCGGGACCAACATGTTCGACGGCCTGTCGCTCGGTGAGTCGCAGGTCGCGCGCGCGCCCTCGACCCACGCCGTCCGCCGCGTCGTCCTCCTCTCGGACGGCATGGCCAACGTCGGCCCTTCTTCACCCGAGGCGCTCGGCTTGCTCGCGGAGCGCGGGCTCGCCCAGGGCGCGCAGGTCACGTCGCTCGGCGTGGGCATCGACTACGACGAGCGCACCCTCAACGCGCTCGCGGTCCGGTCGAGCGGCCGGCTCTACCACCTCGGGGAGCTGCGCGAGATGGCCTCGATCCTCCGGCGCGAGATGGATCTGCTCGGCTCGACGGTCGCGAGCGACGCGTTCGTCGAGATCGTGCCCGCGAACGGGGTGGAGCTCGTCCGGGAGCCGGGCGTCCACGCGGAGATGTCGACCAACGGGACGATCCGGATCCCGCTCGGCGTCCTGTTCGCCGGCCAGCATCGCGAGGCGCTCGTCCGCGCGCGCTTCCGCAACGCGAGCGACTGGGCCCAGGGACCCAAGCCCATCGCCAGCGTGCGGCTCCACTTCCGCGACCCGAGCGAGGGCGACCTCGACCGCGTCCAGGAGGTCGTCGCACGGGTGGAGTCCACCCACGACTCCGCCGCCGTCGCCGCACACGCGAACGCCCGCACCCAGTCGATCATCGCGGTCCAGGACGCGGCCAACCTGCAGATCCACGCCGCCGAGGAGGTCAACCAGGGCCAGTTCGCCGCGGCGGACAAGGCGCTCGCCGTCGCCCAGCAGAAGCTCGAGGCTCAGGCGAGCAACGTGAAGGACGATGTCCAGCGCCAGCGGCTGACCCACGCCGCCGCGGGCCTCGCGTCCGCCCGCGCCTCGACAGCGGGCGCCGCCGCTGCTCCTGCACCGATGCGGCGCGAGAAGGCGCTCGAGCTCAACAGCGCAGGCATGCACGACAACGGGTTCTAGAGGTCACCTCGGAGTGAAGAGCGAGCTCGGCCCCCGGCTCGGCTCGCCGGCGTCGTGCTGGCCCGCGTGATCCCAGAGCGGGCTCTGTTGCAGGAGCTTGGCGACGAGCGCGGTCCACCCCGTCTGGTGGCTCGCGCCGAGCCCGGCGCCCGTGTCCCCGTGGAAGTACTCGTAGAAGGTGACGAGATCGCGAAAGCGCGGGTCGTCTGCGTGACCGTGGGTGCCGTCCGCGGGGCGCCGCCCGTCGGACCTGGGAACGAAGAGGCTCGTGATGCGCCGCGAGAGCTCGCAGGCGACCTCCCAGAGCGTGAGCCAGTTGCCGGACCGCGTCGGACACTCCACGCGTAGCTCGTCGCCGTAGTAGTGGTGGTACTTCTGCAAGGACTCGATGATGAGGTAGTTCACCGGGAGCCACACCGGGCCCCGCCAGTTCGAGTTGCCGCCGAACAGCCCACTCGACGAGTCGCCCGGCTCGTAGTCGACGCGGTGGACGACGCCGCCGATCGTCGCCACGTACGGGTGGTCCTTGTGGACCCGCGACAGCGCGCGCACGCCGTACGGCGAGAGAAACTCGTCCTCGTCGAGCATCTTGCGGAGAACGCGGACGAGCTTCTCGCGGTCGAGGATCGAGAGGAGCCTGCGCTCGCCTACCCCAGTCTCGTCGATGGACGCCACGTGCTGTGCGAGCTCCGGCCGGTTCTCGATGAGCCATCGCATCCGCTTCACGAAGCCGGGGAACCGCTCGAGCACGCTGGGCTCGAGGTTGTCGACCGCGAAGAGCGGAATGAGGCCGACCATCGACCTGACCTTCATGGGCGCGCTCGTCCCGTCGGGCATGTGGAGGACGTCGTAGAAGAAGCCATCCTCCTCGTCCCACAGCCGGATCCCCTCCTGCGCGACGTTGTTCATCGCGTGGGCGATGAAGAGGAAGTGCTCGAAGAACTTGGTCGCCACGTCCTGGTAGCTCGCGTTGTCCTTGGCGAGCTCGAGGGCGATGGTGAGCAGGTTCAGGCAGTACATGCCCATCCAGCTCGTGGCGTCCGCCTGCTCGAGCAGCCCTCCCTGCGGGAGCGGGGCGTTGGATCGGTCAAACACGCCGATGTTGTCGAGGCCCAGGAACCCGCCCTCGAACACGTTGTTCCCGGACGTGTCCTTGCGGTTCACCCACCAGGTGAAGTTGAGCATCAGCTTGTGGAAGACTCCCTCGAGGAAGGCTTTGTCAGGCTGCCCGCCCTGGCGGCGATCGATCTGGTAGACGCGCAAGGCGGCCCACGCGTGCACGGGCGGGTTCACGTCGCCGAACTGCCACTCGTACGCGGGCAGCTGGCCGTTCGGGTGCATGTACCATTCACGCAAGAGGAGCGAGAGCTGCTGCTTGGCGAAATCTGGGTCGAGGAGCGCGATGGGGATGCTGTGGAACGCCAGATCCCACGCGGCGTACCAGGGGTACTCCCACTTGTCGGGTACCGAGAGGATCTCGCTGTTGTAGAGGTGGGTCCACTGGTGGTTACGGGCTCGCTTGCGCCCGGCGGGTGGCGGCGGGAACGCAGCGTCGCCGCGGAGCCACCGGTCGATGTCGAAGTGGTAGAATTGCTCCGACCAGAAGAGGCCCGCCATCGCCTGGCGGTAGACGCGCCTTTCCGCGTCGCCGAGCTTCCGGGGGATGGCCGCCTCGTAGACCTCGTCCGCCTCCGCGATCCGCTCGGCCACGATGGCGTCGAAGTCCTCGAACGACCCCTGGGTCAGCTCCGGCCGGAGGCGCAGGCGAAGGACGACGGACTCACCGTGCCGGAGCCGGAGGACGTAGCGCGCGGCCGCCTTCGTCCCGACGTGGGCGGGGTTCACCGCGTCCGGGTTGCCGCGGCATACGTACTCGTGGAAGCCGTCCTTCACGAACGGCGAGCGGTTCGGCTGCCCCCAGAGCACGCGCTCGTTCGTCTCGTTCTCCGTGAAGAGCAGCTCGCGTGGCCCGTCGGCGTAGAGCCAGCGCCGGCCGAGGTGGGCGTGCTCCGCCAGGATGACGTGCTGGCCCCCGGCGTCGATGGCGCTCAGCCTGGGCTTGGCGGGCCCCGGCGGCTCCGCCCAGCTCCACGTGTTGCGAAACCAGAGCGTGGGCAGCACCTCGAGGCTCGCCTCGGGGCCGTGGTTGGTGATGGTGAAGCGCGCGAGGACGTCCTCGACGTCGGCCTTCGCGTACTCGACCTGGACGTCGAAGTAATGATCGCCTCCGAAGACCCCCGTGTCCCAGATCGAGGGCTCCGGCGCGAGCCGCCCGGCGGCGGCGGCCTTCGCGCGGAGCTCCGCGTACGGAAACGGCGCGTGCGGGTACTTGTAGAGCGCCTTGCAGTACGAGTGCGTCGGCGTCCCGTCGAGGTACCAGTAGAGCTCCTTCACGGCCTCGCCGTGGTTGCCCTCCGGGCCCGAGAGGCCGAAGAGTCGCTCCTTCAGGAAAGGATCCCGACCGTTCCAGAGTGAGACGGCGAAGTGTAGCAACCCGCGGTTGTCGCAGAGGCCGAGCAGACCGTCCTCCCCCCACCGGTAGGCACGAGACCGCGCGTGCTCGTGCGAGAGGTAGCGCCACGCGTCGCCGTCGGCAGAGTAGTCCTCGCGGACCGTGCCCCACTGCCGCTCGCTGAGGTACGTGCCCCATCGCCGCCACTTCTTGCCGGCGCGCGCCTCTTCAAGCCGGTGACGCTCCGCGACTCGCTTGCCCTTGGCCATGTGAGCACAATCCTATACGGAGGCGCCCGCCGAAGGGACCGCCGCGAGCGGGTCCGTCCACTTCCACGCATCGAGCTGGACGTGGTTGCGCTACATTCGAAAGGTGAGCGAGGAGCCGCCTTACAGAACCCTGACGGTGCAGCTGCCCCAGCAGGTCCCCGCCGCGCCTCCTTCACAGCCTCAGGTCGGCCCGCCGCCGTCGTCGTTCATCCCGGTGCAGTTTCCTCAGGCCGGAAACGTGCTCAGCTCGGCGAAGGGGACCTACCAGGTCCGGAGGGTCCTCGGCTCGGGCGAGTTCGGCGCCGTCTACGAATGCATCGGTCCGTTCGACCAGGTGTACGCCGTGAAGATGGTGCGGCCCGCCAACCGTCCCTATGCCGACGTCCATGCCGAGTGGGTGCGCGAGGTTCAGACTCTGATGAGCCTGCGCCACCCGAACGTCGTCTACATCCACGACGCCTTCGAGCAGAACTACCTCTTCTTCCTCGCCCTCGAGCGATGCGACCACGCGCTCACCGAGATGCTCGGCACCCCGATGCAGGAGGGCCTCGTCATCGAGCTCGCTCGCCAGCTGCTGGCCGCCGTGCAGTTCCTCCACGACACGGACATCGTCCACGACGACCTGCACCCGGGCAACGTGCTCATCACGCACGCCGATCGGCCCATCGTGAAGATCAGCGACTTCGGCATCAGCCACGAGCTGCGCGGCGCATCGGCGATCCGGCCGAACGTCGTCCACCACGCGATCATGGCCCCGGAGATCCTGGCGACCGGCTACACGAGCAAGCAGAGCGATCTCTACCAGGTCGGCCTCCTCCTCTACTGGATGGTCGCCGGGCGACCCGCCATCCAGACCGAGGCGCCTTACGCCGAGCTCGTGAGGCAGGTGGCCGACGGAGACGCCCGGAAGCACGCCGAGGCGCTCGGGACCCCGATCGGCGCGCTCATCGCGAAGATGCTCAGGCGGCGTGAGGCGTACCGGTACACTTCCGCCCGGGAAGTCTGGGCCGACCTTCGCGAGCTGCCTGCCTGGCAAACGCGCGCGCTCTTTCCTGCGAAATAGGCGAAGCTTGTCCTAAGGTAGGCGCAGGATGGAGTCCCTCGGTGAAGCGACGTTGACCCAGCGGGCCGAGCAAATCGCGCGCGCGCTCGGTGTCTTCTTCGTCGAGACGCGCATCCCGACGATCGCCGTGACGCGGGAGGGGCGCTTCGTCGCGGCGAACCGGGCGGCGGTCGACCAGTACGGCTACTCGCTGTCCGAGCTCGTGACCATGCGCATCCACGACTTCATCGCGGACAGCGCCCGGCGAGCGCGTGTCGAGGCCGACCTCGACGCAACCGTCGAGGGAAGCGGCGATCTGGTGCTCGAGCGCAGGCCGCACCGCCGCAAGGATGGAAGCATCCTGTGGGTCGTGCCCACCGCTGCTCCGATCGCGGTGGAAGGCGTCGTGTACATCGTGTCCGCACTGAAGGACGTGACCGCCCTGCTCGAGGCGGAGGCCCGCGTCCGCGAGCTCGAGCTCCGAGCTCAGGCCGACCGGGACCGGGCGGAGCTGCTCTGGCAAGCCGCGAGTGAGCAGCTCACCGACGGCGCCGCGCTCTTCGACGAACATCTGCGCGTCGTCCGGTGCAACAGCGCGCTCGCCACGCTGCTGAGGAGGCCGCTCACCGAGCTCGTGGGGCGGACGTGCCGCGAGCTGTTCGGGCACTGCCGGTGGGTGGAGGGCCTCTGCCCTCACGCGATCGCCCTCGCGGAGCAAAGGCGAGTCGTGTACGAGATTCACGGGCGCATGGCGGATCGGCCCCTGCGGATCGAGATCGTCCCGGCGCCCAACAGCCGCCCGCACTTCGCGCTCGTCCACATCGCGCACGACCTGAGCGAGGAGAGGGAGACGCGCTCGCGCCTCATCGCCGCCGACCGACTGGCGACCATCGGACGCCTCGCCGCCGGCGTCGCTCACGAGGTGAACAACCCCGCGGCCTTCGTCACGGTCAACTTGGGCGTGCTCCGCGACCGCTTCGCAGCCGGCACCGCCGGGTCCACGGACGTCCTCGCGATGCTCGACGAGTCGCTCGTGGGAATGCACCGCATTCGCGACATCGTCCGCGACCTCAAGGGCCTGTCACGCGAACGCTCGAGGGAGCACGTCGATCTCTCCGCCGTGGTCGCGAGCGCTCTGCGGATGGCGGCGCACGAGACACGCGGGCGCGCCGTCGTCGAGAAGCACCTCGAGCCGGGGCTCTTCGCCAACGTTCGCGGCGGGCGCATCACGCAAGTCGTGCTCAACCTCGTGGTCAACGCGGCGCAGGCGGTACCCTCGGGCAACCCCGCCAAGCAGCGCATCGTCGTCCGCACATGGCGTGAGGGCGAGAGCGCCAAGATCGAGGTCTGCGATACGGGCACCGGCGTCCCAAGCGACCTCGCCGAGCGTATCTTCGAGCCCTTCTTCACCACACGCGAGACGACCGGCGGCACTGGGCTCGGCCTGTGGCTCGCGCGCGAGATCGTCCACGAGGAGGGGGGCACCATACAGGCCGGCAACGTGAGCGGCGGCGGCGCGCGCTTCGTCGTCGAGCTCCCGACCGCCGAGTCCGCGCTCGACGCACCCGCCACGGCCGTGCAGTCGTTCCGCGTCTCGTGATACGTTGAGGCGGTGGCGCGGGGGTCGCTTGGCTTCGGCATCGTACGGTCGGTCGACGCGACGTTGGGGCGCGCACGGCTCGCGGAGCTCTGCACGGTCCTGACCGAGGAGATAGGCGTCCTCTTCGTCCCCCATCACCCCCACAGCTACCGGAGACTCGCCGAGGAGTTCGACACCGGAGAGGTGAGCATCGCGTGGCTGCCACCCATCGTCAGCTGGCAGCTCCAGGACGGCGCCCGTGCGTCGGTCCTCGCGTTGCCGGCGAGGCGCGGCTCGCTCTCCTACTGCGCGGCCATCTTCGCGCGCCCCGATGGTCCTCAGACGCTCGCCGAGCTCGCACGTCGACGCATGGCCTGGGTCGACCCGGACAGCTCCTCCGGATACCTCGTCCCGCGGCTGTGCCTGCAGGGAGCTGGCCTCGACGTCGGGCGCCTCTTCGCGCAGGAGAGCTTCTTGATGAGCCACTCCGCCGTCGTCGACGCGGTCCTGGCGGGCCGCTTCGATGCCGGCGCCACGTACTGCCAGCCGCACGGCGTCCACGGTAAGCCGCGCGGGGCGTGGGGCGACGCCCCCGTCCACGTGCTCACGACGAGCGGAGCCATCCCGAACGACGCCATCGTCGTGTCCCGGGCAGTCGCCGCCGATGTGCGCTCCAAGATCCTGCGGTGGCTGCTCAATCTGCAGACGCCGCGAGCGAAGAGCCTGTGCAGCGACCTGTTCGGTGCCGAGGGGTTCCGCATCGCGACACCGGAGCACTTCGAGCCCTTGCGGCGCATCCTCATCGCCGCGCGAGCTCACGGCTCGATGCCGCCCCCGCCGCCGGGCGGCTCGGTGCCACCCCCGGCGGGTGGTCCCCCGCCAGGCCGAATGCCTCCCCTCCGTTGAGCCTACGGTTGGGCGGCCGCCCAGGCGGCAATCGCTACCCGGTCCGCCTCGGCGAGCGCGTGGCCCTGGGGGGGCATCGTGCGCCGCACGAGCACGCGATCCCGAATCATCGCACGCTCCGACTGCCATCCCTCGGCGGTCGACAGATCCGTGCCGGACTCGCCGTTCGGCAAGTGGCAGGCGGAGCACGCGCGAGCGAACACGGCGGCCAGGCTCTGGTTCCACACGGCCCCGAGCGCCGGCTCCGGGTCCGTGCGGGCGAACCGCTTTAGCGACGTCCCCGCCATGACCCACACGTCTCCGCTCGGCGACGCCGCGAGCCTCGCGTCTTGCGCCACTCTCGCGCCCGTGGTCTCGGCCACCTTGTCGCCGTCGATGACGCCTAGCTCGGTCCCATCGGCGAACCACACGTGCTCCCCCGAAGCAACGAGGCCATGGAGCGACGCTCCATCTGCTTCGTAGATCAGTGCGAGCTGACCTCTCGCGTCGGCCGCGTAGAGGGCGCGCGGTGTCATGGCGTAGAGCCGCCCGTTCGGAGCGAGCGCGGCGCGCTTCGCGTCACGTAGCGCGAAGCTCGTGACCGTCTTCGCGCCCGCGTTCAGCAGCTCGAGGCCGCTGGGCACGATCCAGGCACCGAACCCGCCTCCGCCCACGAGCTCCGAGGGCAGACAGCCCGCGGGTGCCGTGCGCTCCGGGCACGTAACCCCGTAGCGCGTCACCTGACGTCCATCGGCGAGCGCCACCTCCCCACCCTCGAGGAAGCCGACGAAACCGGGGCCGAGCACCGCCGCCGTGCGAACCGCCTTGCTTCCGAGCCCGTAGCGCTCGGACACGTCCTCGAAGGAGCTCCGCCCGTGGAGATAGTAGACTCGACCCTTGCCGTCGATTCCGACGATCCACTGGGCCGAGCCGTCGGCCCCGTAGATGGTGTCGGCATCGACCCAGCCCTTCACCGCGCGATCGACGGCGACGACCGCGCGGGACGAGAACACTGTCGCGCGATCGTCGGCGAAGACCGCCACGACGTCCCCCGTGTCCGCCACGGCGCGTACGTCCCCGAGCTCCGCCGCCGCCGGGTTCCACTCGACCGGCCGGACGCTCACCTGCCCCACCACACCGGCCGCGCGGGTGTGAGGACCGACCCCGCACGCGGTCAGGGTAGCGGCCAGCGCGACGTTCGCGGCGACGCTCACGAAGAAGCGACCCACAGGAGCGCTCATAATCTCAGCAGCTCCTTCACGACCTCGCCGTCGCGCATGTACTTGCGTGGATCGACTCCGAACGCGCTGACGAACGTGGCAAGTAGGTCGGGGGGAGCGATGGCCCGCTCGCCGTCGGCGAACTTCTTGACCGGCGCGGGCAAGAGCTGCTCGAGGTCCGTCTTGCCGAAGACGAAGTTCGACCGGAAGCGCGGAGACACCACGAGGGCCGAGTTGTTCGGGTAGTGGTCCCGCCCGAGCGCGAGGTTCACCTGCGGGGTGCGGCAGAAGTCACTCACCACGAGGATGTGCGTGTGCTCGGACAGCTTGTGTCCCTGGACGAGGGGGTGCGGTGTACGGTCGAGTGACTTGACGAGGAGCGCCACGAGCTCGAACGTCTCTTGCTGGAGCTGCGCCTGGGTCCGGTAGTTGTTGCCGTGCGTATCGAAGCCCCCGACGGCGAAGCTGACGCAGCGGACGAGGTTACGCTTGATCGACTCGACGGCGAACGCGGCGTTCACGGCGGCTCCCCGCGTGAAGCGGCGTGTGTAGTTGAGCTCCGGGTGGGCCTTCTGGAGGCCCCCGGTCGTGAAGACGTCCTGGAGGTGGCTGTCCAGCATGTGCCTCACGCCCTCGTACTGGAGCGCGAGCCCATCGAGGACGTCCGGATAGGTCGAGCGCTTGGCGAGGTCGCGCGCCTCCTCCGAGAGCATCGCCGTCACGAGGTCGCGCTCCGGGTTGGCGTCGTACTGCTGCGCGCGCGTCACCGTGCGGGCGATGGATCCAACGTCGTCGATGGCGAGCGGAACGACGCGGCGGTCGAGATCCGCGCCGACGTACGCCGAGGGGAAGCGTACGGACACCGTCGGCAGGAGCTGATCTCGGCCAAGCTCGTTGGAAAGCATGGTGTCGATGCTGGAGGCTGCGACGCGACCGCCCTGAGGGTGCCGGCCGGTCGTCGAGAAGAGCTGGCCGTCGGGGTGCGCGACGGTGTTCATGGCGAGGCCGTTGATGACTGTCAGGCGGTCGGGCATGTCCGCTAGGTCACCGATACCGGGGCCGAACACGAGGTTGGACCCCGCGGGCCTGACGAGCTGAAAGGACTTCTCACCATCCACGAGCGGGGCGTCGACCCATCGGCGCAGCTGCGAGGTGTCCGTGTTCGTCGTCGACGCGGGGTGCACGATGCCCTTGGCCTCGTTGCGCGGATCGGCCCACAACGTCACGTCCCAGCCGCCCGCCGCGATGATGAAGACGAAGAACTCCGTCTCGCTCGCCTTGGCGACGTCCGCGAGCGATTGCCTCGACGGCAAGCCCACCGCCGCGAGCCCGAGTCCTCCCGACAGCACCTTCAAGAACGTTCGTCGTGTCGTCATGGTGCGTGCCTCAGTAGAGGTGAAACTCAGGGTGACGGACAAGGCCGTAACAGACGCCCGCCCACCCGGCCTCGTCGGGGGTGAACCGAGACTTCGGCGACGTCTTGGCGTGCTCGCTCACGAGATCGCGATAGAGCTGAAAGAAGCGTGCGGTGCGCTGCGGAGGCGCGAGCGCGGCGGGGTACCCGAGGAAGGTGCGATGGAGGACGTCGAAGCGCGGACCGAACGCCTTGGCGTCGACTGTGCCCTTTGGCAGGTCGAAGGCGAAGATGAGCCGGTCTTGCACCGGCAGCGGGGCCTTGCCCTTGAGATCGTGCTCGAGCGCGCGATCGCAGAGCGCGATACCGAGGCGCTCGAAAGCCGCGACCATCAGCGCGTTGGTCTGCGTTTGTCTTGGGATGTCGAAGCGGTAGTCCGGGAAGCCGAGCGCGGACACGTAGTCGTCCCACGAATCGAACACGCTGCCGCCGTCGCCCGCCTTGGCTCGCTTCTGCGCGTCGACCGGCAGGAGCCCGCCGAAGAGCTGCAGGTAGGTGCGCATGTAGACCTCGGGGGGAACCATGCGCAGGTTCTCCTTGCGCGCCGTGTCCTCGGCGGCGACGCCGTTCGCCACGAGAGGCAACGGCGCGGACGGCGGGACCATCTCGGGCGGCCTCCCGCACGACGTCAGCCCGAGGAGCAGCACCGCTGCACCAGCATACGCGCGCGTCACGGCGCCCCCCGCCAGGTGGTCGAGCTCATGTTGTTCGCCTTGCGGTACGAGTCCGATCGCACGATCCCCTTCACGAGGGTGCGCATCCGGTAGCCCGACTTGACGAAGTCGCTCGTCAGCCCCCGAACCAGCGTGTCGTCGTCCGGCGAGATCGGCCGGCCCAGGAACGACGAGGTGACCTGCTGCACCGCGCACTGTGCAAACTCGGGCGTCTGCGTGATGTCCCGGCCCGCGCCCGCCGGCGTCTCGTCGGCGTGGGCAGGCGACGAGTATGCGCTCCGCAGCATCGCGCCGTGGTCGTCGGCGAAGGCGACGTCGTAGAGGGCGTTGCACGGTCCGTTCAGGTGACCGTTTCGGTCCTTCTTGCAGGTCGGGTTTCGTGCAGGGAACTCGGCCTCGGGCAAGAAGACGAAGCTTGCCGGCTCGACGCGTGCAAAGTACGCCGCGAGCGGCTCGAGGGTCGCGTGGCACGTCGCGCAGCCGGGACGGATCGTCAGATTCGGCTCATCCGACGGCAAGAGCTCCGCCTTGTCGGAGATGAACGACTTGCACATGAACACGTTGTAGAGGACGGCGCCGCGCGCGCGCGCCGAGGCGTACTTCTGGAGGAACATGGGCGTCGTGAGCAAGCCTGCCGAGTGAGGGCCCCGGTCAGCGACCATCTTCCAGGTCCCCACGTCCGTCGGCTCGAGATCCGGGGGGACGTTCTTCGGGTCGAAGAGCGGCTCCATCTCCGTCTTCATGCCGAAGTTTGCCTCCGGCCCGCAGCAGTTGCCGCGCTGGACGATCCTGTAGAACTGAGAGAGCGGGCCGTTCACGAACGTCCGGTGCCCCGTGAGGATCTCGCGGAAGTCCCGATCCTCCTGGAAGAGATCGCCGAGGAGGCGCACCGCTTCGCGCGACCACCAGTACGGGAACCAGCGGGAGGCCGGCTGGCGCGCCTCGTCGAGGGGCATCCCCGGGCCGAGCGGCATGTGGTTCGGGTAGTAGAAGGCGGGTGAGTCGAAGTTGAAGCCCGTGCTCGGCTCGCATCGCTCGAGACCGACGCCGCACCCGCAGTCGACCGCGTAGTCGAGCCCCATGCGCGTGGCGCACTCGACGGCCTCACCCGCGTGCTCCATGGCGTACTTGCTGTCGACCGGCGCGGCCTTGAGTCGTCCGCCGGGAAACTTGGAGGGCGTGCCCGCGAGAGCCGGTGCTGCGGCGGCGGCCATCGATCCCATGGGAGCAGGCATCGCGGGTGCCCCGTTCGGGAGGGCATGTTGCGACGTGGAGCCCGGGGCAACCACCTTCGCGGGCGCGAGCGGCTTCCCACTGACCGGCGGCGCAGGAGCGCCCGGCTTGCCGTTCACGGGCAAAGCGGGTTTGCCCGGGCCCGGCTTGACGGCCGGCGCGGGCGCGCCGGGCGGCTTGCGCCCGCTCGCGTAGACATGACCCACGTCCATGCCTTGCGCCTCCTCCTTGCAGACCCTCACGGCCGTCGTCGGCTTGCCATCCGGCTCGCTAAGGAGTCCCTCCACGGGGCGGTACTCGGGGTCGGGGTTCGGCCATCCGGCGCCGTAGAGCTGGGAGGGAGTCCAGCTCTTGTAGTCCTTGTAGAGCCACCAGGGCTTCACGAGCATCGTGTACTGGTCGAGGAGCTTCTGCGGGACCTTCTTCGGCGTGCCCACCGCCTCGGCTCCAGGCCGGATGACGAGGCCCGTCTCATCCGGGGAGAGACAGAAGTCGGCGTCGGTGGCTTCGCGTGGGCGCCGCTGGCCGCCTCGGTAGAAGACGTACATCGGCTTCCCATCCGGTCCGGCAATCGAAGCCCTGAAGAGCTGGGCGGGCGGATCGGAGAAGGTGAGGTTGGGCTCGAGCCGCAGGAGGTCCATGTAGATGCGGGTCAGGCGCTCGACGTACCCCGGTCCTGTGACGTGGCCGTCGATCCAGTGGTCGAGGTTCCAGTCGGCTCGCTCGGTGGCCGCGATCTCCTCGCGCGTCGGGGCGCGTCCGGTCAGATCGATGGCGACGGTCCGGAAGTGCCGGTAGTCGTCGAGCGTGCGAGAGACGGTGGGAGGAGCGCTCGCGGCATCGAGCGCGAACACCGCGGGCACGAGCGCCACCAGGATGGAGAGGAGCGACAGGCGCGGAAGAGCGCGAGGGAGTCGAAGCACGGGAAGCATCTCCTGAGGAGCGACAGAAGCGGCAGGGACCAGGGAGCGATCTTACCTCGTGATGGTAGACGGACTGGCGCCCGGCCGTATGCAGTGTCTTGCTTCCGCGATCAGCGGCTCGCCGGGCGGCGCCTTGGCGCGTAGACTCCCCGAGGTGAGAAGACTCCATGCTGGGGGAAGCTTCCGGACGCGCGGGCTGGCCGTGGCGACCGTCGTGCTCGCGATCGCGTGCACGACGACGAGCGCGCCCGACAACGACGGCGGACCGCCCGCTCCGGTGTTCTGTCAGACCGACGCGCAGTGCCCGTCGGGGACCAACTGCACCTTCCCCATCGACGTCGGGTGCACCGCCCTCGGCGAGTGCCGGGACGTGTCGATGCTGGGTGACCCGGCGGACGGCGAGTGCACGCCCGCCGGCCCCGCCTGCGCGTGCAACGGGCAGACAATCCAGGTGCCGGCGTGCTGGGACTCCCTCGCGCCCGTCGCTGTGTTCAGCCTGGGTCCTTGCGGCGTCGGAGACGCCGGCGTCGGCGACGGCGCGACGAAGGACTGAGGCGCCCGGTGGAGAGCGCGTCGTCCCGCATGTTCCGTCGCGAAGCCTTGCTCGCGGCGCTCGTGCTTGCGCTCCCGCGCCGGGCGCGGGCGGATGTGCCTCCCGACAGCGTCGCGCAGTGCTTGGCCGGGATGGCCGGCGCGAGCGTGGCGCCGGCGCGCGACACGGCCGAATGGGCGTCGTACGCGCGGCGTGAGGACGAGCGGTGGGAGCACGAGGGCCCTCGGCTGCGCGCGATGCAAGAGTGGTCCGCCCGCGAGCTCGCGCCACTCTTGCCGCGCGAAAGGCCCGTCATCTACCCCTTCGCCGGACCCGACGCGCTCCACGCGCTCGCCCTCTTCGGAGACTCCCCCCGCCTGCTCCTCATCGGCCTCGAGCCCGTGGGAGACCTCCCGGACACGGCGACGATGGTCGCCCCGCGGTACTTCGCGCGCCTCGGCGACGCAATGGAAGACTTGCATCGCCTCACGTTCTTCCGCACGCACGCGCTCGCCTCCGACTTCGATCGCGCCGGCGTGCTTCCGGCGCTGCTCGCGACCGTCGCGCGGATGGGCGGCCTCGTCACGCGGGCGGAGCTCGTGACGAGGGGCGTCCGCATCGACTGGCAAGCGAAGGGGGTGGTCCGGCGGCTCGACTACCGGCAGGCAGATCTCGCCAACGCGGGGCTCGCGAGAGACCCGCAGCTCGTGGCGAGCATGCGCGCGCTAGGTCCCTGCGTCTCCTTCCTCAAGGCGGCGAGCTACCTGCTGGCCGAGCCGCGCTTCTCCTTCGTGCGAAGGATGATCCTGGAGGACAGCGACGTCGTGGTGCAGGACGACACGGGAATCCCCTTCCACGCGTTCGACGCGCGCTGGGCGCTGCGCTTCTTCGGTCGCTACGAGGCCCCGCTCTCGCCGTTTCAGGACCGCCTGCAACCCGACCTCCAGCGCGAGTTCGCCAGGCGCGCCCCGTCGCCCCTACCGTTCGGGATCGGCTACCACGTCGAGGCCAGGAGCTCGAACCTCCTCGTTGCCTCGAAGGTGCGCGGATGAACCGCCTCGTCCGCCCCGTCGTCACGAGGCGAGACGTGCTCGCGGGCCTCGCCGCGCTCGTCGTCACGCGAGCGCGGCTCGCGCGGGCCGACGCCGCGACGCAGGTGCTCGGGCGCTTCGGCACCACGTACCTGCACGACGCGGAGCACCGCCCGCGCGCCTTCAATGTCGAGCTCGCCGCGGATGCGATCGACGGTCGCGCCATCCTCCCGGGCGCAGTCTTCTCCTTCAACGCGGTCGTGGGCGAGCGAACGGCTGCGTTCGGGTTCGAGAAGAGCGTCGTTCTACGCAACAGGATGCTCGCCGAGGGGACGGGCGGGGGCACCTGCCAGGTCGCGTCGACCCTGCACGCGGCGGCCCTCCTTGCGGGCCTCACGGTGATCTCGCGCTCGCCTCACTCGCGGCCGAGCGCGTACATCCGCATGGGGCTCGACGCCACGGTGGCCTACCCGAGCATCGACCTGAAGCTCCAGAACCCGGGTCCCGAGCGCCTGACCCTGCGAGCGCGCGCCGTGCGAGGGGCCATCGACGTCTGGCTCGAGGGCGCGGGCCCGCGGCCGGACGTCACCGTCACGAGCGAGATCCTCGAACGGACCCCCTTCCCGCGCACGATCGAGCGGGACCCGCGCGTTCCCGGCTTCGAGGTCCACGTGAAGGCGCATGGCATCCCGGGCTACCGCGTGCAGCGCACGCGCGTGGCGAGCAGCGCGGACGGCAACACGCGCCGGGAGACCCACGTAGATCTCTACGAGCCGACTCCGGAGGCGCTCCTCGTTGCGCCGGACTTCGACGTCGCACGCCTCGACGGCGGCGGCCCCGACGACATGCCGGCGCCCGTCGTGCGGGACGAGGTCGGCGCGCTCCGGCCGGTCCTCGTCCAGCTCCGGCCCTCGCCTCGCGTGACGCTCGACAACCGGAGCTGACCGGGGCTTCCTCCGCTCTCAGGGCTTCGCGCGAACGGCGAGCCACGACGCCGCGGTTCGTCCATACACCTCGGGAACGTACATCGCCTCGACCCTCGTGGGCGGCACGACGAACGTACCCACCGACGTGGCGCGCGCGAGGTAGTGGACGCGGTACATGCCCGGCTCGATGTGGTCGAAGAACGTCAGGACGCGGTCGTCCTTCACCTGACGCCGCGACGTCGCGGAGCGGTACGTCGTCCCGAGCCACGTGGCCTTCTTCGGGTCGGCGTTGGCCTCCGCGTTCTGACGCGCCTCGGCCTCTGCCTTCGCCTGCGACGTGGTGTCCAGATCGTAGTCGAGCGCCTCGACCCCCGCCGGCAAAGGGTCATCGAGGACGACCTGATCGCGTGGCTCCGCCGACTCGAACAGCAGGTCGACGATGACGAGGTCGCCGGCGAGGACCGCGTCCGCCGACTTCTTCGGGATCGTGGCGAGCGCCTCGGTCACCTCGGTGGGGGCGACGCCGCGCACGTACTTCTGGACGAAGAGCCCCTCGTCCCTCGGACGCTTCGGCAGTGCGGTGCTCGCATACTTGAGCTCCGCCGCGTAGAAGAGCTGGCCGTGGCCGAGCGCCTCGAACGCGACCGTGCCGCCGTTCGTCCCGGCGATCTTGTCGGCCGGCAAGAAGACGCGCTCCTCGCGCGTGCTGCCCGCCGGGAACGTGGTCTCCAGGATCGAGCTCCCCCGCAGGTAGGCGCGGCCCTCGAACTCCTCGCCCCCTGCTTCCTGGTCCTTGCGGTAGTCCGCGAGCGCGAGCAGGGACCAGGCGTCCTCCTGCGTGGTGCGCCACGCGCCGTCGTGGCGCATCCCCAAGAGTCCCCGCGCGATGCGCGCGGCGAGCGGGTGGTGCGGGTCGGCGGCCAGGAGCGCGCGAAGCACCATGGCGAGCGTGCGGGCGTGCGAGTCGAGCAGCGTCCCGTACTTGTCCGTGTCCGCCTCGTCCGTCACGACCTCGTTCGCGCCGATGCGGAGGCGTGACTCGATCTCGTGACTGAGCGTCTTCAGCTCCGCCGCGGCCATGTCGCTCTTGGCCATCGCGTGGAGGAGGGCTGCCTGGGCGAAGAGGCGCTGGCCCTCGCGAGCGTCGTAGAGCACGTTGAGGGCGCCCGGGTTCGACC
>Ga0302283_1000813_pt1 | contig 25819 bp, 27 predicted proteins | sample III_Fen_E1_4_FD_198770 | JGI IMG/M metagenome (GOLD analysis project Ga0302283, IMG submission 198770) | Peat permafrost microbial communities from Stordalen Mire near Abisko, Sweden - III_Fen_E1_4 | ecosystem: Environmental > Terrestrial > Soil > Wetlands > Permafrost | place: Sweden: Abisko... | reverse complement strand
TGGGAACATGTCGTCGCCGATATTGGCCATCGCCTTACGGAAGACGCCGGAGGTGGCCGCATAGTCGTCGATCTTGCGGCCGGAAAACCTGGTCCGGTCGCCGAGGCCGGTCCTGAACGAGCCGGGCTCGATCAGCACCGCGCGCAGGCCGAGAGGCTCGATCTCCTGCCAAAGCGCCTCTGTGACGCCTTCCAGGGCGAACTTGCTGGCGGAGTAGAAGCCGTTGACCGCAAAGCTCGCAACGCCATCCATGGAGGACATATTCACGATCGTGCCGCGACCACGCGCCCGCATCGCCGGAAGGGCGAGGCGCAGGAGCGCGACGGCGCCGAAGAAGTTGACCTCGAAGATCTGCCGATAATCCGCCTCGTCCTGTTCCTCGATGGCGCCGACGAAGTCGATGCCGGCGTTGTTGACCAGATAGTCGATCGCGCCGAAGCGCTCCTCGGCCTGACGAAGGGCCTCGACCCGTTGTTGGGGGGCACAGACGTCGAGCCTGACAGCCAGCGCGGTTTCAGGGAATGACGCCGCGAGCGCCTGCATCGGCGCCACGCTGCGCGCCGCCAGGACAACCCGGTCCCCTTGCTGCAGGATATGTTCCGCCAGCGCATAGCCAAGCCCGCTGGAGGCTCCTGTGATCAGCCACGTCGAATTGCTCATTTGAAAGGCTCCATTGGTAGTGGGGTGATGGTCGCGGCGACTCCCTCAGGATGCGACCGCGAAGTCAGTCGAAACACTGAGGTCGCTCCATTGGCGGTCCGCCTCGGCCTTTCGGGCGTCGGCGCTCTCGACGATCCTGACCGCATCGCTGCCGAGCAGTAGACGGAGCGGCGGATCGTCCATGCCGACGACCTTGAGGATCGCCTGGGCCGCCTTGGCTGGGTCGCCGGGTTGCTTACCGTCGTAGTCACGCTGGAACCGCGCCGCTTGACCCACGGTGGCGTCGTATTCCGGGCGGATCTTGTGGATTGTCTGGGACGAGCCAGCGAAGTCGGTCCGAAAACCGCCGGGCTCGAAGACGGTCACCTTGACGCCCAGCGGCGCCAACTCGGTCACCATCGCTTCCGAAAAGCCCTCGACCCCAAACTTCGCGGCCGAATAGGGCGCCCGGCCCGTCGACCCGATCCGTCCTCCGACAGACGAGAAGTTGAGGATGTGGCCTGAACCCTGGGCGCGCATGATCGGGATCGCGGCCTTCGACAAGTGGATCGGCCCGAAAAGGTTGGTGTCGACCTGCGCGCGGAAGTCCTCGATGCTGGTGTCTTCGATCGGGCCGAGGTTTCCATAGCCGGCCACATTCGCCACCACATCCAGTCGTCCGAAGCGTTCGACCGCGGCGTTCACCGCGGCCTTCGCCGCGCCAAAGTCGGTCACATCGAGTGGCCGCAGGATCACCTGGTTGGCGTACTGATCGGACAGGTCCTCAAGGCCGCGGGTGTTTCGGGCTGTGGCGACGAGATTGTCGCCGGCGCCAAGCACTGCTTCGGCGAGTGCGCGGCCGAGGCCGCGCGAACTTCCGGTTATCAGCCATGTCTTGGACATTCGTGCCTCCATCGGGTTGGTGAGGCAGATGTGACACCGCGATACTGATCTGATAAGCCGATCAAAATGGCGCAAGCTGATGTGAAAAATCGCGCAATTCGGGCGAGCCAGCTGGAGCTCGAAGCCGTGGTGGCCGTCGCCCGGCACGGTGGTTTCCGGGTTGCGGCGCGCGAGCTCGATATGTCGTCCTCGGCGCTCAGCCACGCGGTGGCGGCGCTGGAGGCGCGCCTGGGCGTTCGCCTATTCAACCGCACCACGCGCAGCGTCGCCCTGTCCGCCGAAGGCGAGCAGTTCGTCGCGGAAGTCGCCCCGGCTTTGGCGGCGATCCGCGCCGCCATGGAACATATCGATGAACATCGCGCCGAACCGGCAGGCGTCTTGCGTTTGAATCTACCGCTCGGCGCAGGGCGGATGATCCTCGCGCCACTGGTGTTCGAGTATATGCGCCGCTATCCGCGGGTGGCGGTGGACATGGTGACCGAAGGGGCGATGGTGGACATCGTGGGGCACGGCTTCGACGCGGGCGTGCGGCTCGAAGAGTTTGTCCCGCCCGACATGATCGCCGTAGCGATCACCCGTCCGATACGCTCTATCGTCGTCGGCTCCCCCGCCTATTTTTCGGGGCGCAGGCGGCCAAAGACTCCGGCTGAGTTGGCCCAGCACCGCTGCATTCGCCGACGCACGGGGAACGGGACGATCTATCGCTGGGAATTTGAAAAGCGCGGTGAAGCCGTCGCGATGGACGTCCCGGGCCAGTTGATCCTCGACGACGGCGACCTGATGCTGCAGGCCGCCCTGGCTGGGGAGGGCTTGGCCTATCTCTCTGACATCGCGACCGCGACCTCGGTCGAAGCCGGCCTCTTGCTGCCGGTGCTGGAAGACTGGTCGCCGCAATTCCCGGGTCTTTGTCTCTACTATCCGAGCCGCCGCAACATTCCCGCCCGGTTGCGCGCCTTCATCGATCTGGTCCGCCAGCAGGCGAGGTGAGCTTCACGCTTCCAGGCTGAGGCTCGGCTCCTAGGCGATCCGAAGGCCAATGGATGATGTAGCCGCAAACGTCACATATATCCGATAATATATGTTTTTATTGACATTTCTACCGACGACCTACTCCCACTCGATCGTCCCCGGCGGCTTGCTGGTCACGTCGTAGACCACCCGGTTCACGCCCTTCACCTCATTGATGATCCGGGTCGCCGCCTTGCCCAGCACCTCCCACGGGAACTCGAAGAAGTCGGCGGTCATGCCGTCGGTGCTGGTGACGGCGCGCAGGGCCAGGACGTCTTCGTAGGTGCGCGCGTCGCCCATCACGCCGACGGTCTTCACCGGCAGCAGCACGGCGAAGGCCTGCCAGATGGCGTCGTAGAGGCCGGCCTTGCGGATTTCGTCGAGGTAGATGGCGTCGGCCTTCTGCAAGGTGGCGACCTTATCGGCGGTCACCGCGCCCGGGATGCGGATGCCGAGGCCGGGGCCGGGGAACGGGTGGCGGCCGACGAAGGCGGGCGGCAGGCCGAGCTCGACGCCGAGGGCGCGCACCTCGTCCTTGAACAGCTCGCGCAGCGGCTCGACCAGCTTCAGCTTCATCCGCTCGGGCAGGCCGCCGACGTTGTGGTGGCTCTTGATCACCGCCGAGGGGCCGCCCCGGGCCGAGACGCTCTCGATCACGTCCGGATAGAGGGTGCCCTGGGCGAGGAACGCGGCGCCCTCGATCTTCGCCGCCTCGCGGTCGAACACGTCGATGAAGATGCGCCCGATGGTCTTGCGCTTCTCCTCGGGGTCGGCGACGCCCTCCAGCGCGCCCAGGAATTCCTCCGCCGCATCAACGTGGATCAGCGGAATGTTGTAGTGATCCCTGAACAGGGTCACCACCTCGTCCGCCTCGTTGAGCCGCATCAGGCCGGTGTCGACGAAGACGCAGGTCAGCTGCTCGCCGATCGCTTCGTGGATCAGCACCGCCGCAACCGACGAGTCGACCCCGCCGGAAAGGCCGCAGATCACCCTGCCCTTGCCCACCTGGGCCCGGATGCGCGCCACCGCCTCGTCGCGGAAGGCGGCCATGGTCCAGTCGCCGCCGAGGCCCGCGATGGTGTGGGTGAAGTTGCGCAGCATCAGCGCGCCGCGCGGCGTATGCGCCACCTCCGGGTGGAACTGGATGCCGTAGAGCCGCCGTCCCTCGTCGGCGATTACCGCGAAGGGCGAGCCGGCGGACGCAGCCACCACCTCGAAACCGGGCGGCACGGCGGTGATCTTGTCGCCGTGGCTCATCCACACGGTCTCTTCGTGGCCGATGTCTCCCAGGCCGGCCAGCAGCGGGCTCTGCCGCTCGATGCGGATCTCGGCGCGGCCGAACTCCCGGGCGTGGCCGCTCTCGACGGCGCCGCCCAGCTGCGCGCACATGGTCATCTCGCCGTAGCAGATGCCCAGCACCGGCACGCCCAGCTCGAAAATCCTGGCCGGCGCCGCGGGGCTCTCGGCTTCGTGCGCGCTGGCCGGGCCGCCGGACAGGATCACCGCCTTCGGGGCGAAGGCGTCCAGCATGCCCTCCACCTTGTCGTAGGGGTGGATCTCGCAATAGACGCCGCTCTCGCGCACCCGGCGGGCGATAAGCTGGGTCACCTGACTGCCGAAATCGACGATCAGGACGCGTTCGTGGTGGGCGGGGTCCGTCATGGCCGGCATGTAGTGGAGAATCAGCCCCGCGTCATCTGCGGGTGACGCTCCGCCGCGCCCTGTGCCAAGGTGCCGGAAGCGGAAAAGTGGGGAATACGGATGGTTCGGGCGTTCTGGTTAGGCCTCTTGGCCTTGGGGTTGATGCTGGCCTCGCCGGCCGTGGCCAAGCCGCATCTGTTCGACGACGACGCCGCGCCGCTGAAGATCGTCCTCACCGCGCCCTTCCCGGAACTGATCCGCAACGACAGGGGCACGGTCCTCGCCCACTACGCGGCCAGCTTGGTGGTCACCGACGGCGACGATCCGGCCATCACCCTGCCGATCCAGGTCAGCGCCCGCGGCATCTCCCGGCGGATCGCCGGCTACTGCAGTTTCCCGCCGATCCTGCTGACCTTCGACAAGGCGAGCGCCAAAGGCACCCTGTTCAAGGGCCAGAAGAAGCTGAAGCTGGTCACCTACTGCCGCACGCCGCCAGACTATGAGCAGCGCATCCGGCTCGAGTTTCTGGCCTATCGCCTCTACAACATGATCACGCCCATCAGCCTGAAGGTCAGGCCGGCGGAAGTCACCTACCGCAACAGCCTCACCGACGCCGGCGTCACCCGGTTCGGCTACCTGATCGAAGACATCAACGACGCCGCCGATCGCAACGACCGCGACAAGCTGAGCGGGACCACGCACCAGGTCTCGCTGCGGCAGCTCGACCCGCATGCCGCGGCCGAGGCGGCCATGTTCGAATTCATGATCAGCAACCTCGACTGGGACATGCTGGCCGCCACGCCCGGGACCGAGTGCTGTCACAACATCCGCCTCCTGGCCGCCCACGATGCGACGCCGGCCACCGCCACCGCGGTCGTGCCGGTGCCCTACGACTTCGACTTCTCCGGCTATGTGGATGCGCCCTACGCCTCGCCGCCGGCCAGCATCGCTGACCTGGACAGCGTCACCCAGCGCTATTACCGCGGCTATTGCGCCAGCAACGGCGAGGTCGCCTCGGTCGCCGCCGAATACAGCGCCCACCGCGACCAGATGCTGGCCCTGATCGCGAACGACCCGGTCCTCACCCAGGGGTTCAAGGACAAGACCACCCGCTACCTGGGCGATTTCTTCGAAATCCTGAACGATCCGTCGCGCCTGCAACGGATGGTCATCAACCACTGCCGGCCGAACTAGGTCCTCCCGGCGGGCGGATCCCTCCCCCAAGTTCGGTCATCGCCGGGCCTTGTCCCGGCGACCCGGGAACACAATCGTCCAGTACGGCGGCGCGCGGAGCCGCCGCCGGCGTGGCTCCGGCCTCGCGGCCTCGCCTCGATGCATCGAGCGCCTGGGTGGCCGGGACAAGGCCCGGCCATGACCGGATCGAACCTCGATAGGCCTCACGGCCCCGGCGGGGCGCCGTGGGGGGCCTTGATCGGGGTGTCCGAGACGTCGGCCTGGCTGTTCAGCTTGCACGGTCCCGGCGGAGCGGACGCCGCATAGGCTTTGTCCAGGTCGGCGATCTGAGCCAGGTAGGCGTCGTGCGCGGCGCCCGAGACACCCAGCGCCAGGCGATGGCCGCGATAGACCGTCGACAGCGTGTCACCTTCCTTGATCAGGAAGGCGTGCGGGTCGCTGCAGCGGTCGGGCGAGAAGATATCGGTCAGGATCACCGCGCCGTCGAAGCGGGCGTTGACCATGGTGTACTGCTTGGTGTGGCCGATGACGATGTGGCTGACGTGGTACTTGGCCAGCAGGGCCGCCACGTTCGGGGCCTCGGTCGCCTCGTCGTGCTGGGCCAGGCCCCGGTACCAGAGCGGACCCTGCTCGTTCCAGAGGATGTTCGGCGGGTCGTCGGGCTTGGTCGGTTCGTGTTTCAGCGCCGCGATCACCGCCTTGTTCATCACATCGTAGTCGTAGCCGGCGAACTGCGGGCCGATGCCGCCGTGCAGGTAGAGCGTGTCGTCGATGCGGATGATGGCGCTGTGGGTCAGCACCCACTTGCCGTAGTCGCCCTCCGTCGACCAGTAGACCTGATGCTCGACCCAGCCCAGCGGATGATCGATGTCGAACTGGGCGCGGAAGGCGGCGTCGAACACCAGCGGCGGCCCAGCCGGCGGATGCTGCTTCAGATAGTCGACCACCGCGGCGTAGTATCGATCGCGGAAGACGGCTGAATTGGCGGTGGCGAAGGCGGCGAACTCCCCGGGCGTGGTGTAGCGCAGGTCGCCCTCCATGTTCATCGCCTCGTGATTGCCGATCAGGGCGTGCACATAGCCGCCGGCCCGCTTCGCCTGCGGCTCCAGCTTCATCAGCAACTCGACGATCTTGCGGGTGTCGGGCGCCCGGTCGGGGACGTCTCCGACCTGCACCAGGTGGGTGCTCCCGCCGCTCCAGTTGTCGTGGGAGTCGATCAGCCCCGCCTGGGCCAGCATGTCGTGGAACTTCGGATAGTCGCCGTGCAGGTCGCCGAACACGACCACCTTGGCGACATTGTCCCAGGCCGTCTGTGTCGCGGCCCATGCGGTCCCCGCCGCGCTCAGCAGCATGGCGACCAGCAAGGCGGCGAGGATCCTAGGCATGCGCGCGAGCATAGCGGGTCATCCTGGCGTGCGCATCGCCGCCTTCGTCGGTGATCAACAGCGCCCCGTCGGCCAGGATCGAGGCGCCCTCGGCCTGCCGGTGGTGTTGGCCCAGGCTTCGGGCCGCCAGCAGCAGCCCCTGCCCGTCCAGCTCGACCATGGCGTGCTCGCGCCCCGCCAGCACCACCAGCCGCCCGGTCTCGGCGTCGATTTCGATCGACGACGGGTGAAACGACGCCGCCCCCACGGCATTGGCCAGCTGGGCGACCGGGATGGTCAGCCACGGATGCGCCGTCCGCTCCAGCTTGCGCGGCGACCAGGCGAAGAAGGCCACCGCCCCGTCCAGGGCGTGGGTGTAGTTGGTCTTGCAGGCGAAGATCACCGTCTCGTCGGCGAGGTGGAACGCCAGCCCCTCGATCTCGCCCACCTGATGCAGACCCGTGTCATAGGCCTCGTAGGCCACATGCGAATGGTTGAGGCCCTCGCGGAAGCGATAGAGCCGGCCCGCACTGGTGGTCAGGAAGAAGTCGCCCTCGCCGTCGATCGCCAGGCCCTCGAAGTCGCCCCGCACCACCGGATCGCCGACCGAGAAGTGCTTGACGATCTGGCCGGTGAGAATATCGATCTGGTAGATCACCCCGATTTCGTCGTCGTGGCCCATCACCCGCCCGTCGGGGGTCAGCGCCAACCCCGAGATCTCCCGCAGGCGCTTGGGCAACCGCCAGTGGGTCTCCGGCTCGGCCGCGAACAGCGACGCGCCGTAGGTGATCGGGATAGGCTGCATCGCGCGCTCCAGGCGACGAGTCGTCATCGTCGGTTTTACATGCCGCCGTCTTCACCGTACACGGATTGGCGAGAACCGGGGGTTCGTGCACATGCGGTCGCTGGCCGTCTTTCTGTTGCTGCTGATGGCGCCAGGCGTGGCCAGCGCCGGCGTACATGCGGGGCTGTTCGACGCGCCCAGCGGCCAGCTGGGCACGCCTGGCTGGGCCGGCTTCCTCGATGGCCATTTCATGATCGATTCCGTCGCCGCCCTGCTGCTGGCGTGCGTGCTCGGCGCGGTGATCGGCTACCACCCCTCGACGCCGCGGACGGTCGACACCCTCGAGGAAGCCGACCTGCCGAAGGTCTACATCATGTACGCCTTCGTCGGCGCGGTGATCGGGGTCACCGTGCGCGAGTTCGGCATGGTCATCGGCGTGGTGGTGTTCGGCATCGGCGGGCTGATCCGCTTCCGAACCGACGCCGGCAACACCCGCGACACCGGCCGGCTGATCGCCGTCACTCTGTCGGGCCTGACCGCCGGTCTCGGCCTGCCCCACTTCGCGGTGATCACCACGATTTTCACCTTCGTGATGATCTTCATCTTCGATTCCCGCCCGGCCTGCCTGATCAAGATCGACCATCTGCCCGAGGGGCGTCTGGCCGAAAGCGCCGCCATCTATCGCGGCGTGCTGGAGGCGCGCGGCTGCAAGATCATCAGCGAGCGCAAGAACTTCAGCAAAAACCGGGTCGAGTTGCTGTTCCGCCTGCCCCGCGCCGACACCCATGACGCCGTCCACGCGGCCCTCTGTGGCGTGCCCCCCGAGGTGAGCGGCCAGATCGACTGGGAAATCGACTAGCTCCGGGACGCTGCGGCCGCTATCGCCGGTCCGCGCCGCGCGGCGCCGGAGAACCGCCCCATGTACCTCGACCGCTTCCGACTGACCGACCGCGTCGCCCTGGTCACCGGCGGGGCCAGCGGCATCGGCCTGGCCACCGCCGAGGCCCTGGCCGAAGCCGGCGCCCGGGTCACCATCGCCGACCTCACCGAGCCCGCCCTCGCCTCCGCCACCGCCGAGCTGGCCGGCAAGGGCTATTCGGTCGAAGGCGTGGTCATGGACGTCACCCGCTCCGGCGACGTCACCCGGGTGGCGGACGAGCTGGCGCGCCATGCCGGGCGGATCGACATCCTGGTCAACAACGCCGGCATCGCCCGCAGCCAGACCCCGGCGGAAGAGGTCGAGGACGAGCACTGGCTGAATGTCCTCGACGTCAATCTGAACGGCAGCTTCTGGTGCGCCCGGGCCTTCGGCCGGCACATGCTGGCCCAGGGGTCCGGCGCCATCGTCAACATCGGCTCGATGAGTGGCCTGATCGTCAACCGGCCGCAGGCGCAGAGCTACTACAACGCCTCCAAGGCCGCCGTGCATCAGCTGACCCGGTCCCTGGCCGCCGAATGGGCGCCGCGCGGCGTGCGGGTCAACGCGGTGGCCCCGACCTATATCCGCACCCCGATCAACGCCTTCGCCGACCCCGACAGCCCGATGGTCAGGCGCTGGATCGACTCCACGCCCATGGCCCGCCTTGGCGAGCCGGAAGAGGTGGCCGCCGTGGTCCTGTTCCTCGCCTCCGACGCCGCCAGCCTGATGACCGGCGCCATCGTCCTCGCTGATGGCGGCTATACCTGTTGGTGAGCGTTTGGCTCCAGTCCGACCTATCGCGGCGCTGTCCGCGTCCAGGCGTCAGCGTTGGCGTTCGCGAACGCCTGGAAGGTCATCGGCGCCCTGTCGGTCAAGGCTCTGAAGTCCTCTGCCGTCCGGTCCTGCCAGCCGCCCGCTATGCTCTCATAGGCCGCCGCCATGAACATCGCGGTCCCCTGGGGCAGACCGCGCTTGGCAAACCGTTCGGCCATCTCCGCCGTCGAGATGTGGGTGTGGGTGATCGGGCGGCCGCAGGCCTGGCCGATCAGTTCGGCGACCCGGTCGTAGGAGATCGATTCATCGCCGGTGAGGGTGAAGTCGCGGTTGAGGGCGGTGGGGGCGGTCAGGGCGGCGAACGCCGCGCGCGCGATGTCGACGGTGCTGATGAACGGCACGCGGCCGGTTCCGGTGTTGGAATAAATGGTGTCCTCCGCCCGGATCGAGGCGACGAAGGGCCCTTCGCTGAAGTTCTGCATGAAGGCGCTCGGGCAGAGGACCGCCCAGTCCTCGGTGTTATCCTTCAGCCATTGGTGCGTCTGCCCCAGGCCCGGGCCGCCGGCGGGCAGCGACGCCATGCTGAGCAGGACGAAGCGGCGCGCGCCCCGGCGCATCGCCGCCTGCGCGAACGCCACCATCCGCACCGGCCCATCGTCCACACCGGTCGGCGCCACCAGATAGACCGACGCCACTGCGTCCAGCGCCGCATCCCAGGTCTCGGGCCGGGCCCAGTCGAAACTCGGCTCGCCGCCGCGCGAGGCGGCGCGATGCGCCAGACCCGCCTCTCTCAGCAGCGAGACCAGGCTCCGGCCGGTCTTGCCGGTCGCCCCTGTGACGAGCACCAGATCATTCATGCGACGCGTTCCCGTTCGCCCGCCTCAGGCCTGCGCCGGCCCGTTGAGGATGAAGGCGTCAACCACCGCCGCGCCCAACTGGGCCTTCAGCCCCTGGATCGGGTTCCAGTAGTCCTTGAAGTGAACCATCTTGCCCCCGCGCGCGCGGATCACCGAGATGTAGCGCTGTTCGTAAGGCTCGCCGGTCCTCACCGAGCGGCCGTGCCCGTCGAACTCCAGGATCACCACCTCCGGGTCGGCGGTCTCGTGTACGACGAGGTTGCTGGCGGAATCGACGCTGACGTCGCCGCCGACCTTGACCAAATGGGTCAGCACCGCGGCCTTGCCCTCCACCCGGGTCGGCATCCCCGGGCGGGCGTAGGGGAACTCCATCACGAAGTCGTCGGACATCATGTCGACGAAGCTTTTGGCCGCCGGATCGACGCGGTCGCCGAGCGCGGCGGTCAGCATGTCCACGACGCCAGGCTTGGCGGTTGGCTTGGCAGCGCTCATGGCTTAAATCTCCGTCGATGGAACAGGATCGTCTCGACGAGATAGAGCGGCCGACGATGGAACGCAACAGTTCCGTCGCAACACACGCGACGAACGCGATGACGGCAAGGGCCGGCCGCCTCAGCGGCGCGGCCGTGAAACGTCCACAGATCACCGACGCCCTGGCTCGGACCTTCTTCGAGGAATGGGCGCGCGTGGGCTATTCGGCGCTCAGCCTGGACGCGGTGGCCCGCAAGGCCGGGGTCGGCAAGGCCGCTCTCTATCGCCGCTGGCGCTCCAAGGCCGACATGGCCAGCGACCTAATCAAACAGCTCTCGGCCGGGGTCATCGCGCTCGCCGATCCCGGCGACCGAGGCTCGCTGGAAGCCGACCTCTACGCCGCCCTCCTGGTCACCCGCCGGCTGCTGCGCCACCCGCTGGTGCGCCGCATCCTGCCCGACCTCTACGTCGCCCTCCCGCGCGAGCCTGCCCTGGCCGCGGCGATGCGGCCGGGGGAAATGATGCGCGAGAACAAGGTCAAGGCGCTGGTCGACCGGGCCATCGCCCGGGGCGAGCTACCCGCCGACGTTGACCGCCGCGCGGCGACGGACGCCCTGATCGGCCCCCTCTACTGGCGCATCGTCGTGCTGGGCGAACGCTGCGACCGACGGCGGCTCAAGATACTCGCCCGCATGACGGCCGCCGCGATCACCGCCGGCTGATCGGCTCGCGCCGGCGGCTCCGCAACCGCTGGACTCTCAAGTCCGAGGCGAACGCCTAATAGGCCCTGCGGCGGACCAGTCGCAGCACGACCAGGAGCAAGATCGCGCCCAGCGTCGCGCCAATCAGTTCGCCCAGGAAACCAGTCCCATGGACGATGTGAAAGTAGTTGAACAACCAGCCGCCGATGAACGAGCCGATCACGCCGACGACGATATCGCCGATCAGTCCCAGCCCGTAGCCCTTGACGACGATGCCGCCGAGCCAGCCGGCGAGCGCGCCGACCACGAGAAAGATGAGAAGGGATTCGCCGTTCATGGTCGGTCTCCTGAGCGCCGGCTGGCGCGGCCGGGCGGCGCCCAACGTGGTCTGGGAGCGCGCGGGACCCGGCGAAGTTCCCTTTCAGCGCGAATGGAGCGGCCGCCGCCTACCCCAGCATCTTGACCAGCAGCAGCGTGGTCAGGCCGCTGTTCCATTCCTCGTCCGGGTAGCGGCCGGCCTCGACGTAGCCGCGGCCGGCGTAGAAGGCCTGGCTGCGGGTGTTGAAGGTGTCGGTCTCCAGGCGCGCGGTGGGGAAGCCGGCGGCGGCGATCGACGCCTCGGCCACGTCCATCAGCTCGCCGCCGACGCCGGTGCGGGCGTGGCTCCCGCGCACGTGCAGGGAATGCACGAAATCGCCTTCCCAATAGACCAGCCCGACCACCTCGCCGTCGCGCTCGGCCACCTGGAAATCCTGCCCGTGTTCGGCGACGAAGGCGGCCGGCCGATCCTCGGACAGTTGCGCCTGGATGGCGGCCTCGGTGAGCTGCGGGCGCCAGGTGCTCTCGAAGGTGTCGCGCAGGATCGCCCGCAGCGCCGGGGCGTCCTCCGGGCGCGCGGGCCGCACATTGCCGCCCTCGAAGTAGAAATGCCGATGCAGCCGGCATCCCGGATTGAACGCCGCGTCGCAGGCCGGGCAGCGATCCTCGCAGGCCAGATATGCACTCACGCTCATCGTGCCGCCGCAGGCGCCGCAGAGCACCGCCGGCTGGTCCCACTCCCGCCGCGGCCACGCCCGGATCGGGTGATCCGCCAACGCGTCGTGGCAGTCCTTGCAGGCGTACCACTCCCCGCAGCAGCGCATCTTGATGGCCACGATGTCGAGGCCTCTATGCCAGTGGGCGCAGCGGGTCTGCGCGTCGAGATCGACGCCCAGCACGACGGCGCGCGCCTCGCCCATCCCTAGCGCCCACGCTCGCTGCGGCCGCCGGGGAACTTCGCCCGGTACTCCGCCACCGCCTCTTCCATGGTCACGAACACCGCGCCCGCGTCCTTCAACCGGCCGATCAGCGTCTCCAGCATGATCATCCGATGCCCGCGGCCGATCACGTGCGGGTGGAAGGTATAGGTGATCACTCCCCAATCGTAGTGTTCGGCCATGTAGCGGAAGTCGGCGAACCAGTTGGCCAGCACGCCGTCGGCGTTCATCAGCCCAGGCAGGATACCGGTGGGCGAGCGCGAGAACTCGAAGGCCGGATAGTCGTCCAGCGACCAGCTGATCGGCATCTCCACCAGCGAGGTGTCGGCCCCGAACTGGATCGGCCCCTCCAGCGGCGTCTCGTCGCCGGCCCGGGCCTGGTAGGGCAGATAGTCGTGCCCCATCAGGCTGGAGTCGTAGACAAACCCGTGTTTCAGCAAGAGCTCCACGGAATGCTCGCTGAGATTCCAGGACGGCGAGCGGTAGCCCCGCGCCGCCACCCCGGTCAGCGCCCGGATCGCCTCATTGCCCCGGATCAGCTCCCGCTCCTCGACCTCGCGCCCGAGCCCGGCTGGGGGCCGATGGGTCCAGCCGTGGTGGCCGATCTCGTGCCCGGCCTCATGCACCGCCCGCGCCGAGGCCGGATAGCTCTCGATGGTGTGGCCAGGGATGAACCAGGTGCCGGCGATCTCGAGCTTGTCCAGCAGCGCCAGCAGTCGCTCGGTCCCGACCATGCCGAAGTCGCCCCGGGAGATCATCGTCGGCGTCGCCATGTCCCGGGCGATCGAGGCCGAGGCGTTGTCGAGGTCGAAGGTCAGGCAGACGAAATGTTGCGGCATGGCGCTCTTCAGGGTCGCTTGCGCAGACCTAAGCCGATCCGGATCAGCCCCACCAGGGCGATCAGCGCCCAGGCGCCTTCGACGATGGCGGCGGACAGGTTGAACGCCCGGGTGAGCGACAGCAGGATCAGGCTGGCGCCGACGAAATTCACCGCCAGCGAGGGGGCGCCCTTCGGGTCCAGGCGTCCGGTGGTCGCCAGGGCGTAGCCCACCAGGATCGCCGCCACCCCGATCAACCCGGCGATGTCGAACAGGCTCACGCCGCCCGCCCCAACACCGCAACGAAGAAGCCGTCGGTCCCCGCCGTCAGCGGGGTCAGGCGCAGGAAGCCCCGCTCGGTCAGCAGCGCGTCAACCACGCCCGTTGCTGGGATCGTCTCGAACCCCGGCGTGCGCGCCAGGAAGGCGTCGATGCGGTCTTCGTTCTCCTCGGCCAGCAGCGAGCAGGTGACGTAGATCAACCGTCCGCCCGGGGTCACGAAGGTTGCGGCGCCGTCCAACACCCGGTCCTGCTCGACCATCCGCCGGGCCAGTTGCTCGGGCGACAGCCGCCACTTGGCGTCAGGATGTCGCCGCCAGGTGCCCGAGCCGGTGCAGGGCGCATCGACGAACACCAGGTCCATCCGCCCTTCCAGCCCGTCCAGCGCCTTCGGGTCGATCGGCGAGCGAACCTGCAGGTTGCGCACCCCCGCCCGCTGGCCGCGACGCACCGTGTCAGTGAGCCTCCGGGCGTCGCTGTCATAGGCGTAGAGCTGGCCGGTGTTGCCCATCGCCGCCGCCAGGCTGAGGGTCTTGCCGCCGCCGCCGGCGCAGTAGTCCAGCACCTGCCGGCCCTTCACCTCGCCGGCTGCCGCCGCGGCGATCTGCGAGCCGGCGTCCTGGACCTCGAACCAGCCCTTCTCGTATTCCGGCGCGACCTCCACCGGCGCGGCCCGCTCGCTGGCGGCCGGCGGCGGGATGCGGATGGCTTCCGGCGGAAAGCCCAACGCTTCGGGATGGAAGGGCGCCAGCGCCTTGAGCACGTGCGTGACGTCGCTTTTCAGCGTGTTGACCCGCAGGTCCACCGGCGCGCGCACCGCCAGCGCTTCCAGCTCCTGTCCGCGCGCCTCGCCGAAGCTCCGCTCCAGCGCCGCGTCGAGCCAGTCTGGATAGTCGCCCCAAACGGCCGGCGGCGCGTCGTCCAGCGATGTTGGCTTGGCCAGCTGCGCCCGCTCGGCGTCGCTCAGAGCGCCGGGCCCGTGCTCCTCGGCCGCCGCCGCCTCGATCCGCTCCACCGGCCAGCCCCACAGCACTCGCACCGCGCCCAGCACCCGGGCCCGGTCGCTCTCCTCGCCCATCATCCAGGCCAGCGATCGGCGCCGGCGCAGCACGTCCAGCACCAGCCCCGACACGAACGCCCGATCCTTGGCCCCAGCGTAGCGCGCATCGCTACCCCAGCCCCTCAGCGCCAGGTGCGCGGGCTTGTGGCGCGTCTCGATGTCGAAGAGCACCCCGATCGCCGCCGCCATGCGGCCGCCGTCACGCACCAGCCTAGACCTGGCTCGGGTAGTTCGGCGCTTCGCGGGTGATCATCACGTCATGGACGTGGCTTTCGCGCAGGCCCGCGCCGGTGATGCGGATGAAGCGGGCGCGCTCCTGGAAGCTGGGGATATCCGGCGCGCCGACGTAGCCCATCGCCGCCCGAAGGCCGCCAACCAGCTGATGGATCACCGGATGCACCGGACCCTTGTAGGCGGTCTGGCCCTCGATGCCCTCGGGGACCAGCTTCATGCTGTCCTCGACGTCCTTCTGGAAATAGCGGTCGGCCGAACCTGAGGCCATCGCCCCCACCGAGCCCATGCCGCGGTACGACTTGTAGGAGCGGCCCTGATAGAGGAACACCTCGCCGGGCGCCTCGTCCGTGCCGGCGAACATCGAGCCCATCATGGCGCTGGAGGCGCCGGCGGCGATCGCCTTGGCCAGGTCGCCGGAGAACTTGATCCCGCCGTCGGCGATGACCGGCACGCCGCTGCTGTGGGCCGCGCGCACCGCCTCGGCCACCGCGGTCAGCTGCGGCACCCCCACCCCGGCGACGATCCGGGTGGTGCAGATCGAGCCCGGCCCGATGCCGACCTTGATCGCGTCCGCGCCGGCGTCGATCAGCGCCCGGGCGCCGTCGTAGGTGGCCACGTTGCCGGCGACGATCTGCACCCGGTTGGTTTCCCGGGCCAGCCGGGCGACGGCGTCGGCGACCTGTTTGGAGTGGCCGTGGGCGGTGTCGATCACCACCACATCGACCCCGGCGTCCATCAGCGCCAGCGACCGCTCGAAGCCCGCGTCGCCGACCGTGGAGGCCGCGCCCACCAGCAGCCGGCCCTGCGCGTCCTTCGCGGCGGCCGGGTGAGCCTCGGACTTCTCCATGTCCTTCACGGTGATCAGGCCGACGGCGCGATAGGCCTCGTCGACCACGATCAGCCGCTCGATCTTGTGCCTCTGCAGCAGCGCCCGTGCCTCGGCCTGGCTGACTCCCTCGCGCACCGTTACCAGCCCCTCGGTGGTCATCAGCGCCCGAGCCGGCGTGGAGTCGCCGGAGGCGAAGCGCACGTCGCGGTTGGTCAGGATGCCGACCAGCTTGCCGGACTTCTTCTCCACCACCGGAAAGCCGGAGATGTGCCGCCGGGCCTTGATCTCGCGGATCTCCCGCAAGGTGGTGTCGGGATGGATGGTCAGCGGGTTGATCACCATGCCGCTCTCGTAACGCTTCACCTCGCGGACCTGATCGGCCTGTTCGAGGGGCGTCAGATTGCGGTGCAGGATGCCCATGCCGCCGGCCTGGGCCATGGCGATGGCCAGCCGGCTCTCGGTGACGGTGTCCATGGCGGCGGACACCAGGGGGATGTTGAGCAGGATCCGCCGCGTGAACCGAGTGGCCGTATTGACCTGGGTCGGCATCACTTCGGACGGACCCGGTTCGAGCAAAACATCGTCGAAGGTAAGCCCTTCGCGAATCTCCATGAGGAGTCTCCGTTTTGCGAGCCGCGTATGCCTGAGGCCCGGGTCAAGGGCAAGCGGCGCCTCAAAGACCGTCGTTCGGACTTTGCCCGCGCGCCGCCGCTCCTCTAGGCTCGTCCCCGGGCGCGGCGGTCGGGGGAGGCTTGGGCGATGAAGGGCTGGATGATCGCCCTGACCGTCGTCGGCGTCCTGCTGGCCGGCGGCGTCGGGCTCTTCTTGGCCCTGCCCCGCGACCCGCCGTCATGGATCGCCTGCACCGCCAAGACCGGCGACCCGTTGCAGCGGATCTCCGGCTGTACCGCCTTCATCGCCAGCGGGCCGACTAACCAGAAGCTGGAAGTGGCGCTGCGCGATCGTGGCGGCGACTACCTGTCCGGCGGCGAGGACAAGCTGGCGATGGCGGATCTAAACCGTGCGCTCGGCATCACACCGGGCGACGAAGTAGCGCTGCGCTACCGCGCCGGCGCCTTCTACGACCTCAGCGACTACGACCACGCTTTCCAGGACGCCAACCGGGCGGTCCAGCTCCACCCGACGGACGGCAAGGCCTTCGACGACCGCGGCCTGGTCTACGCCGCCAGGGGACAATACGACCTGGCGATCGGCGACTTCGGCCAGGCCATCGCCGCCGACGAGACGAACGCGCGCGCCTTCACCAACCGGGCCCTGGCGCTGCTGGCCAAGGGCGAGTTCAACGCCGCCGTCCCCGACTTCAACAACGCCGTGCGGATCGATCCCAAGCTCGACTACGCCTACAGCGGCCGGGGCCTGGCGCACGCCGAGGCCCATGACTTCGCCAACGCCGCGGCCGATTTCGCCCAGGCGCTCTCGCTCTCGCCCGACGACGCCCGGCCCGCCGTGGGCGGACTGTCGCTGGTGTCGGGCCGCCCGGACCGGGTGTTCGCCGACCTGCAGCGGGCCATCGCCGCCACCCCGGACGAGCCCTGGGGATACATCCAGCGCGCCAACGTCTATCTGAACCGCGGCGAATTCAAACTGGCTGTGGCCGACTTCGATCAGGCGGCGAAGTTGAAGCCGAACGACGCCCAGATCGCCAACGGCGCCTGCTGGGCCCGCGCTGTCGCCAACACCGACCTCAACGCCGCGCTCGCGTTTTGCAACCAGGCGATCGCCCTCAAACCAACCTTCGCCGAGGCGCTGGACTCCCGCGGCTTCGTCTATTTCCGCATGGGACGTTGGGACGACGCGTCCGCCGCCTACTCCGCCGCCCTCGCCCAGGACTCCACCCTCGCCTCGTCGCTCTACGGCCGCGCCCTGGCCAAGCAACACCTGGGCGACAGCGACGGCGCCGCCGCCGACTTCGCCGCCGCCAAAGCCGCCGACCCCACCATCGTCAACGACTACGCCGCCTGGGGAGTCACGGCGCAGTAAGGCGGTGGCGAGCGTCCGCTGGTGGCCTGGGCAGCGGAGCGCTCGCGATCGACCCGAAGCACGCTTCGGACGCACCCATTTCGCACCGCCGGTCGCTCTCAGAAGCTCACCTTGAGCCCCAGGGATCCGGTCTGGGCGCTGTAGCGCTGACGAAGCCGCGCGTCATAGGCGGCGAAGGCCCGGACGGCGTGGCCGATGCGCCAGTCGGCGGAGACGCCCAGGTCGCCGCCGAACGAGCCCGTGTCGGCGCCGGCGATGGCGAGCGATGTGGCGGAGCCGACGAAGGTGACCGGCAGGGCGATCACGTCCGCGCCGCCCAGCGCGAGGGCCCGGCCGTAGGCGCGCAAAGTGAGCGCGCCGCCGGGTCCGACGCCGAGCGTGGTCTCGGCGCTCAGGCCCAGCCAGCCCTGGTAGCGATCATAGCCCCGGCCGGGGCTGGTCAGGTCCAGGGCCGAGCCGGTCTCGGTAAAGGCGCCGGCGTCGATGCGCCGCCAGGCGGCTCCCGCCTCGGGGGTCAAGGCGACGCCGTGCGTGTCGATCCGCTCGCCGGCCTCGGCGGAGACGCCGGCGGCGGTGACGTCGGTGCGCGAAAGCGCGGTCTGCATGAGGCCGATGGGCGAGACGATGCTGCTCGCCTGACCCCAGCCGTAGGTCCCGGCCAGGGAGGCGTAGAGGCCGCCCGAACGCCACCCGCCGTAGACGCCGAACTGGGTCAGGGCCAGGTCGGCGTGCTCGCCGGCGGAGGCCTCGTCGATGTCGGCGCTGTCGTAGTCGCCGGCCGCGCCCAGCTTGAAGCCGTCCGCGAAGTCATAGTCGAGGCCGCCGTTGATCCCGCCGCCGCTGGCCCGACCGCCGGGGAAGTCGCCGTGGGCGCCGGTCTCGGTGACGAACCCATAGCCCTCCAACCAGACGGGATCGCCGGGCGCCGAGCCCGCCTCGCCGCCATTCGGTCCCGCCGAGAGCAACCGCCGCCCGAACCGATCGGCCGCATCGAAACCTTCGTCGGCCACCGCCGCGTGCACCGACCCGAACGGCTTCACCGTCCCGGTCAGGGTGTAGACCGACGAGGTCAGGGTGTTGGTGGTGGTCACCGTCGACTGGTCGATGTAGTCGGTGGTGTCGGTGTTGACGTTTAAGCCGGTAGCGCCGCCTGGAAGCAGGATTGGCGTGCCGCCCGTCGTGCATGTTGGTTTGACGGTGCTTGGCAGAGAGTCGACGCTTCCGGCGCAGGTTGATCGTGCGCCCGCGTAATAGGTTGGCGTGGGGCCGACGACCGCCCCATTGACCACTGTTTCAACGAGAGTTCCGTCGACGTTCGTGCCGATCGCTACGCCGTTCAGGTAGACAGTGCTGCCCCAGGGCGACGGGTTGCTGATGATCCCGGCCACGTCGCCGATGATGACGGGTTCCTCGGCAGTCGTGACGACCGCATGGTTGAGACTGTAGGTCGTTATCGAGTTTGAAGTGACCGTCACCGTTTGACGCGTCAGTGACGGTCCAAGGAAGACTACGCCCGGTCCGCCCGCGGTGGTGATCGCCAGCCGGGCCCGCACGACGCCGGACTGGACCAACGGGTCGTTGAAAGGCGCGTAAAAGGTTTGATCGTAGAGCGGCGTGCCGCCACTGAGTTTGCCGATCAGCTCGGTTTGAAACGAACTGGTATCGTTGGTCACCACGACGGGGGCGTTGAAGACAAGCTCCTCGCTCGTCGAAGCCGTGAACACGGTGCTGCACAATATCGTGGGGGTGCATTGCTCCTCCGTTTGCGCCGACGCCGACCTTGGTAGCCACGTCGCCGCGGGGACGAGCAGCAGAGCCGCGGCGCCAAGACACCTCCACCGCCCGCGCGCTGCTTTCCCCGCCATTGAGCCGCCCCCACGAAAACGAGCGAGGGTTAGCCAGCGGTGTGCGGTCTGGCTTCATTCAAATGTATGAGGTTTGCGACGCAGAGGGCTTCTTCTAGGCTGCGGTGCATCGGCGATTGAAGGACGGCGATGCGCGATTTGGTCGGTCATGAGGATGTCCTGGACCTGATCTACGGGACCGCGGCGGATCCTGGCCTGTGGCCGGAGCTGCTGGCCAGGTTCTCAGGCCTGATCGGAGGGCACGCGGCGGCCTTGCGCTCCTACCATATCGTCACCGAGGCGGGCACGGTGCTGGCGGCCGGGCTGGACGCCGGCGAACTCGACGCCAAGTTCCGAGAGTTCGCCGAGCGCAATCCCCTCAAGTCATCGCCCGACGAGCTCGAGCGCTTGCGGCGGGAAGCCATCGTCACCGGCTATGTCCCGGGCGCCAAGCGCGATGTGGAGTGGCTCGCCAAGGACGACTTCATCCGGACGGATTACTACAATGATTTCTACCGGCCCTTCGACATCCACTCGGACCTGTCGATCGGGCTAGCCGCCGAGGACGGCCACTGGACCGGCATCGACGTCTACCGCCCCAAGCGCCACGACCTCTTCACCGACGACAACATGGCGCTCTGCCAAGCGCTGCATCCGCATCTCGTCCGCTCGCTGAAACTGGCCCGGCGCCTTTCGGACGCCCGGGGCGTGGGCCAGGGCCTGGCGCAGGTCTTTGACCTTTCGCCGCATGGCCTGTTCCTGCTCGATCGTGACGCGCGGGTGCGCCACATGAACATCGCCGGACGCCGGTTCATCAACGACACGGACGGCTTGAATCTCTTCGGCGGTCGGCTCGTCGCCGCCGAACCTCGGGCCACCCGGCGGCTGCAGGCCTTGATAAACCGCGCCGGGGCGCCGGACGGCGAGGGCCGTTCCGGCGGTTCCATGCCGCTGGCCACCCCGGCGAGGATGCTGCCCTTGTCCCTCATCGTTGCGCCGGTCCAGGCGGAATGGACCCATACGGTGTTCGCCGGTCCCGCCGTGATCGTCTGCGTGACCGACCTTGAAGCGGGCGTCAGCCTGCCACAGCAGCATCTGCGCGAACTGTTCGGCCTGACGGCGGCGGAGAGCCGCGTGGCGATCGCCCTGTTCGAGGGGCTCGACCCCCGGGAGGCGTCAGTTCATCTGGGTCTCGGTCTCACCACCGTGCGCACGCATTTGGCCAGCATTTTCGGCAAGACCGGGGCGACCAGCCAGGTCGAACTGGCGCGGCTGATGATGCGGGCGCTGGGCGCCCGCCTGAGCTGAGCCGAAGCGGTCCGAACGATCCCGTCGATGATCGCTAGACCAATCATCTCGCCCGAACAAAACGGGCGGCGTGTCGCCACGCCGCCCGCTGTCACGCTTGGGCGACCGCTTAGGCCGCCTTTTCAGCCTCGATCTGCGCGGCCGGCGCGCCGATCTGTACTTCGATCCGCCGGGGCTTCAGGGCCTCGGGCAGTTCGCGCTTCAGGGCGATCTGCAGCAGGCCGTCGGCGAGGTGGGCGTCGGTGACGGCCACATATTCCGCCAGCTGGAAGCGGCGCTCGAAGTTGCGTTCCGCGAGGCCGCGATGGAGGTAGCGGCGCGGCTCGTCGTTGGCCGCCTTGCGGCCCTGGACCGTGAGCACGGCTTCCTTCACGTCGATGGTCAGTTCCTCCGGCTTGAATCCGGCCACCGCGATCTCGATGCGGTAGTCGTTCTCGCCGGTCCGCTCGATGTTGTAGGGCGGATAGCCCTGGCCGGCGTCGGCCGAGGCGGCGTCGAGCAGATCGGCCAGTCGGTCGAAGCCGACGACGGAACGATAGAGCGGGGAAAAGTCGATGGTGCGCATAGCGGCATCCTTCTTGGCTTAAGCAAGGTTGCGTTGATGGGCAGGCCGGCCGCGGTCCGAAGTGGCTCCGCGTGTGACCCGGAAGGCCCGGTGATCCAGCGCCTTCGGGGATTGAGGTAGGATCGCCGCGCGCGGGTTCAAGGCTTGGCCGGCCGCGTCTGGCGGCTCAGTCGAGGCTGATGCCGGCCTTCTTCAATCCCCGGTACAGCCGGCGCAGATTGGCCAGGTTGTCCAGCATCGCCTGCGCCTCGCGCGGTCCGACCAACGCCGAGGCCGGGGCGATCACCCCGCCCTTGACCGCCTGGCACTGGCCGGCGGCGATCAGTTTCTGCACGTGCCGGCGGGTGGTCTCGTATGGCAGGCTGAGCGAGCCCGACAGCGACAGCACGCTGACCGGCCGGCGCAGATGGTCGGGCGGCGGCGTCTCGATGTCGCCATAGGCCGCAGCCTCGGCGGGATTGGCGTCCAGATAGCCGATGTTGCCGGCGACCACCGCCCGGAACACGATCGCGGTGAGCAGCTCGCCGTCGAACAGGTCGCCGATCAGCCGCACCGTGCGCAGAAAATATTCGTCGGCGAGCCGCACGGCCGCCCGGGCGCCCGCGGCCCCGGCCACCGGCGCCGTCCTGGCCTCGTCGGCGCACGCCTGGCCGTCCCCGTCTGGCTGCCGCGGACGGCGACGAGCGGATGAGGTTAGCCCTCGGCTGGTGGTGAGCGCGCGCATCGGCATGACGCTACACGCAGCGAACCCCGTTGTCCCACTCGCGGCGCGCGCTCGGACGGCGACCCTTCGACGCGGGCGGCCCCCCTAGGCCGTCGAGCGGCCTTCGACGCGGAACAACAGGTCGCCACCAAAGAACACCTCCACCGCTTCGCATTCCGGATGTTCGGCCAGCAACGCGCGGGCCTGTGACAGGGCCTCGGTGTCCGACCGGCAAAGACACGGTATGAAGCTGGCGTCATCGCCGCCGCCATTCCGCAGATAGACCGTGTAGGTTCGAAACACGCATCCCCCAAGCGGCCGACCCTGGACGGCGACCGGGCCTCAGCGCGTTGATCTGGATCAATCGCGCTTGGCGGCAGTGCGTGGATTGACGTCCTTGGGGTTGCGCGCCGGTGTGTCTGAACAGTGTTTACTTGCGCCTGGCCGGAAGCTGCTCTAGGGCGTCCAAGCGTTCAATCCCAGGGAGACGAGGGGCTATGGCCACGCTGCAAGAGATCACCGATCGCATGAAGACCGCTGTCGGGAGCGACTCCGGCCTCGGCAAGAGCCTTAAGTTCAATCTGAAGGGCGCCGGCTTCATCTTCATCAACGGCGGCACGGTCAACAACGATGACAGCCCCGCCGACCTGACCCTGACCATCTCCGTCGACGACCTGATGGCGCTGGGCGAGGGACGCCTGGACCCGATGACCGCGGTGATGACCGGAGCGCTGGGTCTGTCCGACATGGGCGTCGCCATGGGCCTGCAGGGCAAGATGCAGGCGCTGTTCTCCAAGATGCGCTAGTTGGCCGAACCGGCGCCGCTGACGGGCGTCGACCGGGCGCCCGTGCCCGGGGGCGGCGCGGGCGAGTGGTTCGTCGGCGCCGGCGACTTTCGGCTGCGCGCCGCGCTGTTCCCGGCCCTCGGCGCGCCGCGCGGGACGGTGGTGGTCAGCGGCGGGCGAACCGAGACCATCGAGAAGTACTTCGAGGTGGTCGAGGAGCTCCGCGCGCGCGGCTTTACGGTGCTGGTCCACGACTGGCGCGGCCAGGGACTGTCCCAGCGCCTGCTGCCCGAGCGCTGGCGCGGCCACGCGGCGGGCTACGACGACTTCGTCGCCGACTTCGCCGCCCTGCTGGCAGTCTTCGAGACCCGTCTGCCGAAGCCGTGGCTGATGGTCAGCCACTCCATGGGCGGCTGCATCACCGGCCTGGCGCTGGCCCGGGGTGAGACGCGCTTCGCCGCCGCCTGTTTCTCCGCCCCGATGTGGGGACTGATCTCCAAGCCCTGGCCGATGCCGGTGGCTGTCGGCCTCGCCCGGGCCGCCCGCGCGGTGGGCGTGGTCGCCGGCATGATGCCCGGCTATCAGGTCAGCCCGATCGCGGTGCGCTTTGAGGACAATGTGCTGACCCACGACCGCGCCCGCTTCGAGCGCGACCAGGCGCAGATCGCCGCCTGCCCCGACCTGGCGCTGGGCGGGCCGACCTGGGGCTGGGTCAACTCCGCCCTCGACGCCATCAATGAACTGCAGCGCGGCCCTGGAACGCCCAGGATCGCCATCCCGGTCACCGTGGTCGCCGCCGGCGACGACCGGCTGGTCGACATCGACGGCCAGCGGCGGGTCACGGCCCGCATCCCCAAGGGCCGGTTCGTCGAAGTCCCCGGCGCCTTCCACGAAATCCTGCAGGAAACCGACGACATCCGCGCGGTGTTCTGGCGCGAATTCGACGCCCTGGCCGACGCCGCGGCGCCGAGGGCCAAGGCCGCCTAGCGGTTCAGACTGGCCGGATTGCGACGTCGCACCGGCGCATCGGGCCCACTTCCCGCGCCTTAGAACCACATGTCCTTCACGCAGCGCCCGTCGTTGACGCCCTCCCAGGTGTCGAAGCCATCGAGGTGGTAGACGGGGATGTCCGCGACTGCCTCCGGCTCGGCCAGGCGCAGGTTGAAGCCCATCCGTCGCCGCCCCTCCGCGTCGGTGGTGAGCCCGCGCCAGTAGGCGACGATCCCGCAGGTCGGACAGAAGTGGGTGGCGAGGCTGGCGTCGCCCCAGACGTAGGTGGCCGTCTGGCCGTCGACATGCACATCGACGCCTTCGTGGCCATAACCCCAGAGTGCGCCGCGGCGGCGGCACATGGAGCAATTGCAGGCGGTCGCGTGGTCGGGCAGGCCATCGAACCGCCAGCTCACCCGGCCGCAGTGACATCGTCCTTCCAACATGCTCACCTCCGCGCCGTCCGGGCGACTTTGTGGGAGGCTACCATTGGGTCAGCCAGGATGTGTCACCAATGACGCGAAGGTCCGCTCCTCGGCCGCCGCACACCGACGGAAATCGACCAAGGCCGTGTAAAAACTCGCGGTCATTGGTGGCTTGGCGGCGCGAGGCGTGGCGACGTCTCAGGCCCGGATGGCGGCGATGAGCGGGCCAGTCCCGTGGATCTGCATCACGCGCGTCAAAGAGATTGACGAGCCGGCGCTCCACCGAAGGAAGCAGCCCCTCGTTGAGCAGCGGCTAGGCGGACACGGTGGGGGCAGCATTTGCGCGCGCCATGTGGAGTTCCGCGCGGGTCTTGTTGCGTCACGTCGGCCCAGTTACCCGCCGCCCACGTTGATCACCGGCGACAAGGGCTGGGTCGAGGGGGGGATGGCCATCATGGTCATGAACAGCGACAGCAGCTGGAAGTTCTTCTCCGACACGGTGTCGTCGCTGGCGATGTAGTACCACTGCCGGCCGTCGGAATAGCTGGCGTAGGCGCCTTCGGGCGGCAGCTTGTCGGCGACGATCACCAGCATGTAGCGCCGGAGCGTGCCCAGGCGGCTGTTCATCGAGCTGAACTCGGTGTCGAGCACGTCCTGGCCGGAGGTTTCATAGACATCGAGCCCGTTGGGATGGCTGACGCCGCCGGCGTCCGGACCGCTGGGGGCCGCCGCGCCGGAACCGACGGAGGCGCCGATCCAGCGGTCGATCTCGGCGTTGAACATCTCCGCATAGGCGGCCGTCAGCGCCGGGGAGTCGCAGCCGCCCGCCTGCTTCTGGGCGTCGGAACAGTTGTAGGAGTCCAGCTCGCCGGTGGTCAGCGTGTAGTAGCTCAGCGTGTCCACCGCACGGTTCCACGGATCGGCGCGGATCTGCCGGTAGCGCTCGGGGGTGACGAACTCGATCTTCGGACCCGGTCGCTCGGTGGCGTTCTTCAGGATGCCGAGCGCCGAATAGGTGCCCATCACCGGGGCCTTGTTGCGCACGGTCGGATTGGCGGCGTCGTCCCCGTGGGCCAGCAGCGGCAGCGGCAGCACGCGCAGCTCGATCACATCAGGCAGGCAGTCGCGGGCCCGCAGCAGGAAGGCGATCTTCTGATTGTCCGGCACGGTGACGTGCTTGGCGATGTTGACGTCCCAGTCGCGCAGCGCCGGCTTGTCCATGGTCAGGCCGAGGGCCGCACAGCCGGCCGGCGGAGTGAACTTCGGCTGGGTGTCGATGTAGATGCGCAGCATCCTCACCCACAGCTGCAGAATCCGCTGCATGCTGGGTGCGTCCTCGGCGTCGGCGTCCTCCTGAAAGGGCCGCAGGTAGAACACCAGGGCGTCGTTGTTGGCCCCGCTGCCCCGGGCCGAACCGCTCTTGGAGGTGGAGAACCCCGGCGCGATCTGGTCCTGGGTCGGCGCCTG